>FRDC01004500.1_pt1 | contig 82320 bp, 105 predicted proteins | sample 1106171 | NCBI WGS metagenome assembly FRDC01 (sample SAMEA3930566, study PRJEB13176) | freshwater metagenome | biome: Drinking water system; feature: drinking water; material: water | place: Singapore | collected 2014-12-20 | reverse complement strand
TAACTCACGTGTCTGTTTTTTCGGGGCCACCTCAACTTGACCCCATTTTTTGGTTCTATTGATGGTCAACACCCTTATTTGAAGCACGCAATCTGGCCATGCTACTCTCCCCCCTACTTCAAACTGTTCGAGCGTAATTCGCAATGATCTTCACAGAGTTTCCGTTGGGACTACCTGGACGTGTCTTCGGTAGTCCCATGCCTTTTGGCATCTATGATCAGGATGGTGAGTTATTTCCCGAATTGAAAAGACAAGATATTTCCGTCGTAGTTGTTCTTGCAGAAAATGAAGAATACCTAGAACAAACTCAACGGAATCTTCCAGAGTTTTACTCGACACAGGGTTTCCAAGTGATCCACTTTCCGATTCCAAACTATGGGATTCCTTCGCACGAACGATTAGAAGTCGCCATCACAAAAACGCTTGAGTATGCCAATGCTTCTCAGAGTGCACTGATTCACTGCTCTGCCGGAATCGGACGCACCGCACTTTTTGCGATCTTTCTAGTTATGAAGGTCATGAAAATCCCTGGGAGAGACGCTATTCGATGGGTAGGCCAACATCATCCCCGCTCGTTGCTGACGCCTATTCAGATTGAAATGATCTTGAGTCACAAATGAAGATCATAGCGAGAGACCATCCAGTCCGCCCACTGTGATAAAGACGGGTCATTTCTTCTTCCAAGTTCGATGATTTTGGATGGAGAAATTTCGATGGTTTTTGCCTTATCGGGAAGAATCGCACTGAACGCATCCAATGCATCTGTGTGCCCCAAAACAGCATCCGAGAGTTGACGAACTTCTTCATTCCCAGGATGAAGACACACCCCAAACTCCGCCCACTCAGCGGATGTGTTTTGGACCAACGCAAGAGCCAGAACCTGGTTCCGCATCAACTGGTAGAGACTCTGCCGGAACGGACAGGCAATCACTGAAGCGAACTTGAAAGGAGTAGCAGCAGAAAGCATAAAGTCCCAATAGTGTCGCCCATTTCCAGGTTCAGCCATCCAACACATCGTTTTGGGACTTTTGAATACGGCTTGGAAGTTGAGACACCGCGACGAATCCAAGTTGCCATCCTTTCCAGGTTTTGGTGGAACTGCTCCCCGACAAGACCCAAACTCGTCTTCCGTGAATTTTACTTCCACGAGAAGATACCCAATTGGCTTCTCCCTCCGTGTCACTGTGAAGAATACATCCACCTGTGTCGGCTGACGCGTCTTGATCTCTCCTAACCACTCGCGCGTTCCCTCTGGTGTGTGCTCGAAGCAAACGGTAACCACATCGTTCTTTTCAAGTGTTCGATGAGGCAGCAGCATTTCGAGGACTCGTTTTGCCAAAATGGAGTTCTCTGCCAGTGCCCCAAAGAGGTTCAGGCCGAAACATTGACTGGAGTTCAGTGCTCTCGCCCATAGATGCTCATGGCCTTCGGGGATGAGCTTCCACCAAGTGGGGTTCAGCAGATTTCTGGTCTTGTGTTCTCTTTTTAAGACCCATGACGGCTGCGAATCATGGCGTGGCTCTAACAGGTGGGTGAGTCCATTCTTGTTAGCCCAGGCAGTCTGATATTCTTTCATCCGGTGGGCGAAAGACTTATTTTGCATGGTTGCCTTTTTGAATGGTTTTTGTAAAACCAGGGTCCGGTCTTGCAATCACACATATTCCTGCTCAGCCTGTTTGAGTCGACGGCTGATGGGCGCATAGCGGACACCCAGATGCCCCTCGATCTTGACCAGCGGACACTCATGTTGCCGATAGGGGAACGGGGTCAGCTCAGCCTGCCCCTTATATGAGCAGCGAGGGGGATGTGAATCTACCCTTGAGAGAAAACCGCTCCATCGAGAACCAAGAAGGGACCTTCTACGCCTGCTCAACCGGCTCGCCGGCGAGCTCTTCGTGGCCTTTCAACTCTTCGTCGGCCTTGAACTCGACGGAAACCTCTTCTCCGTTCAAAGACAGCGACTCCTGGCAGATCCCCTCGATCGACTTCGCCACGTGGTCTGTGGCTGTTTCATCGACCGTCACCGGCAGAGCCTCATCCATCGGCAGCAACGCCTGTTCCGCCTCGCCGAGTTCTTTGAACTCACGCAACGGCGGAAGCTGCGACAAATCATTCAATCCGAAATGCTCAAGAAAAAACTTTGTTGTCCCGTACATGATCGGACGGCCCGGCACCTCCTTGCGTCCGACGATACGCACCAGCTTCCGCTCCAACAAGGTTCGCACCACACCGGATGTCTCCACCCCGCGGATCTCCTCGATTTCCGAACGGACAAGCGGCTGCTTATAGGCAATGATGGCGAGTGATTCGAGTGCGGACCGTGACAACTTCGTGGCAGACTTGGCCTTATCCAAACGCTTGATCCACGGCGCATATTCCTGCTTGGTGACCAAGCGATACCCACCGGCGACTTCCACGAGCCGGATGCCCCGCCCTTCCTGCTCAAGCTCTTCCCCAAGACTTCGCAACGTCCGCTCGACCTCGGCCTTGGTCACATCTCCCAACACCGAGACAAGCCGCACGGCCGAAAGCGGCTCCGGGGAGACAAAGAGCAAGGATTCGAGAATGGCCTTCAGTTCCCGCTCCGCAATGGTCTGCGCTGCGTCGGCTATGGAAGCCGTCTCTGCTGTCTTGTCCATATCGGATAGGCCACCAGATTCCTGTTCCAGCCCGGCTGTCGCGGACTCAACCTCAGATACCTCTTGAATCAACTCTTCCGTCACTGGAGTCATGTCCCCCTCCATTCCACATCCACATCATCGAGTTCGGCAGGGTCTGGAACCAGCGAGAATGCCCGCGAGACCAGAATCGGCCCAAACGCTTCCGCTTGGAACACCCGCGCCACCCGCAGCCGAATCAGTTCCAACATCGCCAAAAATGTCACGATCACGACCAGCCGGTGGCTGGTCTGCTCAAACAAGTCGACAAACGACACCGAGTCTTTGCCTTCCAGCAGTTCGAGAATCACATTCATCCGTTCCCGCACCGTGAGATTGTCAGGCATGATCTCGATCAGCTTTTTGCCGGGATTGCGGTCCAAAATCCCCTGGAGTGCATCCACGAGATCGAACAAGGAGACGTTCTCCAGAAGCGTCTCATCCGTCTCGACCGGTTCTGTCGGTGGCTGCTCCCGGCTGAAAATCTCGCGCCACATCTTTTCCTGCCCATCGAGCCTGGTCGCCGCTTCCTTGTACGTTTTATATTCCAACAGCCGCCGGACAAGTTCCTCTCGTGGATCTGGCCCGTCTTCCTCATCCAACGCCGCCTCATCGGCAGGCAACAGCATCTTCGATTTGATCTGGAGCAGTGTCGCCGCCATCACGAGAAAATCCCCGGCCACGTTGAGGTTCAGATCCTTCATTGCCTCAATGTATTCTAAGTACTGTTGAGCGATCAGGGCGATCGGAATGTCGTAAATATTGATCTCGTTTTTCTTGATCAGGTGAAGCAACAGATCGAGCGGTCCCTCGAACTTTTCGACACGGACCTGGTAGGGCAGCTCAGTTTGTTCGTAGCTGTCGCTTGGAGAATCCATGGGGCTGGTTATACCAACTTATTGGGGGGGCGGGCAAGCCGGAAATCTATATGTAGTGGCTAGCCGATGATGGTAGGCTATTTCCGCTTCAGCGCATAGGCCAGGAGCATCGCCGCGAGGAATAGCAATCCCACCGTCAGGGCATATTGGCCGATCGGCGAGTCCATCCCCTTGTCGGGCTGATCTTGAACAGCGCGCTGTGTGCGCGCCAGGAGTGCCGGCTGGTCAAATCGCGCCTTGGCCAGATCGTCCGGCTGCTTGAACTCCGCATCGGAAAAGTCCGCCTTCCCCAAAAATTGCGCCCCTGCAAATGAAGCAGCCCCCTCAAAGACGACAAATCCAAAGAACGTGTCACGGCTGAAGATAGCTTCATGAAAACTGACCTGCTGCGCGAATCGGCTCCCTGAAAATCCGGTTCCCGATCCGAATCGCACCCGCTCAAAGAAGGCCTGTTGTTGAAACGTCACTTCGAGAAACTCCGCCAGACCATCGAACAGCGCACCGGTGCAATCAACTGCGCCATAAAACATAGCGCGATGGAATCTCGTATGGGGCCCAAACTTGGCCTCTCTGCATGCCAGCGATCGAGTGAATTGCCCTTGCACAAAGAACGCCTCTTTTTGAAGTACCACCCCGGATAGATCGACGATGCCTTGAAACCGCGCACGCGAAAGGTCCACCCCTTCCGTGAATGTCGTCCCATGAAAATCCACCGGCCCATCGAATTGAAGCGTGCCTTGGGCAGACCGGTGACGCACCGTTCCCAAAACGACCGAGTCGCTGATCGTCAGCGCCCCTCGGACGAGTCGCACTTCCTGCCCACTTAACTGATTCGGCGGTTCCTGTTGTTCAGGGGGAGAGCCCCGCTTCATCTTGGCCGTCCGCAGGGGGAGACGATCGAAGCTCAGATCACCACGAACAATCACGCCCGCCAGCTCGACCGCCTGCCCTTCTTCCAGCGCCGCTATGATCGCCGCGCTGTTAACGGCGTGAGTTTCCCGCTCAGCCGCTGTGCAACCAGACGCCAGTTTTTTCACAAGTGGGCGGCCTGTTCCACCGGCAGGGGCCTCCACCTGGCACATCGCGCTCACGTCTTGCGCAAAGACAAGAACGCCGCAACCAAGCAGCAATGCCAGGCATCGACTGCCCCAATGAATCATCGGATATTCACCCACGGGCGCCGTTATACGAGAGGCCTACCAGTAAGGCAAGTCCAGGCCGACCGGATATGAATGACGTGACAATGTGGGCGGGCAAGGAAAGAATAAGAATGACACAGTATTCAGGCCGTCAGTCGGGCGAGAGAAGTAGAATGCTCTGAAATAGACAGTGCCGGAACGGCCCCTCCCCCTATTGAGTACCCCGGGAAGCGAAGACTTCGTTCCGGCACTGTTCAGCTGACAGCCGAGAAATCAGTTGTTCCGATAATCGTCGTGCTCGTCCAGAAGGTCTTCTGACTTTTCAATGATTCCGTCGCTCTCGTCATCTTCATCGAGGTCCAACTCTTCCTGCACATCTTCCTCGATATCGCTCTCCATCTCCAATTCCTCACCGGCTATCTCTTCATCGAGATCTGCTTCCCGCGGCTCAACCGGAGCAGCAACAGCTGCCTTGCGAGGCATTGCTTCTTCCTTGGCCACGGCTTTGGGGGCGGCTGGGGCTGGCCGACTAGGCTTGGGAGCGGCTTTCTTCACAACTTTCTTCGCAGGCTTCTTGACCGTTTTCTTCGCAGGCTTCTTCTTCGCGGCCGCGGCTTGTTTCACCGGCTTCTTTGCCACCTTCTTCTTATTCGTCACCTTCTTTTTGGATGATGCCGAAGCTTTTTTCTTTCCTGACGATTTCTTGGTTGCGGCCTTCTTCTTCGCCATTCCAGTCCTCCTCTTGTCATCGGGCCGATTTGACCACGAGCTGTCGGCCACCATCTAGCATGAACGAATAGGCTCTTGCAACAATCTCATGGATGAACCCCGTCTCAAGCCATCCCTCCTCATCGTTCTAGATTTGAACAGGCCTCTCCCTGTGGCAGGACCCAAAAATCTTCCATTGGAAAAACCCGTGCTCGTGATAATAAGATGGAGAAAGCCACCGAGTGACAGAGAATCCTCTACAGTCTTCTTGGCTCTTATGCCATGACCGCGTTTTACAGGAGTCGTGCCGTCTTGGATAGGACATTAGCTATTGCCCTCGCCGTAGTGGTAGGAGCCTGCTCAAGCTGGCCGGCTACGGGCACGTCCCTGTCTGCGCAGATCGTCATGGAAGACGGATCGCCCTATTACGTTCCCGTCACTGCCACCGTGGCCAGCGGCAACCCCATCCGCTGGGATAACCCGACGCCAACCCACCACACCGTGACCCACAACGGGTGCGTGGAGGATGGCCATCCCTGCTTATTCGACTCAGGGCCTGTCCCTCCGGGAGCGCAGTTTACCATTCCCGGCCTGCCGGCCGGGCGTTACCTTTATCACTGCCGTATCCATCCCATCATGCGAGGCGTCCTAATTGTGACCGACGCTGTTCCGGCGCCATCACAGTTGTAAGACTACCTTGCAGGACCACCAACTCCTCCTGTAGGCTGCGTGTCCGCAACACTAAGAACCACTCGCCATGAAGCCTGTCACTGCTATCCAAGAACCACTGAATCTGACCGGAGAGACGTTGAATCTCTTCGCCTGGCACATCCCCGATCTCGTCGCCTATCAGCACCATGGAGACGAATGGTGGTTCGCCCCGCTTGATGACAATCTTCCGCTGATACGACTGAACAGGACCGGCCTGAACATGCTCCGCGCGATGAACGGCCACACAACCGTCGGCGCCTTGCTTGAACAATATGGGCGCAAGATCTGCGGACCGGACGGCCAGCCGGGGCTCTGGCACCTGGAGCGATGGGCGACGCCAAACTTCTCGCTCTGCTATTACGGCACCGAACCGCCGGGTGGCCATCGGCACAAAGGGAAATGGGACCTTCTGCTGCAACAAATCCGCGAAGGCTGGTCGGGGCAGGAAGGATTCGAGGGCGAAGCACATCTGGAAGACTTCCACCATCATGAACTGAGCCAGGCCGCCGATGACGACGGCCATTTCGATGTCATCGAGACGACGGTCTCGCATCTGTTCCGGGAGCCGAACGAAGCCCTCAACGGCCTGACCTACGGCCGGCTCCTGATGCGACAACTCCGCAAGCTGGGCTGGTTTACCCCCAAACCGCGCATGATCGTGGAAATCGGCGGGGGCCTCGGCTACGTCGCACGCGAGTTAGGCAAAGAACTTCTGCCGTTCGAGAAACAGGGTATGACCTATTGCTCGCTCGACATCACCGGTCCGTTCTTGAAGCGGCAAGTCTCCCGCGCCAAGGCCGGAGGGTGGAATGTCATCGGCACACAAGCAAACGGCGAAGCGCTTCCCTTCACAGACCACTCCGTCGATGTGGTCATCGACAACGAAAACATGGCCGACATGACGCCGGTGAAGCTGACGAAACAGGAACTCTCGTCAGGCCGTGGCGAAACCGCACAGCACCAGGAAGCCCTGGATTGGATCAGGCGCGCGCGCCTTCCGATCGGAACCGATCTGCCCGAAGAGGTCATCTTCAACCTGGGACCGACCCGCTTTGTGGCGGAACTCTGGCGAGTCCTGAAACCGGGCGGACATGCCTTTCTCTCAGAGTTTGGAATCGACGAAGGCTGGCCCGCGCCGGTGAAGCTGCCGGGCCATACCGAATATGAAGTGCAATACAGCCAGCTGCGGCATGTTGCGCGTTGGCTCGGCTTTCAGGAACGGTATCTCTCGCTCCCGCAATTTCTGGGACTCAAACCGGACACGAAGGTCCTCTGCACCGGCGCAGCCTATACGATTCAACGCTTTTGTCAGGCCATCGACAAGCCGTTCGTCATCCGCGCCTACACGGAACCGGAACTCAAACAGACCCTCGGCGACATGCTCCCCAAGATCCAGGGTACGCACTACCACGACGTCGCCGATCCCGCCTGGTTCGGCCTCCTCGACTTCAAAGTGTTGTTACTGGAAAAACCGGGCGGCGCGCCGAAAGCGCAGTTCACGGAGCAAAAAGGTTATCGGTGGTATTCACAGAAATAGGACAGGTTATCGGGCAAGACCCAGCTTTGCTTTCCATTCCCCGACATACGCCCAATCAATATGAAGTTCGTCTTGACGAAGTCTGATTTTCTCAAGATCGGCCTGATCTTGAAGCCGACCAGCCAGCGTCTTGAGCAGAATCAAATCTTCCAGTGTCAGAATCGATACCGGCAAATCTCCTAACAGAATCCGCCGACGACGCGACAGGGCTGTCTGCAGATATTCGGAATCGGCCAACAGTATGTCGATTACGACTTCCTGGTTTTTGAGAACGCCCACGCATCGCCAAATCGAAATGCCATGAAAGACCATCGCGGCCGGATGAACGATGGTCGAATCAAAAAGGGACGAGAGCAGCGCCTGTAGCCGATCGCGGGAAGGCTGTTCCATCAACAGAAGGACATCGATATCAGTCGTGGCTCGCGGCTCAACCAACGCGCTGTAGGCCCAACCTCCGGCCAGCGCATACTGAATATCGCGTCGATTGAAGTCCGTGATGAGAGTCGAGAGGGTCTGAGCTAAGAGTGATTCTTCTGCCATGCTTGCTCTTTTGCGCGGCGAATCTCGCGCATGACTTGTACCATGGCATCGCCCTGAGGCTTATTCTGTTGCAGCACTGCACTACGCAGACGTAATCCGAGCTCTGTCAACTCGATGGCGCAACGCAAATTGTCGGCAATCTTCGCATCATCTGGTTGACCGGAATTTCCTGGCATCGCCTGAACTCCTAAATTGGCACACGGCAGGAAGTGTACAAGACTCTGCACCCAGGGGCAACTTCGACAGGATTCTCACACCAACGAACCAGGCGGCGCGTCGAAAGCGCGATTCACCGAGGACCAACACCATCAATGGTACTCGCGGAGGTAGACCGGGAAGCATGAGTTGCAAGGGCTAGCCACCTTTGGACAACATAGATGTTACCCGCTATAATTCCACCCATCATGAGCACGCGATCGACTGTACGCACGAGAGTCCCCAAACGTGGGCGAAAAAGCGCCTCCTCCCTCAAGAAAAGAAAGCCTCGCCCGGTGTGGGAAGAAATCTTGCGCATCGCCCGGACTATTCCTGAACCTGACCTCCATAAACTGCCCACAGATCTCGCCGCTCACCATGACCACTACCTCTACGGCAGCAAGGGAACGTGAAGCGCCTCTTCGCAGACACCGTTTATTGGATCGCCCTCACGAATTCTTTCGACCAATATCACGCTAAAGCTGTCGAAGTGTCCTCCGCGTTGGGACACTGCCGCCTCTTCACGACAGAAGCAGTCCTTACCGAGTTTCTCCATGCCTTGGCCGACAAAGGACCTCATGTCCGCGCCGCCGCAGTTGAAATGGTCGAAGCAATCATGAACAATTCACGAGTCACAGTGATTCCGCAAAGTCGCCGCACATTCAGCCGCAGTCTCGCCTTCTACAAATCCAGGCCGGACAAAGGATACAGCCTGACCGACTGCGGGTCGATGCTGCTCATGCGTGAACGCCATCTATCCGAAGCTCTGACGACCGATCGGCATTTTGAACAGGAAGGGTTTGTCGCTCTGCTCCGCACCCGCTAGAGGCAACTGCCATCCTGCAACTGTAACGACCTCCCGACTCCGCTTGGTTTATCTCACAGACTTGAAAGTCATGTTATTGAAAAACCCCGGCGGCGCACCGAAAGCTCAGCTCACGGAATAAAAGGCTATCGATGGCAGTCACAGATGTTGAAGCATTACTGAGGAGGCTACACGGTGAGACCGAGATGCTGCTCGATGGTGCGGACCCGCTGTTCCAACCGCTCAACTCGTTCTTGTATCTGACCGTAGGAGAGTTGGATGAGCGCACGAGTTTCTCTGAATTGATTATCCACATGCTCACGGTCATCGGCATGACGCCGATCGAGGTGTATCTGGAAGCCTTCAGCCACAAGCTGAAGTTCATGCCGGAGTCCTTCAGTAAGGACGCCTGTGTGGCGTTTCGCATCGGCAATTTCAGTGCGAAGGGTCCCGGTAAGATCTGCCCGAAGGGCTTCGGTCGCAGCGCCGACAATCTGTTGAATTTGGGCAAGCGATTCCTGATCCATATGCCTCCCTTCGAGCAGGCAAATATTATGGCGTCAGTAGCGATAAGTCAAACAGGACTTCCTGCATCGGGCTCCCTCGCCTAGCTCAGTTCACGGAGCAAAAAAGCTATCGGTGGTATTCGCAGAAATGACGTGAGGCGTCAGGTGTGAGGCGCGGATGCCAATTTTTCTGATACGCGCAGTAAAAGGGTCCCGCCGCCGCTCCCAATTTGGGAGTCTGAATTACGCTGCGAATTCAACCCGAATCGTCCGTCCGAAGCGTGCCTCAAGCATAATGAGCATTTCGAGGCTGAATTTGTCCCATTTCCCACGAACAAGATCGGACACGCGGGATTGTGCGATCCCAAGTCGCTTGGCCGCTTCGGCTTGAGTTAACTTCTGCTTCTCGATATAGAGACGAAGATCGCTCATGAAATTGGAACGCATTTGGAGCACCGCCGCTTCAGCTGGATCGAACCCAAGATCGACAAACACATTGCCGCTGGACTTCGTCGTTTTCTTCTTCATGATTGATCAGACCAGCAGTGTACGTTAGTCGCTCTGGTGTCAAGTCAAGCAATGACCCTGGTCATCGCTATAGCACGCCTCGTTATGACTTCCGTCGATGATGGAGTTAGATGACATTTTCGAATGCCACCGCCAGAACCTGCTCAACACTTCCTGCATGGCAAATGATGTCTCCGGCAATGAAGTGGGAGTGCCCAGTCTCGTCTTCGAACTCGTAGCTTGCTTGGAATTCCGCGTATTCGTCTCCGCCGACTTGGACGCCAAGAGTCTTCAACTTCTCAAATACATGAACTGCAAAGTTGAATAAGCAGGGATTGATATTGACAACATTTCCGTACCACTTCAGCGTACTGCGAATGATGCCTTCCTCATGCACGCGCCTCTTTCTTTCAAGCTGCGCAAATGACTGCAGAACAAGATCGCGAGGCACCAGGCACAGGAATGGACTGTCGGTGCTTAGAAGCGGCAACTTTTCGACTGGGATGATTCGCACTTCATTGACCAGCTCGACTTCATGATGGAATAGATTTCGCAGTGCCTTCAACGCTATAAATTCGTTGCAGCCGAAGAAATGCCCGCCAGTTGCCTTTCGAACTTTGTCGTTCAGACCATGAGTGGAATTGAGGAGATTGAACAGCGTGTCCTTGTCAGGCTTGACACAATGCTTATGGTACACCCTGAAGAATCGCTCTCCGGCAGCTTGACAACTTTTCATAAGCACACCAAGTCCGAGAAAAGGGAACAGGCTGAGCTGTCGCACTCACGGCATTACAAAGGGCACCGTTGCCGCTCTTACTGACACACGATGGTTGAATAATTGCCCGAGCTTACTTGTGAGCAAACAAAATGAGGAGGGCTCTGAATTTCAGGCAATCCCTTCGATCGCCTGTAGGCGTTCCAATAACCTCTCTTGTACTGCTCGCTACACCCCCCTCTTATCCGACACTCCTCCTCAAGCAGTGACCAGTGATATTGCTCCTCGCTCAATTTACCCGCTCTGGCTTGTTCAATGAGCATATTCCGATATTGCATTAGCTCACCGTGCTCCACTTCCGTCAAATCCCTTGTCTTTTGGAGACAAGCAGACAAGGCCAGACAAATTGAAAGACCTATCAAGAAGCGCACCGCTATTCCTTTCTGAACACTTGAAAGCGTCCCCGCATCAGTTTTTCTCTCTACTCTGGAAAGCATATAAGAGTGTGGCCCGAAGCCCCTCTCTTTATTGTTTCTTTGGGATTTGCGTAGGCAACATTCTCAGCATCTAAGAGATACCCTGAAATCTCCAGCCGGTCATGGAATTTGTAATGCGCAAGATGGACTACCCTATTATCGTCTAGAAGTATCGTCTGCATCGGGTTAAGACTATCTGCAAATGCCACTGACTTAATCGTACCACCACCTCGATAAGCACCGTGAAATTCGAGGACTCTCGCCGCGAAATTTATCGTCACAGAGGCGCTGGATTTACTCTGATCACAACTTATTGGATCTTCAAACGAGCAAGTAAACATATTTTGGCCTCGACAGAACAGTTTATCGACGGCAGTCCAAATTGGTTTATGATTTAGTGGTTGTTCCTGACCAAGCCCGCTGTCACAAATCCCAAAAAGAAACGCCATTAGCAAAGCTGTGCCTATCAAGGACGTCTTCGCAACATGGAAATGGCCACAGAAAATCCGTCGAGATGGATTATGGTCATTATTCAATTGTGCCTCCTCGAAACAAATAAGTCCTCAATTATTTATCACTCTTCACCCCCGAGTAACTGACGCATATCGGTCGCGTAGGCATCATGATTCCGCCAACCAAGCAGACCTGTGACGTTGCCTGCGAAATTGACCAACTGTCCGTTCTGAAGATCAAAAGCCGGATCCTTAAAATGACCCTCCATCGTTTGTGTTTGTCTGTGATTCACCGCAAGGCGTTCAAATATTGTCGCATTAGGCTCTCGAAGTTCCCGTTCATTCAAATGCGCAAACTGATTGCGGCCAGCAAAGATGACCAAGCCGACAGGAACACCTCGGACACGACGCCCGATACAAAATGGCACAGCCGACGACGAAGGTTTGATTACAGAACCGAAATCGAATGGAATATCTGTATTGTTGGAGAACCATTCAATGCCTTTAGCAGCGATTTGAAGCAGACAGCCGCATAATGTTGCGAGAGCGAAGCTTTCAGCTAAAAATTCCCGCTGAGACTTGAGCGAAAGTTGAATCCGCTTATCTTTCTTAGTTGACCAATGATCAAACGCAATACGGGCAACCTTTTCATCCGAGAACGACCCCCCGAACACCGGTAATGGAGCATGCTTCAATAGAGCAACATATGCCCCTATGCCATCTAATAACGTCCGCGCTGCACTTTCGGTACGCAGGAGGTAGTCAGCAGCAGAATCGATATTCAAAATAACCAGCACTTTCCCAGTTTCTAAACTGATCACGCCAGCGGCGATGCCACTATGTTGTGCTTCCAAAAGCGCCCGTGCTGAATTCTCCTAAAATCAGTCTTGCTTGTCGAAGCATTTCATGGACTAACCACTTGAGAATGTCGCGCTTGTGCTGATGGCTAATCCGGACACGCAGAATCGACCCGTTCGGCAGGAACTTTCGCCAGGTTTCGTGCTTTTCCGATCGGAGATGTTCGAACCCCGCGCGCCTAAGCACAACACGGAAATCGTTATACGTGAACGAGGCCATGCTTGATCTCGATCAGTGTCCGCAACTCCCAATCAGTCTTGCAAGCAGCGATGGCCTCGATATAGGGAACATGGTGGGCTCGGTTCGGACTCGTGGCGTATCGGTCGCGGTCGCGAAGATATTCTTTCGCATAGTCCCGAATAGCTTCAATCAGATCTTCTAAGGCAGCGTCGGCGGTCGGAAGTTCCGTCACAAGATCCAGCTCTGGGCACTTGGCGCAATAGTGGCCGCTGTCTTTGGCGAGGAGGACCGTGAGCAGAGGATCGGCAACCATGATCTTTGGTTCTCTCCCTCGACGACGGGTCATCTTTGAAATTGCCATGACGGTTCCTCCCACCAAACTGCATTGTAGTCCAGCGGCAAAGTACGGGCAACTACGCCCCTCATTCTTGCTTACCGATACTCCATCCTCCTCGCCAGATCAATCAGCACGCCCTCCCGCAATCCCAGATCACTCACCAGCACACTCGACATCCTCAGCGTCTCCATGATCGTTCGGATGATGATGGCACCGGCGGCTATAACTTCTTCGCGGTTCTGTTCGAGGCCCGGGAGACCGATACGATCGGCCTTCTTACGGCTCAACAGGGTCTGTTCGATTTCCTGAACCGTAGTAATGGCCAGCCGGTAGTTATGGATGCGGGGCGGTTCATAGGCAGGCAGCTTCTGCGCCATGGCAGCAAGCGCGGTGATCGTGCCGGCGGTTCCGACGAAGGTGGCAGACTGAGAGCCCTCCATTCCGACGACGGCGGCTTGAGTCTCGCCTCGCACCCAGTCCCGTGCCTGCTCTATTTCTTCCGCCGTCGGCGGGTCATGTGTCAGTACTCTCTCGCATAGACGCACCACACCGATGTCGATGGAGCGGACGATCGGGACCTGGCCTGGCCGGTCCAGAATGAATTCCGTACTGCCGCCGCCAATGTCCAACGCGATCATGTCTGTGACTCCGGCGGGCAAACCGGAACGAATGCCGAGGAGAGTCCGCCGGGCTTCTTCCTCGCCCGTGATGACTTCGACGTCGAATCCTGTCTCTTGTCTCAGTCGTCGGAGAAATTCATCGCGATTGACCGCATCCCGGACCGCGCTGGTCGCGACAGCCGTGGCTGCATCGACCTGATGGCTGTCGATGAGATCTCGCCACTCCTGCAGACACGCGATCACCCGATCCATGGCCGCAGCGTTGAGTCGTTTGGTTTGATCGACGCCCTCCCCCAGCCGGAGAATGCGCCGCTCGGATCGGAGTGCTTTGAGAGGTGCCGGTGGAGAAAGATCTGCGATGAGAAGCCTGCAGGTCAGAGTCCCGATGTCGATTCCGGCTAATCGACGCATACGGGCAGGCGGGGCGGTCATTGCTCGTTCCGGATCTCGTCCATTTCGGCTTCCAGTTTCTTGCGCGACTCCTTGAGCGCCTGCACCTCTCGAACGAGACGGCCGATTTCTGCATCGTGGATGATGCGCTCCGCTGTCTCGCCGCGTTCTTTCATATCGACGGCCCGCTCACCGATATCCTTATAGAGATCGGAGAGTTGCTGGTCCAGCTTGCGGGCTTCCAGCCGCATCCGAAGTAGTTCCGTCTCTTCCAGCGCGCGGCCGGCCGCATGCACGGTTCCCAGACGCAAGGTCGCGATGCCTGTCCGCAAATCGTCTTTGAGTCGCTGCAATAAGCCCATTCGACCCTCTGGCTAACAGGCTGACAGGTCTCAAGCTGACATCCGGAACACCAATTTTGTCAACCTGCCGCTTGCACGCCTGTTAGCCTACATGCTTGTCAGCTCTTTCAACTGATTGACCCCAGCTCCAGTTTCTCCTGCCACTTCCGCAACATGGCATCCCGCAACTCCTGATGAGCCGGGGCCTTCAAATCCGGGTCCATTTTCAACAACGCGAATGCTTCCTGTCTGGCCTGTTGCAGCAAATCGGCGTCCCGCACGATGTTGGCCACACGGAACTCCGGCATGCCCCATTGTCGAAGACCGAAAAACTCTCCAGGTCCTCTGATGCGCAGATCTTCTTCAGCGATGACAAACCCGTCGTTCGACCGCACCAGTGCTTCCAACCGCTCTCGTGACGCCGATGGCCCATGTTCATCAGCAGCATCGGATGCACGTGCGCCCTTCAGACCTCCAGCCCTCACCCCTCCCTTGCTCCACCTCCCCGACACCATCAGCAGGCAGTAGGATTGATGGCAGGCCCGCCCGACACGCCCGCGCAATTGATGCAACTGCGCCAGGCCGAACCGTTCGGCATGTTCAATCATCATGATCGTCGCATTCGGCACATCGACTCCGACTTCAACCACCGTCGTCGCCACGAGAGCATGAATGGATCCGGCTTTGAACTCGGCCATCACCGCTTCCTTCTCTGCCGCCTTCATGCGTCCATGCAACAGACCGACGCGAAACTCGGCGAGTTCTCCGCTCTGCAATTGCTCGGCCCCTTGCATCGCCGCCTGAAGGTCTGTCTTTTCCGACTCCTCAATGAGGGGATAGACCACATAGGCCTGCCTGCCGTTGCGCAATTCATCACGCAGAAGCTGATACGCCCGCCGCCGCTGCGATTGGTCGAAGAGGAGGGTGTGGACCGGTTTTCTCCCCGGCGGCAACTCATCGATGACCGACACATCCAGATCGCCGTACACCGTCATCGCCAGCGTCCGGGGGATCGGAGTCGCCGTGAGCACCAGCATATCCGGCTTATACCCTTTGTCGATCAGTGTTTTCCGTTGGAGGACGCCGAACTTGTGTTGCTCATCGACAACGGCCAATCCCAGGTTCTTGAACGCCACCCCCTTCTGAATCAGCGCATGGGTGCCGATCGCCACGTGAATTTCCCCGGACGCAAGCTGTGCGATCTGCGCAGTCTTCACCGATGCCTTGCCTCCGCCTCGCATGAGCATCGCCTTCAGCCCCAAGGATTCAAAGGTCCCGGACAGATTGCGATAGTGTTGCTCGGCCAGAATCTCCGTCGGCGCCATCAACGCCGCCTGATAGCCGGAGCCGCAAGCCATAACGAGCGCATGCAGGGCCACGGCGGTCTTTCCCGATCCGACATCGCCTTGCACTAGCCGATTCATCGGCCGCGGCGCCAGCATATCGTGAAACACTTCCCGAATCACCCGATCCTGCGCGGCAGTAAGGCGGAACGGCAGCAGGCGGCTCAACTTCTCCAGAAGCGGCGTGCGCGGATTGAACGTCAGCTGTTTCGGTTCGTTCTGCACCGACCGCTGCCTGGTTGCCAAGGCCGTTTGGAGCAGAAACAGCTCTTCGAACGCCAACCGCCGATGCGCCGGAGTCTTGCTTTGCTCCAGCAGCGTAAGATCGGCGCCGGCGTCTGGGAAATGCACATCACGCAGCGCCTCTTGAATCGGAATAAGCCGCCGGCGGGCCCGAAGTTGCACCGGAAGACAATCGTGCAGTTCACGCGCATGCTTCTCCAACAGATCTCTTTCCAGCACCCGCATTTGACGGGATGTCCATCCCTTCGTTTCGTGATAAACCGGTACAATCCGCCCCACATGCAGGGTCGATTCCGTATCCTCTCCAAGCACCTCATACTGGGCCACTTCCATTCGCGGAACCATCCAACCCTGGCGCCCGGCAATCACGCGCCCGCTCATCATGACGCGCGTTCCGATGGCCAACACCTTTTCCAAGTATGGCTGGTTAAAAAACACTGCCTGCATGCGCCCGGTCTCATCCTCCACCCCGACATCCAACACACTCAACCGGCGATTTCTCGTCCGCTTGGCCTCGCATTTTGCGACAGTTCCACAAATGGAGGTCGTCATACCGGGCACGAGATCGCCGAGCTGTGTCATCACCGACCGATCTTCATACCGCCAGGGCAGAGTCCAGAGCGCATCTTCCACTGTGTCGATCTTCCACCGCTGCAACAGGCCGATGCGCTTGGGTCCCACACCCTTCGCAAAGCGGATCGGGAGATTCCAAAGACCGCCTCGCTTCGTCCCCTCTGGACGAGACTCCGGTTCGGCTCGCGGCATTTCCGATTCTGGCAACTCCGGCAGCTCCCGCACAACGCTACGAAGCCCATTCACGATCGCCACAGCGGCTTGCAACCTGCGGCGTTGCTCATGAGGCGGAAGCAGCCGCTGAAAATCGACGAACAGATCCCGCAAGGAGACCAAGCGAGCCTCGACGGTCTTGGGATACACACGGTTGGCCAGGGCGGACAACACCTGCTCCGCGACGAAGGAACCAAGATTCTTCACGGCGCTCAGATGCGCGCATTCGTCCCGAGTCGCGAATTCGATGGGACGCGCGACGCGGTCCAACCAATCCTGAAATGCTTTTGCGGAAACCGACGTGGAGGGAGTTTGCATACCGGGGGAATCGTAGCACAGCACTCTCCACGGCTCAACGACAGCGAAGCAGCCAGCTCTTTAAAGCTTGGCGTGCCGGTTTTCCGGGAATACTTTGTCAGTTCTGCCTAGGGTGCTACACTCATGCACGAAACACCATGTATCGCCGCAACATTACGCATATCCTGATGCCCATGGCGCTGGCGCTGGCGCTGGTCGTGGGATACCATCTGTTTCTCAAAACACCCGCTGCCACCCGGCTTGCCTCCACAGCTTCGACCGTCGGCAACACAATCGAACCAGTCGCGCCGCCGCCACCGCCTGCCGCAAGCCCCCGTGAAGTCCACCCCGCGCAGATCCGTGTCCTCGATCATCCTGCCATACCCGGCTCTCGTCATGAGACACTGCTGATCGCTATCCGCGACGAAATTGAAAAGCGCAATTTGCCGCTCGCCGAATCCAAGCTCATGGCCCTTCCCCAAAGCGCGATTTCGGACGCCACAACCAAACCATTTGTGGCAGTGCTCTGGAACAACCTCGGTATCGAGCAAGAAACACTCCACGGCACACAGCTCTCAGTGAAGGCCTTCAAGAAAGCGGCGGCGCTCGATGGCTCGAACCCGGTCATCCTCATGAATTTGGCCCATGCCTACTGGGAACAACGGGACCCCGCCCTGAATCGAGACCTTCTGGAACAATTGATTCGGCTCGCCCCGGAGGAACCATTTCCGCACCTGGCGATGGCCGAGCTGCTGCATGAGCAGAATCAATCGTCAGAAGCCGTGACACATCTGGCCCATGCCGCAGATCGTGTGCCGCGCGATCCTGCGCTGCGATCGTATCTGGCCGCCGTCACCGCCAAGGTTCAGCATATGGAATCCGTCGAATCTCGCATGACGGCAAAGACGAGCGAACATTTCATGGTGAAATTCGACGGAGCCGAGGATCACGGCACGTGGACCGCTGTGCTGGAGATACTTGAGGACGCCTATCGAGAAATCGGGCAGAAGTTCGGGCACTTCCCGTCCAAGCCCATTGTAGTCGTGCTCCACACGAGAGATTCGTTTCAAGGCGCGACCGGAAGCCCTGCATGGGCCGATGGTCTGTTCGACCCGACGTTGGGGCGCATTCAACTGCCCACCCAAGGAGCGACGACGGACACGAAGTGGTTGACCTCGGTGTTGCGCCACGAATATGTCCATGCCCTGTTGCACGACCGGCTGGGCATGAGCAGCGGATCGCTTCCCACCTGGTTGAACGAGGGACTGGCGATGCAACTGGCCGGCGACTCATGGCCCGATCTCGATGAGGCCTTGCACGGGGAAGTCACAATCATCCCGTTGACCTATCTCGAAGGCCCCTGGGGTGCATTGCCGGCCGATGCCGCAACGCTGGCCTATCTGGAAGCGAATTCCGCGACGCACTATCTGATCGAACGGTGGGGTATGGCGCAGGTAGATGGACTACTGAAGGCATTCAAGGCGCGAACATCAGCGGCAATCGCCATTCAAAATACATTGTTCGTCTCGTACGAACAATTCCATCATCAGTGGCTGGAAAGTTTCCAGCAAAAACGCTCCTAGCAGGATGCTGAAAAAGTCCGCCAGCGGCGTTCTCGCATCGCTCAGAGACTCAACGTACGGAATCAGCGGAGGCAAGGAACCTATCCGCTCGCATGTGATCGAAGCGAGCGGTTCAAGCGAAGCTTGGTATGTACCTCCTCGCCTCTTCACTCGCTGCGGCCTTGCCCGTGGAACGGGGCGTCTTGGCGCACCGGGGTGGGCGGGTGAGACCAGTGGCCATTTTGAGCATCCTGGGGTTTCGACACCTTCTGAACCATTCGCCAAGATTTCTGTGGTGGCTCATGTCTGCACGGAGTTTTCCCGCAACCTGCTAGATTTCCTCCGGCATGGAGTCTTGTTCGATTGTCCCCGTCCAGGCCGGCAGCATCTGGGCACGATCATCGACCGCACCTTGAACCTCTGCATCGGCCGGCTGCTGAAGCACCTGATCTTCCCACAAAACTGTCCGGCCATCGTGGTCAAACATGCGAATTCTGAAGTCGAATAGGTCGGCTACCGGCGAGCCCTCCGCGGCATCGGCCAAGCGCGTGGCGATCTGCCTGGCTTTCGCCGCACCTTCGCCGTCGGCGGAGAACTCATCTTCCCAGAGAATCCCCCCGGTCAACACATCCACGGCGCGCAGCACAAATAGCGGCGACTGCGCCGCCGTGTCGATGCCATGAATTTTCATGATGGTGGCGCGGCGCGGCACCACGGTGGAAATCAACCGCCCCGCCTCGCTCCCGTCGCCCGGCGTGAGATTGAGTCGCCCGGACCACTGGAACTCACCCGTCTTTGCATCGTATACACGGACGATAAAACTAGAGAGATCGGTCGCACCCAGACCGACCCCGCCGGCAAAAATACGGCCCTCTGAGCCATTCGATCCGCCAAAACTGTCTTCTTTGACGCTCAATTCGTACACGTCTTCTGAGAGCACCTCGCCCGAGGCAGGATTGTACACCTTGACCGTAATGGTGGATTCAACACTGTTCTGATAGCCGAATCCCGCCGCGACGATGGCCTCATGGCCTTCCTTCTGTTCAGTCTCGATCTGGCCCCATGCCTGACCACCCATCAATGAAAGGCACAACCCAACTCCGACCAGCCGACAAGAAAGACTCCATGTTCCGCGGAGATGCATAGCCGACGGTTTACAATCGTGAACCGAACCAGTACTTGGGGAAAAGACCGTCAGTCTGCCAGGGAGTTGAGAAAAGCGATGGATCTGCGACATAGACCCTCCTGATGCGTGTGTGCATTCTGCAAGAGATCCTGTCGCCGGTAAATTCCCCACTATCAGTACACTTCCCCCCAAAAGGAGGGGGCTGTATACCGACAACTATGGGCCATTGCCGATTTTGCTTTCCCCGTCTTATAGTCTCCCCATGAAACACACCGTCTTACCCATGCTGTTGGCGGGACTCCTAGCGGTAAACATAGGAGTTTTGACGATAGAGTCTGAAACCTCCACCTCACCAACGGGGGCCTGGTGGATCGGCTTTTTCGCCCTGGTCCCCTTGGGGCTAGGGCTCCTGGTTTGGCGTGGGTTTCGTTGGGCCGTTATGGCCTGTGTGATGTATGGGACGGTAGGGTTGGCGATGGACGTCGCCACGATGGTCCAAATCCTGTCAAAAGATTCGGACGGCATGCTGACCCTGCTGAGCAGCCTGGTCAGCGGCTTCTTAAACTTCCTCTTGATCCTGTTCGGAGGACGCTCATTTTTGGATGTGCGGTAGGGGCCGACGCCTCAAGAATTCCCTTTTCCCAGTCCTCAGTCTTCTTCTTGAGCGGGAGGGATTTGATTCGTACGAACCCGGCCTCTTTGAGCCATGTTGCAGTCTCCGACGCCGGATAGGTGTTCCCTCCCTCTGTAAACAGTAACATCGAGGCGGCGAACAGGCTGGACTCCGGGGGAAGCAGCCCCTCGCGGCCATGGAGAAACGCGTCTTGCATGATGAGCCGCCCGCCCGGCGCCAACGCAGCCAAGACCCGGCGAAAAACCGCTCGATTGACCTCCGGCGAGTAGATATGCAGCACGTTGGAATACCAGATCACGTCATAGGTGCCCGGGATCGGCTCCTTGGTAAAATCACACGGCAGATACGACAACCGCCGCCCTGCCCTATGCGTCGCAGCAATCTCTTTGGCCACATCCAACGCCTCGGCCCGGTCGCAGACCGTGGCGCGCAACCGGGTATTTTCCGCTAAAAACGCCAGCGCATAGGTGCCGGGGCCTCCCCCAAGATCGAGAAACGTCCGGGCCCCGCCGAGCTTTATCTGTGCGGCAATCGCCGGCGCGGTCTCCACCGTGCGGTGGTGCATGGCCCATGTGAACCGGCGGCGCCAATCCGGGCTATCTGGAACGTCGTGATCGATCGGCAGCCCGCTTCGCACCGATTCCGACAGCCGGACCCAGTCTGTCCAATGGGTTCTGATCAAGTCCAAATACGACCCGCGATAGGCCGGATGAGCGGCATTGAGCGCCGTACCTCCAAGCCGGCTGTTTCTGTACGTTCCGCCTTTCTTCATCAACAGACCGGCCATGGCAAGATTCCGGCAGAGGATATCCAATCCTCGTTCGCTGACCTTGAGCTGCTTGGCAAGAGCGGGAATCGTCCAAACTCCTGCGCCGACCGCCGTAAAGATGTCCAGTTCCAACCCGGCCAACAACACCAGCGGCAATCGATAGGCGGCGATCGCCTCGCGGAACTCCTTGAAGGTGGCGATGCGCGGCGTCAGGGCATCCTTCCGATCTGCTGACAACACCAGCGGAGCAAGCCCTGCACCTTGGCAAAGTCTGTCACATCAACGCCGCGCGCAAATGTCACGGCCACAAACTCGTCGGTCATCTCCGTCTCCTCAGAAAATCCGGACTCCAGGAGCAGCGCCCGATACTTCGACACCGCGGGTTGGAGAAAATACTTGGCCTGTTTGGCCACTTCGTCGGTCCCCAAATCTTCCGGCGTGCCCTCCGACATAAGCGCCATCACGTCATCCATTGCCACGCCATATTGGCACAGCACGGTCCCTTGCGGCCTGACCTCCAAGATCCATCCATCCGACCCCAGATCCATGACAAGTGGTCCGCCCGGCTCCAATTCATAAAGTTTGGGAAATGCTTGCATCAGGGCCGTACGAAGCGGCGGCCATGCGGATGGAACTGGTTCAGTCATGTTCTGGCCTCTGGAAAAGACGACAGGTGATCGCGCTCTGCGATGCGCGCCTGAAGCGCCGCCAGGCGTCTGGTATTTTCTTCAAGTTTGGGCAGCTGATACTTGCGGTCCATGTTGACGACCTGTCTCAAAAGATCCGCAGCATCTTCAAGCCGTCCCGTCTCTTCATAGCATTGCGCCAATACGTAGCGGGCGCCGCCCGCGCGGAGTTCATCGCGCGACCGCTCGGCAACTGATTGGCTGGTCTGACAGCACGCGATTGCATCGTCGTAGCGCCTTTGAACCAGGAACGTGCGTCCGATCATGCGCCAGGCATCGGCAACACCGCCTTGATTGTCCAACCGCCGCATCAACACCAGCGACTGTTCGTACCAGTCGATCGCTTCGTCGAAATGTCCGGTCTCACGCGCCACCAGACCCAGGTCGGAAAACAGTACGGCCTTGGCTGCCTCATCATGCGTCTTCGTCATGAGATCCAGCGCTTCCAGGTAGTACGCCCGTGCCCGGCTCCATTCGCCGGCATCGGCGCGTAAATTCCCCAGATTCCCCAGCGTCGTTCCGATCCCCTTCTCATCGCCGAGAATCTTCTGCAACTCCAAGACTTCCTGGTAATGCGTCTGCGCCGACTCTCTCCGCCCGCTGACTGCGCAAATATTGCCGAGATTTCCAAGCGTCGCCGCCAGCGCCCGCTGATCGCCGGTCTGCCGATCGCATTCCAGCGCCTTGGCGTAACAGGCGTACGCCTCCGTGTAGTGGCCGCGCGAGAAATACTCATTGCCTTGCCGATTCAGCTCTTCCGACAATCCATTGCGGAGCGTCATGATGGCAGGCTCAGAAACCGCTCAACCACCGGCTTGCCGCCCGCAAGAATCGACGCGCCGTCGCCGACAACGAGACCGTCGAAATTGTACTTGAGGAGGCGCCGGAGTCCGTCTTTGACCTTCGCCGCATCGGGATACTTCTCGGCAGGGAGCAGGCTGACGGCGCCGGCCGGTTTGCCGATCAACGCATCTCCTACGATCATGATCCCCTGTCCTCGATCCAGAAACAACGCCGATTCCCCCGGAGATTTCTGATCGCTCAGCCGGATCGCCCAGATGCCGCCCGGGAGCAGTTCGCCGTCCGTATACCTTTTTGTGGGTGTCACATCCATCTGCGCTGCATCCGCCTCAGGCACATACAGCCAGCACGTGAACTCCGCCTGATAGGCCGCCGCCTCACGGAGGTGATCTCTGTTCGTGACAATGATGTAATCAACCGGCCCGTTGCGGCGGACGAATGAGCGCGCCTCGGCGGTCATCAGCGGAGGATCGACCAGAATCTTGTGTTCACCGACCATCAGAAACAAGCCGTTGAAATCCAGCTGCTTCTCGTCAGAGAACCAGGTCCATTGCCAGATGCCGGGAAAAATTTGTTTCATAATCTCACCGCGCGGCATGCGGGAGTTGCGTGATCTGCGATGCTCGTTGAAGGAATTCCCTGCTGCCGATGTGTTGCACGTCGCGCTCGTACTGCCCGCCGCGCGGTCTCAGAGAGCCGCGATGGCATCCCGCACCGTTTTGGTGACTTTCGCAAGAATACCGGCATCGGTCGGGAGATCGATGATGTCGTCTTCCGGGACAGTCATGAATTTGCGATTCGCCCCTTTGGTGACCGAGATCAAAAACATGCTGTTGGATGGAGTCACAGGAATAACCACCTGCACCGCGCCATCGATGGCCTTCACGACATCTAGAAACTTCTGTTTGCCTGCTTCGATCTCGTCCACAGATCCCTCCCCCTTACTAGGCTGGCGGCCGACGCTGAGAGAAATCCGATCCTCACACCGGAATGTTCGCCGCTTCTCTCGGCGCGGCACCAATCGTTCTCAAACGGAAGACATCCTATCATGGTGTTTTTTAGCGGGGCAACTGAGCGGGCGGGCTTGAACGGACCGACGCGCGATCCATCATCGCTGATTCAGCATGTCTTCCAGCTGTTGTTTGGCATCGCCTTGAAATCGAACGAACTCGACGCCGTACCGATCGGCCCGCTTCCATCGAACGATGGCAAGCGTGATAATGATCGGCGGCCGGGCACCGGACGCTTGCACCTGGAGATGAAGATGCGTGCCGATAGAAACCGGCGCCTCACTCATAATCTCACCGCCTGAGATCGTGAGATTTCTGAATGCCCCCTCGCCGGAGATATGGTCGCCGGAGAAAAGAACTGGATAATCGACAGCCACTCGTGGCCTAGACCGTGGCTGCATATCCGCCGAATTCCCTTTCTGCAAACAGCTCGACGTTGCCAGTCCCGGCCTCGCTCAGGACGCCGGTTCGAAGAGGCCCAACTGCAGTTCCTCTGCGCGGGTGAATGGAATGGGATAGCGCTCTGTAAAGCACGCGCTGCAATACTGCTGCGGCGTGCCCGGCGCGGCTTTGAGCATCCCATCGAGACTGAGATAGGCCAAACTGTCCGCCGTGATGTACTTGCGGATTTCTTCCGTCGAGTGGTCGGATGCGATGAGTTCCTTCTTTGTCGGTGTATCGATCCCATAGAAACAGGGTGACACGATCGGCGGCGAACTAATCCGCATATGGACCTCCTTCGCCCCGGCCTGGCGGATCATCTTGACGATCTTCCGGCTGGTCGTCCCGCGGACAAGTGAATCGTCCACCACCACAACCCGCTTTCCGCTCAACACTTCCGACACCGCATTCAGCTTCACCTTAACGCCAAAGTGGCGGATCGACTGTTCCGGCTCGATGAACGTCCGCCCGACATAGTGATTGCGGATCAGCCCGGTCTCGAACTGAATCCCGCCCCCCTCCGCATAGCCCAGCGCAGCGGGCACGCCGGAATCCGGAACGGGAATGACGATGTCTGCGGGCACCCAGGATTCCGCCGCCAGTTGCCGGCCCAACGCCTTGCGCGTAGCATAGACGGCATTGGCCCCGAAGATTCGGCTGTCTGGCCTGGCAAAATATACATACTCGAAGACACACATGGCCGGATCCACCTTGGGAAACGGCCGATGGCTGTCCACGCCCTGATCGCTGATCACGACCAATTCACCCGGTTCAATTTCCCGAACATATTCCGCATCGAGCAAATCGAACGCGCACGTTTCGGACGCCACAATCCAGCTGCTCCGCACACGCCCGAGACACAGCGGCCGCAATCCGTACGGATCACGCGCGGCAATCAAACCGTTGTCTGTCAGCAACACAACGGAAAATGCGCCGCGCACCCGATTGAGCGCATCGATCACACGGGCGAGAAATGAACTCGCTTTGGAGTGCGCGATGAGGTGGATAATGACTTCGCTGTCCGAGGTAGACTGGAAAATCGCCCCGTAGGCTTCCAGTTCGTTGCGGAGCATCTGGGCATTGATCAGATTGCCATTGTGGGCCAGTGCCAAGTTGCCGAGGGCAAAATTCACAATCAGCGGCTGGACATTCTTCAGATCGTTGCCGCCGGCCGTGGAATAGCGATTATGGCCGATGGCCATATGGCCGGGCAGCTTCGCAAGCGACGACCGATCGTAGATATCGGCCACAAGTCCCATGCCCTTTTGCACAAAAAACTGGTTTGCGTCTCCTGACACGATACCGGAGGCTTCTTGCCCTCGATGCTGGAGCGCATAGAGTCCGAGATAGGTGAGGTTGGCTGCCTCTTCGTGGCCGAAAATGCCGAACACCGCGCATTCGTCGTGAAATTTGTCAGGTGAGATGAGAGGCAGTTCTTTGGCCATGATAATACAGGGTGAGCGCCACCCCTACTCTTGGTTCAGTGTCCGTTCGATCGATAACGCCCATCGGTCATGGAGCGTCGCAACTGGCACGTCCACCATGGTCACATCACCCAGACTGATCGTCAGTCGTGCGCCCGTCACCGACCCAATGACTTCTGCCGGCACGCCCAGACTTTTGGCCTGATCAAGAATTGCCTGCCGATGGGACGGTTTGGCCGAAAGCACCACCCTGGATTGGCTTTCGCCGAAAAGCACCGCGTCTCTGCGAATCCGGCCCGGGGCTAATCTTACCACGGCACCCAGCTTCCGATCCTGTCCTGAGAAGCAGCTCTCCGCCAATGTCACGGCCAATCCGCCGTCCGAGCAATCGTGCGCGGATTGGACCAATCCACGTCGCACCAGCGCCAGCACACACTCATGCAGTGCCTTTTCAGCATCCATATTCAACAACGGCGGCGACCCCTGTTCCCGGGCGTGAATGATCTTCAAGTATTCCGATCCGCCCAAATCTTCACGAGTCGCCCCCAACAGAATGATCTCGTCACCATCCTGCTTGAACCATTGCGTCATGGTCTGATCGGCTTGTTCAATCAATCCCACCATGCCCAGCATAGGAGTCGGATAGATCGACAGCCCGTTGGTCTCATTGTAAAAGCTGACGTTCCCGCTGACGACCGGAACAGCGAGACGCTCGCATGCGTCTTTGATGCCTTCGACCGCAAGCACGAACTGCCACATGATCTCAGGCCGTTCGGGATTGCCGAAATTCAAACAATCGGTCAGCCCGATCGGTTCGGCGCCCGAGCATGCCAGATTGCGCGCGGCTTCAGCCACAGCGATCCGCGCGCCTTCGTAGGGATGCAACATGCAATACCGGCTGTTGCAATCGACCGTCATTGCCACGGCTTTATTCGTGCCCTTGATCCGGACCACCGCCGCATCCGATCCTGGGCGGATCATCGTGTTGGTCCGCACCATATGATCGTACTGTTGATACACCCATCGCTTGCTGGCGATCGTCGGCGACTCCAACAGCGACAGGAGCGCCGCATTCGCATCTTTCACGTCCGGGAGAAGGTCATAGTTCAGATTCGTCAGCATGTCCTGATACTCAGGCGGCTGATAGGGCCGTTCGTAGCGCGGCCCGTCATCAGCGAGCGATTTGGCGGGAATTTCCGCCACGACCTTCCCCTGATCCTTCACACGCAAGATCCCGTCGCCTGTGACAGTTCCAACGACTGCGACATCCAGATCCCATTTCCGGCAGATCGCGATGCACGCGTCTTCTTTGCCGGCCTTCGCGACCATCAACATCCGCTCTTGCGACTCCGACAGCATCAACTCATACGGCGTCATACCGGGTTCACGGCGCGGAACATGGGTCAAATCCAACTCCATCCCGTTTCCTGCGCGCGAAGCCATTTCGCAGGATGAGCTCGTCAAGCCGGCTGCGCCCATGTCTTGAATCCCGACCAGCAAATCGCCGGCCATCAACTCGAGACAGGCTTCAAGCAGCAGCTTCTCCTGAAATGGATCGCCCACCTGCACCGTGGGTCGCTTTTGCTCGGACTCATCGTCGAAGGAATCGGATGCCATCGTCGCGCCGTGAATCCCATCACGACCCGTCTTCGAGCCGAAATAGATCACCGGGTTGCCGACTCCCGCTGCAGTCCCCAGAAAAATCTTGTCTTTCTTGGCAATCCCCAGGCAAAACACATTCACCAGCGGATTGAGCGAGTAAATGTCGTTGAAGACAATCTCACCGCCCACCGTCGGCACGCCCATACAGTTGCCATAGCCGGCGATGCCGGCGACGACACCTTTCATGAGATGTCGATTCTTCGGCGTATCCAGCCCGCCGAAGCGAAGTGAATCGAGCAACGCAATCGGCCGCGCGCCCATAGTAAACACGTCCCGCAAAATTCCACCGACCCCGGTCGCCGCCCCCTGATAGGGCTCGATGAACGACGGATGGTTGTGAGATTCCATCTTGAAGACCACACACAATCCATCCCCGATATCTACCACGCCCGCATTTTCACCGGGCCCTTGCACCACACGAGGCCCGGTGGTCGGCAGCTTCTTCAAATGGACGCGCGAACTCTTATAGGAGCAATGTTCCGACCACATGACGGAAAACATCCCGAGTTCCGTCAGATTCGGCTCGCGCCCCAAAATCTCGATGATCTTCTTGTACTCATCGTCCGTCAGATTATGCTGCGCGATAAGGTCTTTGGTGATGATATGACCGTCGATTTTCATTGCCTACCTATCTAGACCTTGCCCAAGAGTTCGAAATACTCATCGCGCGAAATTCCTGCCGTCCGCAAGTTGTTCTTGATGATGAACACTGGCACTTCGTCCCAATCGGGTATCACCACCGGCCTCGCCACGCCTGGTTTTACATACACAGAGTGATCGCCCTCAGTTCGCACACATTTGAAACCCGCCTTTTCCATAACTTTTCGCAGCTTCCATGCCGGGATTGCGGTAATGCGTGACATCGGGGCTAAACCGCCAACGACATCACTTCAGTGGCAACAATGCGCGGCGACTTCCACTTACCGTCAGCCCCCCGTAAATACCCAGCCTCTTTCAGAATATCGTCCAAGGTACCGAGCTTTTCCGCCTCTTCAATGAACAAGCGTACGGCAGTCTTCAAGCCGCCTCTCGCCTCATCCACATTATGCCCACAACTGGAAACATCCAGCTCGGGGCAGTGAGCCACAAAGCTCTTACCCTCCTGGAAAATGATCGCATCAAACTCAATTGGAATCATCGTAGCCTCCGCATCAGATTTGGCTCACAGCCTGAAATCTCAACGATCTTCCAATACTCGTCATCCATCAGATTATCCAAGGCAATGAGGCCTTTGGTCATTAGTTGGAGAGCAGGATTTATTTATAGAGAGGCTCCCTCTAGCTAATAGTTTCACACGCTCTCAGCATTCTGTTTACTCGCCACCAATAAAACAGGCTCCAAAATGGAAACCAAAAAATCGCAAAGGTTGGACCAACCGTAAAGATTGTCAGAAATAGCAGTCCAAAAACAGACAGAGCAGTCCTCTTCACAAATCTGCGCGCCTCCGCTGCTTTTTGCTCACTACCCAATACATAACCTTTTCCCAACTTCCCCCATGGTAAAAAAACAGTCTGTCCGCGTTCATTACTCTTGAAACTTGAATTGACTGCCAGATCAAGGAATGACATGGATCTTTTCAGCCCATAAATACGTACGCCTTACTCCACTTCGATTGTGACCCTGGCTTCGGCAGCCGTCGCTTCATGATCGTGACTGGCGGCCACGACCTTGATCTCGTGCGTTCCGCGAGCAAGCCCCTTGACGATCCCTGAAAATCCACGCTGGTACTCGCCATCCACGTAACAATGGACGTGCGTGGCATCAACTCCCTTGGCCAATTCATAGCGCACTTCGACAAAATCCCCTTTAATGATGGCACCGGGCGCGGGGCTCAGTATCTTGATCTGTGCTTGAGCTTCAGCTGCTTCAGCAGCCCACGCACTCCCATCGAGGCCCAGCCCCAACAGACCGATCATCAAAATGGCCACACACATACGAATCATTGAACACCTCTCACCTGATCGCCGCGTCCGACTCCGACAGTCCAGACGCGCCCTACTCATTGAACAGTTCTTGCTGCTCACTTGAAGCAGAACGCTGGGTCGCCATCAGACCACAGTCTCAGCGCGCTTCGTTTTCTTCAGCCCCTCCACCATCGAGGCCAGAATCAGACGCCCATCTTCGTTGCCCAGCACCGACTCAGCGCAGCGCTCCGGATGCGGCATCATGCCAAGCACGTTGCCGGCGGCATTACGAATGCCGGCGATATTATCAAGCGAGCCGTTTGGATTCGCCTCCGGCGTCACCCTCCCCTCCTGATCGCAATATCGAAAAATCGCCTGCGCGTTTGCCTGCAATCCCGCCAACGTGACCGGGTCTGTGTAGTAGCTCCCATCCGCATGGGCGATTGGAATCTTGAGAACTTGGCCTGGCTTGCACCCACTGGTAAATGGCGTGGCCGCATTCTCCACCCGCACAAAAATATCCTTGCAGATGAAATGCAGCGACTTGTTTCGCAACATCGCGCCGGGGAGCAAGCCGGCTTCGAGCAAAATCTGAAAACCGTTGCAAATGCCGAGAACCATCCCGCCCTCGACGGCAAACTGTTTCACTGCCTTCATCACAGGGGAAAACCGGGCAATGGCGCCGGTGCGGAGGTAATCTCCATAGGAAAAACCCCCGGGAAGAATCACCCCGTCCAACCCTGTCAAAGACGTTTCCTTGTGCCAAACCATCGTGACATCCTGCCCCAGCACGTCTTGGAAGACGTGCCGACAGTCATGATCGCAGTTGGAACCGGGAAACACGACGACGCCAATGTTCATAATGTAAAGAGCGTATGGCGCATGGCGTATGTCACGAAACTGGACAATCTGAGGTTCGTGCCACAGGCTATCAGCTATCAGCTCTCCCTTCCCCTATCCGAGTTCGTATCGGTATTCTTCAATGATTGTATTCGCCAACAGCTTCTCGCACATTTGCTTGACCTCGGCTTCAGCCTTGGCCTTATCCTGCTCATTCACATCCACTTCCATGTACTTCCCAACACGCACGTTCGCCGCACTCTTGAACCCCAGCGAGTCCAGCGCATGCTCAATCGCCTTACCTTGCGGGTCCAAGATACCTTGCTTTAACGTCACATGAATTCTCGCTTTCACTTGTGACTCCTCTGCTCCGACGCTTTAGTCTGACGATCCACATAATTCTTGATCCAGAATATGACGGCAATGGTCAGGCCTCCGGCACACATCAGCCCGATGAACGCCCAGCGCCACGGCGATTCGTTCAGCCGATAGGCCATCACCCCGATGATGGCCGCCCAGACCACCACCGATGCGATCAAGCCATAATTCAAATATGCCCGCAGCATCCCTCTTCTCTTCCCCTGCCCCTAGTAAAGAAAGGTTTCTGGTCTCACGGGAGGGATGCGGTGATCGGTTTCTCCTGCGCGCATGCGACGAGCACCGCCCTCAACACAAAACCATGATTAATCTTGCGTGCGCGTCGCGCGAGCACAGAAACCGGTCACCACATCCCTCCAAAACGTTTCATCCACACACCCTTCTCAATACTTCCTGATACGCCTCTTCAATCTTGCCCATGTCCTTCCTGAACCGGTCCTTGTCCATCGACTCGCCGGTCTCCATATCCCAAAAACGGCAGGTATCGGGAGAAATCTCATCGGCCAGGATCAGCTTGTTGTGGAACAGGCCAAACTCAAGCTTGAAATCCACCAGCTGCATCTTCCGTTCGGCAACGAACGGCTTCAGCACGGCATTGACCTTATGGGCCAGTTCGCGCAGTTCGCGCAACACCCCCGGTGTCGCCACGTTCATCAAGCGCAGATGGTCGTCATTGACCAGCGGATCCCCAAGCGCATCATTTTTATAATAGAACTCAACGATCGCCGGCTCGATCGCGTCCCCGATGCGCAAGCCCAATCGCTTCGCCAAGCTGCCGGCGACGAGATTGCGTACCACAACTTCGACGGGCACGATCGCAACTTTCTTGGTCAGCATCTCCCGGTCGCTCAGCCGCTTAAGGAAATGCGTCGGGATGCCTTTCTCCTCAATCAGCGTGAACAGCCGCTCCGACACCCTGTTATTGACGACCCCCTTGTCGACGATGGTGCCGCGCTTCTCGGCATTGAATGCCGTTGCATCATCCTTGAAATAGTGAACGACCTGATCCGGCCGCGCAGCCGCAAAAATCTTCTTGGCTTTTCCCTCGTACAACATCGATCCGGTCGTATCCATACATCGCCTCGGGCTGAATAGGCTACTGCGCGAGCACTTCGATCATCTCGTCCAACGACTTCACGGCGCCGATCAGCGTGGGATGGCCGAGCCGGCGTGTGTACTGGAACTCTTTGACCTTCTCCAGCGACAGAATCAGACTGTGGAAATCTTCCAGCTTGGAGGTCTCAAAGTAGGTGATAAAATCCAGATCGTCCAATCCGCTGGAGTGGTAGAGCTTCCGCTTCACGGTCTTGAGATAGGGCATTGTCGCCTCCGTATGTTCCTGCATCATTGCGGCGCGCTTGTCCTGATCCAATGCCCACCACTCCGCACTCTTTCTGACCGGAATCACAATGGCATACGGCTTCGAGCCCGGCTCACTGGCTACTTTCAAGTCCGTCTTCAGCTGATCCGGGAACCCCGGTACGTAATTGGCCTTCTTGGTGAGGCCATGCATCAGTCCGGCCCCTTTGAGATGCTTGCCGAAGGCGCTGTTCTGAAGATCCAGGAGAAATTGTTGGGTATCCCGCAGCTCGGACGCATGCACCCGGAACATCAGATCCCCATAGTCGGACAAGCCGCGCAGAAGATAGAGATCGACGGCGATCTTTTCCCGATGTTGTTCGACCACACCCTTCAACAGAGCCAACTGACCGATCCGGGTCGCCTGATCCTGTTTCACCCATGTTTCGCCGAGACTGAACGTCGCGAAGGTGCCGAACACACCAGGCTCGCTGAGCAGCTTGTCCCGATCCGCCCCTCCAAAAGAGAGCGGCGCCCAAAAGCCGATGCTCATTACAAGAGCCGAGATGATGATGCCGGCTCGCCGTATCCCGATCATGTGCGTCTCTCCTTCTGTTGGTTGGCGATTCGTTGTCCTCCACCCCGAAACACCCGCTGAAACACTCGGTCGAGGTGCCGCAGATAATACTTCGGATTGAAACACCCGGCAATCTCGCGTTGTGTGAGATGCTGCGAGATAAAGGGGTCTTTGCACACCAGTTCCTGCAACCCGCCTGATCCCGTCCATGATGCCATCGCGTTTCGCTGGACCGCCTCGTATGACTCCTTCCGCTGCGCGCCTTTGCCGATCAGCGACAGCAGCAGCCGCTGCGAATAGACGAGCCCGCCCGTCAGTTCTAAGTTCCGCGCCATGCGATCCGGATAGACCACCAGATTTTTAATGAGCTCCGTCACCTTCGCCAGCATGTAATCGATCAGGATGGTGCTGTCCGGCATGATGACGCGCTCGACCGAAGAATGGCTGATGTCCCGTTCGTGCCACAGAGCGACATTTTCCATGGCGGCCAGACTGTTGGCCCGCACCAGCCGCGCCAGGCCGCAGAGATTTTCCGAGACGATCGGATTGCGCTTATGCGGCATAGCCGACGAGCCCTTTTGGCCTTCGGAAAAGTATTCTTCCGCCTCCAGCACTTCGGTGCGCTGAAGATGACGGATCTCCGTGGCAATCTTTTCGATCGTGGCAGCCAGCAGCGCCAGCGCGGTTGCGTAGGCGGCATGGCGATCGCGCTGAACCACTTGATTGGAGACAGGGTCCGGCTTCAAGCCCAACTTTGCGCAGACATACTCCTCGATGTCCGGACTTTGATGAGCAAAAGTCCCCATCGCGCCGGAAAGTTTGCCGACCGCGATGTCCTCACGAACCGCCTTCAACCGTTCCCGATGGCGGCCCACTTCCTCATGCCAAATGGCCAGTTTGAATCCAAACGAAATCGGTTCGCCGTGGATACCGTGCGACCGTCCGACCATAGCCTGGGTCTTGTACCGGAACGCCTGCCGCTTCAACACAGCGAGAAACGCCTCGACCCCGTCCAGGATCAGATCCATGGCCTCGGTCATTTGAAGGGCGAGCGAGGTGTCCACGATGTCGGACGAGGTCAGCCCCATGTGAAGAAACCGGTGTTCCGGCCCGACCGTATCCATGAGCGATTCGAGAAACGCGATGATATCGTGCTTCGTCACTTTTTCGATTTCGGCGATTCGCTCGACATTGATCTTTGCCTTCTTGCGAATTTTGGCCGCCGTGCCGCGCGGCGCCTGTCCCGCCCGTTCAAACGCCGCACAGGCTTGCAGCTCGACTTCGAGCCAGATCTCATACTTGCGTTTCAGATCCCAGATAGCCTTCATCTTGGGACGGGTATAGCGGTCAATCATCTCTGCTCCGTTAGGCGTAAGGAGTTAGGCGTAAGGGGTGGAGAAAACAGCAGCCTGATCATCCGCATTATTTCGCCTCACGTTTCACGCCTGACGCCTCACGTCTTTTAACTTCAAGCCGCTGCTCGGACGACAACACCTTGTCCAGAATACCGTTCACGAACTTCGCGGCTTCGTCGTCGCCGAAATCTTTGGCGAGCTCGATCGCCTCATTCACTGTCACCTTGGCCGGCACCTCGTTCAACCACAGCAGCTCATAGGCGCCGATCCGTAAAATATTCCGGTCGACGATCTGCATGCGGGCGACAGTCCAATTCACGGCGTACCTGCCGATCAGCTGATCCAGCTCTTTTTTCTTCTCCAGTACCCCCGTGACCAGCCGCTCCGCAAAGGCCTTTGTCTCTTCATCAGCCTTCAGCGGCTTCCAGAATTCTTCCAGCCAGAGTCCCGCTTTTCCATGGATGTCATACTGAAAGAGGATCTGCAATGCCCGCTCGCGAGCTTCGTGGCGAGATCCCATGGCTATCAGGCTGACAGGCCGGAAAGATTGCACGCTGACAAGGCGGCAGGCTGACAAGATGCCTCAAGGGAGGGCTGACGAGCATGACTCATCGCGTTCTCCCGCCTTGACGCTTGACCGTCCCGCTTGTCAGCCTGGAACTTGCCGATCTGTCAGCCTCTCCTTTCAACATCCGCATCACCGTCGCCATTTGGATCGCCGACTTTGCCGCCTCACCGCCTCGGTTGAACGTGCCGGGATCGGCCCGCTCGATGGCTTGCGTCTCGGTATCCGTCGTCAGCACTCCAAAAATTACCGGCACTCCGGAGTCCAGCGCAGCCTGGCCGACTCCGCGGCTTGCCTCGGCGCTGATAAAGTCGAAATGCGGCGTGTCCCCGCGAATGACCGCCCCCAGGCAAATCACCGCGTTGAGCCGGCCCGACTTCGCCAACGTTCGCGCGACCAGCGGGATTTCGAAGGCACCCGGAACCCGGACCACTTCGACGTCCGTTTCCTTCACGCCCTGCTTGGTCAGACCATCGAGGCAGGAGGAAAGCAATCTGTCCGTCACCAGCTTGTTGAACGTCGCAACGACGATGCCGAACCTGAACCCAGCTGCGTTGCGCAGTTCCTTCCGAGGCTTCATCCCTACCTTCATACCTTTTTCAAAATATGGCCCATCTTATTTTTTTTGGTTCGGAGGTACCGCACGTTCGCTGCGCGCGGCGCGATCTCGATCGGCACCCGCTCGACGACTTTCAATCCATAGCCTTCGATCCCGACGATCTTGCGCGGGTTATTCGTGATCAGCTGAATCTGGTGCAGCCCGAGACTCGCCAAAATCTGCGCGCCGACGCCATAGTCCCTCAGATCGGCCTTGAACCCGAGTTTCAAATTCGCCTCGACCGTATCGCTGCCTGTGTCCTGAAGCCCGTAGGCCCTGATCTTGTTGAGCAACCCGATCCCGCGCCCTTCCTGATTGAGATAGAGCAGCACCCCCCGGTCGGCCTTTTGGATGACTTCCATCGCCGCGTGGAGCTGATCACGGCAATCGCAGCGGAGAGAGCCCAGCGCATCGGCGGTCAGACAGCCGGAATGCACCCGCACCAGCGTCGGCTCGCCGGTATCCACCCGCCCCCGTACCAGCGCGATGTGGGTGATCCCGTCGATTTGGTTCTCGAACGCGACCGCTTCGAACTCACCGAAGGTCGTCGGCAGCTTCGCGCTTGCCATCCGCCGGACAAAGGTCTCGCGGCGCATGCGGTGCTCAATCAGCGCCTTCACGGTTACCATCGTCAGCTTGTGTGCCCTGGCAAATTTAGCCAGCTCCGGCACACGCGCCATGGTGCCGTCCTCGTTCATGATCTCGCAAATCACTCCGGCTGGATACAATCCGGCTAACCGCGCCAGATCGACGGAGCCTTCCGTCTGGCCGGCACGTTTCAATACACCGCCATGCTGAGCCTTCAACGGGAAAATATGGCCGGGGCGCGCCAGATCGCTGGGTTTCGATTTTGGATCGATCGCGGCATGAATGGTGGTGGCGCGGTCGGCGGCGGAGATGCCGGTCGTCACATCCTTGCGGGCATCGATCGACACCGTAAAGGCGGTCCCGAATGTCGCGGTATTCTCAACGGCCTGCTGAGGCAGTTGCAGCTCCTCAACTCGCTCCGGCGTGAGGGCCAGACAAATCAGCCCACGCGCATGCTTGGCCATGAAATTGACGGCCTGCGGAGTCACTTTCTCTGCCGCGATGACGAGATCACCTTCATTTTCCCGGTCTTCGTCGTCGACCAGGATAATGAATTTGCCCTTCTTGATGTCCCGAATCGCGCTTTCGATACTGTCAAACGGCGTAGCCATCGCTGGATGAATGGAATGGTAAATGGATAACCGGTCGGTGTGATGGCAATCTACCATTGACCATTGGCCATTGTCACGGGCCGAGGTTCTGTTATAGTTTGCGATTCATATGGCGACTCGGAAAGATGATCCGGACGACGAGATCCTTGAGCCAGAGGTCTTAGGGCCCTCGGACGAGGAGCTGAACAACGCTCCGCCTGTTGTGGAACTCAGCCCCGCGCCGGACCCCGTCCACAGTGCGCCAGCCGACACCACAGCCGTGGTGCCGGTCACGGCGCTGCAGCAGTATCTTGCCGAAATCCGACGCTATCCCTACCTTTCCAAAGAAGAAGAGCTTCGGCTCTTCCAGGAATATCATGCGCACGGCAGCCGTGAAGCGGCAGTCAAACTCATCATGGCCAACTTGCGCGTGTCGGTCGCCATCGCATCGGAATATCTCCATACCGGCGCCGACCATATGGATTTGATTCAAGAGGGCAACGTCGGCCTGATGCAGGCGATCAAGAAATTCGATCCGGCCAAGAATGTCCGCTTCTACGCCTATGCGGCCTGGTGGTCCCGGGCCTATATTCTTCGGTACCTGCTCAATACCTTCCGGCTGGTGAAGATCGGAACAACCCAGGATCAGCGGAAGCTGTTCTATAACTTGAAAAAGGAAAAGGCCAAGCTCGAACGGGAAGGGTTCGCCCCCGATACGAAGCTGCTCGCGGACCGCTTGAACGTCCGTGAACGCGACGTGATCGAAATGGATGCGCGCCTGGGTAACTGGGAACTGTCGCTGGACCAACCGATCGGCGAGAATCAAGACGGCAGCCTGCTCGACATTCTCCCGTCACAACAGAAACCGGCGGACGAACAGCTTGCCGATCAGCAGTTACGCACGCTCTTTCGTGCAAAACTGGCGGAGTTCATCAAGACCTTGGACGAACGGGACGAAGACATTCTCAGAAATCGTATCCTCTCTGAAGATCCGCTGACATTGGACGATCTGGGCGGGAAATATGGCATCACCAAAGAGCGAACCCGCCAGTTAGAGGCCCGCATCATCAAGCGGCTGCGCGACTATATTAGGAAGGACGTCAAAGATTTCGACCAGTTGCAGACTTAGCCCCCCACGCATATGTGCATCATGCGTGTAGACACACTGAAAAATAGCTCTGGAATACCGAATTCTCAATGAGTTAAGATACTTCGTTCGACAGAGTGGGAGGCAATAGAAAATCCTCTGCCCCACCCCTTGACTTGCGTCGAGCCAGGGCTATCTCTGGTTCCGAGTCGAGCAGGGCTTCTGCCTATTCGAGTGCGTACACTATCAGCGCGATCGAGTACAAGCCCATCCCACATCGTTCACAATGACGAGTTAACTTTCATCAGGAGGAGGTTCTGTTATGAGCACAGCTGAGAAGGAAAAGAAGAACGTTGCCAAGGGGTTTCAACCGCTGGGTGAGCGGGTATTCGTCACCTATACCGAGGAACTGGAGCGGACCGCCGGCGGAATTTATGTGCCGGATTCGGCAAAAGAGAAGCCTCAGCGGGGTGTCGTGCAAGCAGTCGGCAAGAAGGTCGAGAACGTCAAGGTCGGCGACCATGTCTTGTTCGACAAGTACTCAGGAAGCAAGCTCCGCATCGAAGACGAAGAGTGCTTGATCCTGAAGGAAGAAGACATCTTGGGCATTTTCACGGCATAAGACACGCAGGCGTCCCAAGCCGGCAAGTCTTAAGGTCGTCAAGTCTCCAATCCGGCTTATGACTTTTTGACTTTAACAACTTTTAGACTACACACGGAGGAATCATATGGCAAAGCAACTCATGTACGGTGACTCAGCGCGCGCGTCTATCCTGAAAGGGGTGAACCAGCTCGCAGACGCCGTGAAAGCAACGCTCGGTCCGAAGGGCCGAAATGCGATTCTGGATAAGAAGTTCGGCGCACCGACGATTACCAAGGACGGCGTCACCGTCGCGAAGGAAATCGAACTCAAGAACCCCTATGAAAACATGGGCGCCCAATTGGTCCGTGAAGTCGCCAGCAAGACCAGCGACACCGCGGGCGACGGCACCACAACCGCAACCGTGCTGGCCCAGGCCATCTACCGCGAAGGCGTCAAGAACATCACCGCCGGCGCAAACCCGATGGAGATCAAGCGCGGGATCGACAAGGCGGTTGAAGCCATCACCGCCGAACTGAAGAAGCTTAGCAAGCCCTGTCAGAACAAGACCGAGATTTCCCAGGTTGGGACGATTTCGGCGAACAACGACAAGACCATCGGCGATCTCATCGCGGAAGCCATGGAGAAGGTCGGGAAGGACGGCGTCATCACGGTCGAAGAAGCCAAGTCGATGACCACCTCACTGGATGTCGTCGAGGGCATGCAGTTCGATCGCGGCTACATCTCCCCGTACTTCGTCACCAATGCCGAGCGGATGGAAGCCTCCCTCGAAGAGCCGCTCATCCTGATCAACGAAAAGAAAATCAGCAGCATGAAGGATTTGCTCCCGCTCCTCGAGCAGGTGGCCAAGATGGGCAAGCCGCTCGTGATCCTCGCGGAAGAAGTCGAAGGCGAGGCGCTCGCGACGCTGGTCGTCAACAAGCTGCGCGGCACGCTGAACGTAGCGGCCGTGAAGGCTCCGGGATTCGGCGATCGCCGGAAAGCCATGCTGGAGGATATCGCAATCCTCACCGGCGGCCAGGTGATCTCGGAAGACATCGGCATCAAGCTGGAGAACGTCAAGTTAACCGATCTGGGCCGCGCCAAGCGCATCACGATCGACAAAGACAACACGACGATCGTGGAAGGCTACGGCGATCCGAAGAAGATCGAAGGCCGCGTGAAGCAGATCAAGGCCCAGGTCGAAGAGACGACCTCGGACTATGACCGCGAGAAACTGCAAGAGAGACTCGCGAAGATCGTCGGCGGAGTGGCCGTCATCAACGTCGGCGCCGCGACCGAGACCGAAATGAAAGAAAAGAAAGCCCGTGTCGAAGATGCGCTCCACGCCACCAAAGCGGCCGTGGAAGAAGGTATCGTCCCTGGCGGAGGGACCGCCTACCTCCGTTGCATCAAGGGGCTCGATAGCATCAAGGACGTTCCCGCCGAACAGAAAGTCGGCTTGGATATCGTCCGCCGCTCGCTCGAAGAACCGATCCGGCAGATCGTCGCCAATGCCGGCGGCGAAGCTTCAGTCGTGGTCGGCAAGGTGCGCGAGGACAAAAACGTCAATTCCGGCTACAACGCGGCGACCGACGAGTATGTGGACATGATCAAGGCCGGTATCATCGACCCGACCAAGGTGTCGCGCTGCGCATTGCAGAACGCAGCCAGCGTGGCGGGCCTGATGCTCACCACCGAAGTCATGATCACCGAGATCCCCGAAGAGAAGAAGGATGCAGGCGGCGGCCCAGGCGGTCACAGCCACGGTGGGGGCATGGAGGGGATGTACTAAGAAACGAAGAGCTGATGGCGTATGGCCGATAGCTCGGAGTCGGAAATGAAGGCCCCGGCGGGAGACCGCCGGGGCCTTCGTGTTTCGTATCCGTTTCAGCCTCGATCAGCCCTTCGCTCCCATGACCCGAAGAGTCGCTTTGAATACCGACGACGTAGTAGGTTCATAGAAGAGCGACTGAAACGCCCGGTGCACGGCAGCCGTATGGGCCGCATGATCCGCCAGGAACTTCTTCACGGCAGCAGTCCGATCGCTGCCGTCGTAGCCCCCACGGATGGCGCAACGCTCCAACTCCTCCGTCTCATCCGGCAGCGCATGGGTTTGGAGGTCATGGACCATCTGAAGCTTGTGCTCGACATCGCGTAGAAAGAGATACGCCGCCGTCAGCTCATCACGCTCCCGGCCCGAGAGCAGCCTGCGTGTCACAAACCGGGGCAGCGCCCCGAGCGTGCTGCGGTCGAAAAGCGCCGGCGCCTGCCTCCCCGCCAACACCTGTACCGTCTGCACGAGAAATTCGATCTCCCTGATGCCACCGATTCCAAGCTTCACATTGCGCCGCTCATGGCCGCGCTCGGCCATCTTCGCATCGATCATCTCCTTCACCGCCCGCACATTCTGCACGATCGCCAGCGCTCCATCACAATCCATCTTCCCCACGCCAAAAATGAACGGCCTGGCCATTTTCAAGAACGCCTGCCCCACCGCCGTCGACCCTGCCACCGGCCAGGCTTTCAGGAGCGCCAATCGTTCCCACGCCATGCCTCTGGTCTCGTAATATTTTTTGTAATCCGCCAGCGAGCGGGCTAACTGCCCGACGGACCCTTCGGCCCGCAGACGCAGATCCACACGAAAGACGTACCCCTCTCTGGTCTGTTCGACCAGCGCCTTGGTCAGCTCGCGCGAGAGGATTTCAAAATATTCCTCGCTGGAAATACCGGCACCCGCCGGCTTCCCGGCTGGCTTTCCGCGCAGGGCCCTCGTTTCTCCTTCATGCGACGCGTAGACGTAGATCAGATCAACGTCGGAGCTGTAATTCAGCTCATGACCGCCGAGTTTCCCCATCCCCATCACGGCAAAGCCGGTCTCCACCCACTTCCCCCGCCGGTTCTTATGCATGGGAACGCCGTAGAGGGAGCGCAAGTCCGCATCCACCACCTGATAGGCTGCGTGAATTAAGGCACCGGCCAAATCGGAGAGGGCTGCCATGGTCTCCGGCACGTCGGCCATGCGCAGCAGGTCGCGCACACCAATCCGCAACATCTCCCGCCGCCGCACCCGGCGCAACACATCCAGTTTCAACTCCTTCGCCGTCAACCTGGCCAGCTGCTTTTGCAGTGACTGTTCAATGTCGGCACGGGTTGCCGGCTTCGAGAGCACAGATTCCTCAGCCAGCCAATAGACCAGCATGGGATCGCGAACGATCGTGAAAGCCAGCGAATCACTGTTGCCAAAAATCGTCGCGAGGACCTCCACCATGCGCGGCCAACTGCGCAGATAGTCCAGAAAGGATGAGCGGGTCACGTTTGATAACAGCCGTTCCCAATGATTGAGTGCTTGATCGGGATCGGCCGTCCGCGCGACGGCCGCTAACAGCTGTGGAAGGATCTCGGCCAACTGACGCCGCTCATGCGGTTCCCCGGCCATCGTGCCAAGATTGCGGTCGGCCTGTTCGATATTCCTTAATCCATAGGCCGATAAAATGGCTCGGATCTGCTCGGGCTTCCGCTCTTCAGCCAGCAAGACGGGAGTCGGATCAGGCCCGGTCGATGCCCTCCGTAAACCCGGCACCAGTTTCCCGGGCGGTGATCCTGACTTACCGGCTTTCTCAGGCTTTCGCCTCACGTTTCACGCCTCACGTTTCACGTTCCTCGCCATCTCCGTCTGGCGCGGCATTATACTGGCGCGCTCCCTCTCACACAATGAACGGCATTGCGGTATACTGCCTGCACAATGGACAACCGCGAAGAGATTCTCCGGACCGTCACGTCTCACTGCCAGGACGTCCCGTCCGACATTTTGCACGACTTTATCAGCCGAATGGATCAGGAATATTTCCGGCGAGTCGATCCAACCGCCATTGCAAGGCACATTCATCTGGCAGCTCAACTGACGCCGGACCATCTCTGCGAACTCTCGATCACCGAACAACAGGGAGGCCGTGCCGATGTGACCATCGTCGCCTATGACTATTTTGCCGAATTCGCCACCATCTGCGGCCTCCTATCCTCCTTCGGATTAAACATCGAAGAAGGCCAAATCTATACGTTCGCCGAAGCCGCATCGGCCAAACCAGCCAAAGCCTCCTACAATGAAAGTCCGCGCCGGCGTCCACATGTGCGGCCGGGGCTGAGCAGCAAGAAAATCGTCGACATCTTCCGCGTCCAACCGGTTCACGGCGCCTCGTTCGGACCGGTTGAACAGAACCGGCTTGCGCAGGAGCTGCGCTCCGTCATCGGCCTGCTCGACACGAACCAGTTCGAAGAAGCCCGCCATGCGGTAAATCGACGGCTGGTCGAACAACTCGGCCGGCGCCGCGGGTCCTTCAGCGGCCTGCTCCATCCCGTCCAAATCACCTTCGACAACAGCCAGTCTCAGACAGACACGATTATGGACATCCGATCAGACGATACCCCCGCGTTTCTTTACGCCTTCGCCAACGCGCTCGCGATGCGCAATGTCTATATCTCCAAAGCGCAAATCGACATCGAGGACGCCAAGCTGCACGACCGCTTCTATGTCCGCAATCGCTACGGGCAGAAGCTGACCGATCCGACCGATCAGCAACAGTTGCGCTTGACAGCCGTGCTCATCAAGCAGTTCACCCATGCGTTGACCTGGGCACCGGACCCGACCAAAGCCCTCGAAGCCTTCGACCAGTTCCTCGACCTCATCGTGCAAGGGACGAAAGGCAAGGCCCAGCAGCAGGCCCTTGCGCTGCTCAGCGACAAAAAAACGTTTCCGCTCCTCGCCCGCTTACTCGGCACCAGCGACTTTCTCTGGGAAGACTTTCTGCGCCGGCAACACACCAACCTCCTGCCGCTCCTGCAGGACTATCGTGACGCCCCGCTGGCCAAGCCTCGAACATCACTCCGCAGAGAGATTGATCGCTTCGTGGGCCAGGCCAAAACCGCCGACGCGCGCAAGACCGCCTTGAACACCTTTAAGGACCGCGAGCTGTTTCGTATCGACATGAAGCACATCGTCGAGCCGGGGATCGCGCTGGCCGACTTTTCCGGCGCGCTCACCCAGTTGGCTGAAGTGATCGTGGACCGGAGCCTGAAGGACTGCCAGGCCAAATTAAACAAGCTCTACGGCCCTCCGCGTTTGGCCAATAAGAAACCCTGTCCCTTCACGATTCTTGGGTTGGGCAAATTCGGCGGCCGTGAACTGGGCTATGCCTCCGATATCGAAGTCCTGTTCGTCTACGGCGACGCAGGGCGTACCGGCGGCAAACAGGCCATCGACAACAGTGAATACTTCGAACGCCTAGGGCAGGAGCTGCTGCAGTGGATCGAGTCCAGACAGGAGGGGATCTTCCATCTCGACGTGCGCCTCCGTCCCCACGGCGGCAAAGGCTCTCTGACAAATCCGTTCGACGAAATCATCGGGTATTACAGTGACGCAGGCCTCGCCGCTCCGTTCGAGCGGCAATCCTTGATCAAACTGCGGCATGTGGCGGGCGATGCAGCCCTGGGCAAACGTGTCGAAGCCCATCGTGACGCCTATGTCTACAGTGGAACCCCGTGGGACATCGCGGTCGCCCTGGACCTGCGCCGGCAGCAACTGAAGCAACTGGTAGAGCATGGCACGGTCAACCTCAAGTACAGTCCGGGCGGAATCGTCGATATCGAATATGCCGTGCAATACCTCCAAATCATGCACGGCCATACGCGCTCCGTGTTACGCACACCCAACACGATGCAGGCGCTCGCCGGGCTCGTCGAGTGCGGGATTGTCACGAGACCGGACGGCGAGAATTTACGCAAGGCGTATTTCTTCATCCGGATGCTCATCGACGGCCTTCGGATGGTCCGGGGCAACGCCAAAGACCGCGTTCTTCCCCCGACTGATTCAGATGAGTTTATCTTCCTGGCGCGACGGGTGGGCTATACGACGGATGATTGGCAAGCTGGGGCCAGGCATCTCCAGACGGATATCACGCAACATATGACGCTCACCAAGGCCTTTTTCGAACGAATGTTCGGCGCGCTGTAAACGGACGGATTGACTAGCGCCATTTTGAAAATTAGAATGTATCGGTATGCTCTACCGGTGAACGACGGGTCAACAAGCACAAGGACATCCGGCAGAGCAGGACAGGCCGTCGTGTCCATTCAGTGAGTTCAAACTAGGGAGGTTGCAATGCAGCAGATGGGACGTATCGGGTTGATGGGATTGGGAATCGTATTGGCCGGCTGCCTCAGCGGAGGGCTGGCCTTGGCAGGAGATAAGCCGGCAGCAGCGCCGGTTGAGGACGGATCGAAGCTGGTGATTACGTCCCCCAAGGACGGAGCCAAAGTCAGCGACACCTTCGAGATCAAGTATGACTTGACCAAGGGAACGCAGGCGACGCATGTCCATGCCTATGTAGACGGCGAATATCAGAAGGGATTTTCCGGAACGATCAAGAGTCTGAGCAAGGGAACACATAAGGTCTCCCTGAACGGGGCGACCAAGGATCACGATCCCGTCGTGGCTTCTCATACGATCACCGTCGAAGTGGAATAACCTCCACTCCGGCATCTTCAAGCCCCAGACCGCTCGTAAGAACGGTCTGGGGCTTCTTGTTTCTAGCTACTCACAACAGTCATCAGTCTACCTCACGTCGCTCCCATGAGCTGAAAATGGCCACTATCCGGCTCATGCTTTTCATCGCAATGAACTGGATAGCAGTGGCCTTGTCGTAGGTGAGTAGCATGAGCGCTACGAAATACACGACCATCACCGGCGCATCAAAGGCCACAGCCACACGCGACTCGCAGAATTTGGCGGACAAAGGCGTGTTCACTGCCATCGGCGGCGGCCGGAGCACACATTACCAGGTCAATCTGTAGAACCGTCCTCGCCTGCGGCGTGCTCATTCTCACCTGGCAACCTGACCTGACTTGAATGAGCCATGGGGTCTGGCTTTGCTAGCGTTGCCAACAGCCATTCTGTTGCGCGGCGGCAGAGGCGTTCGCAGACTTAGGCATGGAGCAGGTCGGCTGTTTGCGACAAGCACAGGTCACATTTCAGAGCATCGAGTACTGATGTCACGCTCTGTCATTGCAACACCCTGGTAACAAGACCACCGCTTAGTAGGTAGTGTGCCCAGTCGTACTGGGCCTCATGCCCACTAGGCATTAGGCCTCATGCCCAGTTGCCAGTTAGGCCCCCTTAGGCAGTATCATATCGCCAGTTTACATCAACGCCTTTCATGCATTTGGTAGAGAGCAGACCAGGGAGGGCCCTCATGATCACGCCCAATGTCCGGTTTGGCCGGCATGCTTTGGAGGCCATGACGGTTGTATTCGTTTTCGGTGCTCTCTCGGTAATCTGGCCCAGCATCATTGCCCTCAGCATCGGTATCTTCCTGCTGCTTCAGTCTTTTCTCGGAGCAGAGCAAACGATTGCAGTACTGTCGTGGGCCGAAGTCAGTCATTTACCCGTTGTCCTTTCCTCTTTTCGGCGATTCGGATCTTCGGCTATTCTTTCCTGACAGGTCTGAGCGGCGCTTTCGTCAACTGATCGCATTGCTTCAAGCGCTTGACCTCATATTCGTCGGGAACCTTTCCCATTCGGCGCCCATGAATTCACTCACGTCGGCCCAGAAACTCTCCCCATCACGCTGATCGAGAAGCTTTCTTTCTCAACAACTCGTGAGTGAATGTCTGGGGCTCCTCGCCCTCTTCGCTGCCGTTGCGCAGAAGACTGCCTCAATGGAAAGCTGGCCCGCCAGGAAGTAGCCCGCAAAAATTCCGTCGAATATACCTCTGCCTTTCTGATCGGGGTTAACAGAGATTTTACATCGAAGACACAGCCCTGCAACGTACGCGCAGTACCCTCCACACAAATACATCAAACAACAATGAACGGGGTTTCCTGAAGGAGGAGTTGCATGATCACTGTCGGACAACTGATGAACAGAGAATTAGTCACGGCGCCTGGAACGATGAGTGCCGTCGATGCAGCGAAACTAATGTCCCGTCGCAAGATCGGGAGTGTCTTTGTGTTGCATGACCACCACATCGTCGGCATTGTGACGGAGTCGGATATCGTCCGGAAGGTGGTAGGGACCGATCAAGAATCGTCCCACTTCCCCATTGCAGCGATTATGAGTGCACCGGTGATCGGCATCGACGAGCGGCGGCCGATTACTGAAGCAGCAGACCTGATGCAGCGGCATGGCACACGACACTTGATGGTGTGCAAATCCACCACCGTGGTTGGGGTGCTTTCTGTTCGAGACCTACTTCGCCCGGTGTCAACCGATGACTTCTAACCCACTCAGAACAACACCCATAGAGGCTCACCTGCTCGACGGGCACTCCGGATGGGGCCGACTGCGCAATATCGACCTGATGGATGTATGGGCCGTCGGTATCAAGGGGGTGCTCAGCCTGATGATCGTCACCCTGCTGGCCGCACTCACCGGAGGCGTCCTGAAATCATTTCTCGACCTGTTCATGCTTGTCGGCCATCCGGCCGAGGTGGTCTTGCGACAGGTGATCATCGACATGCTGATCTTGCTGGCGATCGTCGAAGTGTTCAAGACGACAGTAACCTATTTCAGCGAAGGCCGTGTGAAGGTGACGTTCATTGTCGATACAATCCTCGTGGTCATGCTGACGGAAGTGATTTCCCAGTGGTTCAAGGGTGGGGATTGGCAGGCGCTGGCGGCGCTGGGCGGCATTCTGTTTACCTTGGGAGTCATTCGCGTGATGGTCGTTCGATGGAGCCCGACACAGACGAAGCTGTCGGCCTATTCATATATGGCCCATGCCGACGAGGGAGGTCACCCATGAGTACTGCTGCGGAACACACGAAAGCGAAGATCCTGGCCATCGTTCACGAGCGAGGATCTATTGTGATGGAGAAACTTCTGCCCTGCCTCCCGGAATCGACCTGGAACCAGGTGTTCACGAGTGTGGATGCATTGAGCCGACAGGGAGCGATCTGTTTGCGCCGCCGGGGGTTTGACTACGAATTATGGGCGCCCGCTTCGTCTTCCGCCGGCCCGGTCGAGAGCACGATCACCCCCTCAACGGCACGATACGACCTCTTTCCACATGCCGCCTAGAAGGCGGCTCCCATCATACACGTTATGGAGCGAACCGGAGTGGGCATCCTCTGCACGCCTCAATCTGACACTCATGTACTCATTGTCGCCTGAAATCTACTTGCACATCTCTTGACGGTGCTCCAGAAAACAGGAGGGCCGCATGACGACGGCTTGACTGTCAGAACAATTACTGCCCCTTTTCCTCGTCCAATATCCAATCTACACACCGAACACTCATAGCCTGAGCGCTTCCCTGGCGTCTTCAATCGGCATCTCGCGCCAGGAACCGGGCTGAAGATCTTCCAGTTTGAATGGACCAAATTGGATGCGCCTGAGCCTGGTCACTTCATGGCCCAGCGCCAGGAACAGCCTGCGGATCTCGCGATTCTTTCCCTGGACCAACACCACCTCCAGATGCGTCTCGCGGCCTGAACTCTTTTGAATCTTCACACGATGGCATTGGAGGCGTTCACCGGCATCGACAACGCCAACCATGGCTTCTTTCGCTTGGGCTTCAGTGAATTCGCCTCGCACGGACACCAGGTACGTCCGCATCACCTTATTGGCCGGATCGGTAAGATAGCTCGACAAGGTCGAATCATTGGTCAGCAGCAGGAGCCCGCTGGTCGCCTGATCCAGCCGCCCGACGGCATGCAGATAGCCCAAATCCCCCGGCAACACATCGAAGATGGTCTTCCGGGCCTGGTCATCGCTATGTGTCGTGATGACCCCTTTGGGTTTGTGAAAGAGGATCCATCGTTTGAGCGAATCGCGAATCGGCTTATCGTCGACCAAGATGGAGTCCTTCGGCCACAAGACCCAGGTCGCTGGATCGCACACCACCCGTCCATTGATCCGCACGCGCCCGGCGCGGACCCACTCCTGGCTTGTGCTACGTGAAGCCATGCCCAGCTTCGAAAGCAATCGATCGACCGTATACCGTTTTGCAGAAAGAGCGGGGTTCGATGTCATTGTGAACAAATTTCCGCGGTCACATCTGATCACAGATCGCTATTGAGTATAACAAGTCGCCCTCACACCTGAGAGATCCACTGACAGCCCTCACTATAGCGTTATTTGAGACGGGCGTCGCGCCTGAAAACAGAGGGCCGCACGCATGACGATCACACGTGCGGCCCATGTTTTATGCAGCTGCGCAATCTGTTGTCTTGACTCCCTCACCCTCTCGCTTATACCCTCTCTCATCGACGATCACTCGTTACTCAAAGGAACACCGATGCCCACGCTGTTGACGCCCCTCCAAGCCGGGGACATCCTCTTACCCAACCGCATCGTCATGGCTCCCCTCACCCGTGTGCGGGCCGGGGCTTCTCACATCCCTAACGACATGATGGTGGACTATTACTCCCAACGTGCATCGAGCGGGCTCATGATGACGGAATGCACCATGATCGACGCCCACGCCTGCGCCTTCATGGGAGAGGGCGGCATTTACAGCCCTGCCCATATAGCCGGATGGCAACGAGTCACAGACGCCGTGCATGCCAAGGGTGGCCGCATCTTCATGCAGATCTGGCATCCCGGCCGTGCCGCGCACTCGTTATTGAACGACGGCGAACAGCCGGTCTCCAGTAGCGCCGTGGCGATTCGTCATAGCGTGACTTCTACCCAGGAGGGGGCCAAACCCTACGAAGTCCCGCGCGCGCTCGGCACCGAGGAAGTCCCGCGGTATGTGGAGAGGTTCCGGCTCGCCGCGCACAACGCTCACCGGGCCGGCTTCGATGGAGTGCAGATCCACGGCGCCCATGGCTATTTGATTGATAACTTCCTGCGCGACGGCGTCAACGTGCGCACGGATGTCTATGGCGGCTCCGTCGAAAATCGTGCTCGTTTTTTGCTGGAGGTGACCGATGCGGCCGTCAGCGTGTGGGGCGCCGGACGCGTCGCGGTGCGGATCTCGCCCCTGGTCCCGTTCAATGACATGGTCGATAGTCAACCAACCGCGTTGGTGACCTATGTGGCGAGGGAATTGAGCGGGCGAGGGATCGCGTTCCTTGAAATACGGCACGAGAACCATGCCTTGCCCGAGGAGCAAGCCATCCTGGCGGTCGCCCGCCGGAATTTCCGGGGTGTGTTGATGAGCAACGGAAGCTATACGCGTGAGAGCGGTGAGTCGACGGTGGCTTGCGGAGCGGCTGATGCGATTGTGTACGGGCGTCCGTACATCGCCAACCCAGATTTGGTCGACCGTTTCGTGAAACAAGTCCCGCTCAACGAGGTCAACTACGAGCGCCTGTATGGAGGCGGACCCGACGGCTACAGCGACTATCCGGCTCTGGCTGCGAATTGATTCCCGTCGGAACCGTCGCTACCTGCTCTTCACTACCCGTCTCGCATTCTGCGCCTCACCCCTTACACCTGACCTCTCCCGCCACACCTTTCACACTTCACGCAGCCTGGGCACTACACAGTTGCTCGATTTGCTGCTGTACGCCGGGATGCATCTTGGTGAACGCAAGGCCGAACTCTTCACGGCTGATCCAGCGCACGGTTGCTCCATCAATAACAAACGGAGATCCGGCCCCCTTTGGGAAAATACGGCACTTCAAGTCTGCTCCAATAGGAACAGCCACCGTACTCGTCATGCGGCAACCCCAGGGAGAGAGGTCACGCAGTTCTCCCTCGCCTCCCACGGTTCGGCCGTCCGCTGAAAACTGGCTTCGCAGACGTACCGGCACGCGGGCATGCCGGCGTGTGTTGACCATGCGATCCCGTCCGGCCGACTGATTCCGTCGTTTGGCCATTGCGATCGAATAGGGGTCCTGGCCGGCTCTATCCGCAGAAGCGGAATTCGGCTTCTCGAACCAGCGATGTCCTTTAAGTGTCTCTGCCTGCCGGCCTAACCATTGTCCCGTCTGTTCCAGCAAGGCCAGAACGGTGGGCGTCAAGGTTCGCGCCTCGTCCATCCAGGACTGCCACGACGTTTCAGACTCCGAAAGTGTCCGACGCCCGCCGTCGCACAGCCGTTTGATCTTTTGTGTCACATCACGGAACTCAGGGTCCTCGTTTCTCAACTTACCATATGCCTCAAGACTTTCCGCATATCGGCCTAACGATTCCAGCGTCTGGCCGATGTGATAGAGAATGTGCCGGCGTTCTTCGGATGACAATGAGGGCGAGGCAAATGCCTTCCGAAATGCCACAACCGCTTCCTCCTGGTTACCATCAGCCTTCAAACACAAGGCTATATGCACATGCGCTCTCCCGGCATACTCCGGATTCAGGGCAGCTTTTTTAAAATTTTCAATTGCCTCATGACACATTCCTATCCGCTTGAGCACCAACCCTCGTTCATAGCATTCGACTGAGGATTTCCGTTGATCCATGCCAATTCCTCCGCATGTTACGTCCGCATATTGTCACAGGCAGCCCAGGTAGCCTGTTGAGCAAAAATGAGGCCCTATAGAGCAGATTAACTCTCTCGCAATTTCAATCACTTACCATCATTCCCATGTAGAAAGAGAAGGCTACCCCCAACAGAATGGTCCGTATGGTACGGGCCACCTCAAACCTTGCACAAAAATAGGAGCGGCCGGAACTGCACTGTGTGGGAGATAGGTACTATACGCGTCTGCTGGGAACCGACCGCCAGGCACCACCATGCCGTAGCTAGGGGGCAGGTGAAGCAGGCATCACCAATGGACTTGAAGCGAAAACCCGATATCCGGCAAAGGAGGGGCAACAATCGACGGTCGCGATCTTCTCAACAACCGGCACAGCCGAATGATCTTTGCTGTGCCGGTCCTCTCTCTTCTTAGCTAGACATCGTAATAGAGGAAAAACTCATAGGGATGCGGGCGAAGCCGCATCGGATCGATCTCTTTATTTCTCTTATAGCCAATCCAGGCTTCGATCAAATCCTCTGTAAAGACCTCTCCCTTAAGGAGAAACTGATGGTCTTTTTCCAGACTGTCGATCGCTTCATTAAGACTCCCGGGCATCGTTCTGATGTTGGCCGCCTCTTTGGGGTCAAGATCGTACAGATCTTTTTCGGCAGGTTCGCCCGGATCAATCTTATTCTGAATCCCGTCGAGGCCGGCCATGAGCATCGCGGCGAACGCCAAATAGGGATTGCAGGCAGGATCAGGAAACCGTACTTCAATCCGTTTGGCCTTCGGACTGGGCGAATACATCGGGATACGGATCCCCGCCGACCGATTTCGGCTGGAATAGGCGAGCAACACCGGCGCTTCGAATCCCGGCGTGATCCGCTTGTATGAATTGGTCGTCGGATTGGTAAAAGCCGCCAGCGCCGGCGCATGCTTGAGAATCCCACCGATGTAATGCAAACACATCTGTGACACACCCGCATAATCCTTACCGGCGAACAAGGGCTTCCCTTCTTTCCAGATACTCTGATGAGTGTGCATGCCGGAACCGGCGTCGCCGAACAGCGGTTTCGGCATGAACGTCGCGGTTTTGCCATGCCGGCGGGCCACATTTTTGACGATGTATTTGTACATCATCATTTTGTCCGCCGTCTTCACCAGCGAGTCGAACCGAATATCGATCTCAGCCTGGCCGGCCGATGCCGTTTCGTGATGATGCTTCTCAACAACGATGCCGACCTTTTCCATCTCGACAACCATTTCGCTGCGGATATCCTGTTGCGTATCCGCGGGAGCCACAGGGAAGTAGCCTTGCTTGTGGCGGAGCTTGCCGCCCAAATTGAATCCCTCCTGCCCCATGTTCCATGCGCCTTCCTCGGAATCGAGAAAGTAGTACCCGCTGTTGCTGGTCTGATCGTAGCGGGCATGGTCGAAGATGAAGAATTCGGCTTCAGGCCCCCAAAAAGATGCGTCACCGATCTTGGTGCTTTGAAGATACTTTTCCGCCTTCTGGGCAATAAACCTGGGGTCACGCTCATAATTCTCGCGTGAGATAGGGTCCACCACATTGCCGGTAAGGCTGAGCGTCGGCACTGCCGTGAAGGGATCCAGACAGGCCGTCGCGGGATCGGGGACCATCAGCAGATCACTGTTGTTGATCGCCTTCCAGCCACGAATGGAGGACCCGTCGAGGCCGGAGCCGTCCTTGAACAGATCTTCCGTCAGTTCGCTCACAGGGATGGTCATGTGCTGCCACACTCCCGGCAGGTCCACGAACTTCAGGTCCACCATCTGGACCCTGTGCTTCTTGGCAAACTCCAACACTTCTCGCACGTTCATCCCCTCCTCCTTTCAGAGCTCATCCGCAATGACCGGCCCGCCTTTCGGCCCATGCTGCCTTTGGCTGAAAACATGTCACACCTGCTATCTGATCCGGCACCCATTTCAATTCTCAATCCATGCGATACTGCATTATGGGCGGTCGTTCTCGATTCCAACACGACAGGGTGCTGCTGGATTCTCAGGCCTCGTCACAATGCCGTTTCCCCGGTTTCTCCTGTTCGGATTCGCACCACCGCACTCAGATCTCGCACAAAAATCTTCCCGTCGCCGATGCTGCCGGTTTTGGCCGCGCGCGTAATCGCCTCGATCACGCGTGGCACCAGTGCGTCCGTCACAGCCACCTCAATTTTGACTTTTGGCACAAACTCAATCGTATACTCCTGCCCACGATACGTTTCTTTATGGCCTTTCTGACGGCCGAAGCCTTTGACTTCAGACACCGTCATGCCCAGCACACCTATTTCCAGCAGCGCATCCTTCACTTCATCCAGTTTGAAGGGCTTGATGACGGCTTCCACCAGTTTCATCGCTTTGCCTCCTTGCCTAGAAGCCTGCAGACTGCATCAGCATAAGCTAGCACCCTGCCAGGAGAAATAACGCGAGACGGCTGCGATTACAGGCGCTATCGGAAACAACCCTCATGCTCGATAACCGGGCACGCCACGAAGATGCCGATCTCGATGTCCATGAGATCGAAGGAGGCATCATAGCCCAATCCTCTCATTCGGCACAACGCTGAAAAACGTAAACTTCCTGCGATTTCGCCGAGAACGACTACGAGAACCGACCAGTGCAGGCAAGAGAGAAGCCAAATCCGGAGAGCGGTCGTCCCAATCAGCTACGAATTGCGATACCCGTTGGTGATCGGCATTCGACAATCCTTGCCGAACGCCCGATGTGTGACTTTGATGCCGATAGGCGCCTGGCGACGTTTGAACTCACTGCCATCCACCATGGCCACCACTCGCGCTACTGTGGCACGATCGAATCCTGCATCAACGATTTCTTCGATCGAACGGTTCTCTTCCACGTAGAATTGAAGAATGGGGTCGAGAACGGCATAGGCCGGCAAGGAATCTTCGTCCTTCTGATTGGGTCTTAGTTCGGCGCTAGGGGGCCGATCTAATATCCGTTTCGGAATGACATGCGTACGGCCTCGAAGATTCCGAAGCCGGGACAACTCATACACCATGGTTTTCGGAACGTCCTTGATCACCGCGAAACCGCCGGCCATATCGCCATACAACGTGGCATAGCCGACACTCATTTCGCTCTTATTGCCGGTCGTCAACACAAGGTGGCCGAACTTGTTCGAATACGCCATCAAAATATTCCCGCGAATGCGGGCCTGCAGATTTTCCTCCGCCGTATCGACCGCCTTCCCATGAAATGTCGGGGCCAGAGCAGTCCGGTAGGATTCAAACGTCGGCGTAATCGGGATAGTCCGATACTCGATGCCGATTCGATGGCTGAGCTCCTCTACATCCTCCGCGCTCTCAGCTGAGGTATACGGCGACGGCATGAATATCCCCAGCACATTATCAGGGCCCAGCGCATCAACCGCAACGACCGCGGTCAGCGCACTATCGATTCCTCCACTCAGTCCGATCGCGACCTTTCGAAATCCGTTCTTCCGCATATAATCCTGCACACCCAATACCAGTGCGCGATAGACAGCATCGGAATCCCCAAGTAACGCCTCCAGAGACGGCACCATGTGCGAGCGCTTTGCCGGGCGCGTGGGAGATTTAATCGTCACTCGTTCGACGGCAGCTGCCATGGCAGCCGTGAAGCGTTTTCTCCGCACCTGCACCATCCGAGTTCGCGCAACAGCATCCACCGAAAGGTCTGCGAGGATCAAATCCTCCGCAAATTCCTTGCCCCGGGCGATTACATCACCCGTTTGATTGACGATCATGCTGTTGCCGTCAAACACCAATTCATCCTGTCCCCCGACCATGTTGGTATATGTCAGAATGATTCCGTTTTCCCGAGCCCTGGTTGCCAGCACCTGTTCGCGCGCACGGCTCTTCCCAATATGGAACGGCGACGCATTGATATTCACGATCACTTCCGCCCCCGCTGCCGCCTGCATGGAAGTGGGCCCGTCCGGCGACCAGATGTCTTCACAAATGCTGACAGCGACTGCCACACCACGTAGCGTCATCAGTACCACGTGCCGGCCGGGATGAAAATACCGGCTTTCGTCGAAGACTCCGTAGTTCGGCAGGATCCATTTGCTGTATCGGGCGATGACCCGCCGACCTGCGACGACCGCCGCCGCATTAAATAGTTCATGCCCGCCTACGGTGGCGGTGCACGCTGTCTGTGACTTCCCTTTGCCTGCACTGCCTTGGCCGACATACCCGATCACGGCCACAAGCCCCGTACACTCTTTCGCGATCTCGTCGAGCGCCCGCCGGTTGTCCGAGACAAACCGCGGCTTTAAAAGCAAATCTTCAGGAGGGTAGCCGGTCACCGTCAATTCAGGAAACACCACCAGATCGGCGCCGGCCTTCCGCGCCTCCTTGATCCACGCTTTGACAAGCCGCATATTGCCGGAAATATCACCGACCGTCGGGTCAATCTGTGCCATGGCAATCCGAAGTATGCGCATCAGACAGGCCTACCGTTTCTGTTGGGCCGGCTTCTTGCGGGAGAGGCTCTTGCCGGAGTTGGGCTTAGGCAGCGTTTGATGCCATTGGCAAAAAGTCGGTTCATCGATCGGCATCATCCGAACATGCCCGATCCGTTCCGGCCACACACCGACAACTTGTCCTCCGGACACTTTCTTGTCATGAAGCATCGCCTTCCAGATTTTGGCTGCTGTCCACTGCGGCATGCGATCGGGCAAGCCGGCGGCCTGGACAATGGCTTGAATACGTTGCACGACACTGCGATCACAAGTCCCAAGAAAACATGCGACGTCAGCTTCTTGAACCAACCCGATCCCGACAGCCTCACCGTGAATGAGCGATTCGTATCGCCCCAGCGTTTCAAGCGCATGCCCGATCGTGTGCCCATAATTGAGGATGCGCCGCCGGTCAGACTCCCGCTCATCTGCTGCGACTACTTGAGCTTTGATTTCGCAAGACCGCTTCACTGCCACTGCAACAATATCTGGTTTTCGTTTCAGCAAACCGGGCATCTCCCGCTGAAGATATGAAAAAAACTCCTCATCCGCGATAATGCCATACTTGATGACCTCCGCCAGCCCGGCAACCCATTCGCGCATCGGCAAAGTCCGAAGCGTCAGCGGATCAATCCATACTTCCTTGGGTTGATAGAACGCCCCGATCAGATTCTTACCCAGCCGATGATCGACTCCCGTCTTTCCCCCGACGCTCGAATCAGACTGGGCAATGAGGGTAGTTGGAATCTGAATGAATGGGATACCGCGCTGATAGATCGCCGCCGCAAATCCTGCTATATCGCCGACCACACCTCCCCCAAGTGCAAAGAGAAACGACGACCGCTCAAACCGATGACGCGCCATCACATCAAGAATGTTCGTGATCGTATCCAGTGTCTTCGACCGTTCACCGGGAGGCAGTACAATAGGAACCGCATCGACGCCGCACCTCTTCAGCTGCTGCAACATCCCGCTCAGATAGTAACCGGCTACATGACGATCCGTCACCACACCGACTTTCCCCTTCACCGCCAGTTCGCTCAACCTCCCTTTAAGCCGACTCAAAAGACCGGCTTGAATCAGAATCTTGTAGCTCCGCTCACCAAGCGAGACCGATACCATCGATGACAATGTCATAGCCGATTCCTACACCATGGCACTCATTGGATCGTCATGGCCCATCACATATTCCTCTGAAACAAGAAGGCCAAGACGCGGGGGGATGGTAGCACAGCTCATCGCCAAACTAAAAGAATTACACGGCGCTCTGTAAAGAGGCGGGAAGCGCAATCGGGACTGATCATAGATAAATCGACATGAGGAGCTATTCTGCACACGCCCGGAGCGGCGCCTTCAGCTAAAAACAAACGTGCGTGGCGACGCTGATCAGCATCGCCACGCACATTCTCTTACTTCAGAACATCTGACTGGAAACTACTACGGTCTATGTCTTCACAATGCTCGGCGTTAAGAAAATGAGCAGCTCTTGCTTGGAGACCGACTCGGACTTGTTCTTGAATAACCAGCCAAGAACCGGGATGCGGGACATATACGGCACTCCCTGGACGTTGTTATTCTGCGTGTCGACGAACACCCCGCCGATCACCATCGTCTCTCCATCTCGAACAAGCACTTGAGTATTTGCCTCGCGCCGATCAATGCTCGGACCGGCCGGATTGCTGCGAGCACCCACGGCATTCCGAGTCGCCCGCACCTTCAGCAAAATTCTCTTGGCATCCTCCTTCGGATCGCGCGATGTGATTTGAGGTGTCACGTTCAGTTCCAAATTGGCATCCACAAATGTCGTCTGTGTTCCCTGTAACGAAGTGGTTTGAAATGGAATCGACTCGCCCTGAGAGATCTTCGCTTCGCGCTTGTCCAGCGTCATGATCTTCGGGGCGGCAATAACTTTGGTCAGACCCAACAATTCTCCGGCAGACAACCGCATATCCAAAGCAAAATCTCCACCCAACTTTCCAAACGTCCAGCCGATGCCAGGAACTGCGGGCAACCCGCCGACCTGGGCCGGCAAATTCACCAGCCAGCTTCTGGATATCGTACTATTCCCCGTGCCGGCAACTTCGCCGAACGGACCGTTGAGACCACCGATGGCGTTGAACGTTGAAGGCGTTCTGTTCGCAGCCTGGAAGCCCCACTGAATTCCCAATCCTCTGGCGTAGACCGTATCTGCCTGAACGATGCGCGCTTCAATCTGGACTTGCGGCACTTCCAAATCGAGCCCCTCGACCAGTTGCCTCATGATCGCCAGCTTGCTTTCCGTCTCTCTCACGATCAACGCGTTGCTTCCCGCATTAAACTGCATCACGCCGCGCGGACTCAAATATTGGCGCAACGACGTCATAAGCTCTTGGGCTTGAATATTCTTGATGTAAAAGACACGGTCGATTAATTCCTCTGCCTTGACTTTGGCATCTTTGGCTCTTGCTTCTTCATCCTGCTGCTTGGCAAGATTCGACAGCGTGTCCACCCAGACAATCGATCCCTGGCGAATCATGCCGAGCCCATTCATCTTCAAGAGCATATCCAAGGCCTGATCCCAGGGCACGTTCACCAGCTTCATGGTGACTTTGGATTTGACAGCCTCGCCAACGACGATATTGAAACCACTGACGTCGGCAATCAGTCGTAAAATATTCGTGATGTCCGCTTGCTGAAAGTCGAGTGAGATGCGTCGCCCGACAAACCTGGTCTGCCCCGCGACAACGTCATCCGACCGGCTATCCTTTTGATCTGGAGCACTCTCCGCTGCCATTTGTACCGGCTGGACCCTAAATGGAGACTGTGCGGGACCGATGATGCGGGCAATCTTTTTCACAGTCCGAGGTCCCGAGTCAAACAGCACCTTGCGCTCCTGAAGTGCCGGCCGCGAGACATCGAGAGGATTGGCCGACTGCGATATTTCACTGTGGGACCCCTGAGACTCTTTTGGACTAAGAACAACGAGGATTTTATTACCCTTGGCTTCAACAGAAAAAGCCGGCTGTTCGAGCAGGTCAAATACGAGTCGAACCCTATCGGCGTGATGCCCTACCCTGATTGTTTTGAGCAACTGGTGCTGCCCCTGCACGGTCGAGTGCCGGAATGCGGAGGCCACAGCCGGCATATCAATGACTAACCGAGACTCATCCAGCAACTTCGCATCGGGAAAGAATCTTCCGTCTCCGACGATTGCCACCGTGACCCGATCTCCTTCCGGATGTACCTCGATATTGGTCACCGATTGAGCCGGCAGCGAGCCGATACCTTCCTCGACTTCTGCGAGACCGCTCTTGCCGGACTCACCGGCTTCATCGTCAAGTGGAACCATTCCGGCATGCGCTCCCAAAGCAATGAGGGATACCCCCAAGGCTCCGATGAACCGCCTCGCCGTCATCAAACCACACATGCTAGAGAATAATGGTTTCATTCTGAGCCTTCTTTCGGATGGAGGAGCTTGACATACTCACGCTCCTGCTTCTTGCCATACACATCGGTGAATCGCTCCTGTACAATGATGCCCCGCTCAGTAATTGCACTGACCACTCCGTTGTTCTGCCCGACTCTTGTCCCCCGCTTGACCGTATATCCATGCCCTTCAGGCGTCTGAACCATGGCCGTGTACCCATAGGCCCCCCATACAATGGCGATCAGATTGAGCTCGGTCAATGTCACACGTTGGAGCGGGGGAAGATTCACATCGACCCTACCCAGCTGAAGATCCTGTATGACTGGGGCAAATGGGTCGCGGCGCCCGGATGGATCATAACCGGACCCAACTGCACCGTCGGGAAACGGCGCCTGGGGCGACACCTGCGCCAACTCTCCGGATGGTAGCGGATCAGCAGCTGAAATAGGCGCCTTCGGAACGTCCGGGACAGATGACATCTTAATGGATTCCTGTCTCATCGGACTCATCTGCGCAACAAGAGGATCTGCTTGAGCAACGACGTTGTGGAGACAAACAAGAGCAACAATGCCAAGGAAAGCCGCTGTACCTCTAACGACCGCATACCGATGCCCGTCCGACCTCTTGGTTTTTAGACTATCCATGTGCCCTGCGAATCTCCCTTATTTTCCAGCTGGAGCGGGCTGAGCAGGCTGAACCGGCTTGGCCCCTGCAACTGGTGCTGCAACCGCGGGTTTTTCCTGTGGCGCAGCATACGCGACTAAGTCAAACGTTGTTTGTGACACTATCCGCCCTTGATCAACCTTCGGCGATCCCATTTTCAGACCGGACACTGTAATGATCCTTGGCAGCCTGTTAATGCGGTCGAAAAACAGCGCGGCCGTGTGATAGACCCCGGACACCTCGACATTCACGGGCATTTTCACAAAGAGCTTCGACGGATCCTCAGCTGGGGCCCCCGGCTTCCACAATCTGATATCGAGCCCTAACCGGACACCAAGATCAGACACTTGCTTGAGCAGCATAATGGCTTCCTCCTCCGGAGGGAGGCGCTCCTTCTTCTTTGCCAACTCAATTTCGAGCTGCTTACTCGCAGCGATGATCTCATCTAGATGTTTGACTTTGATGCTGAGCGTTTGGACTTCGCTCTCCAACCTGCTATTTTCAGCCTCTAAGGCCGCAATCTCCGCTGCTTTGGGTTCAGCAATATAAAAATAAAATGCGGCGACGAGACCGCCGACAAGCAGAAACAGGAGCGCCACCTTCTGCGGGGCGGGAACATTGCGTAGCGAGTCCAGATTGACCGATGGCAGCTCCATATTCATCCCTTCAGGCGAAACGTCAATCGAAACTGATATACATTGATCTTGTTTTCAACCGTCGCCTTGCTTTCCTGAAGATTGATGCCGGCAAAATAGTCTGTCCGCCGAAGATTATTCGCAAATTCCACGACATCATCGTTCGTGAGCGCTTTCCCTTCCAATTCCACCGTATCGGATGACACACCTAACCTCGTCAACCAGATCTTCAGAGGCTCGATACTCTGGCTGACATGATCCAGCACTTTCACCGGCCCCATTCTTGACTGCTCAAGCTGGTCGATGATTCGATTTTTATCCTCTAGCAGTTTCTTCTTTTGCTCAAAGTCTTGAACTTTTTTCACCTGCTCTTTTAATTGCGCAACCTGACTTTCCTTCTCCCGCTTCTCTTCCTGTCGCGCCTCAATTTCACTATCGAGCGTAGAGGCGTACCACCAACATCCGGTCACAAAAATCAGAATCACTCCCACGCCGAGCAGCACTTGTGCGCGGACATCATACTGAGGCTTAGCTTTTCTTGCTTTTGCCCCCGAGGCAAGCAGATTAATGCGAATCATCGGTCCCCCACCGCCCTCAGTGCCAACCCGACGCCGACCGCCGCCGAAGGCGCCAGATCGGCCAACAGGTCTGGATCCATGCCGCTTCCGGTCACATCGATCTCGCTAAACGGGTCGGCCAGCTCTACAGGAATTTGCATCCGATCGCCGAGTTGCTGGATCAATCCTTTAGCCTGCGCGACACCACCGCACACAAGCACTCGATCCAGCTCGGCATTTGCAGCGGATGTTTTGAAATAATCCACTGTTCTGGCGATCTCAGAAGCGACCTCGCCATTCATGCTGTTCATCACAGCACTCATCGCGCCCTCGCCAGAGTCTCTTCCCTTCCCTACTCGTTTACTTTCTTCCGCCTCTTCATAGGACATACCCATCTCGCGTTGAATCGCCTCGGTGTAACGATTGCCGCCCAATGGAATATCCCGCGTGAACAGAGAGGCGCCGCCGCGGATGATATTCACATTCATCACACTCGCCCCGATATTGATCAACGCCGTGGTTTCATCCTGCGCCATCGGATAATTGATGGCGTGCATATTCTCGATCGCAAACGCATCCACATCCATGATCATCGGCGTAAGGCCCGCGCCCTTGACAAGTTCGGTCAATTCATTGATCTTGTCTTTCTTCGCAGCAACGAGAATAACCGCCATATCTGTCTGCTTGTCCCCTGACAGATCGGCTGGCAACACATGAAAATCGATATTCACTTCATTGATATCGAAGGGGATATACTGCTCCGCCGCTAACTTCACCTGCCCTTCCAACTCTTCGTCCGGCATCGGGGGCAAGCTGATCTTCTTCACGATGACAGCGTGTCCGGAAATTGAGACTGCCACCTGCTTATTCTTGACTCCGGTCTCATCGAACAACTCTCGAATAGCCGAAACCACACGACCTTCGTCCATCACCGTCCCATCAACAATCACCTCGGGCTCAAGAGGCTTCACACCGAACTTCTGAAGAATGTACCGCCCTTTGCTTTCCCTCAACTGAACAAGCTTAATCGCGCTGGATCCGATGTCGAGACCCACCAGCTGCTTGCGCGGCGTCAGGAATGAGATCAGATCGGTCTCGAATACGTTTTTAAATGAGCTCAGCATATGTATTCCCTGTCACTCTACACGACAACCTTTCATACACGAATTATTTTCTTGTTTTCATCCATCGTCAATTGCAGGTAGCGTTCCCAGGTGCTCCAATCCCGAACCATCCGGCAATCACACACTCCTCTTCCCGGCAGGCACATATCGTCTCTACGCGTTGATTGAATCGCACGGCTGGCATACCTTCAACCCCGTTCGCCAGGAAGAGAATATCTGCCGCTTCACGTCGCGAACTCACTTTACAAGCCGTTTGCATGCTCACATGGGCAAGTATAGTCACTATGTTCTGCCTGTCAAGAAATGGGCAGAATGACGCAATAGCGCTTCGCTGAATAAGCGCAGACATGTCCCTCTTTGCAAGACCTATGATTTGTGAATGTCGCGATGCTTTAGTGCGACGTCGTAGCCCATGGCAGAAAGGCCTTCTTGTAGACGTCCGGCGACCGCAACAGATCGATGACGACCGCCGGTACACCCGATTGCAATCGTCAGATAGCTGCGTGGCTCGCGCTCGAACTGCGGAATGAGAAACTTGAGCAACCCTTCAAGCCGCTCGATCAACGCAACGGCATCGGAATTTGACAAAACGAAGGCGCGAACTCTTGGGTCATCCCCGGGAAGCGACTTCAGATCAGGAACGAAATAGGGATTCTTGAGGAAACGCACATCGAACAACAAATCAATATCGTAGGGAACCCCGAACTTATAGCCAAATGTGAGCAGCGATATCGTAAGTTTCTTTTCGCCCGGATCTTGCCTGAACTGCTTGGTGAGCAAGTCGCGAAGCTCATGTACCGTCAGATCCGACGTATCAATGACACGGTCTGCATGCCGCCGAAGCTCCGCAAGCCGTTGGGCTTCGAACCGAACCCCTTCCAATACAGGCAAGTGAGGCAAGAGCGGATGCGGACGCCTCGACTCGGAAAATCGTCGAACCAAGACCTCCTCGCGCGATTCAAGAAACAGCAACTGGACAGAATGTCCGAGCCCTTTGACACGCTCAAGAATACCGACCAGGTCAGAAAAAAATACCCGCTCTCGAATATCGATGCCCAAGGCCACATTGGCGATCTCACCTTTCTGTTGATTGCAAAGATCGACAAAAGTTGGCAGCAGGGCCGGTGGAAGGTTATCGATACAGAAATATCCGGCATCCTCAAACACCTTGAGTGCGTGAGATTTACCGGACCCGGACAATCCACTAATAATGACTAAGCTGAGTTGGGCCATATCATTCTTAGTCTAATGGATGTCTCAAAGCATCCTCTGTCATGGGCACAAGATATGTTGAGCGAGATCAAGCATTGCCTACTTCATCGACAGCGGTCAAGTCCGCGCTACTTCCTGTACTGATGACCCAACACATCCACATCGCCTGTATCCGTACACTTCCCGATGGGTATAGATTCGACTGATCGACGTGTGGTTTTCTGCTAGAGTGTTCTCGGTAAAAGTACGGGAGAAAACCGGGTGCAGTACGACATTCTAATTCCCTTGCGGGCATCTCCAAATTTTAAAAGTCCTCTTAGAGTCGTGTTATAGCAAATCGGCATCGGTTCGCATCTGAGACCTTCTGGTTCCTCCAGACTTGCGGCTGACCAGACGCCCCTTCCACTTCCTGAACTGTGCGTCAACCCGATCCACCAGCGCGTCGATTGTCGCGTACATTTCTCGAGTGGATGTTTTCGCCTGCAGCGGTCTGCCGTTTACCGTTCCGATTACTTCAGCCATATGTCGAAGCTTTTCAACTCCCAGCACAATTTGAAGCGATCCGACCTTCAACTCTAGCGATCGAGCCGCCCAAACCGCGTTTCCACATAACTCTTCAGTGCAGACGTGATGTCCAGATGGCGTCCGGTAATTCTCAGCCTCATATCACACCTCCTACTGGTCAGTGAATATGGCCTTTACGCAGACTAAAAGAAACGTTTCCGTTGGCCGGCGGAAGGAATATTATCCTCCGCCCGATATTTGGCGACCGTTCGTCTGGCAATAAGGACTTGTTGCGTGCGAAGGCGGGCGGCTATTTCTTCATCCTTCAACGGCCGCTTGCCGTCTTCCTCCGCCACCATTTTCTTAATCATCTCTCTTACGGATACGGACGAGTGCATATCCGACGGCTGGTCGGTCCGCTGCAGCCCGGCGTTGAAAAAGAACTTCAGCTCCAACATGCCCTGAGGACAATACATATACTTATTGGCGGTGACGCGACTGATGGTCGACTCGTGCATCCCGATGTCTTCGGCGACCTGTTTAAGCACGAGGGGTTTGAGGTGCGAGACACCGCGCTCAAAGAATTGCTCCTGAAACTTCACGATACTCGATACGACCTTCACAATCGTCTTATTGCGTTGTTCGATGCTCCGAATGACCCACTGGGCAGCCCGCAACTTCTCATCCATGTAGGCTTTCGTTTCAGGAGCGCCTCCCTGGCTGGAAGCCATCAATTGTTTGTAATACGGGCTGATCCGCATGCGAGGGAGACCATCGTCATTTAATAGTACGACCCACTCCCCTTCATCCTTGACGACGAACACATCTGGAACGATGACATAGTTCTGTGTGTTCGTGAACGGCCGGCCCGGTTTGGGCTCGAGATTTTCAATAACCTTGGTGGCCTGAAATACTTCGTCAACCGTCACATCCAACGCCTTGGCAATTTTGGCATACTGCTTCTTTTCCAAATCCTTCAAATGATGAAGGATCACACCCTCAACGATCGACCCCTTGAGCGCGCCTGGCCGCGCACCCAACGAACCGATCGGATTGCGGCCTAAATGCCCGAGCTGCAGGAGGAGGCATTCGGGCAAGTCTCTCGCCCCGACACCGGTCGGATCGAACGTTTGGATGTCTCTGAGGGCAGACTCCGCCTCAGATTCCGTGAAATCGGTTCCTGCGATAACCTCAGTCAATGGAATGCGCAGATATCCGTCATCATCAAGGTTCCCGATGATCAACCGACCGAGCGCTTTCCCTCGATCCGTTAATCCGGACAATGACAACTGCCAGAGAAGATGCTCCTCAAGCGATGTCGCTTTGGCAACGGTCTGCTCATAGGATGGGAATTCATCCTGGGAGGAGGAGGCACGCTCGGAATCGCCGATCCGACGGTCACTTCCAAAATACTCTTCCCATCCGGATGCACTGGACTCTTCGGGCGAACCACGCTCCTCCGGCGTCCCTCCTTCTTCGGACAACTCTTGGCCGGCCGCAGCAGGGGGCTCTTCCGACTTGCCTTCGGCAGTGGGAGGCTCCACATCCTCTACTTCTGCCTGGACTTCATCCAACAATGGATTTTCCAAAAGGTGCTGCGAGAGGCTCTGCTGAAGCTCTAGGCGAGACAACTGCAACAGCTTGATCGCCTGCTGCAATTGCGGCGTCATAATCAATTTTTGACTAAGCTTTAGATCAAGTCGAAGTTTCATGCCCACCTATCCAGCTATAACTTGAACCGTTCCCCAAGATACACCGCCCGGGCAGTTTCACTCTTCACGATTGCTTGAGGCGGTCCCGATTCCAGGATCAACCCCTCATTGATAATGTACGCCCGATCCACGATCGAAAGCGTCTCCTGCACGTTATGGTCGGTAATCAAGATGCCGATCCCTTTGTCCTTCAGTCGCGTGATGATCTGCTGAATATCCGCTACCGCGATGGGATCAATACCTGCAAACGGTTCGTCCAGCAGCATGAACGATGGAGCCGTAGCCAGTGCCCGGGTAATCTCCAACCTCCGGCGTTCTCCGCCTGAGAGGGCATAGGCCATACTCTCTCGAATATGAATGAGGTCTAACTCTTTCAACAATTCATCCACCCGGCGAATGCGTTCCTCACGAGCATACCCCAGCATTTCTAAGATCGCCAAGACATTATGCTCGACGGACAAGCGACGAAACACCGATGACTCCTGCGGTAAATACCCAATCCCTCGGCGTGCCCGCTTAAACATGGGAAGATCGGTTACAGATTCCCCATTGAAAGTTATGTCTCCTTCATCAGGCTGACAAATTCCGACCATCATGTCGAAGATTGTCGTTTTCCCTGCCCCGTTCGGGCCTAATAACCCCACGACTTCCCCGGCCCGCACTTCGATCGCAACCCCCTTGACGACCTTGCGGCCTCGAAAACTCTTGACGAGCCCGCTGGCGCGCAGACATTCCGTGCGTGTCCTCGCCGCCGCATCGATGACCGCCTCTGCACCTGTGGGAGTCCCCTGGGTCATGGTGCGGCTTTTTCCTCCTCCTCAATACGGACATGTGAGTCTCCCTCGACCACACTCCGTTCCTCTGCCAGGTAGATCGTGATTTGTTTTCCGCTGACGCGTGTTCCCTTCTCCCAGGCCACAGGTTCCCCCGTCAAAACAATCTTATCACCCTCACTGAAATACACGGCTTTCTGGCACGTCGCATTACCGGTCGCATACTTTATTTTGACATGATCAATTGCCTCGACTCGATGCACGGAATGGTTCGACATTGTCGGCGGCGTGTCTTTCCCCTTGTCCGCCGACTGTCCGGCAACCTGCCCGGAAGAAGTTGTTGGCGCCTGCCCACTGCCCAGCGAATGAAACAGGACGATCATCTTATCTGAGTAAACAAGAAGTGGGCCCCTGGTCAGAACCACAGTTCCTTCAAATACGGCCCGGCTGTCTTGTTTACGTACCGTAACTTTCTTAGCTGTAATCGTGGTGGGGACAGCGGCGGTTACTCCATTTTTTTGCAGGATCCCAGGTTCCGCAGAATGGCTTGGCAACACGTCTCCGAACAGAACTACATTAAGAAACAGGAACAAGATCCACATGAACATCCTCTAAAATCTCGAATTCTTGCGTAGCCATCCGGCCGAGCAGTCCACGCCCCGTCACTTCAATTCCATGACCGACGATTCGGACATTGTCATCCGTACGAATCTCTTTGGTCTCGTCTTTCCATGCCAGATGATTCGTATAAATGGTATAGCCGCTTCTTGTTTCAACAACCAAGGGCTCTGTCTGATTAGCCAGCTCAAGATTCTTCGTTGTGATATCGAGTGTTCCCTCTTCTCCCGACAGAGTCAGCTCCGTCCCCTTCTCGCCATAAAACGTGATATCGACCCCGGTAAGCCGCGCCTGTTTCTCCCGCTCAAACAACCGTGCCTGCTTGGCCTGCACTTGCCACTCGACCACATCGCCTTTAGTTTGCGTAAAGATAAACTCTGAGATCTTCGCATCCGCACGCTCAATCGATCCGGAAGAGGCCGGTTGGGTCGATGGAGCTGAATCGGCATTGACAAAGAGCAGATAGCCCAGAAACGCGGACAGGCATATACTCAACGTCAGAAGTGTCCGCCGTACGATTCGTTCCCACATCTGCTGGTTCTCAAGTGGTTAAAGCTGTGCTGGCACGATCGTAGCATGCACGACAGGGCAAGTAAACGTCTGTGAGGATCTCTGGAAAGATCTGACAACACAATGCCCTCCATGTGTTTCCACATGGAGGGCATTTGAGAAACATAGCCCGAGAGTTCTGATTAAAATAAAATCTATGCTGACTTTTGAGGTTCGCCAGCGGAAGGCTGCGCAGGGGGGCTCGATGATTTCTGTGCTGCCGGCACCTCCGGGCGTGAAACCAATTCAATAGCAACCATTTCTCCGCCATCCCCGATACGCCGACGGGTTTTGACAATCCTGGTGTACCCTCCGCGACGATCCTTAAAGCGTCCCGCCACATCTGCGAACAACTTGGACACGACGTCCTTGCTTCGCAAAAATGCGAGCGCCCGGCGCCGCGCTGGAAGGGTCCCTTCCTTCCCCAACGTAATCATGCGATCAGTGAACCCACGTATCTCCTTGGCTTTCGCTTCCGTCGTCTCGATCCGCTCGTGGTCGAGCAACGATGTGACGAGATTACGGAACAACGCCCACCGATGTTTGGTTTGTCTGCCGAGTTGTCGCCCTTTTTTCCTGTGTCGCACGGCGTTCCCCTTGACCTAAGAATTACTCCGACTTCGGACTCCCATTATGAGACGGTGGCAAATCCACCTTGGTGCCCAGCGAGAGTCCCATTTCAGACAAGATTTCCTTGATTTCGTTGAGAGACTTCTTCCCGAAATTCTTCGTACGCAGCATCTCTCCTTCAGACTTCTGCACCAGATCTGCGATCGTTTTGATATTGGCATTCTTCAAACAATTCGCAGCACGGACGGACAGCTCCAGTTCATTCACACTGCGGGAAAGATTTTTATTCACCTCCCGCTGCGACTCCTCATATCCTGCCTCGCTCTTCCCCTCGCCACGCTCCTCCGGATTGATGAAGATATCCAGGTGTTCGCGCAAAATCCCGGCAGCAGTCGATAGCGCATCACGTGGGCTGATCGTCGCATCGGTCCAAATCTCCATGGTCAACTTGTCGTAGTCGGTCATGCGGCCGACACGAGCGTTTTCAACCTGAAAATTCACCCGCTTGATCGGAGAGAAAATCGAATCGATGGCAATCACACCGATCGGCAAGCCTTCTTCCTTATTGCGTTCGGCCGGAACATATCCACGGCCGTGCTTGACCGTCATTTCAATATCCAGCGTTGCATCCTTGTCTAACATCGCGATATGCAAATCAGGGGTCAGAATAGTGACATCGGCATCATGAATGATGTCGGATCCTTTCGCTTCACCCGGCCCCTTTTTCTTCAGCCGAATCGTCTTGGGCTTGTCGGTATGGAGCGCTAATCGCAGACCCTTGATGTTCAAAATAATCGCCGTCACATCTTCCGTCACCCCGGCGATCGTTGAAAACTCATGTACTACCCCTTCAATCTTCACCGTGGTGACTGCAGCGCCCGTCAGAGACGACAGCAACACACGCCGCAGGGCGTTTCCGATCGTGGTGCCGAATCCCCGCTCGAACGCTTCCGTGGTGAATCGACCGAATGTTGGGGAATGTGCATCCTTATCGACTTCCACCCGCATCGGGACCTGAAAGTCTCTCATCGCCTTGATCATGACTCCCCCTCCATGTACCAGCGTATACGTAACTAACCTGTGGAACGTCCGTTCGCACAACGACACCGCCCCTGGGTCCAACGGCTATCGTGAATACAATTCCACAACCATCTGTTCATTAACCGGCAATGGGATATGTTCCTTCGCCGGCAATGCGCGCACGACCCCTTTGAATGCGCCCTTGTCGAGATCGAGCCAGTCCGGAATCCCACGGCCATCCACGGCCTCCAAAGCTCCCTGAATGGTTGCCAGATTCCTGCTCCGCTCACGAACTTCGATGACGTCCCCTGCCTTCACAAGCGCGCCGGCAACTGTGATCCTCTTCCCGTTCATCAAGAGATGACCGTGACTGACGATCTGCCGAGCCTGCTTTCGCGACATGCCGAATCCTAACCGATAGGCGACATTGTCGAGCCGGCATTCGAGTAACCGCAGCAACGCATCGCCTGTAACACCGATTTGCCGCTCAGCCCGCTCGAACACGCCGCGAAATTGCCGTTCTTGAAGACCGTAAATTCTCCGCAACTTCTGCTTTTCACGCAACTGGAGACTATAGTCAGAGGTCCGTTGACGCCCCTGTCCATGCTGGCCGGGAGGGTAACTCCGCCGCTCGATGGCGCACTTTTCTGTCATGCAACGCGCACCTTTGAGAAACAGTTTCTCACCTTCTCGCCGACAGAGCCGACAGACGGGACCGCGATACTTTGCCACTTCTCTACCTCCAGTTGCCGCAGACATGCCCTCGCGCATGCCCAGAATCGTTATTCAATCCGACGTTCGGTTCCTCTCAACTTAGACACGCCGTCGTTTTGGCGGACGGCAGCCGTTATGCGGAATGGGCGTCACGTCACGAATCAGGTTAATCCGCAGTCCGGCTCCTTGCAGTGAGCGGATCGCCGATTCCCGACCGGATCCAGGCCCATTCACATAGACATCGATTTGCCGCATCCCGCTCTCCATCGCCTTACGAGCCGCAGCTTCTCCCGCCCGCTGTGCGGCAAACGGCGTGCTTTTACGGGACCCTTTAAATCCTTGATTGCCTGCACTGGCCCACACGACCGTATTCCCGCTCATATCGGTAATCGTCACGATCGTATTGTTGAACGACGCTTGAACGTGCGCGACTCCGCTTTGAACGATTCGCCGTTCTTTCTTCTTCCCCTTCTTGACGCTCATGCGAACTCCTTCATTGTACGTTCGACGAATTATGCGCTCGGGGCGGACTTCGTCATCGAGGGTCTCGGTTTGCTGCCGACGCCGGAACGGCGTCCTTTGCGTGTCCTGGCATTCGTTTTGGTTCGCTGTCCGCGCACGGGCAACCCTTTCCGATGCCGTAGGCCTCGGTAGGTTCCCGTATCAACCAGCCGCTTGATATTCAATGAGACTTCTTTGCGAAGATCACCTTCCACCCGGTAATCACGGTCGATGATCTCACGTAGCTTGACAATCTTGTCCTCGCTCAAATCCTTGATGCGGACAGCGCTATCAACGCCGGCCTCCTTCAGAATTTTCAAGGCTGCCGCCCGTCCGATTCCGTAAATGTAGGTCAAGCCAATATCGGCCCGCTTGCCTCTAGGCAAATCGACGCCAGCGATACGTGCCATTGCTTCTCCCTTCCGTCGAATCGTGTACCGTCATCCGCTAGATATGAGACACGCGATACCCCATGCGCGCTCGACCGATAGCGAAGGACATCCTTACCCTTGGCGCTGTTTATGGCGAGGGTTATCGCAAAGAATCCGAACTACCCCTCGCCGGCGCACAACTTTACACTTTGCGCAAATCGGCTTCACTGATGATTTCACTTTCATGAGAACTCAATGCCCCCTGCTACTTGAAACGATACGTGATCCGGCCCCTGGTCAGATCATACGGCGACATTTCCACCGTCACCTTATCACCAGGAAGAATGCAAATGAAATGCATCCGCATCTTGCCAGATATATGGGCTAAGATGATATGTCCATTTTCGAGCTTCACCCGAAACATCGCATTCGGGAGAGTTTCTGCCACGGAACCCTGTACTTCGATAATATCTTCTTTGGCCACGTACTTCTGCGTTCTTTTCTGCGACTTAAATTTCGCCTGCGACTCGACGGCTCAAGATTCGAGCCGGGCCACTTGGTTGTATGGCAATCGTATGTTCGAAGTGAGCAGACAAGCTTCCATCAGCCGTGACTGCCGTCCAACGATCCTCAAGAACTCGTACGGCACTCCCCCCCATATTCACCATCGGCTCAATGGCGAGCACCATGCCGCTCTGCAGCCGCGGCCCCTGTCCAGGCTTCCCATAGTTGGGAACCTGCGGTTCTTCGTGCAAGTGCCTGCCGATCCCATGCCCCACAAACTCCGTGACGACCGAATACCCAGCCGACTCGATATGGCGTTGGACCGCATGCGAAATATCCGTCAACCGATTACCGACCACCGCCTGCTCGATGCCCAGATACAGCGATTCTTCCGTCACCTGCACGAGCGTCGCAATCTTCTCAGGCACCCGACCGACTGGCACCGTTACTGCTGAGTCTCCATAAAATCCACCAACAATGGCACCAAGATCAAGCCCGATAATATCGCCCTCCTTGAGCTTCCGGCCGGATGGTATTCCATGAACCACCTGTTCGTTCACGGATGCGCAGAGCGTCTTAGGATAATTTCTGTACCCCTTGAACGCCGGTGTCGCCCCCCTCGCCCGAATCTCTTTCTCGGCTAGACGATCGAGCTCGTCGGTGCTGATTCCTGATCGAACTTCTTTCCGAACAATCTCCAGCACCTCGGCAACCACTCTCGACGCCTCCGCCATAATCTCAATTTCAGCAGGCGTCTTGAGGATGATCATGCCGTATCGTATGCTGCCAGCACCTTCGACAAGCTCTGATACACAGACTCGACAGGCCCCTCGCTCTCGAGATGCGACAAGATATTTTTCTTCTCGTAGAAGCCGATTAACGGGGCGGTCTGCTCTTCATAGACCTTCAGCCGCGTCTCAATCGCTTCCCTCTGATCATCGCTTCGCTGAACTAACATATCCTTGCACCGATCACACACTCCCGCTTCTTTGGAGGGCGCGAACTCCACGTGATACGTCGCCTGACACTTTGGGCAGCTCCTCCGTCCGCTCAGGCGTTTTACGATCTCGGCACGAGAAACCTGAAAATTGATGACGCGATTCAGTCGGATACCCTGTTCATCCAGCACCTTTCCCAACTCTTCTGCCTGAGGAACCGTCCTGGGAAACCCGTCCAGGATAAATCCCTTGGCGTAACTGGGATCGGCCAATTTCTCCCGCACCAACCCGATGACGACCGAATCTGGAACGAGCCGACCCTGGTCCATATAGGCCTTTGCCTCAAGGCCTAAGCTGGTACGATTCCGTACGGCCTCTCTGAGCAAATCCCCGGTCGATATTTTCCGGGCACCGTGCTGCGCCGCAACCTTATCCGCTTGCGTACCTTTACCGACACCTGGCGCGCCAAGAAACACGAGCCGCATTCGGCATTATCCGTTTCTTCCGCGTAGCGGAGCCATGCCCTTACCTAAAAACCCTTCGTAGTTGCGCATGAGCATGTGTGATTCAATCTGCTGCGCCGTATCAAGACCCACTCCGATCACGATCAACAATGAAGTACCGCCGAAATAAAACGGAACATTCAATTTGTAAATGAGCAGCTCCGGGATGACACACACCACGGCCAAATAAATGGAGCCGGCAAACGTGATTTTTGTAAGCACATTATAAATATAGTCCGACGTTCGTTGACCTGGCCGGATGCCGGGAATGAATCCCCCGTACTTCTTCATGTTGTCAGCCATGTCTACAGGATTGAGGACGACAGCCGTATAAAAGAAACAGAAAAACAGAATAAGCCCGACATACATCAGCGTGTAGAGCACGGATCCGGGCGACAGTTGCGTGCCGATCTCTTTGATCCATGGCGTTTCAAAAAATCCCGCAATCGTGGCAGGAAACGCGATAATCGACGATGCAAAAATTGGCGGGATCACACCTGCCGTATTGATCTTCAACGGAATGTGTGTGCTCTGCCCGCCGTACACCCGCCGACCGATGACACGCTTGGCATACTGAACCGGGATTTTCCGACGGCCACTTTCCAGGAATACGATGGCCGCCACAACGACTACCATCAGTGCCGCGAGGCCGACGAGCATCACGATATTCAGCTGCCCGACCTTATAGAGGTCGAAGGTCTGAGCCACCGCCGACGGCAAGCGCGCCACGATGCCGGAGAAAATGATCAGCGAAATCCCGTTCCCAATCCCGCGTTCGGTGATCTGCTCACCGAGCCACATCAAGAATCCCGTCCCCGCCGTGAGGGTAATCACGGTCATGAGGCGGAATCCCCAGCCCGCACTCAACACGAACGCACCTTGATTCATCTGCTCCAAACCGACTGCGATTCCAAAGCCCTGAATCAACGCAATACCGATCGTGCTGAATCGGGTATACTGAATAATCTTTTTTCGCCCGCGCTCCCCCTCCTTTGCCAGCTTGGTGAGGTGGGGAACAACCACCGTCAGCAGCTGAATGATGATCGAGGCGCTGATATAGGGCATGATGCCCAGCGCGAAAATCGTCAAGCGGGACAGCGACCCGCCTGAAAAAATATCTAGAAACCCAAGCAGGGAGCCGCCCTGTTTTTGCAGAAATTCAGAGAGGGCCTCGCCGTTGATACCGGGAGTCGGGATGTGAGCCCCGATGCGGTAAACGACCAGCATCCCGAGCGTAAACAAGATACGAGTGCGAAGCTCGGGAATTTTGAAGATATTCTGAATACTGGTCAGGAGCCGCTCAAACACCGCCGATGACCTCGACTCTCCCTCCAGCCGACTGAATCTTCGCCTCCGCAGACTTGCTGAACTTATGGGCCTGAATGACGAGTGACTTCTTCAGCTCTCCATTGCCGAGGATTTTGATCGGCAGTGTCTTCCGCTTGACCAAGCCGGCATCCACCATGGCTTGCGGGGTGATGGTACCGCTTCCGTTCCAATCCTGGAAACTACTCACATTGACGATGGAATATTCCGTGCGGAAATTGTTGACGAACCCGAACTTCGGCAGCCGCCGGATCAACGGCATCTGACCGCCTTCAAAACCCGGCCGCTTTCCGCCTCCGGATCTCGCCAGCAATCCCTTATGTCCCTTGGTCGCGGTCTTTCCATGGCCGGACCCGGGTCCGCGGCCAATCCGTTTTCTCCGCTTCTTTGCGCCTTTTGCCGGTGTCAAATCATGAAGATTCATGGCTTTCCAACCTCGAGCAGATAACCCACTTTCTTGATCAACCCGCGAACCTGGGGAGTGTCTGGATGGACGGCCGTCTGGCGTATATGCCGAAGCCGAAGCCCTCGCAGCACCAGACGATGTGTCTGCGGTGTACCGATGGGACTCCGCATAAGTGTCACCCGAACGCCTTGCACTGTCGATTTTTTAGATTTAGGTGTCGCAACCGTACCCATTACACCGCCGCCCCTTCCTGCCGCTCCGCCATGGTCCGGCGACGCAGACGAAGCACTTCTTCAGGATTTCTCAATTGCGCGAGTCCATCTAATGTTGCTCGAACCGTATTGAAGGGATTACCACGGCCAAGCGTCTTTGCAACCACATTATGCGCGCCAACCAATTCGACCACGGCGCGAACTGCACCACCGGCGACAATCCCCGTTCCTTCGGCTGCCGGCTTGAGGAGCACATGTTCACCGCCAAAGAGGCCATGCACTTCATGTGGGATTGAGCCGCCCTTGAGCGCAACATGCACGAGATGTTTCTTGGCTTGTTCGACAGCCTTTGATATGGCGACCGGGACTTCTGCGGCCTTCCCTTTGCCGATCCCCACCCAACCATGGCCGTCACCAACCACGACCAGGGCACAAAAGTTAAACCGTTTGCCGCCCTTCACCACCTTTGCGACGCGATTGATGAAGACGACTTTATCTTTCAGGCTTAGTTCATCTGGATTGACTCGCACACAGTGCCTCGTTTCTGCTCTTCCCACTCGAAATTGGTGGGGATGAAAAGGATGACCGCGCTAGAACTGAAGACCCCCTTCACGCGACGCATCGGCAAGCGCTTTGATTCGGCCGTGATACATCCGTCCGCCGCGATCAAAGACCACAGTATTCACATTGGCGGCCTTCGCCCGCGACGCAATCAGCTTCCCGACCGCTTTCGCCGCTTCAATGCTGCTCGTCGATTTAAGCGCCGTGCGTAGCGACTTATCGAGCGACGACGCTGCTGCGAGCGTTTTCCCCTCGATATCGTTGATCACCTGCGCATAGATATGGGCGCTGCTGCGGAACACGTTCAGACGAGGTCGTTCAGCAGTCCCCATGATCGTCTTGCGCACACGCCGTCGCCGCTGTTTCAGTTGTCGTAATTTTTCAGCCGTATTCATGTTCGCTACCTACTTCCCTGTCTTGCCTTCCTTTTTCCGCAACTGTTCGCCCGCATAGCGAACACCCTTTTGCTTGTACACATCGGGAGGCTTGATCGCTCGGAGATTAGCCGCCACCTGGCCGACGAGGCGTTTATCGACTCCCTTGACATTGATAAGGGTCTGCTTATCCACCTTCACATCGATGCCAGCCGGCACTTGATACACGACGGGATTGATATACCCGACATTGAAACTCATCGTCCTGCCCTGAATTTGTGCCTTGTATCCGACTCCGGTTATTTCGAGCGAGCGTTCGTAGCCCTTGGTGACACCATGGACCATGTTATTCAATTCCGCTCGAACCAGACCATGCAGGGCCCGCAGTTTGCGGTCTTCACTGGAGCGAGTGACAACGATCTGGCCGTTATCCACCGCAACGCTCACACCCTGAGTCAATGACCAATCCAGCTTCCCCAAAGGACCCTTGACCGACACATTCGATCCGGAGACTTTGACATCCACTCCACTGGGAACCGTGATTGGTTTTTTCCCTATCCGCGACATGATTTTCTACATCCCTATTCAGTCGTTAAAACTTCGCCCCGCCTACCACACTGAACACAAAATCTCTCCACCCAGCTTATTCTTGCGGGACTCCTGATCCGTCATGATACCTTTCGAGGTCGAGAGGATGGACACCCCGATCCCATTGCGGACCTTTGTAATATCTTTGCTTCCGACATAAACACGGCGTCCAGGCTTGCTGATCCGCTCCAGACCCGTAATCATCGGCTGTCCTTCCCCTACATATCGCAGTCGCACATCGAGAATCGGATGCCCATCACGCATCCCGTCCTCAATGCCATCGACATAGCCCTCTCGCTTCAAGATCTCTAAAATTGCACGCTTCAATTTCGAAGTCGGAACAACCACTGTCTCATGACGACGCTGAGCGCCATTTTTCAACCGAACAAGGAGGTCACTGATCGGATCTGTAAGCATCTGATATCCTTCTACATTCTTAAGACGATCGACCGTAGGCCGATATACCCGCTACCAGCTTGATTTGCGTACGCCCGGGATTTCTCCACGGAGGCTCAGGAGCCGAAAACAGATTCTGCACATCCGAAACCGGCGAAGATACCCACGTACACGGCCACATACGCCGCAGCGATGATACTCCCGGCACGGAAACTTCTGTTTGGTTGCCGCCTTATTTCTCAGCGCTAATCGTGCCACAAACACTCCTTCTCTTCGAACAACGCCTCACAACCGAGTGCGCCCCTAGGTACGAAACGGCATGCCCAGATGCTTTAACAGGGCCTTCCCCTCGTCGTTCGTCTTGGCCGTTGTCACAATCGTAATGTCCATGCCATGAATAGATGCCACTTCGTCGTACTTGATCTCCGGGAAAATCAGCTGTTCCTTCAGGCCGAAGGTATAGTTTCCACGCCCATCGAATGCCTTCGGTGAGACGCCGCGAAAATCGCGGATGCGCGGAAGCGCCAACGACACCAGCCGGTCAAAAAATTCGTACATGCGGCGGCTGCGAAGCGTCACCTTAGCGCCAATCGGCAACCCCTGCCGCAACTTGAACCCGGCTATCGCCTTCTTGGCCCTGGTCACAACCGGCTTTTGCCCGGTGATCGTTCCGAGTTCTGTCACCGCACTCTCGAGCAACTTGACATTCTGCAGAGCCTCTCCCATACCGACGTTGAGCACAACACGCTCAAGTCGGGGCACCTGCATGACATTCTTATAGCCGAACTCCTTCATCAGCGCCGGCACTACCTTTTGCTGATAGGTGTCGCGAAGCCGGGGCCTGAATTTCGACTCTTCGCTTCCCTCGTCCAACTTCTGCGGCGCCGCACTCTCTTTTTTCTGCGACTTCCGTTCAGCCGGCTTTCCGGTTTTGCCTTTTTCTACTTTCGCCATTCCAAATTCTCCAACCCTACTCGATAGGCTCGTTCGATTTTTTGCTGAACCTGGTCCGCCGCCCATCCCCCGATGACCGTATTCCTACTCGTGTCGGCTTCTGCGTGACGGGGCAGAAAAACATTACCTTTGAAATATTAAGAGGGGCCTCACGTTCAAGAATGCCCCCCTGCTTGACCTTCTGGTTCGGCTTGGTGTGCCGCTTGATGATATTGAGCTTTTCAACCGTCACCTGCCCGGCTCCAAGATCCACGGAGAGGACCTTCCCGGTCTTCCCCCGATCACGGCCTGTAATGACGACGACTGTATCGCCCTTTTTTATTTTGCTCTTGCGAAGTGCCTGCACAATGTCCTCACTTACCGATCCCTACAGCACCTCAGGTGCAAGGGAAATGATCTTCATGAATTTCTTCCACCGCAGCTCGCGCGCGACCGGCCCGAAAATGCGCGTCCCAATTGGCTCGCCTTCCTTATTGATCAACACACAAGCGTTTCGATCAAACTTAATGTAGGAGCCATCTTCCCTCCGCACTTCTTTTGTCGTCCGCACAATCACCGCGCGGCTGACATCCCCCTTTTTCACGCTCGCCTGGGGAATGGCTTCCTTGACGGCAACGACGACAATGTCACCCAACGATGCATAGCGACGTCTGGTGCCTCCAAATACGTGGAAACACATCGCCTGCTTCGCACCGGAATTATCGGCCACATCCATATACGTGTAGTTTTGAATCATATCTGCGTTCCGCGCATGCCATGAGATCCGATGATCCCAGAACGGTGCTCCCTCTATTTTTCAGCCTGTCCCTTTTCCATGACCTGAACAACCCGCCAGTTCTTGTCCTTACTTAATGGCCTGGTCTGAATAATCTTGACCCGATCACCCACCTTGCATTGTCCACTCTCATCATGCGCTTTCAATCTCGTCACCCGCTTGAGCACTTTCCTGTAAACAGGATGAATGACGGATCGTGACACAGCCACGACGACGGTCTTCTGCATTTTATTGCTGACGACACTTCCAAACCGGTGATGCCTTTTCACACCCTCAGACATAGACCCCTACCCTTTGGCTGCTTCAGCCTGCTGCTCGATCTGCCGGATGACCGTTTTGATCCTGGCAATATCGCGCTTGGTTCTTCGAATTTGCATAGGATTCTCAAGCCGGCCAGTCCCGAACTGGAACCGCAGATTAAAGAGCTCCTGGACGAGCTGCTTTGCCTTATCTGCAAGCTCGATCGCTGTTAGTTGCCGCAACTCTTTCAGTTCTAATGCCATACCCTTACCCCTCAGGCCAGACTCAAGGCCTTACGCGAACTCTCCACGAACGACCAGCTTTGTCGCGACAGGCAGCTTGTGAGACGCAAGCCGGAATGCTTCCTTTGCAACCTCAGGCGTGACGCCATCCATCTCATACAAAATCCGGCCAGGCTTCACAACCGCTACCCAATACTCCGGGTTGCCTTTCCCTTTGCCCATTCGAGTCTCGGCAGGTTTCTTCGTGATCGGCTTATCCGGGAATATGCGCGTCCACACCTGTCCGCCTCGCTTCACATAACGGGTGATTGCGATTCGCGCCGCTTCAATTTGACGGCTGGTTACCCAACCGGGCTCCAAGGCCTTCAGACCGAACTCACCCAGCGTAATTTGACCGCCACGATAGGCCTTGCCCTTCATGCGGCCCTTCTGCATTTTTCTGAATTTGACTTTCTTCGGCGCTAACACAACTCGATCTCCTTACCCAATCCGCCGCTCAAGAAGAGAATCCGGCTTCATTGGCTGAGCCGGAAGCAGTTCACCCTTGTAAATCCACGTCTTGACACCGATCTGCCCCATAGTGGTGTGCGCCTCAGCAAACCCATAGTCGATTTCCGCCCGCAGAGTATGCAGCGGCACACGTCCTTCGCGATACCATTCCGTTCGTGCGATTTCCGCACCACCCAAACGGCCCGCCACCATAATTTTGATTCCTTGCGCACCGAGCCGAAGCGCCGACTGGACACTACGCTTCATGGCCCGCCGGAACGCCACACGCTTTTCGAGCTGAGCAGCGACATTTTCACTAACCAGCTGCGCATCAAGTTCAGGCTTTTTGATTTCCTTGACGGTAATGTACGCCTGCCCGCCATATTGCTTTTCAAGATCCGCCTTGAGCTTATCAACCTCAGCCCCCTTGCGGCCGATGATAATACCCGGACGAGCTGTGTGGATGATCACTCGAGTCTGATCACCGGACCGCTCAATTTCCACCTTGGCGACACCCGCATGGTACAGCTTGGCTTTGACCGTCTTTCTGATCTTGATATCCTGGTGAAGCAGCTTGGCGTAATCCTTGCCGGCATACCAGCGTGAATTCCAGGTATAGTTGTAACCCAGGCGATACCCAATTGGATGTGTTTTCTGACCCATACGACGTCTGCCTCAGTACGCGTTAAAAGTGTCCCTACTGCTTCTTATCTTGAATTGTCGGCGCCGCCACCACAACCGTGATATGGCTGGTCCGTTTCTGAATCGCATTCGCCCGGCCCATCGACCTGGCCCGAACTCGCTTGTAGGTGGGCCCACAGTTGACGAAGGCTTTGGAGATCACCATCGACTCGCTGTCTCCCATTTCCTTCTGCTCAGCGTTCGCCACCGCAGATCGAAGGATTTTCTCAACGACACGGGCGGCATGCCTGGGCGTATGCTTCAACATCGCCAGCGCCGCGGGAACATGCTGTCCCCGAATCATGTCAATAACAGGCTTCGCCTTGCGTGGCGCGACCCGAACAAATCGTAATATGGCTCGTGCTTCCGTCATCGTCTTTAGATCCCGTCATCCATCACCGGCCGTTGGACCGGGATGCCCTCCACCATTGACTGCCGACCACCAACCTCTTCTACTTCAGCGCAACGGCCTTTTCCGTCCTTGCCTGACCATGTCCCTTGAAGAACCGGGTCGGCGCAAATTCTCCGAGCTTGTGGCCTACCATATTTTCAGTCACAAACACGGGAATGAATTTCTTTCCGTTATGGACGGCAAACGTATGGCCGATCATGTCCGGAATAACCGTCGATCGCCGCGACCACGTCTTGATCAGTTTGCGATCCTTCACCTGGTTCATGTGCTCAACTTTCTTAAGGAGATGAGCATCCACAAACGCACCCTTACTAATCGATCTAGGCATTGCGCACTCCTGACTTACGTCGGGCGATAATGAACTTATCGGTCTTCTTATTCTGTCTGGTCTTATACCCCTTCGTCGGCACTCCCCACGGCGACACAGGATGGGGATTCCCTTGGCCAGACTTCCCCTCTCCGCCTCCATGTGGATGATCGACCGGATTCATAACGACACCGCGGACATGTGGACGCTTTCCCTTCCATCGGTTTCGTCCGGCTTTTCCCACCGTAATGTTCTCGTGATCGACGTTTCCAACTTGCCCGACCGTCGCCATACAGACCCCCAGGATCCGCCGCATTTCTCCGGACTTCAAGCGAACCTGGATGTAATCTCCGTCACGGCCCATCACCTGAGCAGAACCGCCTGCGCTCCGGATCAGCTGCCCACCCTTACCAAGCTTCAATTCAATATTGTGAACAGTCGTACCCAGCGGCATATTGGCCAGCGGAAGCGCATTGCCGGGACGAATTTCAGACTGCGGGCCAGATTGCACTTCGTCGTTTACTTTCAGTCCGACCGGAGCCAGAATATAGCGCTTCTCTCCGTCCTTGTACTTTAACAGCGCGATACGGGCTGATCGGTTCGGGTCATACTCAATCGCCTCAACACGCGCAGCAATACCGACCTTATCCCGATGAAAATCAATCTTTCGATACAACCGCTTATGGCCAGCCCCACGAAAACGGATGGTCATCCGTCCGTCGTTGTTCCGCCCCCCGCTTCGAATATGAAAAGAGGTCAGCGACTTTTCCGGCTTTTTCTTTGTCAGCTCCTCAGTCGTAACCGCAGTCATCCCACGACGTCCCGGAGTTGTCGGCCTGTATGATTTCACACCCATAACTCTGCCCCTACCTTTTGCGCATCACGCTGATTATGCGCTTTCGTACATCTCAAGCTTCTCACCCTTCTTGAGGGTGACGAAGGCCTTCTTCCAGTCTGAACGACGGCCCGAGAACCGTCCGAGCCGCTTAACCTTGCCACGGATGTTCAGTACGTTGACTTTTTCAACCTTGACCTTCAGCAGCGATTCGACCGCTTGCTTGATCTGCACACGATTCGCATCAGGGTGGACGATGAATCCGACGGTGTTCGTCTTCTCACGGAGACCCGTTATTTTCTCTGTCAACAGAGGCTGAATCAAGACTGCATGCATTTCGATTTTCACGACCAAACCTCTTGCACACGTCCCAGTTCCTGCTGGGAGACAACCACTACGCCGGCACGCACGATGTCATACACGTTCAACCGATCAGGGCTGAGCACTTTAACCGCGGCCATGTTCTTAGCAGCCTGAGCAACCGTCGATTGTCCACTGCCAAGCACAACCAAGGCATGATCCCCTCCGCTCAGACGCCCCAGTGCCTGCGCCAGCAACTTCGTCTTGGGCTGCTGAAGCGATACCTCCGACAAGACCACCAATTTTCCTTCCGAAACTTTCGCAGAGAGAGCACTCTGAAGCGCCGCCCGATACTTCTGTTTCGGCATTGTATACGCATAGCTTCTTGGCTTCGGCCCAAACACACTCCCACCGTGACGCCATACAGGAGACCGCAGCGACCCAGCTCGAGCCCGTCCGGTATGCTTTTGCTTCCACGGCTTCTTGCCGGATCCGCTCACTTCGCCTCGACGTAGCGTAGACGCCGTTCCCTGGCGCTCACAGGCTCGCTGCATGATCACCGCTTCATGCACCAAGGCTGCTCGGAGCTCGCACCCAAACACGCTCGGCGCTAACTCGACCGTTCCGACCTTTTTGTTCTGCCAATCAACGACATCAACTGTGGGCATAGCTTAACTCTTCTTTGACTTTCTTATGACGACGATTCCGTTTGCTGCACCTGGAATAGCCCCGCGGACGAAAAGAAGGTGCTCATCAGGCCTCGACTCGACGACCTTCAATCGTTGCGTCGTGATCCGCTCCGCCCCCATATGGCCAGGCAACTCTTTCCCCTTCCACACACGCGAAGGATATGAACTTGCCCCGATCGAACCGGGATGCCGGTGGAACATCGATCCGTGAGATTCCGGCCCTCCGGCGTAGTGGTGGCGACGAACCACGCCCTGAAAACCCTTTCCCTTCGAGACCCCGATGACATCGACCCAATCGCCCTTCTTGAAAATATCGACGGTCACCGACTGCCCGACCTCCGGAGCGCCATCCTTCTTAAACTCACGCAGCACACGGCTGGCAGGTGACTGGCTCTTCTTGAGGTGTCCCAGTTCGGCCTTAGAAAGCTTGCACTCCTTGACTTCGCCGAAGGAGAGCTGAACCGCCTCATAGCCATCGCGCTCTTTAGTCTTCACAGTGACAACTCGGCACGGCCCCGCCTCGATCACCGTCACCGGGGTCAAGCGATTTTGATCAAAGACCTGCGTCATCCCAAGTTTTTTTCCAAGCAATCCGTTTGTCATTCACTCACCGCGAGGCTGAAGCTGAGCTTAGCCCTGTCCTTCCTCACAACTTGATTTCCACATCCACGCCGGCAGCCAGATTCAACTTCATCAGCGAATCCATCGTTTCCGGCGTCGGCTCCATAATGTCCAGCAAGCGCTTGTGCGTGCGCATTTCAAACTGTTCACGCGATTTCTTATCGACGTGCGTCGATCGCTGGACGGTAATCTTCTCGATTCTGGTCGGAAGTGGAATCGGGCCAACTACCTTAGCCCCGCTACGCCGAACAGTTTCGACGATTTCCATCACCGACTGGTCCAGCACGCGGTAATCGAACCCGCGCAATCTGATTCTGATTCGCTGATCGACCTTCACTCGGAACCCCCGTTATTCATCGTCCGTTACTCGAAACCGCTCGGCTTCCATGTCAACCATGCTGACGCATGGCAGTTGACGAATACCCGTGTCTTCTTACGCCAGAATTTCCGTGACGACGCCG
>FRDC01003856.1_pt1 | contig 82375 bp, 77 predicted proteins | sample 1106171 | NCBI WGS metagenome assembly FRDC01 (sample SAMEA3930566, study PRJEB13176) | freshwater metagenome | biome: Drinking water system; feature: drinking water; material: water | place: Singapore | collected 2014-12-20 | reverse complement strand
TTAAGGGGTATGAGGGAGTGCCCTATTTATGGAAGTCTTCAGTTTGAAGAAATCAACCCCGCGCAAAAACGCAATCAGGACCTTTCTTTTTGGAGTTGGGATCCTCTTTTTGAGTGCCGCGTGCTCTCCCGTTGAGTTTCGAACCCCTTCCGAGGCTCCTCCGCCCTCAAAGCCCAATTGCCAAGTGGGCGACACGAGGCCTGAGTGTGCTGTAGTCATTCCGCCAGGTGACGTGGACGAGATTGTAACTGCGTCTGCTCGTCCCAAGGTGGACATCCTGGTCGTGATGGACAACTCGGAGTCCATGTTCGACGAGCAACAAACGATGGTTTCTCGCTTTTCTGGTTTCACAGACAGTCTCAATGGACTTGATTGGCAACTCGCCATCACCACGACCGAGGTGACCAGGATAGGGACCACGTCTCCTCCCACCTATCGCGGAGGGGAATTTTTGCCCCTGCAAGGTAGTGCAGGCACTATACTCACTCGCAATACCGTCAACGCTCAGGCGGTTTTTGAGTCGACGATTCAAATGCCGACTAAGAGCGGAGTTGTTCCTAACGATGAACGCGGCACAGCGGCTGCGAACTTGGCTTTACTACCGCTTGAAGGTGGACCGGCCGGCTCTGGCCTTGTGCGAAGTGACGCGAGTCTTGTGATCTTGATGGTAACAGACGAGGACGTTCGAAGTGATGGGGGTAGAACCCTTGGCTTTGAGATGGAGTCCGTAGACACCGTGGACTCACTGCTACTCACGGTGCGCAGTCAATTCGGCGCGGCTAAAGCGGACGGGCTCAAGGTGCACTCACTGATCGTGAGGCCTGGAGATAATATTTGTTTAGATAGGCAAACCTCGACTCGAGATTCTTTTGGCAGAATTATCAGGGCTGGTGATCTGGCATCGAAAGCCGACGGAGCACCAGGCGAAGTATACCGCGGGCTCTCGCAACGCACAGGAGGTCTTGTCGGAAGTGTTTGTGCGGATCGGTACACGGACGAACTCCGACAGGCCTGGCTGACCTCTGGAGCTCAACTGAGTGAAATCTCTTTGCGATGTGTTCCGAGATCTAGCCCTGCGCTTCAGGTGAGCTTTTTGGACGGAGTTCCTGCGATCCCCTGGACACTCCAGGTCAACGGAAACACGGCGAAAGTAAATCTTAGCCAACCTGCACCTGCTGGGACAAGGGTCAGGCTCCAGTACCGCTGTTCTTAAGTTGAGTCGTCGTGAGGCGATAGCCTCGGCCGTAACAGGCGGTAAGTCTTCCATTCAGCCAAGGTAGACTTTTTTTAAGTTTGGATATTTGGGCGTCAATGCTCCTAGCAGATACCATTCTTGCGTCGCGCAGCTGAGATACGATCTCTTCGCGAGAGACGACGCGATTTGCACGTCTTAGGAGAAATTCGAGGATTCGTGCCGGAACGCTTGAAAGTTGTGTGGCGCCCCCACTCCAGGTGACCTTTCCTGAGCGTAGTTCAAAGACGAGATCTTCGACCTGTAAAATGGGGCTGCGTTCCCAGCCACGAACTCGACGAATAAGGCCCAGCAATCGCAGCGCAAGCGTTTCACTCTCCTCGTGTTCCGTGGCCCAAGTGTCAGCGCCAAGCTCCATGATGGGTCTGATCGTCAAGGGACTGGAGTCGGGGACCAACACTAAAATGCCAAGTGCCTGAGAAAGTGGCCAATGGCGGATCTCGGAAAGGCAGTGAGAGAGCGTGGCATCGACTATCACAACATCAGGGCGTTGCTTTTTGACGTAAGAAAGCACCTCTCGAGGGTGCACGGCCTCCAATGCTAGTTCTGCGCCCAAGGTCTCAAGAAGCGGACCTAAGTGCGAGCCCAATACCCGCGCCCATAGGCGAGGATCAAGCTCTTGTCGAAATACCAAAGCGACACGTATAGAACTCATCTCGATCAGTTTCGGCGATTTTGATGGGCGAATTAAACAGGACCAATTAAGTGGGCTGAGATTTCTGCGCTAGACTTTGGTGAGGTCGAGCGATTGAGCAATTTTTTGGGCCATTTGTGCGGTCTTAAGCAGGATGTCCTCTTGGTCGAGCACGGTGCTCTTTCCGTTTTCGACAATCACCTTTCCATTGACGAGCACCGTGTGAACATCGCTGGCTCGTGCCGCATACACGACATGCGAGGTGGCGTCATACATCGGGCTCAAATGGGGCTTACGCATGTCTAGCAACACCAAGTCTCCTTGTTTACCTGGCTCGATAGAACCGATGAGGCCTTCCATATGAAGCGCTTCAGCCCCTCTACGCGTTCCCAACTCCAACACCGTTTTTGCAGGAAGTACCGTTGGGTCACGATGGGTCAACTTATGGAGTTTAGCCGCCATGTCCATTTCCGAAAACAGGTCGAGGTCGTTATTGGACGCAGCTCCATCTGTGCCCAAGCCCACACGGACACCCGCCATCAGCATCTCCGGGATCTTGGCGGCGCCCGCTGCAAGTTTCATATTGGACTCAGGATTATGCGCGACACCCACGCCTTTTTGGGCCGTCAATTGAATCTCCTCAGCGTCTAAATGAATCATGTGGGCTGCGATGGTCCGCTCGCTCAAGACACCTAAATCGTTAAGATAGCGGACGGGGGTCTTTCCGACTTTTTTTAGGATCAACTCAGTTTCAGCGGCATCTTCCGCAACATGAGTGACAAAGGGCGTGTCGTGTTTTTCCGCGAACCGAAAGGCCTCCACGAGATGTTCGGCCGAAACCGTGTAGGGAGCATGTGGGGCAATCGCAGGGAGCAACCGATCGTGGCCTTTCCAGCGGCCCACAAACTTTTCCACTCCGCGCATCATCTCATCCCAAGTTTTAAAGTCGGCTTGAGCAAAATCAGACACCCCTTGCCCTAGGATGGCCCTCATGCCTGCGCGCTCGACTTCTTCTGCAATCCCATCTTCAAACATGTACATGTCACAAAATGTTGTGATGCCTCCCAGTTGCATTTCGAGACAGGCGAGTTGAGCTCCCAAGCGAACAAAGGTCTCGTTCACATATTTGCCTTCTGCCGGGAAGATGTAGTTTTGAAGCCAGTCCATAAGCTTGAGGTCGTTGGCGATACCTCGAAACAAAGACATCGGGATATGCGTGTGGGTGTTGATTAAGCCGGGCAACAGCACCATGCCGGAACCGTCGATATTTCGTCTTGCTTGAAAGCGTGTATTCATCGGTGCAGAGGGTCCAACCCCAACGATTCGCCCCTGTCTGAGAGCCACGGCACCTTGAGGAAATTGAGTCCCGGATTTATCTAAAGTGAGGACGTGCGCCCCAGATATCAACGTGTCAACTGCCTCGATCGCATTGGTCATTTAATGACCCTAAAAGCTAACCCATTGGATATCAAGCCTTCTGTCGACAACCCATTCTGCATGAAATCGACTGACAACGGCGAACCTTCTGAATAGCCTCTTGGCCTTAAATGAGAGCGACACGGCAATGAAAGTACTCATCGATGCGCGCATGATTGGTCCAAAATTACACGGTATCGCGCGATACACTCTGAATTTGGTTAAGGGATTATTCGAGATTGAGGGCCTGGATGTTTCGCTCATCGTGTGTGATGAGGAAAACCAAAGTCACATTGAAGCACTGGTGGGTTCGTCACCGGCCTCTAGTAGGATTCGCCAGTTTATCCGAGTCCCAGTGCGCTTTGCTCATCCGCTCGAAAGTGGGTATTTATATTGGCATCTCCGACGGCACAACTTTGATGTTGTGCATTTCACTTCGTTTGCGGTCCCACTTTTCCCCATCTCGCGGATGGTTTTGACGGTCCATGATCTCATTCACCTCAAAACGGACCCCAGCCGGTTAAAACGAATTTACTTTACCCGCGTCTTTGGCAACTGTGCTCAAAAGTCGGAGCGGATTATTTGCGTTTCGCATTGGACCTATGACGATCTTTCATCCGTTTGGAATCAACTGGCTAAAAAATGCGTCGTGATCCCTAACGGATTAGATGAGTCTTGGGGACGAGGGCCTATGAGTTCTCGCTCAAATGTTGAGCCCTATTTTCTCTGCGTGTCCAACACGAAGCCCTACAAAAATGTGATCACGCTCATCCGGGCCTGCGAACTGCTGTGGAGGCAGGGTTTTGAATTCAAGCTCTATTTGGTTGTCGGAACAAAAACTGCGCCGTCGTCATGGGAACTGGATGCCGAGTGTCTTAAGCGGATAAGTTGGCTTGAGCCCGGCGACGATGCACAATTGGCGAAGCTTTACCAAGGGGCTTGCGCGCTTGTTTCGCCGAGCGAGTTTGAGGGGTACAATTTGCCCGCGGCAGAGGCCGAGGTGTTGGGAGTGCCGACTTTGCTTTCTAAGACCTCTGCGCACCTCGAGTTTACGGGCTCGTTGGTCCAGTTCTACGAACCCTTTAACGACCCTCGCCCCCTCGCCGAATTGATGCAACGGTATTTAAGTCAGGCAAGTGGCGTGTCGAAGTTTGATAGTGCCCACCGTTCCGACAACATTATCTCCGCAAACGAAATGGCGAGAAGAACAAGTTTAGTTTACGAAGGGCTATAAATTGGTCGGGAAGAGTTATTTAGCACCCCGTGACCTGGCCGGCTTAAATTGGTCCAGGTGATATGTTGATCAGATGCTCCTTGGTGAAGGTAGAACACTTTGGCAGATCGAACGCAGCTGTCCTTCGACGGCCAAATTACGGTCAATGTGTGAAACAGCTCTCACTTTCGCCAACTGGACTGCTCGGAACCAGAAAGACACGGCAACTTCGGCCAGGCGGAAGACTTCGAATCCTGAATCAGGCGGAGCTGAGCTTTGTGAACCGCCTGGATGACTCGCGGCAACTGACCCCATATATTTCGGGCATCATAAGCGAAAACGGGGGCGAGAAATTGGCCCCGTCGATTTCTCCTGTGATATAATGGCTTTTAGGGCTAGATCTTGCGTTAAAGGTTCTTTCCCTTGACGAATTGTGCTAATTTTAGCACAATAAAAGTCGGTGAAAAGGGTCATCTGGGATAAATCAGCATTAGAAACCGTCCGCTCTTTTTCGGTTGAGGTCCGGCAAGAAGTCGGAGCCTTACTTCGTCTTCTTCAAGAAGGCGAACAGCTAGGGCTGCCTCATTCCCGACCGATGAAACAAGTGGGGCAGTCAGCTTTTGAACTACGGGTGAAAGATAAAGACGGCATTTATCGCGTGTTTTACGTTTTGTTTGATAAGCATCGAATACTTGTCCCTCATGCTTTTACGAAGAAAACCCAGAAGACGCCGCAGCAAGAAATTGAAACGGCTCAAAAACGGTTAAGGAGATTAGCCAATGAAAATGAATAAACATGCGAAGGCTCTCGCAGATGATTTGAACTTGAACGAAGCCGAAGCCGCCGTTATGGAATTGAAGGCCAAGCTTTATCAACAAGCGGCCAAGAGTATTTCTAAATCAAAATTGACCCACGAAGAAATCGCAAAAAAAGTCGGAACTTCGCGGGCTCGTATTACTCGCATCGCAAATCTTGGTGAAAACAGTTTGTCAGTTGAGCTTCTTTTAAAATTGATTGTTTCGCTTGATCACAGAATGCCACTCAAAGTCGCTTAAAACTTGACCCCCCGCTCTGAGAATACTCCGGGGGTTCCGTTAAGGGCATAAACCCTAAGCCGCTTTTTTCTTACCAAGATACCAGAGCGAAATTAAGTTCAATCGATCCGCTACTCCTTGCTCTTCGTTATTGCCCATAAATCACTAAAATTCGTCCGGTTTTTCGATTCTCTAATCGATTTTTAGAAAAAAGTGTACGCGTACACTTTTTTGAGATAGTCTCATAGAACTATGAGTTCAAAAGAGCCTTCCGAAAAACCATTAACCCTTAAGCTAGCCGACGCCGAGAGATTCATTCGGTCTTTTGCGTCGAAGCACGGCAGAATGCCCTATTATAGCGAGGTGCAAAAAGGCCTGAAGCTCAATTGGAAAAGTGCTGCACAGAAGCGAATCAACACGCTCCTTGCAAAAGGAGTTTTAAAAAAAACTCAAACTGGATTCACTCTTCCTGAACTTGATCATGATAATCTGGTGCCGTTGCTTGGAAGCGTGGCCGCCGGCCAGCCAATTGAAGCCATCAGCTCTCCCGACTACATCGATGTTCCCAAATCTTTGCTTAAACGAGGTGTTGAACACTTCTGTTTAAAAGTAAGAGGCGATTCCATGATCGAAGACCACATTCTGGACGGCGATATTGTTCTTATTAGAAAACAAGAAAACTGTGAGAATGGCGACACCGTAGTTGCGTTAGTCGATAACCACGCGACCTTAAAAAAATTTTATAGAAGAAAAAATGAAATCGAATTAAGGCCTAGCAATTCGAAACTACAATCCATTTTTCTAAATCCACAAGAACGTGACATTCGTATTGCAGGAATTTATGCGGGCCTTATAAGGCAGAATAATTAAAAGGTTTTTAGATGATAGGTGCTCAAGAAAAGATAGCACATTTGCGATTGTTGATTGGGGACAAAGAAGGGGTTTTAAAACGCGAGTGTTTTGTCTCTTCACAGGTTCCCATTCCCAAAGGCGTTCTGGTCGAATTAATCGGAAACCGAAAAATTGAATGGATTCTTCGATTTTTAAAAGAGAATAAAGAAGTGAAACTTTTTTGGTTTGAAAAAAAACAATCGATTTTTCCTACAGCGGTTCATCAACGAGGCGTCGATCTCAAGCGTATAGTTTTTGCCAATGTTGATGAGGATAAATTGTTCGAAGCAAGTCGCAAGGCGATTCAGAGCCAAGTATTTCAGATTGTTATTTTACCAAGCGAAATCGAAGACGAAAAACATCTGAGAAGCCTACATTTGATCGCGGAAAAATCTAACGTAACTGTGTTTCTTATCGCGAAGAAGCATCGTACAGCCTGGTCAATTGGAGTACAGCTTGCGATCGATAGCAAAGGGAAAGACTTCGAAATTTGTATTATTAGGCATAAATACATGGGCTCGTCATGAAGGTTGCATGTGTTTGGTTTGATCAACAGACAGATGTCTCGAAGTTCGCTGAGGCATGCCTTCGCTTTTCGCCACAGATTTGTATCAAAAAAGATCACGCGGTTTTTATTGAAATCGGAAAGTGCAAGAGACTGTATTCGGAACAGAGCTTCAAGATGCGTATGTCGTTGTTAATGCGGCGGCTTGAACTCGACGGAAGGTTGGGCATCGGTTCTCATATTCACGATTCTCTGGTTATTGCAAAGTACAGAGCTTCGAACTTTTTAGAACTGCCCGTACATGCCTTGCTCGACCTTTGTGACCCATTGGAACGAGATCCCGTCGGAAGAAAGTATGTCGAGCGGCTAATTGAAGCCCTTTCAAATGTTGGAATAAAATCACTAAATGCGTTTAAACAAATTCCGGCTAAAGAACTCTCTTCTCGCTTCGGTTCAGCGGGATTGCTAGCACGTCAACGCCTTGATAACGACGCCATCGTTCCGTGGCCCCTATGGAAGCCTGCCGAAATGATAGAGGAGATCTTAAATTACCCGTATGGCGATTGCCCAGTTGGGCTTGAGGGCCTTTCCTTTGAGCTAAAAAAGGGGCTAGATAAAATATTTCTGCGCTTATTCAGTAGAGGTCTTAAGCTATTGAAGATTCGTCTTGTTATCTGGACCGAAAAATCTTCTTTTAATCGAGTCCCTCAGCGAGAGTTCACATTTTCATTTCTGCTGCCGCAGGGAACTGTCAAAGGTGCATTGACGATCATACGTGAGCGATTGGGACGGCAGCTTGAAAGAGGCCCGCTTTCGTCATTGGTTGAGAAGATTGAACTTACTGTTCTTGAAACGGCACAGGGATCTTCCGGTCAAAGAAATCTGTTTCACTCAAGAGAAGATGAACACAACCAATTTAATTTTCTTGTTTCGCAGATGGCCGAGATCTACGGAAAAGATCGGGTATATCAGGCACAACTTAAACAAGAGAGGATTCCCGAACAAAGCTGGACGCCAGCGGCTTCCGTAGACAATAGACTGTTGAGTTTAGAGGGAGTGATCCCGCGCAGACCGACAAATCTTATCAGACCAGAAAGAGTCGAAGTTACTGAGAATAAAATTTACATACGTCAGAGGGCATTTGAGATTTCCAAGTGGTCACAAATTGTCGAGAGAATTTCAAGTCAATGGTTAGATGGCGAAATCTCAAGGACCTACTTTCAGGTTGAAGTTTCAAATGGAGCTCATCTTTGGATCTATCAAGATTCGAAAGATAAGTACTTCCTTCATGGATATTTTGGATGAAAAGATTTGATTATGCAGAGCTGTTCTGCAAGTCCAATTTTTCATTTCTCAGAGGCGCTTCAGACTCGCGCGAATACATTCAGCGGGCACATGAAATTGGAATTTCAGCAATTGGAATTACAGACGTAAACGGCGTTTATGCTCTTCCCAGAGCATTTGAGGTTTTAAAACTGAAACCTGAGATAAATGTTAAACTCATTTGCGGAGCTCAATTAGTAATTGAGGCTCATCCCCCCATTACGTTTTTGGCCCAAAATCGATCTGCTTACGGTCTTCTTTGTAGAATTATAACACAAGCTCATGCGGAGAAACAAAGGGGCGAAGGGTGTTTGAAATTGAGCGAGTTGATGAGTTTTATGGGTTCACACTCGGGTGCGAGACACTTAATTGCCGTACCGACTCTCACTCAAGACACTAATATCGAACTTCTCAAGACAGTATTCGATAAGAACCTCTACTTTCCTTTGTGCAAATATCTTGATGGCATGGATCAAGAGAGAATCGAGTCGACATTCACAGCGGCAAAAACATTTGATGTTCAGGTAGTCGCCAGTAATGATGTTCACTATCATCTACCTCAGCGAAGGCATTTACAAGATTGCCTTACCTGCATCAGAGAACACACATCTCTAAGAAAGGCTGGATTTCATCTTTTTGGAAATAGTGAGCGGTATCTGAAGTCCCCTGCGCAAATGGCAGCGCTCTTTTCTGATATGCCCGATTTGATCTTGAATGGACTTGAGGTTGCGGAAAGCTGCACCTTTCGCATGAGTGAACTTAAGTACACCTATCCTAAGGAGTTTCTTCCTGTCGGATACACATCTCAACAGTATCTGGAAGAGTGTGTTTTTAAAAATGCACAAGAAGTGTACCGAGGATTAATTCCTCTAAAGGTCGACGAACAAATCAGACATGAACTCAAGATGATCGGAAAACTCGATTACGCAGATTATTTTCTTACGATTTATGATCTTGTGGAGTTTGCCCGGTCGCAAAATATTTTATGTCAAGGACGTGGTTCTGCCGCAAACTCTATCGTTTGTTATGTGCTGGGAATTACTTCTGTGGATCCCGTTCAATCTAATTTACTCTTCGAGCGGTTTATATCTGAAGAGCGGGCCGAGCCCCCTGATATCGATGTCGATTTTGAGCACGAAAGACGCGAGGAGGTAATTCAGTACATTTATCAGAGATATGGGAGAGAAAGATCCGCGATGGTTTCGGCCGTGCGCACATATCGAAAGAGGAGCGCGTTTCTTGAGCTTAGTAAGGCCATCGGTATTGAAGTCGGAACCATGTCCGCAGAAGTATTGGATCGTAATTTCTCGAGAGTCGCTGGAGCCGATCAAGATAAACGAGGTTTAATTGATGATATGGTTGAAGATCTAAAGGGTTTTCCTCGCCATCTTTCAATCCACTCTGGAGGGTTTGTACTTTCCGAATCACCACTGACTGAAATTGTGCCGGTCGAGCCCGCTCGGATGGAGAATCGAACGATAGTTCAATGGGACAAAAACGATCTCGAGACTCTAGGCCTAATGAAAGTTGACGTACTGGCGTTGGGTTTTTTGACGGCAATCCATAAAATCGCAAATTATACCGGGCGCAACTGGAGAGACATTCCTCCAAACGACGAGCCCACCTACCAAATGATTCGGCGTGCGCAAACTCACGGAACCTTTCAAATTGAATCCCGTGCACAACAGGCGATGCTCCCACGTAGTCAACCACAGAGTTTTTATGATCTTGTTGTCCAGGTTGCGATCGTGAGACCTGGCCCAAACGTCGGTAATATGGTGAAGCCATACCTTGAGCGCAGAGAGGGAAGTCGAATGGGAAGGCCTTATAGACTTCCTGCCCCGGACATAGAGCCAATTCTTGGAAGAACCTATGGCGTCCCCATTTTTCAAGAACAAGTCATGAAGCTTGCTATCGCAAAAGCTGGTTTTAGTCCTGGGGAAGCTGATCAGCTCAGGCGTGCATTGGCCGCTTGGAGGTCCGCTCAGGATGTAGCTGCGATGGGCGATCGGCTCTATGAAGGGCTAATTAAAAATGGAGTACCAAAGGGTTACGCAGATGAGCTTTTTACTTACATTAAAGGCTACGCACACTATGGATTTCCCGAATCACATGCTGCCTCTTTTGCCTCGATTGCATACAAGTCTGCATTTTATAAAAGACATTACCCAGCGGAATTTCTTTGTGGGCTTATCAACTCTCAGCCGATGGGCTTTTATCCTATCGACACACTCATTAACGAAGCCAAACGAAATGGAGTTGTGGTTTTACCTATCGATCCAAACTATTCGGATTGGGATGCGACGCTCACCCCTGAAAAGGCGGTTCGGATGGGATTTAGAAATGTCAGAGGTATAGATCGACTCTCTGTGGATCAAATGATCGCAGAAAGAAATAAAAGGCATTTTATTTCCACCGAAGATTTTATTGCGCGAACCAGTTTGTCCGGAAGAGTTATCACCACGATGAGCATGGCTGATATCTTTGCGTGTTTTGGCATGGATCAGAGGCATTCGTTTTGGAAGTCGATCGAATTTAGAAATCTTATGAGTAACGAGATTCAGGGCAATCTTTTTGGCGGTAAATATAAAAATCGTCCTCATTTGCATCTTTTGACCAAGAATCCTCCGCAGCAACAGTTGTTTGCTGAAATGACTCTTTTCGAAGAAATCGTGTCAGATTACAGATCAACCGGCTATTCGTTACGTGGTAATATTATGAGAGGTATCAGGATCGAGAACCCCAACCTTCCAAAAACCACTTCTCGAAACTTAAAGATGATGAATCGAGGGGACCAGGTTCGTCTTTGCGGCGTACTGAGCATGATCCAAAGACCACCCACAGCTAAAGGCGTTGCGTTCATTACGCTCGAAGATGAATTTGGATCCATGGATTTTATCGCAAAGAAAGAAATCTATGAGGCGTATGTCAGTATTATCAAATCTTCGCGCTTTCTGATCATTGAAGGCAAAGTTCAGATTGCCGGTCGTGATCCTTCTCTGATGATAGGGCGATCCGTACTGATTTCAAAGGTTGAGTCATTTCGAGAAGCCACGGCGGCCAAGCCCCTAGGGCCAGGACAACATGCACGAGAGCTAAAGGCTGCGGACCTTGAATGATTAAAATTCAATACCGCCGATAGAGTCTTTCAAGGCCAATGGCTTAGTACCTTCGGACCTGCGAGATTCGATTTCTCTTGGGATTTTAAGGTCTTAACCAACTTTCTCAGAAGAGAAAATTGGTCGGGAAGAGTTATTTAGCACCCCGCAGCATTGATTGTTGGGGGGTCTTTGTTTTCCAGTCAAATCTTTTGTTTTAATCGTGCTTTGCGCTGATTCTCTCTGCCCAGCTGTTCTCGAACATGGGAGTAGCGCCGAATCATTTTGAGTGTTGAGTGTCCTGCTACTCGATCTGCCAAAAGTAGGTCTTCGTTGGTCTTGTCGTAGAAATCAGTAAGAAAGGTGTGTCGCAAACAGTGAGGGCTTCGGAACCGAATTCCTACTCTTTCGCAGGATCTCTTTAAATCGTTATAGAGAATATTGGCGCTTATACCGTCAAAGAAGATGTAGTCCGCTTCATCTACGCCAAACTTCTTTTTATCAAAGTCTTCCAAAGCTATGTTGTACAGTTCTCGAATAATCTGCCATGCCCTTGCATCCCAAATCGGTATAAACCTGAAGAACTTGGGATCTATCACGGGTTTGCTCTTCAGCGGTGCCCTCGGCACCTGGGTGGAATTCACGGCTCTGAGTCGCGCTAGCTCGGGCTGGCTCTCCAAAACGATGTAACCCTCGTACTCGCCAAGACCGAAGTTGACTAAAGTTTTATGCATCTGATCTAGTCGTAGGCTGCCTTCCAGGCGTCCTTTATTGACAAACTTCATGCATAGACCGAGACCTTCATTCTCTCTCATCCCTGTTTTTGCCAGAATATAAAACAAGTAAGCTGAGGAGGGGCGATGCTTGAGCAAATCTTCGTAAACTCGCTCGATCTCTGCATTGGTATAAAGATCGTCCGTTGTTACCAAATCCGCTTGTGATTCCTTATGAACCTCGAGGTGAACTGGAAATTCAATTCGCCCTTTTCTCCTCATCAGTTTCATAAACTTATTGAATGCATTGATCGCACGATTCTGGGTGTTCAATGCCAGCGACTCTTTATTGGCGTGATACGGCTTCGTTTTGGATAACCAAATCTTGAAGTCCTCTGCCAAATAGTGCCACTCAGCAATATTGTTCGACTTCCTAATTTCTAGAAAAAAATGAAATACATAATGCTCAAGATAGTGAACATCCGTTTCCCAAGAGTTCTTTGCTCGGATCTTCTGACTATCAGTGAATTCTTCGAGAAGCTGTGTGAAGTCATGATACTTATCTTTCCAGGCAAGTCGCTCCTTGATTCTCGCCGACTTAGCAGCAATTTTCGCGGCTTCGGTGTTACACCATTGCTGAATCTCGTCATCATTAGTCGAATTCAGAATGTGTCGTGGCACTGCTGCAAGATGGACTTTCTCGGTCCGCCCCTTCAATGGATTGTATCTTGTGAAAATTAGTCTAGTCTGACCGTTGGGCTGACCAGTTTTTCGATCCTTTCTAGGTACTCTTTTAAATTTCATTTTCCTTTCTCCCTCAAGGGCACATGTTTCCAAACCTGATGCCTTCTATTGCTGCTTAGTGCCAATAACTAAATATTACTAAATAACACTACGCAGCGCAAGGGGCTGCTCAAATGGCAATAAATACCTATTTTGACTCAACTTTGTTATTCTTGGTGCCGAACACTAAACGACAGAGGTGTCTAAATGATTTCGAAACAGGCTTTAATAAGTGGAAATGTGTTCATCCAGAGGTGTTTGAGTCTTGGACTTGGCAATGAGCTGCAAAATTTCCTGGAGGTCATAGTGTCTCAAACAGAGACAAGTAAAGAGTTTCTGGACATTGTTATTGAGCTAAACAAACCTTCAAAGCTGTCAGCTAGACTTGAAGATGCTAAAAGAGAACTGGGACAGATTGACATTAGCGATGTCGACGGAGTTCTCGCCAATTTGCCAGCTTTCAAAAAGAGTGTGTCGGAGGTCGCGAAGAGAGAAGGTCTTTCTGCGACCGCACGCCGACTTAACATGAACCCTGCTAATTTAGCCGCTTGGATTAAGTCTGATCGCCCTTCGAGATACGATACAGTCAGACGAATCGCAGCGGCTTTGCAAATCTTATACATTATTGTGGAAAATGGCGAGTCAAGGGGCACAAGAAACAGCAGATTGGCTAAAAAGCGGCGCAAAAGAACTTTGACCTAATTTGGCGCTTGGATCGACAAGTACGGAGCTTGCCGCTACCTTCTCTTCTTTCGTAGTCGATATCGATTGCGATAGCGGCTTGATATGAATCTATTCTCAACGACAAGGTCATCTGGATTTTCTTTCAAGATCGATTCAAGCTCCAGTTTCTCGCCAACTCTCTTTAGTTGCCTTGCAGTTTTTTGATCTCTGGCGACCTGTGAATCACTGAACAACTCACCGGCAATTCTCAGTATCTGTGACTGTGAAAATGGTAGCTTCATAAATCCCCTTCCTGCGAAGTAGTGTTCGCTGTGTTTATATTTTACGAACTAAAAAGCGAAATTTCCACTTCTACTCAGAAGCGGCAATCGAGACTAATAGTCGATTGAACTGATCAACTATTGGGTTGTAAGTTTCTGTCTTGGTGTGCTCACTTGCGCTGTAAAATTACAGGAAACTTCGCTATACTATGAGTACAGAGTACGCTGACTCTGAAAATCGATCCTACGCGTATTAGTTTCGCAATCAAGGCGCCAGGGATGTTCAAGAATTTTCGTGCGATTCTAGCACTCGCTCTGCAGGCAGAGCAAAACTCTTGGACCGTTGATGGTTGATACGAGAAAACCATTTAGCTCCGCGACGGCGGCGGAATTCATAGACTCAGGATTTTTTGACTTTTTCGGAAGTCCTAGTGGGACTTTCAAGATCAAGATCTGATTCCTAGTCCTCAGAAAATCTAATAAGCTTCTTTTGAAAGCCGCGTTGGGGTCACGCCCCAAGCGGCGAATTTGATTTTGTAGAATGTTTTGCTGAATCAACTTCGTCACGGATAAGTGTATTATTCATAATCTTATAATTGCTATTCTCTTAAAAAGAGAGCCGATCCTCTGATATATTTGAAATACATATGACGAGCGAAGCAGATAGCTTCTGCGCTGTCAGCAGGGGAATTATGAAATCAGCAAGACTAGGTCTCAGGCTAGGTGCAAATACGAAAGCTACGATCGATGAGATTTGCAAAGGACTAAATACAAATCAGAGTGCTTTGATCACAAGACTAGTAAAAAATTACCGGCAACGATCCTACGAGCGAGACCGAAAAAACTATCGGGTCCGCCTCATGCGGCTTCTCGGTGAGACTTCGGATTGAGTGCTGTCGTTTCTGCGAATCGGCGAAGAGGAATTTCTTTGCGGAATTCGATAGATGTTGTTTCGAGGAGACAGCAGTCAAACATACTCTTGAACAAACCTTCTGCCGCGATGCGACCACCACAGCGGCTATCAGGCTCGAAATTCTAAGCGTTTGAAATCAGAGAAACTCTATTTAAATTTGACGCGGAAAATGAAGCAGATTTGCTTCACCCTGTTTTGTGACGGTTTAAGCGCTCAATGAGCCATTGGAGCGGCTCCCCACCGACAGCTGATCGGTATGCCTCCACAAGATTCTCATCGGTAATGTCGACCTCTAGAAGAATCAAAACCAAATAGAGTTTTTCCTCAAGCTCGATGGATGACCCTGGCAAAAGTGCTTGCTTTACAATCTGAAGTGCTTCCGACCAAAGAGTCTCAACGGCTGTCATTCAAAGCCTCTTTGTGTGTGTCCTCAAACATCTGTTCAGGTACACTGTTTTATTCATGATTCGATCTCTTTGTTTTCAGTCACTTAGAGCTTCATTTTTTGATAGGTTGTGGGACACCCTGTGCGCCACAAGGACTCTTTGAACGCTTGATTTGCTAAGATCAAGAGAGTGGGCAATTTTGCGAATACTAGTTCCGCATCTTCGTTGCTCCAGTATCTGGTCAACTTTTTGCTGACTAAGTGGCTTTTGCCCTATTTTCCAAGGAACCCCTTTTTCAAGCGCTTTCTTCTTTTTCACGGCAAGCGCAATTTTGATCCTCTCAGAGATCAAATCGCGCTCTAGCTGGGCTATTGCCCCACAGACTGCGAGTACCGCTTTGCCAATTGGAGTGCCAAAATCCAGACCCTCTCTCAGAGAGATGACTGTGACATTCACCGAAGCTAGTTCCTCCATCAGATTCAGGAGATGTTTTGTATTTCGGGACGCACGATCAAGGGCATATACTCCAAGAAGTGAAAAGCGACCTCGTTTGGAATCGGAGATGAGCTTGTCGAGCGCAGGTCTCGACTCCTTGGTCCCACTTATGAAATCAATGTATTCTTCAACGACTTCAATACCCCTTTGCTGTGCCATTTGCCGAAGTGGAACCAATTGGTGCTCGGGATTTTGACCCAGTAGTCTTGAGCACCTTGCATACAGTGCTATTCGCTGCATTTTTTGCCTCCAGTAATAAAAAGAGGGGGCTGTATGGGACCCAAGTCAGTGAATATGGGACCCAAAAGGCGTGTAAGGGGTTCCAAGCACCGACAATTTTCTTGGACGAATTTTTTTGGGATCTTAATAAATAAATTGTGTACTAATTTGGTCAACTTTCTCACGCAGCCTCCTCCTCTTGATGAAGCAAAGTTGTAGGCGCTGTATGTCCGTCGATAGATCTAAGATGAAAGAAAACTTCCGGCTGATGGGACATTGATTTAAAGTCAAAGGTGCACCGAGTAACAGTTGGTACCGGCTTCGTCATAATTATTGCCTGATCATAAAAGCTTCGCAGATCGCCAGAACCACTTATGGAGGCTAGATCGCCTTTCGAGGACTTCGTGAGGTGTGTACAGATTACCAGAGTGAGATTGTGCCGCTTTTGAAAGGCTCTAAGTTTCGAGAGGATTGGCTTCAGCGCTGCCCGAGATGTATCGGGGCGATCAATAAGTCTTGCGAGTGGATCAAGAGTCAAAAGTTTGGGCTTAAGTTTCCTAACCTGCTGTTCGAGCAAATCAAAGTGATGTTCATTGTCCAAACGAAACTCGGGTTCAGCCAAAAGTGAAATGCTATCTAGCGTGCATTTTGAGGCGTGCCGAGATTCTCGTATGTCGGATAGTCGTTGAGCGATAAGCTCTGCTGTATCCTCGCCTTGAACCATCAAGACAGCACCTGTTAAATGCGTCTGGTAAAGTCCCAGGGATTGTTTGCCGCTAGCAACGGACAGCGCAAAATCAGCGATGAGCCATGATTTGTGAGTCTTAGGCAGTCCGGCGATTAGGACAATTCCATTTGCGATCAATAGTCGGTCTATGAGCCAGGGATTCGGCTGCTCAGAAATATCAATTTGGCTAGCAGTCTTAAACTCCATTTGAGCCTTTCTTGGCTCAGAGGTGAGCCAGTTACCTTTCTCTTTGGACCCTACGAATCTCCGCGATCTCATCGTTATAGATTTGCTGAACTCTTCTCGGATCTCCATCTTTTTGCTTATTGAACTGATCTTCAATTAGCTCTCTCATTACCTCTGCCATCTTTTTATTTGTCACCTTGCAAATCGTCTTCAGTTTCGCCATGACTTCCTCCCCAAATCTAAAGCTAGCGGAAGGTGTACCCGAGGATGGCTCAGTGGTTGTTCTTTTGCTCAACTTACTTGTCTTTTTAATCTTACCTTCATTTTTTACCATTCTCTCATTTTGGCACACATAAATTTCAATTTCAATACTCTACATAATCACTATACATTTACTCTACTTTGTATTGCGCTTAATGTCAAGAAGTAGTATTCTGTTTTAGGTCATGAGGAGAATACGAACGGCATAAGGTATAAAATGAACCTGCAAAGGTACGATATGAACCATAAAGGGAATAAGTCTTATGTCGAGGTTTATTGAGCCGATAAATATAACTGATGATGCTAAAGAAGAATTTGGACCACTTTCTGAATAAGTCAGGAATATCAGCCTCAAAGTTAGCTGCGAGGATTTCCGTTCCCAAAACTAAGGTGAACAATTGGACCGCTGGTGTCGCTCCTCGTGATTTAAATCAACTCAAGAAACTCGCCGACTTTATGCAGACAACAATAGATGCTCTCGTGTTTACAGATTTGGAAGTCTCAAATACCTCTAAAAATGATTCCCTTAACAATCCCTTCGCCTTTGAAGGAGACTTTCGTATAAGAGTTGAAAGGATCAGCAAAAAGTGAAATATTTTTTTGTTACATCAATTTCATTAGTCTTCTTAAGCGGCACATCTGCAAAAGCTACAGAACAAGAGCATTTTGGCGCTGTTTTTCCGACACCTGCAATTTGCAAGAGTCTCCTTGCTTCCGATTATAAGCTGACGACACGATTCTTTATCGACAAGCACTATTTTCGCGAGGTTTCAAAATTAGAAGATAAGTATTACATCGTTTTCCACCGAAAAGCGAAACTCGGCTTTGGTAAAACAGAACCACAACTTCGCGTCTACGCCTCAAGCAAAGAAAACTGCGAACTTGGTTTGGCAGAAGCTAGAAAAATAGCACCTGATTACATCAAAGGGAAATAATGGGGAATCTGTTGAAGTTTATACTCCTCATATCAATTCCCATTTTCTTAGGCTCATGCAAAGAGGCTGGCGGCTCAGGGTCTTCACAAGGCTCCGGTGGTTATGATTCTGTTCCTCAAACAGCCCTAGAGCAAAAGTCAGTCGTTAATAAAGCCCCACTACGAAGACTTTTTACTACTGAAGGTGGTCAAATAAACGGTAGTGAAAACATTGTTAGAGTCTGTACCCCTGATCTAGTTTATTGTTGGTCCTCTTGTATCTCAGCTTATGTTCCAAGCGCTGTCCGCTGGTCTTTGTTCAGAACGCCATGGCTGCTAAATAACAAAGCTGCTGTTATTGCTATTTCCTATCCTGATGATGAAAATCTGCCACAAAGATTAATATATTGGGAAGGCACGAACTTTGCTGGCGTATATTCATTTAATCGCTCTTCTCCGGCTTTTGATGGCAGAGGACTTTTTGATCTTGTTACAACGCCAGAGGGTCAAGCGACAGCGCACCCAAATGGTTATAGAGTTTATTACACCCTTGGGTTTCATAACAGAGCTGGCAATTTGCTGAGTACTAAAATAATCGATAGCTTCAATCCACCAGGATATTTTGAATTTAAGGAATCAGGCTTTACCTCAAGTAGTATGACCTTTCAGTTGATGGCTGGCGCCTCATGTATAAAGGAAAGTGAAATGGTCAACTTTGTTAAATGATGATCAGGATGCGAGGGCGAGTATGCAGAAAAAAGTTTTGAACTCTGAACTGAAATTTTTTCCTTTTGCAATTGGTGGGTTCTTTTTCGGAACTCTCGTTTCGGTTCTGATAGTACCGCAGGCAACAACCAGTCCGATTATTATTCTGACTGCGAGCTTGACTGCCGCTGCCTTGTTTGCGTTTGGCACTTTCCATCAAGTCAGAAAACTTAAGAAGAATACAATCAGAACAAATCCGCCTAAAGACATAGTTGACGAAATTTTAGCGGAAGGCGAAGTCAGCTGGGCTTTATCCACAGAGAACTCAGGACCGATAAGTTTAAAAAGATCGCCAGGATATGTCTACTGTACAAAATCAGAGATCATTTATCTTCCTGGCGCACAAATGTCTTTCCAAAAAACCTTTAAGGGAAAGAGAGATGACATTGTGGAGATTGTTCGTCCAAGCTCAAATGAACTCATGCTGAGATTTAAAGATGGTCAGGTCGCTTCATTAAAATCGAATTTTATAGAAGACTGGACGGATAGCTTGAAGAGTGTAGCATAGTGGCAGTTCCAAACTCATTCGAACACCTCATTGAGTCTGGTAGAATAATACTTAAGTGCTCGCTTGTAAGACCTGATCTCCTGGTCAGCGCTGGTGTCTAAAAGTAAATCGAGAAGTCTTTTGATAGTAGATTCTGGTTGTCCGAGATTATATTCTGTCAGAGCTAGAAAAACTTGATAGGGTTTATAATCTGGGAACTCTGTGAGTCCTTTAAGGAAAGTTTCTTTTGATTCATTGTACATTCCAAGAGAGCGATAGGTCGAACCAAGCCCAAGAAAAGCATCACGGCGGTCAGATCCGGTGAGATCAAGTTCAAACGATTTCAAATAAAACTGTACGGCTTCTTTTTCTGTCATGTGGGCATCACAGATACAGGCAGCTAAATAGTGCAACCCTGGGCTTGAGGAAAACTTAGGCAGAGAAGACTCGACGAGCGAAAAAGCTTCTTCAGCTCTGTTCGCTTTAAGCAATTGTTTCGCCTTTTGAATCACCTCAAATTCAGGTTGCTTTGTTTTCTGAATCAATTCCTGTATGCGTGCCTTGATGGTTAGCCAGGTCTGATCTGTGACCGAGTAGAAGACATAGTCCCGAACATCGTTGTTTGCGTTAACCTTTCTTCTGGGCATCAATCCGTCGAAATGAAATCCAAGTCTCTGAACAGCTTTTTGCGAAACTGTATTTTCGGCATCAATTCGAAACTCGACGCGATTCAATTGCAAAGTCTCAAATGCGTAAGTGAGTAGCGCCAGCTTTGTTTCAGTATTCACATGTGTGCGCTGGTACTTTTGGTTTATCCAAGTTCCACCAATTTCTATCATCTTGTTGGACGGCTCTACATTCATGAAGTTGGTCATTCCAAGGACTTCAGTTTCATCCTGATTCAGAAAAACTATTGGATTTCCTTTTTGGGATTCAAATGCTGTGATCGCAGCTTCATATCGTGTCTTCATATCTTCAGGCGTCTTTACACCCCAAAAAAGGGCATGAAATGAATTCTCATACAAAAGATCCGCTGAGAGCTTTTGCCAGGTCACTGTTTGCAAGGGTCTAATCTTCACATGCTCGGTATCGATTCGAATCGGATCGAAGATAGATGGGGTTTTTGTTGTAGGCGTTGCTTGCCAGTAGTCTTTCATAAGTTCCGAGGACCACTTAGGCTGACGAATACTTCCTTTAGCGCTAAATTCTCTCATCCAAGGTTTTATGTCCAAAACGGGCGTACCATCGACAGCATCGAGACCCCTTAAGTAGAGATTGCGCCCTTCGATTCGAAGGATTTCGCATGCGGTAACACCAATCTGGTTGGGGCGATTCTTTCCCCTTTGTGCAAAGATTCCAACTTTTGGAAAATCGCTATTGTTACGAGGATGTCTTGCCGATTTTTCTATTCTATTGGCATCCACTCGATCCATAAAAAAGATAATCTCGGCGTGCGAAAACTGGTTAAGTCCATCCAGTGAGTCCTCTGGGAAATCATCGTTGAGGACAACATACGAGCTTTCATGATACCAATCATCATCACTCACATTCTTGCGAGTGCTCCTCACTGTTCCAATCGCTTGCATTTTCATGAAAGCTCCTTTGTAAACAACTTTGATGTCTTCGAATGAACAAAGCCGTTTTGGAGATAAAAATTGTGAGCTTTTTCTCGAACAGTTGAACTGTTAAGGCGGACTTGCTTCATTCTATGATGTAAAGCCCAGTTTTCGGCTATCTTTAGCAAAGAAGTTCCAACTCCATAGTTCCGCTCTTTTTCATCAACAACGATAGCTGCAACTTGGGCAAAGTGATCATCTTCCAGTAAAAATCGCAGACCCATGTGCATCCAGGCAACAATTTGGTCGTCCTGATTCTTTGCTACTATCACTGAGTGTTCTGGGTGAGCAATCAAGAAAAGAAATCGTTTTGTAAATTCAGTCTGCTCAGTTTTATACCCTAGTTGCTCATTCAATAGAAAGCAGCCTACCGAATCACTCAACTTTGCAATTGAAAAGGTTAAAACATTATAGCCCTGTAAGTGTTCAGGGATTTGGTAAGCCTGGTGTAGGTATGGAGTGTTCTGCATTTTAGCTGGGTACAGAGCAAGAGCGGACCTATGAAATCGAAAACCAAGCTTCTTATAAAAGTCCTCGTTGCCAAATGTCGATGTCAGGTAGATGCAAGTTCCGGCAAGAGGCTCAATTAAATTTGTCATGATCGTCTTCCCCACACCGCGCTTTTGGAAGTCTGGATCTACGACTACATCGAACACTGCCGAATACATTTTGAAGTCAGAGATGGCGCGACCAATGGCGATCAGGTCATTGTTTTGCCATGCTGAAACGACCACCTGACTGTTGGAGAAAGCTTGGTGGACTTGCTCGCGATTGCCTCGCTTCATTTCGGTTCGATTGTAGATTTGAAGCGCTTGATCGAGCCAAGTAGGATCGTAGTTCCTTCTAATCTCTATGTTACTACCTTCCATAAGTCCTTTCTAAATCCCAAACACTTTTCTGATTTCTGTATCGGGCTTCAGTTGCCCCGATCTGAAATCCATGGCTTTTCTGCGAAGTGGATTCGTGAAGTAGGTCAAATGAATCAATGAACCAAAAACATCGCTTAGCTCAGATCCAGTGATCAAAAATCCTCTTTTAAGTTTTGGAACGATGACCGCATTGTTTGTTGTATTGTGACGGCTCCAAATTCTTTGGAATCCCTTTTCTACTAGCTGTTCCATCGCGACTTCAAGTAAGCGCGAATACAACCCTCGCCCTCTATGTTCAGGCAACACCGCGGAATTAACCATGTAGAAGCTTTCTCTTGAGTCCTGATAGCCCCACATCCATCCAGCGAGCTGATCCTCGTGAAGCAGAAGAGAGTGGTACAAATAAGGGTATTTATAATCTTGATTCAGAGCTTTGAGTTTTGATTTCTCGGAATCAGATAAGATTTCCGGAGGTCGCAGCACCAGACCTTCACCATCAAAGATGATATCCATTTGTTTTCTGATACCAGCAGCCCAAAACGCGTCTGAATCACAAAGCTTGATGCCGAACCCTGAGGGAAGGTTATCTGTGATGAGCGAGTTTACTTTTGGATTGATCAGCTTGGAAAACTGTAAGGTATCTCGCATTCTGCCGTGATGATCTGTGCACTCGTCAATTTGTACAGACTCAAGTTTATACCCCAGTCGCTTTGGAACAGCTTGAGACTTCACATTGAGCCTGTCACATGTGACCACAAGTCGATGAAACCCCAGATCTGCGGCAAGGGCTTCGCCAAGTCGCATGGCTTCAGTAACATAGCCCTTTCCCTGATGGTTGCCGCCAATCCAGTAGCCAAACTCGCAGGTTTTCTTTTCCCAATTGATCGAATGTAATCCAAAACTTCCAATCATTTTTGAACTGGATTTTTCAAACACCGAGTAGTCAAAAGTTGAACCCTTTTCCCACCAGCTTTGTGCAAGTTCGATATAGCTTTGAGAGTCTGACTCTGAGTGAGTCGTCGCCTCCCAGGGCATCCAGGGCTTGAGATGCTCTCGATTCCTGTCGACCAGCGAATACACTTCAGCAGCGTGAGCTTTTGCCCTTGCTTTTAAAACAATGCGTTCACCTTCAACGACAGTGGGTGGGTGAGGATTTGTTGCTTTATCTGACATAGATGTTCCTCCCGACTCCCCATCGTCTGCCGGCTGATCAGTCCGATGTCACAAATTTTAAATTTTCAGGTTGATTCAATTAAGGGCTTAGTACCTTCGGACCCGCGAGATTCGAAATTCCGTGGGATTTTAAGGTCTTAACCAACTTTCCAAAAAAGGAAAATTGGTCGGGAAGACAGGATTCGAACCTGCGACCCTCTGGTCCCAAACCAGATGCGCTACCAGACTGCGCCACTTCCCGACGCTGGTGATTTGTTTATTTTCGTCCGCGAGAGAGTTAATCAAATCGTCGAGCCTTTGTCGTCAGCTTTGTCGCTGGGAATCGAGCTTTTGAGAAAAAAATCCCGAAAACTTAGGTCAGGAACAAAAAAACTTCGACTGGTTCCGGTAAAACTTCCCGGTCATAAACGGGCCAAAGTTGTCCTAAGTTGACCACAAACTCGCTCACCGAATTCGTTAACGGTCAGAAAACGCACCGACCAAAAGCTAGATTTGAACCGCAAAAATTTGGTGAAAAGCCCTCTCGAACTGGGTTCCTGGACCAACGGCGAGACTCAGTTTAAGGTCGCAAAATCATATCTGGAGGGCTGTCAATGTCGAGCTGTGGCAACCACACAACACCTCGAACTCATTAGATAATGCAAACGGTCAAGTGCGGAAAAAGTTATTGATTTCAACGTTGGCGCGAAAATACGATTGAGCGCGTAAGGGTCTGGTTCGCGTTCTAGCGTCGTAAAGCGCTCGCGGCTTGTAAAATCTACTTAAGCTCAGGAAGAGCGAAAGTGTGAATTGCGGCTTTGAGAGTTTTGCGGCTCGAGAAAGATAAGAACAAGTCCATAACCGCCGACTCGTCGATGCGAGGAGGCAACTAACCAAAGTGAGTTAGCGAGTTTGCAAACAGTTAGGTCAACAAGGTTAGTTGAGAGAAAGAACAACAAGGAGAAACGCATGAAAAGATTTGCAGCTTTCGTCGCTGTTTTGGCCACAGCCAACGTGGTACACGCAGCAGGCGATGCAACTGAGTTTAAATGGGACGCCGAGCTGCGTACTCGTTACTTCAACAACACCAACATGGGCCGAAACCAAACTCCGCCCATTGACACTTCAGCGCCTGCTACCGGTTCTGTTTATCCGTCAACTGCGGCGTGGGAACAGCGAAGTTCGCTCGGATTGACCATGAACAAGGGCGAGTCCATCACGGGGCGAGTCCGCTTGATCAACAACATGTTGTGGGGGCGCACTGGACAGGTTGCCTCATCACCTGGGACCAATGTTGACAACACGGCGCAACCTACGCAGGTCAACAACAACAACTTCGTGTATGTGAACGAAGCTTGGGTCGGTTGGGCGATCAACTCAAATGTGACCATGAAGGTCGGACGTATGGCTTTGGCCACTCTTGCTGACGGCATGGTTCTCAGTAATAACGACTGGATCGCAAATCCGTACTCTTCGGACGGTGTTCAGTTCATCTTTGATTATGATTGGGGCCGCATCGGGGTGATGGGCGTGAAGGCTGCAGACTCTGGCGTGATCTCCGCGGGTTCTCCAGCTTCGGACCCTGAGACCAACTTCTACGGTGCAAGCTTTGACGCAAAAAACCTGCCCGAGTGGCTGAAGGTTGCTAACGTTCATGTCATTCAGCAGAACAAAGATTTTGTCGCATCGACTGGCATGAGCTCGGTGAACTTTACCTCAAACCAGCTGGGACTAATGGGTTTGAACGTCATGCGATATGGCATCACCTTGATGGGTGATACCAACAACATCGACTACGGTGTGACCTACGCTGGTCTTAATGGTAAGCTCTTGTTAAACAAAACGGGTACTGGCACGTTCGCCAATAAAGACGACGTGAACTGGAATGCAAGCATGCTTCATGCTAAAGCCGGCTACACTTTTGCTGATATGATGAAGTTGCGCCTGGGCGTCACTTATCACCAAGACAGCGGTAATGAAGGCGGAGCTTCGCAAGATTCAGTTGGTGTTTACCAGCCTTTCTTTGCCGAGCGACATGCCACTGCGGGCCGTATGGACATCGTAGGCATGGGTAACCTGACTTATATCGCGATCAATGCGAACATTGAGCCCACTGAGACCCTCAAGGTTGGGGTTGATTATTTGATGTTCAGCCGGACTCGAACCAACGCTAACAGTTTTGCTTATGACGAGACCTATGCGTCGACCACCACTGCAAGCAACGCATTGGGATCCGCAGGAGCAAACAATGACAAGGCTGCGATCGGCACCGAGATCGACGTTTACGCAACTCAGAAGTATGACAACGGTATGGAGCTGACTGCGCGATTTGGCCAGTTCCAAGCTGGAGACTTCTTGAAGAATAATAACGTGACTGTTGAAGATGCTCGGCAGTTCATGCTCGAAGGCCGCATGATGTTCTAAGCTTAGGCTTAGGCTTAGGCTAGTGCAGTTCGAACTCTTATGAGTTCAAAAAAGGGCTGGGGAATTCCCGGCCCTTTTGCTTTTTAGACGCTTCCCTTACGTCGCCAGAGAGCGAGCAGGGCGCTGGTCTAGTTTCGCTGCGGCTTAGGTTGGGTTTTGTTGGAGGAGGGCAGGCGTAGACGCAGAATCTAACCGAAAATGAGCTTATGATAGTTCGCGTCTCAAAATGGCTGCTCGCGGTTCTGTTAGCATTTTGGGTTTTTTCCCAGATTTCGTCGGCCCATAGCTGGGCTGCAGGAGGAAACAAGAATTCTAAGACTGCTGAGGGAAAGCAAAAGCCCGACGCTCGACCGGCCAAGGGTGAAGTCGGTTTGGCGAAGCAAGAACGCTCAGGAGGCGTGCCAAAGGCCAAGGGTGGTTTAGCGCGGCGGGGGCCGGAGCTCTCCGTTTCTCTGGAGGCTGAGCTCGAAAAAATGGTCCTTCGAGCGGGCGAACTTCACTCGGTACTTACGACCAAGAATGAAAAGCAGATTCAAGTCGAGCTCAAGGAGCTTTCGGAGTCCATTCGGCGCGCGATCGAGGCATCTAAATCTAAAAATTCCCGAGAGCCTTCGTCCGCTGGAATGCTCCCAACTAACCATCGTAAATACTTGACCAACATGCTATCCGACATGGCCAAAGTGCTCGTCAAGGCTCAGGCCCCGAAAGCACGCGCGGTGAGTTTGCAAGAGGCTTACAAGCAGATTGTTCAAATCAAAAAAATGTACCAGGTGAAGGCTACGAGCTACGTATTCTTTTGTGGCAAAGACAAAAGCGTTTGGGTTCAAAAGAATTCGAAGCCGCACAATCCCTTTTCGGATCCTTCGTGCGCGCGACGGGTTTTAAAGTAAAATAGTTTATGTTCGAGCGCGAGTTGAGATCCTTGCCCAGGGTGGTTTTAGTGGGGTCCGGGATTCTGCTCTTATTTTTTTTGGTTTTAGTTTTGCGACCAAAGTCGACGCCGTGCCATGCCCAAGACGCGATTGCGAAGGATCGGCTTCGGGGCCTTCTTTATGCTGATCCCAAGAAACCTGACTCGACGCCTCTGATCAAAAATCATATTCAGCTGTGCGAGGCGCAGGGAGATTTAGGCGGATGTGCAGATTATCTCTCTGACCTTAGGCGAGTGACGGACGAGATGTCGTCGTTGGCCGATGTCTGCGGGTCGACCTATGAGCCTCCAAAGGAGTTGCTGGACGCATTAACGGTAGGCTTAGAGGTGATGGCCAAATTGGCCTGGGGAGAATCGGCTCCTCAAGCCTACGTTGATCGAGTCAGTTGGTTTGATGGTGTTCAAACCCAAACCTACTGTGACATGAAAACCCTGTATGTGAGGTCGCGCGGAAAGCAGGCCTGGCGCAGGTTAGTTGACGACGTCCTAGACCGGCTACCCGGGCGAGACGCAATGGTTTCGAAAGACGAGGCTCTTAAATATTCTTTGTTTTCTTTACCTTGCGGGCCGAGTGCTGAGTAGGCATGTCGTCCCGAGCGGGCGCCATTCGAGCTAAAATCCGGGTATCTCGAGTCGCAACCAGTGTCCCTTGAGCTCTCCTTCGTGATTGACGATTTTGATTCGTCCCCAAAGGGTGAGCGCCTTTTCCTCCCGATGTTGAAGCTCCACTTTTGTAGTGGTGACCCGAGTCCCATGATGTCGAAGACCGCCTGCGGGCCTGATTTCCCATTTTGTTGGATCGAGACCAAACTCGACGAGGCCGTCTTTCAACTCAGACTTTAGCTGCGTGCCGGTCTGTCCCCATAAATACTTTAACCTCATTCCCCCTCCTGCGAAAATTTTGACCCCCATAAGTCCTCTTAGTGCCTGTCCGTTAAGCAATGGGGATGCCGTTCAAGTGAGGGGCCGGATCAAAGTGATTGGGGTCTGCCGATTTAAATGGCAGCTTGTCCGTCGGTAATCCTAGAATTAAGACAGATTTTCAATAGGGAGGATCATGAATCCGCATAACCTCGCTCTCCGGGAAACGCTTAAAGAAGTACTTGGGCACGCCACTGCCTGGGCTGAAGCCCGTTTCCATGGAAAAAAATCCAGAGTCCTGGGCGTGCGCCGCGGAGAGGTTTCAGAAATGAGCTCCAAAACCTACTCCGGTGTGGGAATTCGCGTTTTGGTGCAGGGCGCGTGGGGGTTCGCATCCACCTCGGAGGTGTCCCGTGAATCCCTTTTGAAGACACTTAAATCCGCAGAACTGATGGCTCGAGAACTCTCAAGTCGCCGAAAAGCACCTGTCGCCCTTTCGACCTCGCGAAGGATGGCTCGGGGGGAGTACTTCGTAAAAGGGTATGAGGAGCTGGAGCAGATGCCCCTCGAAGAAAAATTTCGACTTGTGCGTGAGTCAGAACAAAAATTACGCGAGCAGCACCAAAGCATTGAAGCGGCCCTCTGCAACTACGCCGAGGTTTTCGAAGATAAGGTGATCATCACCACAGACGGTGCGAATGCTCATGCTCGTTGGGTGAGACCCGAGTTGCGGTTTGCAGCTTTTGCTTCCGACGGCACCAAGCGAGCCGCGGGATACGATTCTGTGGGCGCAACCGGGGGTTGGGAGTGTTTGTTTATGAATCGGTCGCAGGAGCAGTTTATCGATCAAGCAGCGGGGCAAGCTGTGGGCCTTCTCAAGGCGCCTGCGGCTCGCGGTGGGAAAAGTCGGGTGATTCTTTCTCCTTCGATTGTGGGTCTGCTTTGCCACGAGGCGATCGGCCATACAGTGGAAGCTGACATGGTCACAGCCGGATCTGTGGCCAAGGATAAAATTGGCAAACAAGTCGCATCACCTCTTGTTAACCTCTGCGATAGCGGGAGCAGTGAGTATCGGGAGGGTGCAGGTGGAATCGTGCCCGTTGATGACGAGGGCGTTTTAACTGAAAAGACTTACGTTATCAAAAATGGCATTCTTTCAAGTTACCTTCACAATCGTGAGTCGGCGGCTCACTATGGAGTGGAGCCCACAGGCAATGCGAGGGCGTGGGAGTTTAGCGATGAGCCTCTCATCCGCATGCGAAACACTTACATCGAACCTGGTAAAAGCAAATTGGAAGAGATGATTGCGGGCATCGAAGATGGGTATTTTGTCGATGGGCCTGAAGGGGGCCAAGCGGATTCCACGGGGGAGTTCATGTTCGGGGCAAACAAAGTTCGTCGAATTCAAAATGGAAAATTGGGAGCTTTGGTACAAAATGTAACTCTCTCGGGGGTTGCATTTGATGTCTTGCGGTCTGTGGACGCCGTCAGTTCCGACTTTTTATGGGACCTGGGTTCGGGCCACTGCGGTAAAGGACAGCCCATGAAGGTCGACGCCGGTGGGCCTCATATTCGGTGTGAGATTCTTGTTGGGGGCGAAAAATGAGCGATTCCTTTAACCGCAACTTGCGTTACAAGCATTTGGAAGGCGCGATCTCGGCGATTCTCGATGAGGCCCGAACGGGCGAGCCTTGCGAAATCGAGGTCTTTGCGCAAGATCGCCTAGAATCTCGAATTGTTTTTGAAAGCGGCGATTTTGCCCTTTCAACGGCAAGTTCGGGAAGTGCCTTTGGGATTCGATGTATCGTGCAGGGGCGTCCAGGTTTTATCACCACCAACTCGAGCCAAATTGAAGATCTCCGCGCGGCTGTTAGGGAAGTGAAGCAGCTCTCAAAGCTGTCACCTGCAAGCGAACATCATCAACTCGCAGAAAAGAGTAAGGACATCAATGGCGGTGTCGGCGGTGGCGACAGTGATGGTGATGCGTCGAAAGGAGAGATCTGGGACGACCGGCTCGCTTTGCTGCCGGTTAAGGATCTATTTGAGGTCACTCAAAACATTGTGAATGAGTGTCAGCGCGATTCCAGGGTTGTGATTGAGCGCATCGATGTTTCTCTTACGCCAGGTGTTTGGATGATGGCCAATAGCAGGGGAGTGCGACATTCCGCAGCCCAAACAGGTTTAAGTTGGTCGGTGATGGGCACGGCTCAGGACAAGGGTGAGGTCACAAGCTTTGACTACGACGGGGGTTCGGTGTGCAGGTGGTCGGAGTTGAACTTGGAACTTGAAACGACCGTCGGGCGTTTTCGAGATTCTGTGGTCTCTTCGCTGGGTGCTCGGCATGGGCAATCCTATCGGGGACCTGTTTTACTTCATCCCTCGGCTGTGGCGGATCTCCTTTTGGGTGTCGTAACGGCAAACTGCAATGGGCTTCGGATGCAAGACGGCATGTCTTCGTGGAAGAATCAAATGGGTGAGTTGGTTGCGGCGCCATGGGTGCGGGTAACAGAGGAGCCCCGGAATGAAATGCGGTCCGAGGGATGGAGGTTATTTGATCGAGAAGGAGTTCCAACTCAGGATCGCGAGCTTATTGGTGACGGACGACTGAAGTTTGCTGCTCACAACTGCTTTAGTGCTCATCGTGGTGGAGTGAAGCCTACTGGAAATGCGTCGGGTGGCGTGCGAGGATTGCCAGGAATAGGATTTTCAAACCTTTCATTTGGAGTTTCAGGGACTGCTACTTCGGGTTCGAGGTCTCAACCTGGTGGCGAGCAGGTTGTTTATTCCCTCCAGGAACTCATTAAAAAGACTCACCGAGGATTGGTGCTCAAACGCTTTAGTGGAAACGAGGACCCGGTCTCGGGTCAGTTTTCTGGGGTTGCTAAAAACTCATGGTGGCTTGAGGGAGGAGAGCGAGCTCATTCGGTTCAAGAAGTTATGGTCTCTGGGAATCTTTTTGAGCTCTTAAAGGGAGCAATTGCAGTGAGTTCGGAAACCATGGATTTAGGCTCGGTTCGAGCACCCTATGTTCTGGTTGATGGCGTGAGTGTGGTGGCGGGTTAGTTGAGGGGGGCCACTTGATGGCAGGGCGGTCGGGAATCACTTCAACGTACTTCTGTTGGGCGACCCATTTGTGAGGTGTCTCGAGTCTGGCCCGAACGGTCTTGCTAGTCCGGTGGGGCTCGGTTACTCTCAACCCGAGCTATGAATCGAAAAGATTTGGTCATTTTTCTTGTCGCTCAGATCGCGGTTGTGGTTGCGGTGATCACGATCTTCAGCTGGGTTTCCAATCGTCAGTTGGCGGCCTCCGCTGCTGGTACTTTGTTTGTGCTTTTGACTGTGGGATTCACTTATCGCGCGGTAGCTTGGCCGCGGTGGTCGAGGTCATTTGCATTTTGGACGGCGGCGTTTTTTGCTTCTGCTGTTGCCGTGCCGATGCTGATTCAGCGAATTCGGCATTGGGATCTTGATTTTTCGGATATTCGAATTTGGTGGCTGCCTGGCCCTGAGTTTCATTCGATTTCAAATAAAATATTTTTGTTTATGACCATAGCAACTCTTGTCGATCTCGTTAGGACATTTGTTCGGCTACCTCAACGAGATGAGATGCCCAAAATTCACTATCGCCGAATCGAATGAAGACAGATCTTTCCGGTAAAGCTCGGTTTATTATTTATTGCGATGGAGCCTGTTCTGGTAACCCAGGGCCAGGCGGTTGGGGGGCTCTCGTTGCAGATTTAATGAGTGCGCGAGTGGTGGAGTTAGGCGGGGGCGAAACGAATTCAACCAACAACCGAATGGAGCTAACGGCGGCTACCGAAGCGTTGCGATACTGCCGCAAAGAGCCTGGTGATGTTATCTTATTAACGGACTCTGTTTATGTAATCCGAGGTATTACACAATGGATTTGGGGGTGGAAAAAGCGTGGTTGGAAAACGGCAGAAGGTAAAGAGGTTTTAAATCAAGCTTTGTGGGAGACTCTTTTGTCGGTAGTGTCAGATCGCAAGGGCTGTGGAGCCGTTGAGTGGCGCTATGTGCGCGGGCACCGAGGCACTGTAGGCAACGAAATTGTGGACCAGATCGCGGTGTCCTTTAGCCAAAACCCTGCAGGATCAGCATTGTATTCGGGTTCGCTTGCGAGATACAAGTTTGACGTTTCGACACTGCCTCCTGAAGAGGCTCTTCCAGAAATGAAAGACCTATCCACGCCAAAAGCTCTGCCTGTCGCCTACTTGAGCTTGGTCGGCAACGTTGCGTTACGACACGCGACCTGGGCCGAGTGCGAGCGACGCGTGAAGGGACAGTCGGGCGCCAAGTTTAAAAAGGCGATGTCCGAAGTCGAAGTCGATGAAATCCTCAAGAGTTGGGGCGTTCGACTCTCAGTTTGAAAATTTTGTAAGTGGCCGTGTAGTTGTTACTCGGAGTCCTGTGGGGGGTTTCGAGCGACTACAACAACTCATGTTTGTAATAAATCAGATGAGTTTCGGGTTGGTGCGTGGTGGTGTGCGATGGAGCACCATGAAACTATTATTCGGTTATATATATTTTCAGCATATATATAATAAAAATGTTATGACCCCCGCTCGGAGGTGACGAGTGAACTCTGGAGTACGGGGAGTGGGGTTGGTCTATAGGTCAAATCGGTCAGAGAAGTTTCTGTTTAGTCGAAGAGGGCGTTCGGTGCTGGCTTTTAGTCGCAGTTTGCCCGCCGATTTGAACTGTGGCTGGGTTTCAGCCGCAGGGGTCCGCGCAATTTATTTGTTATTGTTGGTGTTGATTTCGCCGATTCGGTGGCTTGACCCCGTTCAAGTCGCAAAGGCAAATGCCCAACAGCTGTGCCGTGCGGGCCAGAACTGCGGTACTTCCGGCATGGGTGGAGCGGGGAATGGTAAGTTAACAGTTTCAAGGGAAGCGTGAGGAGCAGCCATGAAAAGGAAACTCACGACCGCAGGTTCGTTGTTGTTGATAATCGGATTAGGGATTTATTTTGGAGGTTATGGCGGCCGGTGGCTGAGTAGAACCTTACCGGTCGCCTATCCATTTGCGATCCTAGATGCTAGTCGGGTGGTCTTACCGGAATCGATCCAGTCGACTTGGCAGTATTATTTGCTAGAGAACCTAGCCTCAGGATTGGTTCGGGACCAGCTCAATGGACCTAGCCCATACGCAATGATTTTGGCAGATAGGATTGAATCGTCTGATCGCAAGACCTGGACTGTCCGCCTTAGAGATGGTGCTAAGTGGAGCGACGGTACCTCGCTTGTCGCGCGCGATGCGGTTCTTTCTCTTCAGACCGCTGCTCAGCGTAGAGCTCTCCATATTTCTCTACTTCGTAATGCGGTCTTCATTAGTCCGTCGGAATTTCACGCTCGAGAGTTTACCATTCAATTCCCTGAACCTGTGAGCCGCCTGGCCCTTTTGCATGAGCTTTCGGTTGCTGATACAACAATCGTTAGTCCCAAGAACTGGGAGGGTGACTGGAGTGTGACGTCTGGCGCCTACGCAGTTAAAACAATTTCTGTGAAGGATGGTCATGCCAACTTGCAGGCCAATCCTTACAGCAGTCTCATAACTGATCGGTCCCCTCGAAGTGTTGACCTCGTAGACTTTAATGATAAAAATTTAGGAGACCCTGGGTTTGCTGAGAGAGTGGGTTTATTTTCGGTTAGTGTAAATAGTTTTTGGAAAATGTATGAACCGCTGTGGAAGTCTTCCCTTTCTCGAGTTTACTCGGCCCCTTCGATTATTCATTTTATGGTTCCCGCGTCCAAAAAGTTTTCCGATCTGGAAATCCGAAAGCGCAAATTGATCTTAAGAATTGTCAACTCGTCTAAGCGATATCAAAAGTTTCACGATATGCTGGAGCCAGAGGATCAATTAATATCGCCGGGTTTTGCTGGCCGTCTGGAACCCTTTATCTCGGCAGTCGATGAAGCTGGCGGAGACACAAAACTGTTCACGGATGATTCTCGTCCAATCCGTCGGATTGTGCTGTCGTTTACGCCGGCTTACCAAAGCCTGCCTGCCTTTTGTGATCGCCTGGTCCAGGTTGGACGGGACATGGGTGTGGAAGTGGTTGTCAGGTTTGATCCATTTTCTTCCAATGAAATTGGGGATTCGGACATGCGCCTGAGATTTTTTAAGGGCAACATGGCTGACGAGCGGGGGAGCTGGGGATACCTTTTAAACTCGCCACTTTTAGGCGCGCCCGAGGCCTTGCATAAAGCTTATGCTCGTGATGGGGGCTCGGTTTCCACTCAAAAGATCCACCGGGAAATCCTCTCTCAGGCATGGGCTATACCCATGTTTCGAGAAGCGCTGCCGACCTTTTTTAGATCGGGCCTAGACCTGTCAAAATGGAACCCTGTTGACATGCGGCTACGCATCTACGATGTGGCTGTGAATAGACGTTAGGCTTCTTAATCAGCGAGGTCGGTAGTGGAATGTTCCTTTCAAGAAGGTTTGGACATTGAATTGCATGAACAAACTGGGCCTGAACGTGCTCTGCACAGGAAAGTGGGGCTCTTCCGTGGAGTTGAGAGGGGGGCTCAAATTACAGTGCGAGTTACCAGCGAGTAGGATGTGGCGATTCGCTGATTTCGGGTGCGCGGTGCTCGAGTCGCTGGGCCGCATCGTTGAAGCTTGCTTTGTCTGCAAAGCGGATGATTGGGTTACACTCTCTTGGAGTGTTCGATGATCGACCCTTGAACGCTCATGATCCAGGTAGCCACATCGCCTACTTTTTTAGAGAGCGCACCTGGGAGCAAGTGGCCTGGCGTTTTTCGCCGAAGCGAATTTCGGGTCAGTCTCGATCGCCTAAAAGTTCCGTTGCACTGCCCCGGGTCGACGTGTGGTATCTGTCAAAACTAAAATTATTTTTGGCGGTGGCGGAAGAATTAGATTCGCGCTTATATTGGGGAGATCAAGCGTGGTTGCACCCATTCGGATAGTTTCCTTGGTGGTCGGTAGCCTACTACTCTTAGCGATTTTGGCGAGTCTAGCTCTGCGACTCTCCGATGATCGATTTCGAGCAAGCCTCGAACGTACAGTCCGGGCAAACGCCGCTGAACTCGAGGTGAGCAACTACCGAGGGATTTTGGAAGCGCTTTGGAAAGGGCAACGGCTACTGAGCGTAACGATTCAGCGGGCAGGTGCTAGCGAGTTTAAATGGCTTGTAGCAAAACCTCAATGGAACGAATACGAGCGCTGTGTGGAGCTTGAGGCCGCAAATCAAATTCAATCCGTGCAGGCTTGTCGGGTCGCATTTGATCTTGCCGACTTCATGATTGGCCTGATCTTTATCTTGGGAATTTTGGTTTTATCATTTTTGGGTATTCGATTTTTGGTTCGAGTCAGTCCCACTCCCTTCTTAAATCCTGATCTGCTGGCTTTTGCGGATCTTGGGCGTGAGGCGCAAGGAGTCTCTCACGATTTGAAATCTCCGATGACGGCGTTGAAAATAAGTCTTCAACATCTACAAACCGGGGCGCCCGCGATCGCGGGTCTGGTGGGAGGTGCAATTGAACGCATCGAAGCCATCGGTACAAGTATTAACTCCCAGTCAAAAGAGCTGAAAATTGAAGAACTCAACGCCAGCGAGATCTCTGAGGCAGTAGAATTCTTGATAAGGCAGTATAGTCAACTTCATCCCGAAATAGTTTTTGAGCTCAACGTTAATTTTGGCAACAACGTCGATCAACACTATCGATGCGGTCGGGAACTCATTTTGCGAGCGCTTGGAAATCTCCTAGATAATGCGATTGAAGCCAAAGCCAGTAAGGTGGTCGTTGCGGTAGAGCAAAGTCATCGGTACGTCCCCAAGCCGATCAAGACCATGCTCGAGGCTTGCGGAGTGAGCTATGGCATTCGAGTCCTCGTGAGTAATAATGGGGGTAAGATTCCGACTGCTATTCTCAAGCGGCTCGCCGTCTCCCAAGTGAGCTCAAAGGGTTCGAGACCTGGCGCCCCACGCGGACTTGGCATCATGTTGCTCGCGTCGCGACTTAACACGATCGGCGCGCGAATCACATATCAAAATCTTCGAGACGGTGTTCAAGCTCAAATCATCTTTCGTAAGACCTACATGCGCGAGATAAATTCCTGAGTCGGGAGACTATAGGCTATTGATGTCGTGGTAAACTCATTTTATTCTTTAATCTGCGATCCGTTTTTCGGGATCAACTCCGAATTTTCTAGGATAAAGAAGTAAATCAGAATTATCGATATTTAACCCATGAGGTCCTTCTGCTGCCAGCAGAAAGTTCATAAGAAACGTGTCAATTCGTCGAATTTGTTTACCGATGCCTCACGCGTTGTGGGCGTAATTGCTGATCAGCTGACCTTCACTACTGTTACAGCAGATTTTGTTTCGATGTCGGTAAACTGGCACTTCGTACATTTCACTAGTACGGTGTCGCCTAGGTCACTCTCAAGTCGGAGATCGCTATTACAGAGTGGACACAGATTTTGTGATGTTTGTGTGTCGACCTTGCTTTCAGGAGTAATGATAAAATACTCGATATCACGTCCCGCGAAGCCTTTCAGAGTGCCGATTGAATCCGACTTCCTAACCGACGAATCCTTTAGCACTTCTTTCGCGCCTAGAATAACGGACTTTGTTGTGGCGATCGTGCCGGATCCTGCGGCTGTGCAAAGCCGAGCAGCTAAATTGACAGATTCCCCTAGGGCGGTGTAAACACCAAAGTCTGTATTTGGGAAAAACCCGACGGTCGAATAGCCAGACGCGATGCCGATCCTGATCTCAAACTTTTCTAACCAAAGTTCCCTAAGTTGCTTATTACGCTTCTCGGTTTCCTTTAGAATCTCTAAGCCGGTGCTAACGGCATGCTGTTCAAAATCGGCCATGGGATATGGTGCATTCGTGATTGCCATAAGTCCGTCGCCCATAAAGTTAGCCACAGTGATATTGCGATCCAGCAATTTTCGAATCGCGAAGCCAAAAAACAGGTCAAGTGCCTTTTGGTAATTGAAGTGATCAATTTGATTTGCCCGGTTTGTGGACCCCACTACATCGATAAACATTACGGCCACATCTTTTCTCATTCGCTGGTCCAGAGAAATAGCTTTTGTTTCAATGGCTTCGATTACCCTAGGAGAAAACTGTTTTGCCAGGCGTTTTAAATTGGCTGACTCTGCTGATTTGACCTCGATTATCCTATCCTTGTTCTTAATCAAATCTTGAAGCGCTTCTCGCGCTTCAAATTCTCTTCGAAGCGCCGCGTACGATAAACCGTTGGTCAAGAACGCGAGGAGAGCCGTTCCGCTCATAAACGCAACTGCGAGAACTGCGCTAATGTCGATTACGGTATACCCCAATAGAAATGCGAGAACTGAGATAGGACCATAGTTGGCTGCCAGTAACAGCGCTCGATTTTGAGCTCCCATCGGCCAAAATGCAAGCGAGCCAATAGCGACAAAATTAATTCCTGAATAGTAGGGGCTACCAATCCCGCCCGTTTCGAGTGTCATCCATCCAAGTGCAGTGCCCAGTACCAGCACCATTATTATCTGCCGGGCGAGAGAATTGGGACCAAGTAATCGGGCTGCAGCAGGAGTTAGGGTCATAATCGCCAGGAATGTGCAGACGGAAACTCGAATAATTAGAAACAAAGCCCACTTGGATTGGGTAAAGTGGTAGTCGAAGAGTGTCCATCCCAAAAAGACCGGGATGCCCATGTACATTACGGAAGGAAACAGCCTTTCATTGACAAGATTCTTCGAATACTCTTCGAAGTGGGTGTGAGCCATCTAAGAACTTCTTTTGACTCGTAAAAACAGGTTTAAGCCCAACGACTCTGCAATGACGTCTGCCTGGCATCCCTTCGCTCGTAGCTCACTACTCACTAGTCGAAAAAGGTCGGGTTCATCTCTAAGTATTAGGCGCCAATCCATGAAGTAGTCCATCGCGAATACATCGGGACTGCGTTTAGATATATTCCCGATTAATATCTGCCCGCCAGGCTTCAAAAAATCGTACATTGCTTGAATCATCCGGGTAGAGACACGATCTGTAAGGTAGTCAAAAAGGCCAGCAGATAAAATTACGTTTGTGTCTTTTAGCCAATTTCCCAAGTCTCTACCTGTTAAGAGCGCAGAAACCACATCTTCTTTAAGGAAGATGAGTTCAACTTTTTCTTTTGGTATGCCCAGTTCGCGAAGTCTGTGTTGAGCGTAGTCCAGGGCGTGTTCTTCAAGGTCGACTAAAACCAATTTGATTGGAGTGTGCAAGTCGTGCTTAGCGAGACTCAGGAATTCATAAATTTCTCTAGCGGGACCACATGCGATACTTGCAACTGAATACCGTGTGCGATTCCTATCAGAATTGTACTCGTTGAGCAGAATGTCAGATAGGAATCCGACTCTGTTACGGTTTGCGACGGCCGCTGGCTCAAAACATACAAAACGATGGAAAAAGCGATGAAAAAGAGTCTGTCCCAAGTCGCCATATTCATACAACATTACCATCAGCCCATAGTCGCCACTGTAGCCCAAGGGTTTCTTCAGACCACGCTCCATAAAAGGCGTACCCTCAATCAAGGATTGGAAACTTAATCGGAAATAAGCCTTATGTGGCACTTCTTCTTCCGAACTCATTTTCGATACTATGCTTTGGAATTCAGCTAGCAGCCCCTGCAGTTTGGGCGCGAACATACTTTGTGCAGCAGAGATAACCCGCTCTTCTAGGCGAATACGATAGTTGTCACTATGGGACATCTGTTGAATTCGAGCTTCCTCTACCTGCAACTTTTGACTCACCTCGTGCAACATGGCATTGAAATCTGCAATCAACACCTTGAATTCTGGGCGAACCAACGCTGAAAGCTCTGTAATCCGGTCTAGCTCTTCGCCAATCGTCAGCGAGCGAATTCCAGCGGCGGCAGCCAACGCGTCTAAATCACAGCCTTGACCTTCAAAGGTTACACCGATCGACATGGAACCGTCCGATTCGCGTCGTTCGTTAACTATTCGCATTGGGCCTGTGTACGCAGTCATGCCGTCAATGTCGACCTGTGCTTTCGCGATTTGAATGTAAACTCGCTCGATCAACGAATCATCTTGCACTATTGCCCTGCAACCGAATCTCGACAAGTCTTTAACCACACCCGTGTGTTCATTCCCGTAAAAGTCCTTCCAGAGCAGTCGACATGGGATGCCCTCTGGAATTCGTTGCCTTGCCTCTCGAAATCGTCGTCCCGGAAGGTTGCGACTGTTATCAACGGTCGCGTGTGAGACTGGCTCTTCAGCTATCTGGAGACGGAAAGGCCTCGCGGATTTCATAATAGCTTCTCCTCTTGGACGTTTTCCGATGTGCCTTTGCTTTGCGAGTTCAGAACAATTGTTACTACGTCCGCCAACGTTGGACGTTGCGACAAGATCGTTTCTGGTAGCCTTACGCCAAATTCTTCCTCTACAAAACATAACATTTCGTAGCCCAAGAGGCTGTCTATACCCAATTTATTCAGTGAGATCGACTCGTCAATTTGGGCTCGGCGTGTATTTTTGCGAAGCCAATCAACCAATATAAGCCTAATGTTCGCACGATCAAGCACAGCTCTTGCAGGCTGCTGACCGTCTGAATCTGATTTGACCTCATTAAGAATATTTATCTCATGTTTTTTATTTAGCACAACACCGGTGTCAACACTCGGGGCCGTTCCCTGATTCACGATTGTCTTTGAGGGAGCTCGGATAAAAACGTTTCCAGACCAATTGTCATAAAGTCCAACCTCGTCAGTCGAGGTTTCCGTTCGCATTTCATTGAAATTCTCATTTTTGAATCGCGCGTGCACGTTTTCCGACCACGTAAATTTCTTAAGCTCATAGTCAAATAGCGCTTCGGCGTAATTACTCTCTTTAGTTTCTGCATCGATCAAGTGGTCTAAAACACTTAACTCGCCAATCAATTTTCCAAGACTCGCGGTGTCTAGATGGGCCCCCTGCGACCACGTAGAAACGATCCTTGCGGCGCGTTTCGGCGAAATCATCAAATTTTGGGCGAGCCAGTCAGCTCCCCCATTTATTGATGAACTGCCGATTTGCGCAGCGAGAGCTTCCGTTGGTCCTTCGAATATCCTCAAGATTCGGACGTCCCTAAAAAGCGGCGCTAGGCCAAAAGTTTCAGTGTATCCTCGGCCGCCACAGAACTGCAAGCACGTATCGATTGCTTCAAAAGCCCACTCGCTGGAAGTCATTTTTGCAACCGTGGAGATCGGTGTTGGAACGGTTCCTGGAATGGGGAAGCTCTGGCCAATTTTTTCCGCAAACAAGATAAGGGCTTTTAGTCGGAGCTGGATTTCGCTAATCCTATTTTGGAAATGTTTATTCTCGCTCAGCACCCCGCCCCAGATTTCACGACTCGTTGCAAACGTAAGTGTCTTTATCAATGCGGTTTCCATAGCGCCAATGGCAACACCCAGTAGCCCTACGCGTGCTAGTTCCATTGTACGATAGGCGAGCTCGAGTCCGCGTCCGGGTTCAGACAGGCGATCGGACTCCGCTAGAATTGTATCCTGAAATAGCAATCTGTTTTGCGGCATTGAACGAAGCCCAAGGGTGAGCATTTCGCCTTGGACTTCGAATTTATGCGTGCCTTTCTTGAGAAGAAAGGCGGAGTATCCTAGGTCGTCACCTCGCTCACTAATCTCTTTTGCTATCACAGTGAAGTATTTGGCTAGATTACCGTTACCGATCCATATTTTCTCGCCATTTAATATTAGTTGGCTACCCCGGGCTGCCACTAGCGTCGAGATCGAACGCGGATTTGATCCCGACGATGATTCTGTAATCGCGAACGCGCAAAGAGCACCACTTTGGGAAACGTCAGCAAGTACGCTTGCCTTGTCAGGTAGGGTGCCTGATTCTCTGATGGGATGGACTCCCAAAGTCGAATGTATACCCACAATTCCAGCCAACGACATGTTGATCTGTGCGAGGCCTTTTCCCAGAGCTATGTAACCGGCGGTCGAAAATGGATGGTTGTTCGAATCGGAGGGCACCCCGTATTTCAGTGCCCCACTTCTAAACAATCGCAGTAAGACGTCCGAATTGAAGCTCCGGCGTTCATCGGACCAGATAAACTCAGAGGATTTAAAGTCCCTTTTCAGATTTTCTAAAATGGTCATTGCGTAATTGAGTCCCTGCTCATGTCTTAAGGAGTCCAGCTGTCCTTCGAGAACTTTTCGACTGTCCCAGATCGGGAGTATCTTTCCAGAGCTAAGCGCCTCTACGGTCAGGCGTCTCTGCTTTTTTCCGCTGGTGGTTTTTGGAAGAGCAAAGGGTAATACTGTTACTAAACGATCGCACTTTACATCGTGTACGCTTAGAGCGGCTTGAACTGAACTCAGAATTTCGTACGGATCAAAGCTTCGTTTAGTTCGGGGCAACTCGACAATCACCAAAATTGACTCGTGCTTTTCATTGGGATCAGCGCATACTACGGTAGAGTTAGCCGATAACCAAGGAATTGTACTTTCAATCGTTGCCTCTAGATCTTCTGGATGGATTCCACGTCCATTTATCTTAATTACGTCTTTCTTCCGTCCCGTAATAAAAAGTTCACCGTCCTTAAGATACCCCAAGTCGCCTGTACGAACCTCAAAATCTGTCGAAGATTTTCGATTTTGTCCAGGTTCTGAGCCATTCCAGTATCCTTGAGAAATTGAAGGGCCCTTTAGAGTCAGCTCGCCCATTGATCCTGGAGGAAGTGGATCCCCATTTTGGTCCAAGATCTCGACGGAAATATCTCTCGCCAAAGCGCCGCAGTATGAATTGGATGCCCGGTCATCCGCGAGAAGGGAAGGTTTTCGAAAACCACCTGAAACGAAAAGTGAAGCTTCTGCCAGGCCGTAACAGGGGAAAAAACTCGATTCGTTTAATCCGTATGGTCTCAATTTTTCATAGAATTCAGCTATGGCGTTGGGCACAATTTTTTCGCTGCCGCAATAAAGCAGTCTTATCTTGCTAAGATCTAAATCGATGGATCTCCGCCGAGATAGAGCCTTTGATGTTGAGCTAAATGCAAACGTGGGCGCACCTGTTAGGGTGATCGAAAGATTTGAACACGATTGAAGCCAGGAAAGCGGATCGGCTGTGAAAACTGGGTGAGGAACAATGGCTGCGCTTGCGCCAGTCAATAGTGGCGTAAGAAGCATGCCAATTAGACCCATATCGTGATATAGCGGCAACCAAGAGAATATCTTGTCAGCTGGAGTGATCATCATACTGGCCTGAATCATACGGATATTGCTGACAAGGTTGTGTTGAGTAAGTAGAACGCCTTTGGGCGCACTTGTACTGCCAGAAGTGTATTGAATCATTGCTATCGCATGTGGATCTATTTTGATATCAACTTCTTTGACAGCTGGTAAATCGTCGTATTTGGTTATGGATCCAAGCCATTCTTGCACATCGATTATCGTCGCACCACTTCTCAGGACATCAACCGGCGCGTTCTCGTGATTTTGCATAATGATCAATCGAGGAACGCAATCATTGATTGCGGCTGTCGATCGATAAGCGCGGTCATTGGTTTTTTCAATTGGAAGCGGAACAACTATTCGACCTGAGTAAATGCAACCCAGGAATAAATCTAGGAATGCGCTCGATGTCGATAAGCAGAGGGCAACTCGATCCCCTGGCTGTGTTTTCTCGGTTATGAAGCAGGAAGCTTTCTTAGCACGTTCATGCACTTCGAAAAATGAAAGAGGGGCGTCAACGCCCAAAGTCACTGCGCGACGATTGGAGGCAGCCATCGCAAGTGCCTCAAGAATGCCGAAAAAATCTGAATTCCCGTTCAAAGGCGTCAACGGAGCCGTCATGAAAGGTACCCTCTCAATAGGCCGATCGGTTGTTTTCGAAACTTGCCAAACGGTCCAAAGTCTTGAAGCTAGATTAAAGTGGATCGCCGGATGGGATCTGCGGACATCAGGTTTGCATCATCCTAATTGCACTTAGAACAGCTTGGTCTAAGGGGGCTCGCACGATGTTGCGTCTAAGTGATTGCGGACGTTTGAAGGGCATGCCAGTCCTGCAAGAGACGGTCTGCTCGGGATAAACGATTGAGAGCACGCACGCGACGGATCCTACGTGGATTTGAAGCTTAAGGTTGTACTCAGTGCTCTGCCGTCCCAGGAATCTCATGGAAAACTCCGAGGGGATTATGGAGCTCAGGTGTTCATTCTGCGAAGCGCAAGTCGCATCGTAGCCTGGCCCCCGCCTTCGGTCTAGAGTTGCCAGCCGAGGTGGTCAAAGATCCAGGTGTGCATGGTTGCGGTGATTTGCCAGCCGATCACGTCTTGGTAGCTGGGGCTTGTGGCCCAGTGCCCTGAGTTGTTGATCGAAACCATCTGAAATCGCTGAGGGGCGGTAGGGTCACTTGACGTCGCACAGGCGTCCCGCAAGGCCGCTAAAAACTTAAACGAGTGAGCCGGGTTCACTCGGGTGTCCTGCCTTCCGTTAACAATTAAAAATCGAGGTAAAATTGCCATGCCCCCTTGCGCCGCAACCGAAGCCACCTCGACTGGCGAATAGCTGCGCATGTAACTACTATACGGAGGTTGTCTCGAGTCACCGTATTCTGGACTCCAACCTTCGAAAAACTTGGCGTCCATACGCTCCTTGCCCAACATGTCCAAAACACCGTTGATTGAGATGGCAAGACCAAAGTCGCGAGGGGAGCGAAGTGCCGAAGCCGCCGCTGTAAGACCACCGTTGGAAGCACCAGACAAAATGACTTTAGATGGATGCACTCCGTATCTCTGCTGCATACACCGAGAGGTTGCAATGACGTCGTCAAAGGTAACGGTCTTGGTTGTAAGGCGGCCGCCATGATGCCAGGCCTGGCCGTATTCGTTACCTCCCCGCACCGCGGGCATCACATAAACCCCGCCGCGCATCACAAAGGGCTGTACCATTGGCGAGTAAGACGGATAGATGTAACCATCCGCATTGAAGCCTCCGTAAGCCTCAATCAAGGCAGCCGTAGGCTGCCCCCGCCGAAGCGTTTTTACAGGAATGGCAGTTCCATCCAATCCTTGGCACGTGAAAGTTTCAAAAACCAACTGTACGCTTGAAACTTTCAAAAACAGTTTGTTGAGGTCCTCGTTCCACGTCGAAGTCGCGAGATCATATCGAACCGTAGCACTACGTCTCAAAAGGCCCGTCAAGTTGAACTCAAGCGTTTGACCACGTTGAGCCCACCACCCAGATTTTGCCGAAACGTAGTCAGGTAGCTTCAGACGAGCCACAACAGACGTCCCCCTGACCACTGTTACAAATTGATCCGCACCCCAGTGAGAAAGCACAAAGATATCACCGCTCTCTATCCACGCCTGATCTACAGCTTCGTTCGTAGGCGAATAGAGTTCGACAGCTGACCCATCGACCGAACCGGCAACGACATTCAATGCGACAATGCTCGAACGGTCGTTCGCGTTCACCAAGTGAAAGTAGTATTTATTTTCCTGAGATCCTAAAAAACTACGAAAAGCAAATTGCCTGGGGAGCAGTATCGATTCACCGGTGTTTCTGAGCAGGCGGCGCTCGTCTGCCGAAGTCGCGATGGCACAAACCGGCGGAACACAACCCAAAAGCGCTGTTACAGAAGCGACGGCCCTCACTCGATTGGGATTGCCAAGTTCCCAGGACATGACCATCCGTTCTCGCGCTCCGACGACCCTACGAACCTCATATAAAAAGGAGCTCTCACTTTGCCAAACGATATTCTCGGAACCCGCATCAAAAGCAGTGGCGACCACTTCGCCCGAGGGGATTTTGATCACGACGTGCTGCCAAGAGTCCGTTGAGCCGTGCTCGACAAAAACCAAAACGGCCAGGGACTCAGACGCGTTGAGAAAAAACGACCGCAAGGTGTAGGACTGGTTCTGGCTCAGCTGGTAATTGGAATAAATAACGGCCTGACCCCTGTTGCTTTCTACAACAAGATCTGTGGGTTTGTTTATCCCCCGATCGATCAATCGAATCGTTTGACCCGACTTCAAAGTTCGAGAGCTGATGACTCGCTCTCGGTCGAAAACATTGAGAGCAAAGTCCTCAAATCGTTTTTTGTTTGAACTCCGATTGAGCAAACGTGAGGATTCCGACAGCCGGTCCCGCACCCAACTTCGCCTCGCTTCCGAATCGTCTTCAAGCCAACGCAGGCGTTCGCTCTCGGATACTCTAAGAGGAGAAGCCAGAGAAACTAAGTCTGTGGGCGGTGTAGGCGTTGTGGGCTGCCCTAGGGCAAAACCAGGCAGGATTTGGCAAAAGAAAACGAATAGAGTCGAGCTGCCTTTAATCACGCGTCGTTTGCGTGCGCCCTGTCGATTCCAAAGTGTCTGTGCTTTCATGGTATTGCGGCTCCTCCCAAGTGCGCTGAAGGTAGCAGCCGCCACGCCCGACTTTCAACCCTAAATGACTTAAAGTGAGGCACAAGTGAGCCATGCGTTGCCGAGGCATTTATTGAAACACTGCTTGAGTCGAGTTCCTCTTCAAGCCCATTTTAAATTTCAAGGAGACTTCCGAAATCCCTGGTGTCGTTTTGGAAAAACTCTCGTTATTAAAGGAGTTACACCCCTGTGAAAAAATGGGTGAGTCGTTTAGTCGAACAACTCGATCTTAACTCCAGCTCCTCTAAATCGGGGAATTCCCCGGGGCCTGCATCCCCTGAACTTAGCGAAGATCGGGCAACCTTAGCCTTTGTTTTGGACACGCTCTCTAAACACCTGCTGGACTTGGACCAGGAGCCCATCCGCACGACCCGCGAGAAAATCGACTCTCTCTCCAAGGGACTTCTGACTGCAAGAACTAACCAAGAGCTTGAGCCCGTATTATTTGAGATACGCCAGTTTTGGGGATCCTACCGACTTGAAGAATATAGCTACGTGCAAAAGACCTTCGACGACTTTAGGCGCATCGTGCTTGAGTTCGTAGCTCAACTTGGCGAAGACTTATCAGTTGAGCGAAAAGAGGACCAGGTACTCAAAGAAAGTTTAGACAATTTGAAAGAGGCGGTTGAAGCCAATTCGATTGAAACACTTAAATCGCAATCGCGAAAATTTATCGATCAGTATGTGCAGGTACAGGGCCGTAAACAAAAAAGGCGTGACCAGCGGATGGTCTCCGTCAAAAACAACCTGAATTCCGTAAAGCAACAGCTGGGAGAAGCTCAAGAGACGCTTAAAGTCGATCACCTCACTAAGGCCTTTAATCGACGCACTTTTGACGAGATGACCCAGGCGGCCGTGAGCAAAAAACTCTCATCCGATTTACCTTCTTGCTTGATCTTACTCGACATCGACTACTTTAAAAGGATTAACGATTCCTATGGGCATCCCGTGGGAGACTTTGTTTTGCAGGAGTTTGTCGCTCTACTTAAAGAGGAATTTAAAAAAGACGGCATTGTGAGCCGCATCGGCGGTGAAGAGTTTGCTGTGCTTTTAGAGGGGCTTGGACTCGAACAAGCGACCCGCAGGGCCGAGACCGCATTGTGGCGAATTCGAGGTGTCGAGTTTAAACGTGAACAACTTAAGCTCAAGTTCACGGCCTCAATGGGAATTGCCGAACTGAACCCTGCCGAAATTCCAGAGGACTGGGTTCAGCGGGCAGACCTCGCTCTCTACCAAAGCAAAAAATCAGGTCGAAATCGCTGGACGGTCGCCTCGCCCGTTTTGTTGAAGCCTGCCGGTTAACCAGGGCTCTGAATAAACTTTTGACAGCTGTCTAAAGCTCGCTTCTCAGATTGATCAGGGCGTATCCCCTGTTATTCAACCGACCCTGCTCGCCGAATTCCAAACAGTGTTTGTGAGCACTGTCGAGATTGTCAATTTTGTTGTGCGTCTGTTTACACGCGACCTCATTTAGCCCCTCGCACCGCGCTTGCACTTTACAATTTCAAAATACATTGCAGCAGAAAAGACACCGCAATGACAAAACACATGGGGGTGAAAATGAGTCGAGTTCGTGTAAAAATGGCTAAACTTTCTTTGGCGATGGTCTCGGCCACAGGTCACGCGGCTGTCGATTTGGGGGACCTGAGCTATCAAGTCTCAGCCGACGACTTTGGTTTGGTCCGATCTTATAACAGTCGGAGGATGCGCGAAGGCCTTTTTGGCTTTGGCTGGTGTTCGGTCCTGGAGACTAAACTTGTCTTCGACGCCGAAGGAAACCCTAAAGTTTCAACGTGCGACGGGATTTTAAGAGATCATGTTCCGCGCGTTCGATTAAGCGGATCTAATTCTGCTTGGATTTGGAGCCAAGGCCAGGGCTTGAGTTCAGTGTTTCGATTTGACTCACAGGGTCGACTCATTTTTGTGGGACCCAAACTCACCCAAGGTTATGAAATTGAAAGAACAATAGACTCCTTGGTTCTCACCTGGGCTGGAGACATTAAATTCTTTGAACTTAAGGAACGTCGCAAACCCCCAACACGAATTGTTTTTCATCTTCTGAACCTGGACGGACTCTTACCTGTCGTACACAAAATTCAAGTACCAGGCACGAAGCAGCAGCATGTATTTCAATACCGAGAAAATCTTTTAGTGGAAGTTAAAGGGGAGTCCCAATCCGAACAATACGCTTACGACCCAGATCGCAATATGACTCAGCTACAGCGAGCACCCCAACTAAATCGAAAAATTCGCTATGACCGTATCAAAGATGAAATTCGCGAGATTCAAAGGGAAGACGGTTGCTTTGAAATCTACACGCCCAAGTCCCCGAAGCAAAAGGAGCCCCGAGCTTTAATGATTTGCGACAACTTCAGCAGGGGTGCACGATGAGTCTGCTTGCAAGCATTGTTTTAGTCGCAGTCCTCGATACCGGAGTCGACCTCGAGCATCCCATGATCAAGTCCCAGGCGTGGAAAAATCCCGGGGAAACGGGCGCCGACTCTCAAGGGCGAGACAAGGCCACCAACGACGTAGATGATGATCGCAACGGCCACGTTGATGATGTGTTCGGATGGGACTTCGTCGACGACACCGCAGAAATTGGCGATCCCCACGGACACGGGACTCACATCGCAGCCATTGTCACTCGACATTCCAAAGCGTCACGTATCATGAGCCTTCGTTATTTTGGTGAGCCTAAAAAGAGATCGCTCGCATCTGCAGCAAATAGTGGTCGAAGACTTGTTCAAGCCATCGATTACGCGGTCAAGATGGGGGCTCAGATCATTAACATTTCTGGAGGCGGAGCCGGCGAGAGTCCCGAAGAAAAGCAAGCGCTTCAGCGCGCCTGGAAAAAAGGCGTGTTGGTCATCGCTGCGGCTGGCAACGAAGGCCGTGACCTGGAAACCCATCCCTTTTTTCCGGCTTCATACCCCTTCCCGAACATCCTGGTTGTCGAGTCCTACGTTCCCGGTAGAGGCCGCGCCTACAAGACTAACTACTCCTCCAAAGTCCGAACCATTGCGGCATTGGGAGAGGACATTGAATCGGCCCTCCCTGGTGGACGTGTTGGCAAGATGAGTGGCACTTCGCAGGCGACTGCGCAAGTGACGGCGGTAGCTTCGGAGCTCCTGGAGCGGCCCGAGTCGCGTGAGCTTGGAGCCGAGCAGATCCGCGAGTTTATTTTGGCGGCGTGGAAACGCGATGGCGGCAGTCGCTCTCTCGACACCGAGTTCATTCGCAACTCGGGGTTTCGAAAATTCGGGCGCATCGTGAACTTTGACGACTCACCTTCAGAGCAATTTCATGGTTCGTTTTAATGAGCGAACGCGCGGTTTGCGCGTCCATCACTGAAACTTATTTTTTTGAAGCCGCCTTCGACTTTTTAGCTGCTTTCTCTTTTTTGGGTGCGGCCTGTTCAACAAGCTTGACGTTGGAATAGTCGATAAAGCCTTCGCGCTTCAAAATGCCCTCTTTTTTATCGTGCTTAGTTTGCACGCGCACACCTTGAACCTTAATTCGGAGGGCTCGGGGATTCACCTCGAGGACCGTGCCTCGTTTCCCCTTATCCGAACCTGTAATCACCTCAACTAGCGCGCCTTTTTTGATTTTGAGCTTCACGATCTATCTCCTCAGGATTTTTTTGGCTTTTTTGTTCGCACGCGTGCGGGTTTTTCGGTTTGATCTGCCACCATGTCGGCCTTGCTCGTGCGTAGCAGTTTTAAAATGCGGTTTCTGACGGACAGAGCGCGCGGCGAGAGGTTTTTCTCCTCCTGCCTTAGAATAAACTTATCAAAGCCACCACAATGCTCGAGGTCTCGAATCGCACTCACAGCCACTCGCAGGGACACCATCTCGTCAAGTGCCGAGCTGTAAAGACGCTTCTTTTGTACATTGGGAAGACTTCGAGACTTGGTTTTGATGTTGGAATGGCTGACGAGATTAATCACGACAGGGCCTTTTCCGGTGAGCTCACAACGCGACATTTTTTGATCCTCTGAGGGAGTTTGTCCGCAAAAGTGTGGTTTATAGGAGAAGAAGTTGCTTGTTGGCAACCGGAAAATCCAGTATATACCCATAGTTCTTCAACCTAACCGGAGCAGAATATGAAGAAAGGTTCCCGCTTAAAATTTCGTGCTGAGTACCCTCCAACCTTTGTTTTCGACTATAAGGACCCCGTGACGCTCTATCGCTTTCTTAGCGAGGGCGGCAAAATCGTGCCTTCCAGAATCAGCAAGTTGAGCTCAAGCCAACAGCGTGCCGTAGCCAGTGCAGTTAAGAAGGCCCGTAGTCTGGCGCTTCTTCCTGTCGGTAGCGATGCTTACGATCATTTTGACCGGCCTGATCTTGTTTCTCCTCAGCCCTTTCAAATTTAATCTAAGGGACGTTTCTCGCCTATGATTTTGCAGGAGCTTGCTCTTATTTGCGCCAGCCTGCGTAGCGGTTTTGGCGCATGAGTTCGAGTTGGGTGGGCAAGCTGCGCGACCGAATGAAGCTAGCCGGTCGAAAACAGATTATTGCCCGTCAGCCACGCGTTCAACTTTTGCCCCTGCATCGGGTGGTCTTTTCGGTCCGAAGTGGGGGTGATTTGAATGGCCGGGATTTGCCCGTGATCAATATCTCCGTCACGGGGCTTGGCGTATTATGCGATGATGGGCTTCAAAAATCCCTGTCTCTCAATAAGCAAATCGAGGGAACCGTTCGAATCGGGGAAGAGCGCTTTGAGGCCGTGTTGGGAATCAAACATTCGACGGACAAGATGCTGGGCGGCCAGTTCGTTGAACCCTCAGGGGCCCTCATTTCGGCGATACAGCGGTATTTGGAGCTTGAGTTGTCAGCCTTAGAGCTGCGGCCCGTGGACCCGGAGCTTCTGCAGAGAACCGCAAAGGGCGAACCTTTGTGGTTTTTTCGAGATCGTTCGTGCGAATTATATGTCGTTCTGGACCAGGAAAAGGTGATTCATTTTCACGGATCTTTTTGTGGTTTTTATTTTGAAGGGGGCGACAATAAATCAGTTCGGTTTGGTGTCCTGGTCAATTCCGATGACGATTCGCCAGGTCGGTATCCCGGTAGCGATATGATTAAGTTTGAAAGCCAGGTGAACGACGACCAGATCAAACTGGTCGACCGTTTCATTCAGTATGTTCCAGCTCTAAACCCCGTCGTGTCGACCCAGATCCGCAACTCCATAGCAAAAGCGCTCGCTCAACCGACCTCTTAGGCTAAACCGGTGCGCCCTTAGTTTTTTGCAGCCTTCTTGGAGCAATCAATCAGAGTTTCTTTGGAGAGCGAATGGGCCTCGGCTGCACACTTTTGAGCGCGAGAAATAATCTCAAGTTCGCCTTGGGTCACGGAGCGCACTTGAGGTCCAAAAATCCTTAACATCGCTCTTAAAATGTAAACGTAAGAGACTTCTCGCAAAAGTGTACCCTCGTTCACCTTGGTGAGGACGACCAAGTTGTCTCGAAGAGCGAACTTTTTATGATCTTCAACGGGGCGGGCCCTCTGGAACCAAAAGTCCCCCTCACGAGCACTATCATAGGCAAGGACGAAATCCTGATCATCGACGACGGGAACTTTTTTTGTGATGCGAGCCTTAAAGGAAAACTGTTCACAACCTTTGGAAGAGTTTGAGTTTGTGAGCGTGTCAGGGCTTTTCGGGAAGCCAGAGGCATTGGAATCTTGAGGGATCTGGGCGTCTTGACTCAGACCAAAGAGATCTTGGAACAGGCCGGGCGATTGCAATACCTCGCAAACCTTTGCCATTGGTGCGTGAATGAAAACCTGCCGATAGCCTACTCCTAACGTGTAAGTTTCCCCGCCGACTTGAACCTCTCGCTTTGTTACCGAGGCTCGATCTTTGAGATCGTCGCTAAAAGCCGAATGGTCCTTAATTAACGCAAGCCAACCCGATTTTTTATTGAGCGAATCCACTTCGCCCGAAATAAAATCTTGTAGCCTCAATTGCTCTGGTCCCAACGACGCAAGGCCTTTTCCCGCGAAGAATACAAACACGAGTCCCGCCAAAATGGACAAAATGCCTCGTGAATCTCGCTTTTGAGGTCTCACGCCTGGGTCCTCGTTATGCTTGGGGCTGCCGAGCCTCTTCGGATTGGGGTTGGCCCCGTAATGCGGCCGATTTTGCCAGCGCAAACTTAGCTCGTAGCTCATGCTCCAACTGAGGGCTAGCGTCCAATCCATCTGCGAGAGCTGTTTTGTTAGGTGCCTTGTTCGCCTTCAGGATTGCAGGCGCGAGCGCCTTGAATGCCTTGACCGCGATGTCCAAGTGCTCGGGGGTGTGAGTGGCCATGACCGAACATCTGATGATGGCATGGCCGCGAGGAACCGCGGGATAAACAACCGGTGTTGTAAATACACCCATCTTTAAAAGTTGCTGGCACATAAAGAGTGCTGTTTCGTCGTCGCCAATAAACACGGGAACTACCGAAGTCTGTGTGCCCATGGTATTAAAGCCGATTTCGTCAAAGGCCTTCTTTAAGTACGCAGCGTTGGCTTGACACCTTTGAACCACCGAAGCGTCTGCCTTCATAATCCGCAGGGCCTCGAGCGCTGCCGCTGCGGATGCAGGGGCCAGTGCGGCCGAAAACATAAAGGTGCGAGCTTTGTGCCTCATCCAATCAATGACATCTTTACTTGCGCAGACAAACCCGCCCTGGCTAGCCAAGCTCTTCGAGAAAGTGCCCATGATGACATCAACAGGAAGGCCAAAGTGTGCTGCCGTCCCTTTGCCTTGAGGGCCAATGACCCCGAGTGCATGGGCCTCGTCTAGGTAAGTTCGAGCGTTATACTTTTTAGCTAAAGCATGGATCTGGTCGTAAGGTACAATCTTGCCGGTCATCGAGAATACGCCATCAGTTAAGATCAACTTCCCGGCGTCAGCAGGTACTGAGGCTAAAAGCTCTTCAAGATGAGCCATGTCGAGGTGCCGATAAACATGGACCTGAGACCTAGTCAGTTTGCAACCTTCGATGATACATGCGTGGTTTTCCGCATCGCTAAAAATGTGGTCGTCTTCGCCCACAAGCGCACTGATCGCACCCTGGTTGGCCATAAAGCCAGACGCAAACACGAGCGCGTCCTCAGTTCCATAAAAGTTCGCGAGCTCTTGCTCCAGCTCTTCGTGTAACGCGAGGTTACCGTTGAGAAACCGGGAGCCCGTGCAGCCTGTACCCCAGGATTTAATCGCATCAATTGCCGCGTTCATGACCCGGGCGTCGTGAGTGAGGCCAAGGTAATTATTTGAGCCCATCATCACGAGATCCAGATTCTGATGCATCACGTGGTTGCCCTGGCTCCCATCGATCTTGCGAAAGAACGGGTAAAGCCCGGATTCTCTAAGTAATTTGACCAAACCCAACCCACGCGTCTTGGCGAAAAGTTCCAAACGAACCCTCCTGAACGAACTCTGTTTCCGAAAGGGTCAAGAGTAGGGCGCAAGTGTTAAATTCTCAACAGCTTTGTTATGGGATTCTGTGGGAAAAGTTAGGCAATCAGGCAGAAATTTCAATGTGCTTGGCACAGTTTACTGGGGGTGCGTTCTCAACTCCAAACTGTTGGCGCTGCCCTGGCGTTTTTAAGGCCCCCATATTGCTGTTTGTCCTTCGGGTTGACTTTTGCCTTGAGTGAAAGGACGGGGGACATGGATGCATGGTTAAGGTGGGAGAGAATGGCGGTGAAGAGGCCCACACAGCTGGGAGTGCTGGTTGTTCTGTTCCTACAGTTAGCTACTTACCTATCCCACGCGGCCATCATCGACAATCAAGTCGACCCGGATTCGCTGAGGCTGACCTGTGACCGACCCGCAGCTTGGATTTGTCAGGGTGCTGACCTTGCGACCTCGACTAGGGCCTCGTGGTTTCAGGGGAAACCTAATCTCGAGGCTGAGCTTCTAGGAAAACAAAAGATAATGGATTCGTTTTTGGAACGGATTCGAATAGCTCAGATCCGAGCTGAGGCGGGTAGCCCTCTAGATCCCATTTTGGCAATCGATCCGATGTTGGCCTTTGAGAGCTTTATACGGCGGTTTCTTGAGCTCAAGATTTCCCAAGAAAACGCCTTGCAATCTCGCTACGTGGCTGTGGCCGGAAAAGTTTTAGATGCGGTAAAGTATGACGTTTCGGGTGTGATTGAAAGCCTCGGCCTGTCAGCCGCGTACTGGCGCGGCGATCTTCTTAAAAAAATTAAGCACGCTGAGTTGGTTAGCCTTTCAGCAGTTTACGACGAGTACCGTCAAGCCTCCAGTATCCAGCTCAAGGCAAACCAAGCCAGCGTTTTGATGGAGCTAGGTCTCATCTGTCGTCAGGAGCTGAATGCGGCTTCGATAGTCCGAGATGATAGAGAGGGGAATCGGCTTTTAGTTTGTCCGGGTTCTCTGAAGGCTGCCGATTTTGCCCCGATTTCGGGACCGTATTACTTAACTTTTGTTTTGGCTCATGAACTTCAACACAAGGTTGGGTTAAAAGCCGAGCTCGACCTAGATAAATCGCTGCATGCCAAAATCAAGGCGGCCACCGGCAAGCCCCCCTGGGAACAATTTCCAGTGTGGATCGAGCAAGCGCAAATGGGGTTTAAGACTTGGTTTGGCGGGCGTTTCGACGATCATTTACAGTGTTTGATAAAGCACCATGAGGGCGTGATTTCACGTTCTACGTTTGAAGGAAAGTTTAATCATCAGTACGAGGAAATTCTTGCCGATCATGTTGCGGCCAAAGCCCTTGCCCGCGCGATTAAGCGACTCAGCCAGTATGGGCACCTCCAAAGCCAAGCTGAGCGTCAACAGTTCATAAAAGAGAACCTAAGAGTTTTATGTCAACCGGGTTTAACTCCTCTCGACTGGTTAGTTCAAAAAATGTTCTCCTCCCATCCTCCTGGAGATTTACGAATGAAGCTCATCTTCGAGCACGTCCCTGCCCTCAGGGAAATTTCAGGTTGTTACGCCCCTCCTCGAAAACCATCTGAACAAAAAGTGACCTGCGAGCTTCATTAACGGTCGGCACTCACGACCACCACAACGCTGTCCGGTTAAGGGAGTCCGCATGTTTTCCGCGACAACCAAGGTTTGTCCAGCTCGGGTCAATTTTCAATTCTCGTCCCGATCTTCGCCTTTCCAGATTCGAGATAGCGAGTCATCTTTTTCAGGCCCATCTTTTTGATCGCCTGCCGTTGGTTACAATTTCTGCAAAGTAACCGAAGATTGTTTTTGTCATTGCTGCCTCCCCAGGCCCACGGTTGCGAGTGATCGATCTGAATCGCAAACCGCGAGCCGCAGAGTTTGCACTTGCCGCGATCTCTCACCCAAATCTGCCGAACTGTCCGTGCCGGAATAGATCGTGAAAATGTGTTTCGAGTTGATTGAGATTTCTCGGTCATATTAGAGGTTCGTTGAAAGGCTGCCAGGGTTTCGGCTCTCCGCATCTTGCTCTGCTCATCATGAGAGGCCGTGGTTTCAACTTTACCACTATTTTGGACTCCAGCTCCCGCTTTTGTATCCTCCCTGCCCTTAGTTCCCCTCACGCCAGGATCCCAATGTTTGAGAGCCAGATCGCAAAGTTGATCCAATAAATCGGAAGTTGAAAGGTGAGGTGTACGATGAGCTCTGAGCCCCTTGAGGCGGTTGATCTTTTCAAGGGTACTTTGGGGAACAGTAAACTTGAGTTCCACGAGCCGGGCCGTTAGAGGTCTCTCCCTTTCAGGCGCAGGAGTGCTTGGGGTTGAACTGTAATCCAGCGCAATAACTTGAGCTTCTCTTGAGGTTTTATTTTCAAGGCGTGCTACGAGCTCCTGCTTTTTCTGTTGGGTGAGCGGCGTGGTTTTGGACTCGCGCCTGATCACGGTTTGAGCGAGACTCAGGTTTGACACCGACAACTGACCCGACTGTATTTTGTGCTCAATCTCGGGCATCGTGCGAAGCAGCCTCATGGCCGAGATCCTACGGTAAGCCTGATCTTCGCTATAACCCAACACCTCAACTGCATACGCATAGAGTGAGCTACACCCCAGATCTGAAAACAGCCTGCGACGCTCGATCTCCTCCAGGTGCCAGAGGATCGAAGTCATGACTTCTCGTTCACGCGTCGCCAAAGTTTTTGTAGCCTCAAGCAGTTGAGAATCCGAAAGTGATTTTAAGTTCATAAGAGCCCCTTTTTTTTCTTTGTATCACGGTTTCTGGGGCCGACTTTTTGCCTCCTATTGGGGGCGCTAGAGCATTTGCAAAGCAAAGATTAGTCCCCTGCGCGAACATCCAAACCAAGGCGAATCTCGAGGCTTTAGCGAAGTATAGCGGCCGGTTTATTTTGAATTTTAAAATTGCAGTGGTGAAGTGCGAAAATTCAAAAAGCGTGTGTCAAGAAAATTGTTTGCGATTCGCTGCGGCTTATTAACTATATGTGTTTATATCTTCGCCTCGCTCTGGCTGACTTTTACACACTCAAAACACCTCACTGCCGCGCGTCTCGCGATATGCAAGGCGAACCATTTCCGCGACAACCAAGGCGAATGCTCTCCGTGGTATCCAATGCGCAACAGTCACCACACCTAAAAAGTGTTGATACTAAATGCTTCGCTCAAAAATAGTGTAGACCTTATTTTGCTTGCCGTTCATTGCTTTTGAAAGTTCATTCATGGGCCCGTTGTTGGAAAGTACCCAGGAAATTTCGCAATTCATGTAACCGGCTTCGCCCCCATGGTGGTACATGTACTCGGTCAAAAAGCTTCCAATGCCAAGTCCGTGGGCTTCCTTAAGAACTCCCAGTGCGTAACCTCGGATGGAATTGAGTTTTCTTCGGTATCGTAGGTAATCCCAAACGAGTCGTGCGGTGATGCGGCCGCGCTTCGCCTTTTTGATCACCGAGTTGTAATTGGGAAGCATCAAAAGACAACCCACAGGCTTCCCCTTGTGCTCTGCAAAGGCAACGACTCGGGGATCGATAAACAACTTAAACATCGTGACCATTTCTTTCACTTGTTCGTCGAGGAACTCCTCAAAGCCCCAGTTTTTTGACAACGCATCGTTAAAAATTCGGGCAATGATTCGGGCTTCCTCGGGGAGGCGTTTCATGTCCAGCGTTCGCACCGTTACCCCGGCCGCCTTTGCCTTTTTGGCGTTTTCATGGATGACCGGCATGCGGTGGATATCACTTTGGTGCGCAGAATAGGTGAAGAGGTCCATCATCCTTCGGAGGCCAGCCGCTTCCAAGTAAGAGGCGTAGTAGGGAGGGTTATACGGCATGAGAAAGTACGGGTCTTTATCAAACCCTTCCGTGAGAACACCGATGTAAGGGTCTTCCATCCGAAAGTGAAATGGACCCATCAGTTTAAGGTCAGGCCTAAAGGCTTTCATTCTTTCCACCAACATTTTTGTGGCCTTGGGAAATCCTTCGCAGCATTCAAAAAAACCGAAGTTGAGGGTTGTGTTTTTTCCGTGCTGATGAACCTTCGCTGCCATGCGAGCGACGGGACGGCCCGAGGAGTCGACGACGTAGGCCGCGCAGACCGAGGGGCGGGGAAGTTTGCCTAGCATCATTTTGATATGGAGGTTGAGCGGGCGAACGTAGCGCGAGTCGTTCGCGTAAACATGGTCGGGAACAGAAAGAAATTGGCCCAAATCCCGAGACGAATTAACATCGATAAGCCTTAAATCTTGGTCCATGGTCTCTCCAAATCAAAAACATGATTGAGCGGGCCAAGGGTTGACGAGTGAACCTGGCTCGGCTAATCGGCCTAGAGTCGGGTCTATATCGCTTGTTGTCAAACAATGGCCTAAACTTGCTTCATGTGCTTGGGCTGGTTGGTGGGACTTGCGGGAACAAGTACACGAAACGAGGAGTGTAGTGAGTCCAAGGTGGTTCAGGGTAACTTTTACGGTAGCTTTTGCGGCAACCTTTCTCGGGTGCGGATTGCAAAGGGCCTCGGCGGACCCCAAGGGGCGCTACGTTTTGTGTAAAAATGCGGGAGTCGTGAGAACCCTACGGGTTTGCCAGAATGGCGCCGACGGAGTCTTTCGTGTCCTTTACACAAAAAACGGCCAGGACGAGATAAAAGCGTCAGGTAGGTCCTACGAGTTTAATGTCAAAAAACTTGAATCCATCCAGGAGACTTTGGAAGAAGCGAACTGGAAGTGCCGAAACGTTTCTTCGGCAGCGGTTCATGTGGGCGGCGGGGCCACGTCTGAATCTGCAAATCGTGCACCGGCCTCAGCGGGTAGCGCGCAATATGTCGCGTGCCAGTGAAAGCCAGCACCTCAGATTGACGCTCGTGGAGATGACCTCCACAGAAGCCGTGCAGGATAACCTCGCCTTCATCCTTCGAGCTCTTGAACAAGCTTCGGAATTCTCTCGAGGTGAGGAGCATCCTCACGTTGTGTCGTTTCCTGAGAACAGTTTGTTTTTTAGACTCAAGCCCTCCTCTCCATTTCCAATGATCGCGCTCGACTCTCGCGAAATCTTAACTGTGGCCGCGGCCGCGAAGACCCTTCGCTTGTATGTGCATTTGGGCTCAGTCCCATTGACCATCGACGGCCGGCGCTACAACTCCACGGTTTGGATCAACACCAACGGAGAGGTCTCCGCACCCTACCAAAAAATTCATCTTTTTGATGTCGACGTTGAAGGCTTGGCGCCCATCCGGGAATCTGAGAGTTTTCGACATGGCGAAAAATCCGCAGTTCTTTCGATTTCAGGTTGGAGAGTCGGCCTGACGATTTGTTATGATCTGCGATTTGCGGAGCTGTTTCTCGACTATCGCAGTCAAGACGCGGACTTGATCTTGGTGCCCTCGGCATTCACCGTGCCGACGGGTCAGGCCCACTGGTCGGTACTCCTCCGAGCTCGCGCGACAGAATGCCAGGCCTACGTCGGTGCGGCCGCTCAATCGGGAAATCATGGTGGGCAACGGCAAACTTACGGTCATTCCATGGTCATTGACCCCTGGGGTAAAGTTTTAGAGGAACGACAGGACCAAAATTCCCAACAGCTCATCAGCACGGTACTCGACCGAAGCCTAGTGTCAAAGGTGCGGACCCAAATACCCGTGAGATCCCACTCACGTTGGTTAAAACGCTAGAGGGCTTATTCCGATATCAGAAGTGTGAATAAGCCGAAGTGGTTTAAATTCCTATTCGCAGTTGTGCTTCTGCCGGGCGAATCTCCAATTGCCCCGGGCCGAGGTGACGATTGGGACACTCTTCCCACAACTGTATTCTCGTCAGTCGATGGGCGCGATCCCGAGGAGAAGTTTACTGTGTCTCCTGCGGCGAAAACGGCGGCACCTACAAAGCAACCGGATTCTGGGACAAAGGGCCAAACCAAGGCTCCAGCACCTTCAATTGGGCCGGTATCCACGTTAAACTCTAAAGGCGGGGCCCTTCGAAAACGGCAACCCGCAAGTCTTCAAACTGGTCCTAAACGGCGATCTAAGGAAGGCAGTTCAAGTGGAAAGTCCCGAAAGCCCGATAGTCAAAAGGGTTCAAAAAAGTAGCCTGTTGAGATGCGTACCCATTTGGTCTTTAAGCCTTTTGCTGCTAGCTCCCTTGGGTCTACAAGCTCAGGACTCAAGCGAGATGGTTGAACCGGAAAATAGCCACGACGTCGCAGCACGCCAGCCTTCTGCGGTTGAAGAATCCGCGAGGCAAGTTCGGTTGCGATTGTATCCCGGGGGCTCAGACGAACAAGACATTCAGGTGCAACGCTCCCTTCCGAACCCACCCCGCGGTATTGTAACCGAGACCATCGTCAACGAAGAATAAAGGCCAACGCCCTGTGAATCTCATGCAACTCTCGGAGCGAGAGTTGGACTCTTTACTTTGCTGTGATATCACGGTGTGATCGCCAAGTTGCAGGAGTGCGCCATGTCGGAATCCGTTCAGCGTGAAGTGATGGAATGTGACGTTGTTATTGTCGGCGGCGGTGCCGCAGGTTTGAGCGCTGCAATTCGTCTCAAAGACTGTATCGAAAAGCACAATGCCGAAGTTGCCGAAGGTAAAAAGGCCGGGAATTCGATTTCGGATCCCATGATTGTCGTTTTGGAAAAGGCTTCGGAGGTTGGTGCCCACACCCTCTCGGGGGCGGTCATGGATCCCTCTGCTCTTGCTGAACTGTTGCCCAACTACCGCCAGGACGGATGCCCGATTGAGTGCGATGTTGAGGAAGACGCGGTTTACGTGCTGGGTCGCCGAACCAGCTTTAAGTTGCCAATCACTCCGCCTCCATTCAAAAACCACGGTAAACACATTGTATCTTTATCAAAGGTGAATCGCTGGTTGGGTAAAGTTGCGGAAGCTCGGGGCATTAATGTGCTCCCCGGTTTTGCTGCGGTTGAAGCGCTCTACGACGGTCGCAAGGTTGTGGGCGTTCGCACAGGAGACAAAGGGCTTGATAAAAACGGTCAGCCCAAAGGAAATTTTGAGCCCGGCCTGTTGCTCAAAGCGAAGGTCACGATATTCGGCGAAGGAACTCGCGGCTCCCTGTTTAGGCAAGTTGCAAAAAAACTCAATCTCTTCGAGGGGCGCAATCCCGAAGTTTTCGAGGAGGGTGTGAAGGAGATCATTCAAATGCCCGCGGGTCGTGTGCGACCGGGGCAAGTGATCCACACAATGGGCTTTCCTCTTGATCAAAGTATCGGAGGAACCTTTATCTACACGATTCCGGGCGATCGAATTATCTTAGGGTTGGTTGGTTACCTCGACACGCGCGATCCGTTGTTTGATCCTCATCGCGAATTGCAACGGCTTAAAACACATCCGTTTATAAACAAAATGCTCGAAGGTGGGAAAGTAATTGCCTACGGAGGCAAGACGCTGCCCGCTGGCGGTTGGTATTCGATGCCTAAACTTTATCATGATGGCATGATGGTTGTTGGCGATTCGGCAAGCATGGTGGATGTGCAGAAACTCAAGGGCATTCATCTCGCCATGAGATCGGGAATGTTGGCGGGAGAAACTGCATTTGAGGCCTTAGTAAAAGGCGACTCGTCGGCGGCGACTCTTCAAAGCTATGAGGACCGGATTTATGACAGCGAGGTTAAGAAGCAGCTTTACCGAGTTCGCAACTTTCATCAGACCTTGAGCAAGGGAATGGTGTCCTCGTTACCTCTCATAGCACTACAGGAAGTGACCGGTGGCCGCGGGTTATTTGATCGGATGCCGGTTCACCGCGATGCTGAAACTACTGAGTCGGTCATGGAAGTTTGGGGGGCGGAGGGGCTTGGTCACGAGGACGTGCAACTTCCTAAACCAGACAGCCAGCTCTTTTTTGATAAATTGTCGAGTGTTTACATGACGGGCACTTCGCACGACGAAGACTCGCCCAATCACTTGCTTTTGCAAAACGGAGATATTTGCCGAGAAGTTTGTGAACCTAAGTACAAGTCTCCCTGCACGCACTTTTGCCCAGCCAACGTCTATGAAATGGTTCCCGATGAAGTGCACTCAGGCAAAAAGCGCCTCCAGATCAACTACACAAATTGTATTCACTGTAAAACCTGCGATATCAAATGCCCTGCAGACAACATTCTTTGGACACCTCCCGAGGGTGGCGGCGGACCTAAGTACACCGAAACCTAGGTAAGAGGGAACCTGAAATGGCAACGCGCGAAATTTGGATTGCAACCTCAAACTCAGGTAAACTGCGCGAATTTGAAAGATTGATGGACGGTTTTGTTATCCACACTCCCAAAGAGTTGAGTTCGTTTTTCGCTCCTCCAGAAACGGGCAAGACCTTTCTTGAAAACGCACGTATCAAAACCAAACCTCTTAAGGCTGTGCGCTCGGCCGATTGGGTGATGGGAGAGGATGCGGGACTTGAAGTCGAGGGGCTGGGTGGCTTGCCCGGGGTTCATACGGCGCGGTATGCCGGTCCCAACTCCACTGATGCACAAAATTATTTAAAACTCATCAAGATGCTGGAGCTAAGGGCCATTTCAAATCGGAAGGCCGCCTTTGTGTGCACACTTGTTGTCTACTCACCAGAGGGTGAAGAACATATTTTTACCGGAAGATTGGAAGGCGAAGTTGCAAAGGGCCCCCGAGGAACCTCGGGATTTGGGTATGATCCGATTTTTATTCCAACCGGGTTTGATAAAACTTTAGCTGAGATCGAGCCTTTGCAAAAAAACAAAATATCCCATCGAGCCCAGGCCGTGAACCTCATGAAGCAAAAGCTTGGGTCCTCGATGGGTTGGGTATAACCTGATCGCGACAGGGGCCTTATTCCTCGGGCGCGTTGTCGATCAAAGTTTGTAGCATTCGGCGAGTGGTCTCGACGTCAGAGTCGAGCTTACTTGCGATTCTGCGGATGCTCTTTTCCTCAGGAAGTTCGTGGTTCGCAATGGCTTTTGCATCGTCGCCTTTAAAGCCGAGTTCTTTTGCGGGTTTTGCATTTCCGTTTCGAGCCTCTTCAAGAGCGTGAATGAGTTTTCCGGAATTGGCGAGCCCCATGTCAAAAGTTTTGGCCCAGGCATAGGGTTTCACGTCTTCTTCGTTATAGGTTTGTAGAAACTCGCTGTGGTTGTTGACTTGGTAGCCTACCCAACGTCGATGAGCGCAAGAATCCCACTCCGTGCCACAGTCGGTTCGGAAAAAGCCATTGAAATCTCGGTAGTCGCTACAAACTCTTCTGTAGCCGCCTTCGCATCGATAGCCTCCTGAGTATCCCGATCCATTTCCAGACGCTCCAATCGCCACCGCCCCAGCTACGATCGCAGCAGCTCCAAGAGCCGTTGCGACGTCGTTTTCGTCGCAGGCAGTAAGCCCGGAAACCATGGAAACACCGATGAGCCCAGTGAGGGCAATGCGGGACCAGTGACGAATTGTTCCTGATGATGTTTTTGCCATAATAAATCCTCCTGACGCTATTTTGCGTCTGTGTTGTTGCGGCTCAGTGAGCAAAGCTTACAGGTGTTCTCTTGACACCGCTTGCTGCTTCATCGCGCCCGCGAGCACAGCGAAGCGAAATGTGTGCCGAGGAGAATTTATTCGCAGAGAAAAACTTTACTGCTGGAGTGCGCGCACCGCATCGATTTTAGATTGTTGTCGCACCAGATCGACCCAGTGATGAAAAACTTGAGTCGCGCACTGATTCGCGTGTTGCCGGAGGAACGGGTTTGCCATCCGACGTTGATCGTCGTCAGACTGAGTCGCAAGCCACGCCTGTACGTCCAAAGCGGGTGGTGCGTCATTCCCGCGAATACTAAACTGCGGCGCTAGTGCTTCAATACGTTCCCGCAATGCGCGAGTGCGATTGGCGACAATCGACGTGACAGCAACGCCAGCGCCTTCTTGGGCCTCCTTTTTTAAACCGGGAAGTTGAAACATCTTCCAAGGGAGTAGCGCTGGCATTGTCCGCGTGCGGCCGAACGCGGTATTTTGAAAGGTATGAAACTCCATGAATTCAACTACAATTCCTGGATCGAAGAAGGAAAATCTAAGGTTCTGAATGCGCTCTAATCGGCCTGGATCTCTGCAAGTGGCCGCGAGGTCCATCAACGCCGTAGTTCGAGCGCTAAGGCCATCTCGGTCTAGCACACTCGACTCTTTGACCAACTCGTACCAGCTGTCCGCGGGGGATGTGAGGTCAAACGGTTGTTGAAACAACCCGGGGCGGATTTTTTTTGCGCGATCAATACCCATGGCAGCCAAAACATTGTGTGAAGTGTGAGCGCAGTTTTCGACAATTCCATTCCACCTGTTCTCGAGCCCTGAGTCTGAGCCTTTGAAGTCCACGCCCAGCTCGCGCAGTATCTTCTTTTGAAGAGCCTGTGGCTTGGTGCTGGTGAGTCGCTGTGGATCCGCAAATTGCATGTTGAGAAGATTTAAAAATTCGATTCCCCGAGCAAGTTGCTCCGCAACTACGGGAAAGTTAATGCAGTAAAGATCTCGTCCCCAGGTCAGAGCGAAGTCCGTGTCGAGGGATTCGTCGATTAAATCGTTAAGAGCTTCAGCTTTGCTCGCACTTCGAGCCGCAAACGACTCTTTCGCTTCGATGTTTTGAAATAATCCCATCTGAATAATTTGCTCTGCCAAAGTGTCAATGTTTTGTTGGGAGAGAGCTTGGCTCTTCTCAAGATTTCCATGAAAGAACAGTGCGTGGCCTGGGATTCCGATCCAGTTGACGTTCTTAAACACCTTGTTGACCGAAACACCGACTCCCGAAGTGTTGGCATGAGCCATCTCCTCGCGAGTGCAAAGTCGCAGTTGTGGATAAGAGTATTGTTTATCTAGGCAAGCTCCCCTGAGATAGACTACCGCGTGACCAAAGCTTCCGCCCTTACCGGTTGCAAGCCTATTGACCTGAGTGAGAGCGCAACTCTTGACCGAAAGTGGGAACATTTTATCGTAGGTAGCTTGGTCAAAAGCGAATAGGCCCTTAGGCATGAACGCAACACCCACCAGAACCAGGTACCCAAGCGACCACGACGCCATGATTCCCCCCGGAAAAAGACTGTTTGATCAACCCCGCAATTCCCCTCGCAAGTCACGTGCCTAAAGTAAATGTGGTGGGCGGAGTTCTGATGACAATTGAGCTCTAAAATAAAATTGCGAAGAGCTTTTTTTTACAATTCATGTTGAATTTCTTTCCTCCGCTAAAATCGAGATCTAGCCTCATGACCGAACGTCAATTTAAAAGAACTGTGAGGAGGTCCTTGTGAGGGTGTTATTGGGAAGCGGTGGACTTAGCACCGAACTCAGGCGCATGGCCTGGGTGACGAAGATGGATTCCTTTTTGGGCTCGGTTAAGCGGGTTCTTTTTGTACCCTATGCGCTTGCGGATTATGAGCGCTATACTGAAATGGTAAAGGAGCGAGGTTTGTCGGCTGCGCGGGAGCTTGTGGGCATTCATAAGTTTCCTAACCCCAGGGCTGCGATTATGGAAGCTGACGCGATTTTTGTGGGCGGCGGGAACACCTTTAGGCTGCTTGATCAGCTGTACAGGCTGGACCTATTGACCGCAATTCGAGCGAAGGTGCTTAAAGGCATGCCTTACCTTGGGATTTCTGCAGGAAGTAACTTGGCTGGACCGACCATCATGACGACCAACGACATGCCGATTGTCATGCCCCCTTCTTTTCAGGCGCTCAGCCTATTCCCCTATCAAATAAATCCTCACTATTTTTCAGGCCGATTTTTCTTTGAGAGCGAGCACCAACTCATACCTTATGCCGGCGAAACTCGAGATGACCGAATTCGCGAGTTTCACGAGGAGAACACAACGCCAGTCATTGGGATAACGGAAGGTTCTTGGTTGTCGTTTGTTCAGGGGCGTATTCATCTGGGTGGGCACGAAGCCAAAGCCAGGGTTTTTAATCGAGGTCAGACGCCCCGCGACTTTGCAGGCGAGGTCGAGCTCACAGGTCTTGTTTAAACCAACGCAAGTTGACTTTAGTCATGTGGGCCAACGCAATAGTGAGAGGCCATCGGAGGCGATAAGGTATGAATCAAATCGAGAGAGTTTGGATCAAAAGCTACCAAAAAGGCGTTCCTGATAGGGTCGATCCCAAACAATTTAGTTCGATTGCAGAAATTTTGAGTCAGTCGTTTCGAAAATTTTCTGCAAAGCCTGCGTTCACCAATATGGGAAAAACGCTCACCTATGCCGAACTCGATGAACAGAGCTTAAGGTTTGCATCGTTTCTGCAAAAGGAGCTCAGGCTCAAAAAGGGTGACCGAGTCGCTTTGATGATGCCCAATATTCTACAATACCCCGTGGCTCTTTTTGGCGTTTTGCAGGGCGGGTTCACCGCGGTGAACGTTAATCCTTTGTACACGCCTCGAGAGCTTGAACATCAGCTTAAGGATTCCGGCGCAGAGACCATCGTCATTTTAGCTAACTTTGCAAATACGCTGGAGCAAGTGATTGCGAAAACTCCAGTGAAAAACGTAATCGTCACGGAGCTTGGAGATCTGTTAGGATTTCCAAAGTCACTCTTGGTTAACGCCGTCGTGAAGTACGTCAAAAAGATGGTGCCCAAGTATCGCTTGCCGCAAGCCAGACGTCTGTCTGACTGTTTAGCCCTCGGAGACCCATCGAGTGTTGAAAAACCGCGACTCACCCACGATGACATTGCATTTCTGCAATACACCGGCGGCACAACGGGCATCAGTAAAGGGGCCATACTAACCCATGGGAATATTTGTGCCAATGTGGTCCAAGCCAAGGCGTGGATCGCACCATTACTGGTCGAAGGTAGCGAGACGATCATCACACCTCTTCCGCTTTATCATATTTTTTCCCTCACCGCGAACTGTCTCGTGTTCTCCAGTGTGGGAGGGCATAACATTCTCATCACCAACCCGCGCGACATACCGGCGTTCGTGAAAGAGCTGAAGAAGTGGAAGTTTACAGCCATCACGGGAGTGAATACCCTGTTTAATGTTTTAGTAAACAATAGTGATTTTTCGAGCTGCGACTTCAGCGCTCTCAAACTCACCCTTGGGGGCGGCATGGCCGTGCAAAAGGCGGTCGCCGAGAAATGGAAAAAGGTCACGGGAGTACCTCTAGTTGAGGCTTACGGACTCACGGAGACAAGCCCCGCCGCGTGCATCAACCCGATGAATCTCAAGGAGTACAACGGGTACATTGGGCTTCCGATATCCTCAACCGACGTTGTGATTAAGGACGACGACGGCAAAAATGTGGAATTGGGGCAAGTGGGAGAGGTTTGCATCAAAGGGCCTCAGGTGATGAAGGGATATTACAAGCGGGATGACGAAACGGCCAAAGTAATGACTTCGGATGGGTTTTTTCGGACCGGTGATGTGGGGTATATGACCCCCGAGGGTTTTGTAAAGCTAGTCGATCGAAAAAAGGACATGATTCTCGTCTCAGGATTTAATGTTTATCCCAATGAGGTTGAGGATGTGGTGGTCACTCATCCCAAAGTTATGGAATGTGCGGCCGTCGGCATGCCCGACGAAAAGAGTGGCGAAGTCGTCAAGATTTTCGTAGTCAAAAAAGATCCCACGCTCACAGCCGACGAAGTTTTGGACCATTGCCGCAAAAACCTCACCGGCTACAAGGTGCCTCGCGCGGTTGAGTTTAGGCAGGACCTTCCCAAAACCAACGTCGGAAAAATCCTACGGCGCGAGCTGCGAGGGTGAGGGCCCTCGCGTTGCTTACGCAATAAATGTAAAACTGTAAAATCTTTGGCCAGTTTTTGAGGTGCGGGGATCTCCGTAACGGGTTCGTCAGAGGCACAGAGATTGCTTTATCGATGCTCACCTTGGAGGTTGGTCATGGTCGTGAGCAGGAATCTAGTGGATTTATCTTTCAAATCGGTTTTGTTTTCTACAGTGGTGGTTGTGGGCGTTCATTCAGCCCTAGTGGCCCCGGCACGTGCCGAAGACCCAACTCCCGTCCAACTGCGTGATGCCTTGATTTCAAAAGGTGGCGCAGTTGTGCGCTTGAAGCAGCAGGGATATCTGAAATCCATTGAGACCGGTCAGGAAAAGTCTTTTGAACGAGGTTCGTTGTTTTTTGTGTCCAAAGTGGTCTGGAACAAGCCTCGCCTTGAGGAAACAAAGATCAGTTCGCAAATGGCCTACTCCGCAATCGGGGGAAGTGTGGACTTCCGTATCCGACCCGTTGGGTCTGAAGAGCCGTTGACGAGCGAAGGGACCGCCGACGGATTTGTACCAAGCGAGAAAGAAAGCTTCAAGATCACCTGCCTTCAGAAATCGGCCGCCGTTCCCGAGTCTACTGTCGACGACCACCTTAAGAATTGGTCGCAGATTCACAACATTTCCTCATTCAACTGCAATGTTGCAATCGAGGTGTTACCTGCTTCTCCTGAGGGTTTTTTTGCGGCCCTCAATATTGAACAGGGCCCGGCTCAGACCTTAGAGCGCCACCGTTTCGAAAAAGAGTTCAATTCCAATCGCGACCTTATGGTGGGGGGCCTCCTTCGAGTGGATGCACCTATTAAGCTTAATTTTGTCGCGACGGGCCTGCCTTCGGATGGAGTGGCCCTGCCTGCTGGTACCCTGTTGCGAATCCTCGCGACTGAAGTGATAGACGTGCCTTCTGTCGTCACCCATCAGAACACCAGAACCGGAAATAGAACGGTACAAGCAAGTCTAACTCGAAAGACAATTCGATTTTTTGTAGCGCCCGCCAATTTGTACAAAGGGGTGGGGTCTGCGGCAGACCTGCTGGAATCAATTGTTGAAGCAGCTTATTTTGACTGCGGTGGTGTGACCGAGCCGTACATGAGCGATTGTCCAAATGGAAAGAGGATCACCGTATTCCCTCAGGGAACGCCAATCTACAAGGTACCGGCGCTGCGCGAGTAAGCTCGCGCCATAACTAAACTAAAGACCTCAGCACGTGCACGGGCACGGGGCTTGCGATGATAAGGTCGCGGACGGTCGAGCCGAAAAACGCGGTTCCAAGCCGCGTGCGTCCGTGGGTGCCCACGACGATGGCGGAGGCTTTGGCCTCTTGGCTAACCTTGAGGAGTGCTTCGCCCGCGCTGAGGGCTTTTTCATCTAAACGGATGTCACAGGAGACGCCGGCCTTTTGAAATGCCAGGGCCTTCTTTTTTAGACCGCTAAGAGCATTTGTGCGAAGCTCATCAAAAATAATCTGCATCTCTCGAAGTGGAGCTGTTCCGGTCAACCCTGCCTGGATCGCGGGCGGGTAGCCGTCGGCCAACGCGTGCACCAACAAAACTCGAGATTTGGCTTTTTTAGCAAGCATGAGCGCATACTTTTCAGCGGACTTACTATTACGCCCAAGATCAGAGCCCAGCACGATTGGCCCCGTTCGGGTCGCAGCGTCTTTAGTTTGTGACTGAGGCCCTAAAACAACCGTCGGGATTTTAGAATTTCGAAGTACCTCTTCCGAAGCACTGCCCAGGATCATCTTCTCTAGGCCCCGTTTACCCCGTGTTCCAAGCACAAGCGCGCTGTACATCCCTTTTTTGTGAGCCGTTTTGAGCAGCGTAGGCACTATGGCGCCCCGCAACAACAACACCCGGCTCCCCGGCGGCAGCGCCGATTCGAGTTCGCCAATGTTCTGCTTGTTCGACTGCAGAAGTTGCCGCGCCATCTTGATGTAGGCCTTACCCGGGGGGAAAAACGTCTCGAGGTCCTGCACGTGGAGAACATCGACCTGTTGTCCCCACATACCTGCCAAATGCTGTCCACAGGCAAGGACGGCCTGGGAGCGCTGCATGTCTGCCCCGGCCTGAGAGCGGTAATCGTCGGCCACAAGAATTCGAGGCATTGTGAGATCCTCCGTAGAATATTGAGTTTGTCTATAGACGAAAGCCAAACCCCATGACAAGAAATGTTGATAAATTGAGGAGGCGGCCATGCCCATTTTGGATAATAAGACCGTATCTGATTTTCACCCAACGCGAGAGTGGACCCGTGCAGAATTGGTTGAAGAAACCCTACGATTGGGAGCTGGAAGGCTTTCGCATGACGGAGCACTTCTCGTCGAGACCGGCAAGTGGACCGGTCGCGCGACTAAAGAGAAGTTTATGGTTCGCAGGCCCGAAACCGAATCCACTGTAAACTGGGGATCGGTGAATCAGCCGATCGACAAAGATATTGCTCACGAAATGTTTGATCGACTGCAGCAATTTTTGACCAAGGGGAATGTCTATCAGAGTCGGCGCTATATCGGCGGGTTTGAAATTCAGCTCACATCCACGTCGCCTTGGCACACTCTTTTTGCGCAGAATATGTTTCGAAGCCTGCCTTTGGCAGGAATGCCTTCTGACGGTCGACCTATTCGAATTTTACATGCCCCCTACTTGTCACTAAAGGAACTTGGCACCCGTGCTCCTGGCGAAACCATAATTTGCTTGGACGTGATCGAGCGAGTGATCGCAATTGTCGGAACTGCCTATGCGGGCGAAATCAAAAAGTCGGCCTTTACGATTGCCAATTATCTTTTACCCGAGTTTGGCATTTTGCCCATGCATGCTTCGGCCAACTGCCTTCAAGACGGCACGTCCAGTGCGCTGATGTTTGGACTTTCGGGGACCGGCAAGACCACCCTTTCGGCGCATCCCGACCGATGGCTTGTCGGCGACGATGAGATCACTTGGAACGACACGGGTATCACGAACTTGGAGAACGGCTGTTACGCAAAACTCATTGATCTTGATGTTCAGCGTGAACCAGAAATTTATAGAGCGGTAAATCAGTTTGGTTCGATCATGGAAAACGTAGTTTATTCAGCCGATGCGCGCCAAGTGGACTTCTCTAGTCGCCAAAGAACTGAGAACACGAGGGGCTCATACCCGATCGACTTTTTGGACAAGTGCTATGTGCAATCTCGAGAGGCTCGACATCCCAAGACGATTGTGTTTTTGACTGCAGACGCCTTTGGAGCACTTCCGGCCGTTGCTCGCCTCAACAATGAGCAAGCGCAATTTCACTTTCTCTCGGGTTACACGGCGAAGGTCGCGGGAACGGAGCTGGGGGTGTCGCAACCCACGGCGGTGTTTAGCACCTGTTTTGGCGCGCCCTTTATGCCGCGCCATCCAGGGGACTACGCGCGTCTTTTAAGTAAAAAAATCGATCAGCACCAATCCCAGGTTTGGCTCTTGAACACGGGCTGGATGGGTGAGGCCAAAAGAGGCGCAAAGCGCTTCCCATTGCCGGTCAGTCGTACTCTTTTGGATGCCATTCTATCGGGCGAGTTGTCGCAAGCGAAAATGAAGCGACATCCTGTTTTTGGCTTTGAGGTTCCCGAGTTTGCAAAGTCGGTAGGCTCCGAATACTTAAGAATTCCTGAGGGAGAAGCGGTCGCGGATTTGGGTCAAAAGTTTCGGTCCAACTTCGAACCTTTTAGAGCTTCAGCTGATGCAAAAGTTTTGGAGCGTGGCGGCCCACTGATTTAAATGAGAGCCCGTGACCTCCAGAGGGCATGGGCTCGTTCTCTCTTCGAGAAAAGACGTACTTGAGGTCGTCGTCAGCGAGATTAATGGTGAGCCAAAACTCATTACCGGGTTCTACGCTGGCTGGCGTGCTGGCGGTGCGCCCCGGTTGCATATCGGGGTCTCTGCTACAATCAGCCCGGTTGGCACTGTTGACTGAGACAATTTTGTCGACGAGTTCTCGGCCATCAAAGCGATACTGGCCGAAGCGTTCACAAAACCCCGGTTCGCCTTCGAAATTCCAACGCAACCGACTGCTTCCATCAACATAAAACTCGTACTCGATTCGGAGGTCAGGCTTGGGGTGTGGAATTCTGTTCCCGCGCCAAATCACCTCTTTAAAATGCCAAGCGCCAATCAGGGTTTGCTGGTGGTCAACTTCCAGCCCCGGAGACTTCAGAGGTAACAAGGAGACGCACGCGACGAGGCAGAGGAGTGCCGCAGTTTGAATCAAACTATCGACTTCAACCCGCTTTTGCCACATGCGAAACTCCTCAAAGGTCTACAAGCGAAATTACTCGATCGAAACTGTTTTTTCCCAGTAGGTTCCGTCGCCGTTCATGAATTGAACGGTGTGTCGACCTGCTCCTAACCGACCGAGCGAGACTTCCTTGGAAAAGGGTATAAGAACCATCATGCACATGCCTTCACGAACGGTTGCCTTCGCCTGAATTTGCACGCCCTCTACGCTGCGCGAAACATCGGTTCTGGAAAAGCTGTAGCAACCATTTGGAAGGATACCCGACAAAACGACGGTAACTTCAGAGTTGCGATCAAAGCCCGCTGGAAAGATCGCATCACCTACTGAAATGTTAACTTCGCGTCGACGCGGCTGAGCTTCTGCTTCGCCGCTGAAGATTGCCAAGTTGCCCATCAAAATGAATAGAGCAAGAAGAGTTGTTTTCATATTTCCCCCAATTTCGCCATCCCTGTTTGGAGGCGAGTGTTAGCTGCGCTCGATCCTCACCCTCCCCTTGAGTTTGACTGAATCGAACGTTTCGGCTGATCGTCTTGCAGCCATTGTGCCAAGTGCGGCTCGCTTGTGAGATGCCGTGAAAACTTTATCTTTTGGGTCAATTAGGCTCATCGATGAGACTTGATGACTTGTTTAGACTGGAGTTTAAGTTGGCTCATCTGAGTGGGGCTCTTGGCGCATCCCTTGCAAAACCGTTGGAAGAAAATTGCGGATTAAAATAAAACCAGAGAAGGTTGATTTACGCTTAAGGAGGTTGATTTATGCTTACGGTAGTTTGGCTTGATAGTGCGTCGGCTCGAGTCTTTGAATTTTCTAACGATGAAATGAAGCGGGACACCGTAAAGCCTTCGGTAGCTGACCATCATACTCAAGGGCATGACAGCAAACACTCCAAAACTGAGAAGGCACTATTTCAGGAACTCAGTCGCCGAATTGGCCGGGCCGAGAAGGTGCTTCTCTTGGGACCGGGCGTCGCGAAGAATCATTTTCTACACTACCTTGAAGACCATAATAAAAAGCTTGCCGAGAATGTCGTAGGTGTCGAGACGGTCGACCACCCCAGCGATAACCAGATCGCCCAGTACACCTATAAGTATTTTCACCTCAAAACTCCGTTTGAGGCGACTAATTCGTAGAGGCCGCGTCTTCTTCTTCGTTTTTGAGGGGTTCTTCTTCAGGGCTCCCCTCAGGAACAAGACCGTATTCGCGCTCCTTGCGGTACAACGTGCGACGTGAAATCCCCAGGATTTGGGCGGCCTTGTCCTTGCGGCCTCCAGTTTTCTCCAACACAAGACGCATGTAGCGAGCTTCCAGATCTGCAATCGTTGGGTTTGACTTCGTGCTCTGGACAAAAAAATCTTCGGCGGTGGTGCTCTCGGGCCCAGGAATGTCGACGTCGTCGAGGTAGGGATTTCGACCGAGCACTACGGCCCGCTCAATCACATTTTCAAGTTCACGAACATTGCCTTCCCAGCGGAGATTCATGAGTTTCTGCATGGCCTTTCGTGTAAAGCCTCGGACCTTGAGTCCGTTACTTGCGGCATACTTTTGCAAAAACGACTCCGCGAGGAGGGGGATGTCTTCCCTTCTCTCTGCGAGCGAGGGGATCACGACCGGTATAACACTGAGTCGATAGAAGAGATCCTCTCGGAACCTCCCCTCTTTAATGGCAAGTTTGAGATCCTTGTGGGTCGCCGCAATGATTCGCACATCAATCGGGCGATCGATGTTATCTCCGACGGCTCTTATCTTTTTCTCCTGAATGACTCGGAGTAGTTTTGATTGGAGCAGGACGTTCATGTCTCCGATTTCATCCAAAAATAACGTGCCGCCTTGCGCCTCTTCAAATAAACCACGTTTACGTTGTACAGCTCCCGTGAAAGAACCTTTTGCATGTCCAAAGAGTTCACTTTCAAGCAGAGTGTCAGGAATGGCTGAGCAATTGATGGCCACAAACGGTTGATCTTGACGATGACCGGTTTGGTGAATGGCCCTGGCCACCATTTCTTTTCCACTCCCGCTGGGCCCCGTAATCAAAACGTTGGCCGTGGCGCTTGCCACTCGTGAAATCATCTCAAAGACGGCCTTCATGGCGGGGCTTTTTCCGATGATCCCGCCAAAAACAGCTCCGCCTCGAAGCTGCTGACGTAACACTTGATTCTCAGCGCGCAACTGCCGGTGCTCAAGAGCGCGCTCTACCACCACACTCATTTCAGCAAGCTTGAACGGCTTCACGATGTAGTGAAAAGCCCCTCTCTTCATGGCTTCGACGGCTGTTTCGATGCTGCCAAAGGCCGTCATCAAAACTATCGGAATCGGCTCAGGGAGTTGGAGGACCTTGGTGGTGAACTCAAGCCCGTCCATCTCAGGCATGCGAATGTCCGAAATAATCAAATCGGGTAGACCATGTCCATGAACCGACGTGCGATTGAGATCATCGATCGCCACGAAAGCTCGGTCGTAAATTTGGACTTGATAGCCCTCCTTTGAGAGAAAATCGCGAAGCAGCTCGCGCATGTCGCGGTCGTCGTCGACGACGTAAATCAGGCCTCGCAAGCTTGCATTGGAGGGGAGAAGGACCTCGGTTTCGGAGGCATCGCCATCGTGTGAGCCATTTTTGTTCTGGTTCATTTAGACCTGTTCCATTCGTGGTATTTGCTGACATGTATCACGGCCTAGAGCTAAAATCCACGCGCGATGGAAAATCTTACGCATCTTACCCAGTTAGTACATGAGCTGGAATACCTGCGCTTTACGCTGGACCGGTCTGCGATCGTTGCGGTGACCGACTCGGCGGGTCGTATAACCTATGTGAACGATAAATTTATCGAGATCTCGGGCTATTCCACATCGGAGCTTATCGGGAAAACCCATCGCGTGATTAATTCTGGTTTACATTCGGCTGAGTTTTTTAGAACCATGTGGGATACCATTCGCGCCGGGCAGGTTTGGCAGGGCGAAATCTGCAATCGAGCCAAAGAAGGCCGGCTTTATTGGGTCTGGACCACGATCGTCCCCTACCTGAGCACTTCTGGGGAGGTGGAAAAGTATGTGGCGATCCGATTTGAAATCACCCAGCGAAAACAGGCCGAGGAAAAGCTTCGGCAGTATGCAACAAGGCTGGAGCAGTCGAATCGGGAGCTAGAGGGTTTTGCCTCCATTGCAGCTCACGATCTCCAGGAGCCTTTGAGAAAAATCCAGGCTTTCTCAGACCGAGTGGTCCAACGTGAGTCTAAAAATTTGAGCGAACAAGGCCAAAGCTATCTCAAGCGGGTCGTGGATTCTGCAGCTCGCATGCAGACGCTCATTAACGATTTGCTCACATACTCCCGGGTGCGGAGTCGCGGCAGGGAGTTTGCTGCAACGTCGCTCGCCGATGTCGTGCGAGATGTGTTGTCGGATCTTGAAGTCAAAGTTGAAGCGACGGGCGCACAGTTGAGGGTTGGTGATCTGCCCGTGGTCTCTGCAGATCGAACCCAGATGAGGCAGTTGTTTCAGAATCTCATCTCGAATTCACTTAAATTTGCCAGACCAGGTGTCACTCCACGGATTGAAATACAGAGCGAGCAGGTCGCCTCTGGCATTAGGCTTAAAGGGCTCGAGTTGCGAGGGAGCTACGTTGAGATTCAAGTGCGAGATAACGGGATCGGGTTTGACGAGAAGTACTCTGACCGTATTTTTGAAATTTTTCAACGGCTTCACGGCCGTGAAGAGTACGAAGGCACGGGCCTTGGACTCGCAGTTTGTAAGCGCATTGTTGAGAGACATGGAGGTCATATTTTGGCCCAGAGCCATGTGGGAACTGGATCAACATTTCGAGTTTATCTCCCCGTTAACCAACCGGAGCAATTTTAGATAACTTTAATATTGAGGTGAATTATGAAAAAAAATCCTGTCGTAATTTTAGTTGCCGATGATGATAGCGACGATCGACTGTTAATGAAGGACGCCTTTGAGGAATCTCGAGTCCTCAACGACATTCGTTTTGTGGAAGATGGTGAAGAGCTTTTGGACTATCTCTTCCGGAGAGGCAAGTTTGCTCACGAGGAAATCGCGCCTCGACCGGGGCTGATTTTGCTGGATCTCAATATGCCTCGGAAGGACGGTCGTGAAGCTTTGGCTGAAATCAAGGCCGACCCCATTCTGCGAACGATACCCGTGGTCATACTTACAACGTCTAAAGCCGAAGAGGATATTTTTCGAACGTACGCATTAGGGGTTAATTCGTTTGTCACTAAGCCCGTGACATTTGATTCGCTTGTTGCAGTGATCAAGGATTTGGGGCGGTACTGGCTTGAGGTCGTCGAGTTGCCGCAGATTCAAATTTGAGCTTTGAGGTCTATTCCCATGCCAGCCACTTTAACTCGGGTTTTGCTGATTGATGACGATCCCGACGACGCGTTGATACTCCGCGATCATTTTTCGGATCTGGGCCGGGAACGATATTCACTTGATCTCGTCACGACTCCCGAGGCGGCCTTGGAAAAACTGCGAGATCAGGGCTCGCAGTATGACGCAATTTTATTGGACTACAGGCTGGGTTCTATCACGGGTCTGGATCTCCTAGCGCAGCTTCAGAGCGAAGGATTTGAGCAACCGGTGATCTTTTTGACAGGATTTGAGGATCCCTTCGTGGACGAGGAGGCGAGTCGCAGAGGTGCTGCCGATTACCTAGTTAAGAGCAAGATCAGTGCACTTTTGCTTGATCGGTCCTTACGTTATGCCATCGCCCAGAGCATGCAGGTGCGAGAAAGTCGCCGCCGAGAATCCAATTTAAGGAAGCTTTTTGATTCGACCTTTGAGGCCATTGTGGTCCACGAACCTCAAGGACGAATGCTCGAGCTGAATGCCGAGGCGGAGAGGCTCTTAGGCCTCACGCAAAAGGCAGTAGAGCAAGGCGATATCTCGTTAGCTTCCTGTTTAGGGGTTAAAGATGAACAAGAAATTTGTAAACATCTCGAACAAGCGGACGGATTTCCGTTTGAAATTCATGGAAAGCGAAATGGCTTTCGCCACCGAGTCTTTGAAGTTACGACGAAGTCTTACTGGAGTGCCGCGAAAGAAGCCAGATTGACGGCCATTCGAGACATAAGTGAAAAGCACGACATGCAAAAGCAACTTCTCCATCAGGAGCGCCTTGCAACAGTGGGGTTATTTGCATCCAGCATGGCCCATGAAGTGGGAACTCCCTTAGGTGTGATTCGAGGCCGAGCCGAGTATGTCAGCATGATGGTACAAGACCGACCTGAGATTCGCTCCAACATGGAACTTATCGTGAGCCAGATTGATCGAGTGACGAAACTCATTCGTTCGTGGCTGAGCCTGGTCAGACAAGAAAATCGACAGGCACCCGCGCCAGTCTCGATCGCGGAAACGTTGGAGTTGGTGGCTCCAATTGTTCGGCACGAGCTGGAAAAAAATAAAATTGCTTTGGTCAATCGCTTGCGGTCCGATGCCCTGTGGGTCGTAGCGGACTCGGAAGGGCTTCAACAGTTGCTATTGAATCTCTTGGTGAATGCAATGCACGCGATTGCGGAGAGACGTGCAAAGGAGCCAGGGCATATCGGAGAAATCTCAATGACAACGGAAGCCGTTGATGGGGCGGTTCAGCTGGTTGTTGCAGACAATGGAGCCGGGATTAAGCCTTCGGCATTGTCCGAATTGTTCAAACCCTTTTTTACGACCAAAGATGTGGGCCAGGGAACGGGTTTGGGGCTTGCGATCTGTTATCAATTTGTCACACACTGGGGAGGTCATATTGAGGCCGAAAACAATGCCCGGGACGGCGCTAGCTTTCGAATCACTTTTCGCGCCGCAAGGTGAACTTGGCTAGGTTACTGAGGGAGGGTTTGTGTCAATAATAAAATTGTTTATGACTCTGTTTTTTTCTGTGTTGGTTCAGGCGAACTCGCCCAAAGAGTCAAAGCCCTCAGAGAACGCCGAAGTCCGAGGTCTCATGCGTGGGCTTCTTGAGAATGTTATTGAACTCACCGGGATGTCGATGACCGAGAGAGAGTTTTCCGAAAAAGTGAATGAGAACAAAATTTTGAATAACCTAACAAAGGTTCAAGCCATTCTCAAACAGGTCGAGCACAAAGATGCAGTGCAAAGTCTTGGCCTTAAAATTTCTCGAGATACTTTAGCCACCCAACTCGCCGAGACGGAGCGAGTTTTTCGGTCTGGAAATAAATCTTTTGCACGTTGGATGTTAAACTCCAATCTGACCCTTTGCATGTCCTGCCACACTCAAATGGCCTCGATGGCTTCCTTTCAAAGTGAAATGAGTAAAGCCAAGTTTAAGTCATCGTTTCAAGAGGCGGAGTTTCTATTTTTATCTCGGCAGTACGATCTTGCACTTAAGTCCTATGCGCGCGTTGTGAAAGATTATTCCAAGGGCAAAGAGTCTGTGGAGAATCTGGAAAAATCCTTGGAACGAATTGTGGCCATTTATTCGCGAGTACATCGCGATGCAAAGGGTGGTCTCCAGGAGGTTCAACGCATTTCGGGTGCCTATAAATTTCCAGACTTCATAAAGTCGATGCTCAACAACTGGAAGCGAGATTTTAAGAGCTGGGAGCGCGAAAAGTTGCCGAACTTTAAAAATGACGATCCGAAAGCGCTTCGGACTTTTGTTGCTCGCCACCTACCTTCCCCAGAGTCCGATGGAACGCTCATCGCGGACGCGAGTCGGGCTGTGACCTACTTGTTTGTGTCGGGAGTTTTGTACGAGCACTTGCGTGTTTTTAAGAAGTCGGCTGTGAACCCCGAGATTCTCTACTGGTTGGCTCAGTGTGATCGGGGCTTGAATAACGAGTTTTTTTATTCACTTGCAGATTTGTATCTGAAGGAGTGCATGAAACATTACTCGACTTCGCCCATCGCCAAAGATTGTTTTCGAGAGTATAAAAGAGGAGTTTTGTTTTCCTTTACTGGTTCAGCCGGAACGCAGGTGCCTGATGATGTCTCGGCAGATCTCGAACACTATCGCAAGCTCGTGAAGATGCCCGTGGATGGGGAGTCAAGGCCCGATGATAAGTCGGGGGACTAGGGCGGATGAGATCAGGCGCCCTCTGGATCACGTTTGGAATTTTTCTATCCCGATTGGCTGGCCTTGTTCGTGAAAGAGTACTCGCACATTTTTTAGGTGCTGGTGAAGTAACCGATGCCCTTCGCGTGGCGATTCGCATTCCCAACCTACTTCAAAATTTACTTGGCGAGGGCGTGCTCTCGGGCTCGTTTGTGCCTTTTTACAGTCGCTTGGTTGAAAAGGAGGACGTCAAGAAGTCGCAAGATCTCGCATGGGCTGTACTGTGGTGGCTGACCCTTGTCGCGGGAGTTATTGCAGGGGTCGGCGTCGAATTTGCGGCCGAGCTTGTGAGCTTAATTGCGCCTGGATTAGAGGGCGGAGGGCGAGTTCTCGCGATTGAGCTTGTCCAAATTATCTTTCCGGGTACTGCAGTATTGGTTGTGTCCGCTTGGTGTCTGGGTGTTCTCAACTCGCATCGAAAATTTTTACTACCTTATGCTGCTCCGGTACTCTGGAACCTTGCGATCATTGGATCGTGCGTGATTTTTGGAAATCCCTTGAGGCTTGAACACTCCGCTCGTGTGGTGGCGTGGGGGCTTGTGGGTGGTGGCGTTCTTCAGACTCTTGTTCAACTTCCTCTGGTGTTGAAACTCTTGGGTGGAGTTTCTCTGACGTTGGGCCAGCGAGTGAGCGAAGTTCGATCCGTGTTTGTACAGTTTCTACCGATTGTGGGTTCGCGGGGTGTAGTTCAGATCAGCGCTTATTTGGACACCATTTGGGGCAGTTTGCTTGCAGTCGGTACGATTGCAAACCTCAGCTATGCTCAGGCGATTTATTTACTCCCGGTAAGCTTATTCGGAATGGCCATCTCAACAAGCGAGCTTACAGAAATGTCGCGAGGGCAAAACATTGCAAGTCGCTTGAGTCGGGGATTTGCCCGTTTGCGGTTTTTGATTGCACCTTCAACCGTCGTGATGTTGCTTTTGGGCGATGTTCTGGTTTCAGGCCTCTATCAGACGGGGGCTTTTAGGTCGGAAAATGTTCCGGGCGTGGCGGCCTTGTTGGGGGCCTACTCTCTTGGACTGCTCGCGACGACACAAAGTCGGCTTTTGTCCTCGGCCTACTATGCTTCGGAAATGCCCAAGATTCCTTTTATGACATCGCTTGCTCGGGTTTTGTTCTCGGCGGTAATGGGGCTTTTAGTTGTCGTGACGTATCGGCACGACGCCCTTCAGATGTGGACAGTGCAATTTCCTTTACTTCAGGAGTGGAGTGAACGCACGGGTGGTGCCGCCATGTGGCTCGCCCTCGGGAGCTCGATTGCGTCGTGGATCGAGTTGGGGATTCTTTCCCAGAGATCACCATCCATTTGGTGGGAAGATAAACGCGATTTAGGTCCCGAAAAGGACGCGGCTTGGCGGCCCTGGCTTTCTTCGATATTGGCAGGCACCTGCTGTTGGCTCTTAAAATCGGTCGTGGGCGCACTGCATCCCGCGCTCAAAATGATGATCATTTGTTTTTTGTTTAGTCTTTTATACTTGTTGATTTCAGCAAAATTGCAGCCCCAGGGGATTAAACTGGTGAGCCTTGCAATTAGAAATCGACGTGAAGGTGTGGGCAAAGGGAGCTAATCGAACGTCGCAGCTCATTTGGTGAGAGCAATTTGACCTCTCGCTGGTTCTTCACAAAGAGTTGCCGATTGAGTATCGAGCACCTTTTGTCGTTGCGATCAATGACCCAACTTGACGAGTCCAAGTCCTCGTAGGGCGCATGCCCTCTCGCGTAGCCCGAATCAATCCAAAGGCGGTTGGCTCCGAAGATTTCGATTCCACCTTCGTGGCCAGGGTCAACGTCGTCAAATTCAACAAAATCTGCACCGTCGATTGCAGACATTCTGGACTTAGATGGGTCAAATTTAAATCGAATACCCGACGGAGACGCAACTTGGAGCAGGGTTTGATTTTCGATGGAAACCAGGTTCACGTGCGGGTTTCCCCTAAGTGACGGAAAAAAGTAAGACCGTATTCCGGTGCGGGTTTGTTCGGAACCTCGACCGTAAGACTCAAAAATTTGGAAGGCCCCGTCGGACGAAAACACATAACTTCTGAACACCAAATCTCGTTTATCCACGGGGGTAACATAAACAAAACAATTTGTGTTCGACTTAATCACTTGATAGGTCAGCCCTTCGAGAGGAGTTGGGCCGGAGCTTTGGCACGACTCGGAGTCCTCTCCTGCAAATTCGCCCCAGACTGGCAGAAGGCTCAAAGAGGTCCCCGTGATCGCTGCCAACAAGACAGCTCGTATGGTCGAGCGTTTCATTGGCTTAGAACATCATGGAAGCCCTGTTCGATGAATTGCTAATGCACTACAGCATCGGCTCTTTGCGCTGCTGGAGAAGCCTTCAGAGCCTCGTACACCCAAAAGATGGAACCCAGACCAAGTGCGAAGGGAATAATTTGTAGCGCTAATTCAAGCCCGTAATGATCTGACAGCCATCCTACAAGAGGGGGTGAAGGGACGTCGCCCAGCAGGTGGATCATCAAAATGCTAAGTGCGAGTCCCGCACCTCGAAGACCCTCGGGTGCGGCTGAAATCAACGCCAGGTTCACCGGGCCCGTGGACATAAAGACGAGGAGTTGAGCTGCGATCATGCCGAACCAAAAGGGAATCAACGGATCGGATCGCAGGATCAGGGCGACCAGCGGGGCTCCCAAAAGGCAACTCAGACCCGCTACCCAGATGGGACCGTTAGGGGTCCTTTTCGAAAGTCGATCGGAAAGCCAACCGCCAGAGAACGTGCCAATAATTCCGGTCATGACCACGACCGCACCAAAACTGCTCGTGGCGGATTGACGATCCATTCCGAGCTCGCGTTCCAAGAATGCGGGCATCCAAAATGCGAGGGCACCCATAGCAAACGTATTAAAGGTGTATCCCAGAACCAGGTTGCGATATCTTCTCAAAAACAAAAGAAATTTATAATCTCGGAGTATTGAGTGCTTTTGGTTTTTGGGGCGACTCGAGAGGTTGGGTTTTTGGCTATCCGCGAGGCGCCAGATGAGAAATGCCAAAATCATTCCCGGTATCCCAGCCAAAAGAAAGGCCGCCCGCCAACCAAAATGAACGTCCATGAGGCCCCCGCAAACGTAACCCAAGGCTGAGCCCACCGGGATCGCGAGATAAAAAATCGCAAACGCAATTCCATGGCGATTTTTGGGAGTGGAGTCGACAATCAAGGTGGGAGCAATGGTGCCGTAGGCTGCCTCCCCCACACCGACCAGAGCCCGCGTCGCTAAAAGAGAATGAAAAGATTGCGCGAACGCCGCTAGAGCGGTGGCGATACTCCATAGCCCAACGCCAACGGCCATCACCCGCGGGCGATTCCCCGTATCGGCCACCCGTCCGAAGTAGGGCGAGCTCAACGTATAAACAAGAAGAAACGAGGTCATCAATAATCCCGCCTGAGCGTCGGTGAGCTGCAGTTCGGATTTGCGTAGACTCTCGACCAACGCCGCCACAATGTAACGGTCGAGATAATTCATAAGATTGACCAGTGTGAGCAGTATCAAGAGCGAGCTACCCGCCCGACTCAACCCGGGAATCATGGAGAAGCGGCGGCGCTAGGCGTGATGGGGGCCGTGGACGCAGGAGCTCTGGAACTTTCGGTTTCCTCGGCCGCTAATTCAGGTACAGCGGGGGCCGGCCATTCTGTGAATTCCAGCTCTACACTTTCGATTTTTACAGGCGTGAGAGGCCGATCCAACGCGTTGGTTTTCACGCCCGAAATTTTTTTGACGGTCTCCATACCGGCCACCACTTGTCCAAAAATAGAGTTTGGAGTTGAGTCTAGCCAATCCGCCTTGTCGATCGTAATGAAAAACTGGCTTCCATTGACGCTCTGTCCATCCGGGGTCACGACGGCAGCTACTCGTCCGCCTGAATCAAACTTAAACTTTTTGTTCACCTCGAGACGGTTCGCAAATCCAGGGCTGCCTCGTCCGTTTCCGGCCGGATCGCCCCCCTGAATAAAGTTGCCTTTTACAACTCGATGAAAAGTGAGCCCATTGTAAAATGGCCTTCGAACGGGGTTCCCTGTTTGGAAGTCAAAATGAGTTTTTCGCCCGAGTGAGAGTTCGATAAAATTCTTTACGGTTTCAGGGCAATCAAAGTGAAAGAGTTGAACCTTAAACGAACCCAATGAAGTCAAAAATATCGCATGAATCTTTTTGTAGTTTCCAAGCTCGAGGGGTTTTTCTTCATTTGGTCTTTTCCCACTCAGAGCCGCGGGAGGGGGAGTGGGCGCGGCCAACGTGACAGGATCTGCGGGGGCCATCAGGCTTGCGGCATCAAGAGGTTCGGTTGGTTTTCCAGGACTAACTTCAGCGGGAATGACAGGAAGCGGCGGGGGGAGTTGGGTGTTTACAGTCTGCGCTTGTGCCTGAGATAAACCAACCGCATTTAATGCAAAGCAAGCCAGCAAAAGATTTGTCACACTAGTAAAGCTCACAAATTCTCATCGGTTTGGGGCGAGCAGGTAATGAGGAAAAATCAGGCGAGGTCGATGTCTTTGTCTCAAGATGGGGCGCACTTTTTAGTCGAGCAGCGGCTCTTTTTACGGAGTCTCAAGTTTAGACACAAGTAAGGGCATTAGCCCTTCAGGGTGTCCGGTAGTAGCTCCAAAGGTACTCCAAACCCGACCACACCGAAAGAGCCACGCTCGCCCAAAGAATCCAATATCCGATAGTTCCGATCGGTATTCCCCAAATGGGCTCGTGAACTAAAATACAGGGGATTGCAAACATCTGGATTGCGGTCTTCCACTTGCCGACCGTCCCCGCCGCTATGACAACTCGGTTCGCCGCAGCGGCGGAGCGAAGTCCACCGATCAGCGTGTCTCGTGCTAAAAGAATTACCACCATAATGGCGTCGAGCCTACCTGTCGGGATGAGGTAAACAAGAACGCTGGTTACAAGAATTTTATCTGCGACTGGATCTAAAAACTTTCCATAAGGGGACTCGATTTGATATTTCCTCGCGAGCTTGCCATCCAAATAGTCGGTTAACGAGGCCAGAATAAAGAGGGCAGCCGAAACTCCGCCCCCCCAACTTGAGTCTCGTCCCATCGCGAAAATAAGTGGTGGCACTAAAAGAATTCGCGAGGTTGTGAGCCAGTTGGGGAGTTGTCTCTTCCATGCCGGAATCGTTGATGACATCATGATTATCTATGTCAGCTTTTTGTTTTTCACAATCGTTTGTGTTTTCGGCAGCGATTTTGGTCGGAGGGTTGCTCTTAGCAGCTGACGGCGAGACCCCTCCATTTTGGAAAAGTAAAAAGGAAGTTTACCGCCAAATTCAAGAGGAGAGGCGGATCGTGGTTTCGGCGACAGATAGTACGGTCCTCAAGGGGAATCAAAAGCTGGAATCGCTTCGTGTGGTGGCCGCGGGCCGCGTGCGAGGGGCCTTGCAGGACGTTTCAAAGATTGTGAGGGACTACGACAAGCTTAAGCAGGTGGACGAGAGTTTGTTTCCGTTCGAAATGTGGTTGGAAGTTGCT
>FRDC01001330.1_pt1 | contig 82490 bp, 45 predicted proteins | sample 1106171 | NCBI WGS metagenome assembly FRDC01 (sample SAMEA3930566, study PRJEB13176) | freshwater metagenome | biome: Drinking water system; feature: drinking water; material: water | place: Singapore | collected 2014-12-20 | reverse complement strand
GTACAATAGAAGAAATTACTGTTGGTTCTGGACTATCATTATCAGGAGGAACATTAACTTCTACTATTAATTCAAGTAATTCTGTTGTTGTAACAGTTAATTTTGAAAATTTATCTTCTGACGAGTCTTACTCAGCGTCTGCAACATTAACAGGTCAATCTTGGGTCACTTCTTCTAGTAAAATAGTTTGTTCTGTTTTTGGAGTTGCAACAGCGGATCACGATCCTGATGATTATATTCTAGAGGGAGTTTACGCATTTGCTACTAATATTGTTAACGGTGTTGGCTTTGATGTTATTGCATTAGCTCCTAATGGAACGTTTGGACGATATATAATTCATTGTATTGGAGTGTAAATATGTCTGTAATTATAAAGAGCGGAAGCAGTACAAACACTGCAAATGTTAATTCTGATGGTGAATTACTAATTGCACCTAACAAGGACGTTACAAAGGCGGGTTTAGTTGCTATTGCGGGCAGACCTGATGATGGATCTGTGTTAGGAACTCAGTTGGTAAGAGAAGTTGATATTAATGACGACTTTGCTGTTAGAGTTAGTATTGAAAATTTATTATATATTGAAAATTTTATAAGCTCACAAATTAATACTGGATCTTGGAATCAGTCTACATCTGGTTTGACTATAGCTACTGGATCGGGATATTGTTCTTTAAACTCAACAAATGCAAATACTACATCTGCTTATGCTATTATTAATACTTATAAAATTATTCCTCTTTATGGCACGACAACTGTATATACTCAGTTTAGGCTTAAATGCGTTGGTACAGCTTCAGCAAACAAAGTCATTGAATTTGGTCTTGGATATGTTGCTACAAACGCAGCTCCGACAGATGGAGTTTTTATTCGATGGGCGTCAGACGGAACTTGGGTTGGAGTTCTTAATAATAACGGATCTGAAACTACGACCACGTTATTAGGTGGTTATACGGACAATGATACTGCTTATTTTATTATCGGGGTAAGTCAGCAAAGAGTTGAGTTTTGGAAAGACAATATTTTAATTGGAGCAATTAACTGTCCAACAACTCTTGATTCTCCGACTAGATCAGGTTCTTTACCTGTTTTTGCTAGAGCTTATAATGGAGGTTCTTCTCCTGCGACTCCTCCTCGTATAGATATTGCTGAAATACAAGTTTGGTCTTCAGGTGCGGATTTTAAAAGAACTTTTGCAGAACAGATGAGTTTAGTTGGAAACAATGCGAACGGTGGTGCAACTGGTTTTTCTACTTTAGGCACTCAATCTAATATGACTAACTCCGCAGCTGTAACAAGCGCAACTATAACTAATGCTAATGCTCCTGCAACCGGATACACAGGAACTAGCTTGGGTGGGGAATTTCAATTTGTAGCTCCAGCTGGTGCAAATACTGACTTTATAATTTTTGGTTATCAGGTTCCTGCTGCTTCTGCTACAACCCAAGCAAGAAATCTTGTTGTGACAGGATTAAGAATTAATACAGTTAATACAGGTGCTGCTGTTGCAACAACTCCGACTATAGTTGTTTGGAGCCTAGGTTTTGGTTCTAGTGCAATCTCTCTGGCTACAACTGATGCCGCTGCCACTAAGGCTCCTAGAAGAGTTCCGATTGGAATTCAATCATTTCTTGTTGGTGACGCAATTGGACAGCAACGAGATCCAATCAATATACGTTTTGGAACGCCTGTTTGTGTTTATCCGGGACAATTTTTGCATGTAGTTGCTAAAATTCCCATTGGCACAGCAACTGCTTCTCAGGTTTTAAGAGGACTTGTTGGCATTGAGGGGTATTGGGAGTAAATAATGAGCGCAACAATAAAAAGCGGAAACAATTCTAACGTACTTTCAGTTGACTCAGATAATCAAATTTTAATAGCTCCGAACAAAAATAGAAACAAGTGTGGATTGTCTATTCTTTCGTCTTTGCCCGGTAATTCTTATGATACTTCTGTTACTTCGATATCTTCTAATATTGCTAGGGAATTTGATGTTAACGATGATTTTGGATTCAGAGTCGGCATTGATCAAATGCTGTTTTACGAAAATTTCTTAGGAACATCTTTAGATTTAGGAAATTGGAGTCAGTCTACTGCTACTTTTACTATTGGTGTTGGTACAGGAGGCTGTGCGCTTAATTCTTCGAACCTTACTAACACTGCTTGTTGGGCGCTTATATCAAGCTATAAAGCTATTCCTTTATATGGAAGCCAAACTGTTTACGTTCAGTTTCAAGCAAGAGCCACGGGGCAAGATCAAGGTAATAAATCTATTGAATTTGGATTATCATTTACTACTGCCGGCAATAATCCTTCAGATGGCATATTTTTTCGTTATGGTCCTTACGGAGACTTTAGAGGAGTTATAAATCATAACGGTATTGAATTTCATACAGATCCTTTTCCTATGACAGTTGGAGGTTCTACTTATCAATATATTATGGCTATAAGTCAACAAAGAGTTGAATTTTTTGTTAATGGAAATATGGTTGGATTTATAAATACTCCTACAGCCTTAGGATCTGCTACGCTATCAGGTTCATTACCCTTATATGCAAGAGTTGTAAATCAAGGAGCAGCTTCTACGTTTATTGGTCTGCCTCCAAGGTTAGTGTTGTTTGAAATACAGGTTTGGACTTCTGGCCCTTATCATAATCGCTCTTATCAAGAACAAGTTTCTTTGATGGGTCGTCATTGTCAGAGCGGTACTTCGAATTTTTCTACTCTTGGTTCGCAATCTAATATGACTAATTCTTTAGCTTTAACTTCTGGAACATTAACTAATACGGCTGCTCCTGCTAGCGGATATACAGGTACAGGCTTAGGTGGAGAGTTTCAATTTGCAGCATATGCCGGAAATAATACAGATAATATTATTTTTGGATATCAGGTTCCGGCAACAGCAGCAACCGCAGGTTCCTCTTTGCGTTCGTTAATGGTAACTGGAATCCGCATTAATACAGTTAATACAGGTGCTGTTGTTGCAACAACTCCAACCGTTTTAGTTTGGAGTCTGGCTTATGGCTCGACTGCTATTTCTTTAGCTACAGGCGACGGAGCTGCTACAAAGGCTCCTAGAAGAGTTCCGATTGGAATTCAATCATTTCTTGTTGGTGACGCAATTGGGCAACAAAGAAATCCAATCAATATACAATTTAATACACCTATTTGTGTTTATCCGGGACAATTTTTGCATGTAGTTGCTAAATCTCCTACTGGGTTAGGAACGGCAACTGCTTCTCAGGTTTTAAGAGGGATTGTAATGATTGATGGTTATTGGGAGTTTTAATTATGGATGTTTCAGTTAAAAGCGGAAGTTCTGCAAATACACTAACTATTAATTCTGATAATGAAGCTTTGGCAAAGCCCACAGGTACTGCTTCTAAGTCTGGAGTTTTGTTAGCAGCAGCAAGATCAGGAACGATTAATTCTATAACAGGAACGTCTGGATTAAGTTATACAGGATCGTCTCAAATAATAGAAACAGATTCAAACGACGATTATGCAGTCAGAATTAGTGTAGAAAATTGTCTTTTTTCAGAAAACTTTTTAGGCTCATCTCTTAATAATAATCTTTGGTCTAACGCTGTTGCAAACAGTGCTACAGTTACTGTATCAGGAGGAAATGTTGTCTTAACTCCTGCTGTTACAGCTGGTACGGGCGCTATTATTAGCTCTTATCGTCCTATACCAATCAACGGTTCTACTCCTACGTGTTGTGTTTTTCGCGCAAAAATTAATGGTTGCTACGCTGGACAAAAAGTAATAGAATTTGGTCTAGGCATTCCTCCTGCTGCTGGTGTTACTTCTGCTATAGACGGAGTGTTTTTCAGATTTGGAGAAGAAGGTGAAATTCGTTGTGTTATAAATAATGCTGGCTGGGAAATCAAATCAACTCGCATTGATTATCCGGTTGTAAATGCAATAACTTACGAGTACAAGATAATTGTTTCTCAAAGTTCTGTTAGGTTTATGATAAATGATAAGATAGTTTGGTCGCATGAAAGTCCTCCTGGTTTTGATTCTCCAACCAGAAGTGCCAATTTAAATATTTTTGGTAGATTATATTTGGTAAATCCGCCTCCATTTCAACAAACTTCGACAACCTTATCTATTCCTTTAGTTCAATGTTGGAGCGTTGGAGGCGATATAAACAGACCTTATGCTCACGAAAGATCTTCTAGTGGTTATAATTGTAATAATGGAGGAACTGGTTTTGCAACTTTGGGTACTCAATCTAATATAGGAAACTCTTCGTCTGTTTCGTCTTCGACTTTGAGTAATATAGCCCTTCCTGCTAGCGGTTATTCAGGTTCAACACTAGGTGGTGAATTTCAATTTGCAGCTCTCTCGGCTTCTGATACTGACTTAATTGTTTTTGCTTATCAGGTTCCTGCTGGTAGTGCTTCATTTCAGGCTAGAAATCTAGTTATTAACGGAATTAGAATTTGGGTAGCGGGTATTGGCGCTGCTGGTGATGCGTCTATTCCAACGCTGATGGTATGGTCTTTAGGTTATGGTGCAACGAATTTTAGACTTGATACAGCTAACGGAGCGGGTACTAAGGCTCCAGTCATTATACCTTTGGGAACTATAAATTTTACGCCTTCTTCTCCTATTGGTTTTGTTCCTGATCCAATAGATATTAGTTTCGAGGCTCCTGTATCGGTTTATCCAGGACAGTATTTGCACGTAATAGTAAAAATACCTATCGGAACCAATACAGCCAGTAGATTATTTAGAGGATTGGTAGGTTTTGATGGTTATTGGGAGTAATTGGGATATATTATGAGTTATACAGCTTCTATTAATTTAGTTCTTGGAACAAGTAAAATTGGACTGTCTCTTGTGGCACAGCTTATAAATACAGCAGGATCTTCTGTTGGTTCTTCTATTCATTCAGGTTTTATTGAAATTGGTCAAGGGAATTATATTTGGACATATGATCAATTTCCTGATGGGTTTCGTGGAGGTATAAAGTTTTTTGACCAAGCAAACCCTAGTATAGTTTTAGCTTTTGTTGCTATAAATCCAGAAGAAATTGAACAAATTGCAAAGATAAATCAAACAATAACTTCTCCTCCGCAAAATCTTGAAATTAAAGTTTCAAATCCTGTTAATAATAAAAGTATAAATATACAAACAGGGGTTAGATAATGCAGCAACGTATATATATTGAATATAAGATTGACGGACAACTTAAAAACGCTAATGCTGTATCTTTATGTTCTCCTGACGGGACGTTTGGCGTAAAAAATAAAGATACATCAGAAATAATAGTTCCTGCTAATGCTATTGTTTCAAACCCTTCAGTTGGAGTATACGAATATCAGTTGCAAGCTGTTCCTGGTGTTGTGTATACTGTGGTTTGGAAAGTAATACCAAATTTAGGTGATCAGCCGGTTTATGTGAATCAAATTGCTGGTCCATTTTCAGATGTTGTTAAAAATACTGTTAGGGCTGTTCCTGATTTTAGAGGTTCTTTTGTGCAGGGTTCATTAGGAAATTTGTTTTTAAGCATTTCTGATATAGACGCAAACCCGCTTACAGCTGAGTCTATTTCTTTAACAGTAAGCAAGGACGGAGTTCCGGTTTTATCTAATGTTCGTCCTGACTTTATTAAGGCTGGATTTTATACTTTTGATTGGAGTATTCCAAGAGATCAAGAAATTGGTAAATATTTAGTAACGTGGTCTTATACTGTAAATGATTTTTCTTTTGTTGAGTTTCAAGAAATTATAATATCTTCTTTAGGTGATACTCAAAGCGCTCAGGTTCAATTGTATGGTCAGCGGATTAGCGACTTAAGAATGGCGTTAAGCGAGATGATCGCTTGCGCGCAAAAAATTCCTGTATACCACGAAGAAGCAGTTGCTAATAAACAAAAGAATTTATTTAAGTTTACTTTTGGACGATGGAATCAGGTTTTTGGTACAAGAATATATCGTAATAACATTTTATTAGAAGACGGTATAGAAATTAACTACCCTAAAGGATTAGTAAATTTTGACTATTCAGTTTCCGATTATGACGTTATTCATGCAGACTATAATTTTAGATGGTTTAGCGACGAACAATTAGATATTTTTTTACAGAACGCAGTATCAGTTTTTAATATTTATCCGCCGAGCAGCAATTTTAGTTTATTTAGTGTTCCTGACGCTTATGTGCCGATTGTATTGTATGGAGCGGCAAAAGACGCTTTGAGAGAGTTATTACTTTGCTTAAATTTTCAACAGCCTCAGCAGGTGTTTGGCGGCTCAGAAAATGCGCAGAAAGCTTTTAGTAATTTTGAAACTTTGAAAAAGAACTATGAAGAAGAATTTAAGGGATTATTAGAACAGAAAAAGAGAGGCAAGTACCCAAGAACAAGAGCTATTGTTACTCCTGAGTACACGCTTCCTGGTGGTAGGTCTAGATGGTTTAGATATTTGTTTGGAGGGGGATCTTAAGTTTTTTGAGGTTTTATTTTTGCGAAAATATTCAAAAACAGATATTATCTAGACGAATAAATAAAAAGAAAGGAGGTTTAAAAGCATTTATTCTTGCGATAAAGTGTTTTTGAATTGTATTTATAAATAAGAAAGGAGAATATAATGTTAACAAGAGTGGAATCTAATGCTTCTCGTTTGTCAAATGGTTTAAATTCTGTTTTTGAAAACCTTATTTTTCCTGAACTAAACGGTTTTAGTTCGTCTTTAGGTTTAATGGATATTTATGAAGATGAAAATTACGCTTATATAGAAATTGATGTTCCTTCGTTTGAAGCAAAAGACATAAATATAGAATCCCTAAACAGAAAAATTATTATTTCCGGCGAAAAGACTTTGACGGATAATTCTTCAGAAAAGAAGAATTACAAAATAAAAGAAAGAACTTCGTCAAAGTTTAGAAGAATGATTTTGTTAGACGAGTCTTTTAATGTTTCGGATATGGAAGCTGAGATAAAAGACGGTGTTCTAAAAATTACTGTTCCAAAAATGAAAAAAGCCGAAACAAAGAAAATTGAAATAAAGAAGAGGTAATTTAAATCAATAAATGAATTATTAGTTAGAAACTCTTTAAATAGGGTTTCTAACTTTATTAAAAACGGAGATTATATGAAAATTGTTATTAGCGAATCTCTCAAACAGAGCGAATATAAAGTATTAACTCCGATTGATCCAGAAAAATATCCAGTTCGCAGCGACTTAGAAGGACCGATCAGATTGCGCAGCGGTAAAATTGTTTATTATGATCCAAAAGAAGGCAAATACTATGACGCTGGTTCAGATTTTTATATGAGTCAAGAGGAATATGATTATCACAATAATCCTCGCGAAAAAAGCGCGAGCAAGAAAAAGATGAAAAATCCATGTTGGGACGGTTACGAAATGATTGGTACTAAAAAGAAAAAAGGGAAGAATGTTCCAAATTGTGTGCCAAAAAACTAATAATAAACGATGTAATGTATTATGATTGATGCAAATATTAAGTCAACTTCTAAAGAAGTTATTGAGAAAATAAAAAATCTTGGATTACAAGGTTCTATTGATTTTTATTTTATTCCAAGTCAAACTCTTATTAATATGATTATTAGAGGCGGCGATCCTGTTATAGACTCTCTTCCTCTGTTTTCAAAAAAATTATTCACCGAACTTGAAAGAGATCAGGGTGTGTTACTAGATACAAACATGGTTTGGAAATATATAGATGGTACTTTAGATAAAAAAAATACATATTTATTTGATTTAGGAGAAATTAAAATATATAATTTACCAGTTAAAGAATTAGTAATTAAAGGATTAAATAAATCTAAGGACAAATAAAGGTATGACTGCAATATAATTACAATTATAAATCGTATTTTTTAATTAACATAAAAACATTATTAGAGAGTTTTTGAATAGTGAACCTTCCTTTAGCGAGAACAGTTTTCCTCGCAACTCTTCGGAGTAAGGAAGGTTTATTAATTTAATTATTTTTGAGTAATGATTATTTAGAGGAGTTTTTATGGCTAAAAAATCAAAGGCAAAGAAAACTGATTTAGTTTTTAATGAACGAGAAGCATCAAAGTTGCTTATTACAGTAAGCGCTAAAAATGCTGATCAAAAAAGAGCCTTAAAAGCTATTTCTGATAACTCAATTACCTTTGTATACGGAGCGACAGGTAGCGGAAAAACTCACTGCGCTGTTGGTTGGGGAATTCAAGAACTTGTTAAGGGAAATTTTGATAGAATTATATTTACTAGACCTTATGTTGAGGCTGGCGAAAAGTTAGGATTTTTGCCTGGTAACTTCGACGCTAAGTTTGCTCCGTTCGTAATGCCTTTATATGAAGTTGTTTCTGATTATTTAAGTCATGAAGATATTAAAGATTTAATGGATAAAAAGAAAATTATAGTTTATCCATTAGCTTTTATGAGAGGCGCAACGTTTAAAAGATCTTATATCGTGGCAGACGAAACTCAAAACGCAACTGTTCAGCAAATGAGAATGATGCTTACTCGTATAGGAGAAGGTTCAAAAATTGTTTGCACTGGTGATGTTGAACAGTCTGATTTGTGCATGAGAACAAATGGCTTAGCTGATGCTATTGCTCGTCTTCAGGGCGTCGAAGGATTGTCTTTTATTGAGATGCCTTACGAAGCCTGCGTAAGACCAAAGATTGTTGCAGATATTGACCAAAGATATAAGAGTAAGCCAAATAATATAGATAATAAAAGTTCTTTTACTAAATAATATTTTACTCATAATTTGACGAAATTAGATAATGTCATTTTTTAATCTATTCAGTGGAGATTGTTTAAAAAATCTTTCAAAGATTGAATCTTCTTCTGTTGATTTAATTTTGACAAGTCCGCCATATGCTGAAAAGAGAAAAACAGAGTATGCAAGTATTCCAGAAAAGGAATATATTGATTGGTTTCTGCCAATTGGTTTTGAGCTTAAAAGAGTCTTAAAACCGAGTGGCTCTTTTATGCTTAATCTTAAAGCTCATTGTAGAAAAGGAGAAAGATCAACATATGTCATGGAACTTGTAATATCATTGAATAAACAGGTTGGTTTTAAATTTATTGATGATTACGTTTGGTATAAAAGCGCCACACCGAGAGAAAAGACTTTTCGTTTAAAAAATTCTTGGGAGCCTATATATCATTTTAGTTTAGGTAAAAATTACATTAATCATGAAGCTATAAAGGTCAAATCTTCTGCTACATTTGCAAACAAGAGAGGTTCTGCTGTTTATGACAGCATTACGGGCAATATTGGAGGTTTTCATGATATTGCGGATCAACAAGAAGGATGGACAGATCCTGATAACACTCTTTACTTTCCTACAGCGCTATTAATAAAAGATAAAATGTATAAACATCCGGCTAAATTTCCTATTGAGCTTGCTGATTTTTTTGTTAAAGGCTTTTCTCCTCCTGATAATGGAGTAGTTTTAGATCCTTTTGCGGGTTCAGGTATTGTCGCTGCATCGGCTTTAAAAAATAATAGAAGTGCTATTGCGATAGAGATAGAACAGAAGTATTGTGAGATTATAAAAAAAAGGATTGATGATTTAAAAATAAGTAATATAATGTTATAGTATATCAGATGAACTTTTGGGAGAATTACATGGGTGCGTCTAAATTTATTAGTTTTTTGCTTAAAAAATCAGATAATCTTCGTCACTTAATTGACGACGGCGATATACTTGGTCCAAAAGAAGTTTTAAAATCTAAAACCCCTCCTGTTGTGCAGACAACAGCGCCGCGAGCAATCGTTCCCGATCTTCCGCAAGAGAGAAAGCCTTCTGCGTTAACCACTGAAAACAAGCCCGTGGTTAACGACGTTAATTTAACAGATCGAGAAATTAACGTAATGAATGCGATGAAAATAATGTATAAAAAATTAGAAGAGCAAGAGTTAAATGATTTGGATCCAGGTGTAGAAATTAATTATAATAAATTTGATAATTTATTTAGATCTTTAGTTATTTCGAGAAAAAATACAGAGGCTATAAATCTTTTAGATAGATTTATGGCTTTGGTTAAAGCCGAAAGAGAAGGTAATACAAGATTATCTAAAGATGAAGCAATGAATATTTTGCTTGAAAAGTATAATCGTCTTTTAGAAATTATACCTTCAAGTGGCAGCGGTCTACCAAATTTCCAAAGAATTAAGCAAGAATTTTTACGTCAAACTCTTCAGGATCCCAATCTGGCTCCTTATGTTAATGATTTCTTGTCTGAAATTTCAAAAAGAACCCTTCCAGGAGAAAGACCGCCAATACCCCTAGAAAATGGAAAAGATAAAAATTTATCATCCCAAGAAATTAGAGGTTTAATTTATTTTAAGGGAATTGATAAGGTTCGAGAGTTACCAGAAATTATTAATAATGATGTAAATTATGAAACTCTTGAAAGAGTGTCTAAAGAAATTGTTGACGAGGTTGGTATTAATAGAGAATCGCTTGCCAAAGAGTTTTTATCAAATTACTTAAAGTTATCTCCTAATAAAGAAGAAAGAGATTCTGAAACAAATAATAGATTGTTTCAATTATTAATTGATAACAGAGCAAATCAGTCTTTGATGGACGACGAACAGCTTGCGGAAAAATTAAGAAGAGCAAGAACTGATGACAACAGTAAAAGACTTAGTGTTAGCGATAGTCTTGATTTTATTGAGCATACTCTTTTTATGCCGGACAGATACGGAAAAGAGTATATTGGCAAGTTTATGATAGATCAAAAGCCAGAGGAACTTTTAAGAATACTTAGAGAGTCTGGCGCGGAAGAAGAAACTGTTGATTTGTTAAAAAGCAATATACTTACAAGATCTAAATCTAGTTATAATACTATACAGAATCATGATTTAATTAGAGAATATTATCCTCAAATATCTGAATATATTATGAGTTTAATAAAATCAAAAGATAAAAGATTTTTTGATTGGGCAATGAAAGAAGCTTTCCGAAATACAAACCGTGGTGCTAATGCTTTCATCCGTCAAGCTCCTTCTGCAAAAGGAAAAGATGGAGATGAAGTAGAAATTGATTTTGCAGATAATAAAGAAGAATATAATGAGAGACAAAAAGTTAATAATGAAAAGATTTTAAAAGATAATGGATTGAAGAGCAGCGCGGATGACGGTTCTGATTCAATAACTCCTCAAAAAATAAAGAGCTTTTTTGATAATTACAAAAAAATAAAATCTTATTATCAAGATCTGATAAAAGGCTTGGACGCAACATATTCTAGATTAATTACATCAGATAAGTCTACTGCTTTGCAATTACTTCAGAAAAAAGCGGTAATATTAGCTGCGTTTAAAGTTGCTGATGTTAGAATTAATAATATGTTTATGAAAGGCCATAATCGTTATGTTCCAGTCGGAGATATTAGGATTAAACATATTATTAATCAAGATTGGAGCAGCTTAGTTGAGGCTCGTGAAATAGGTCAAGCAATTAAAGATAATCCTGAAACACTAGAACTTGCTCATAAAGCGGTTGAAGACGGTTTGCTACCTAGAGAAATAAACGGCCAACCCATTGACTCGCCTGAACAAGCATTTTTAGACGACATTGCGGTAAGCGATGCATACGGCGATTCAAGACTTTGGTTGAGACTTAAAAATTTTGAAAGTTTCATGTTGAGCGATGATATGATTAAAAATCATAGTCGAGAAGCAATCATATCTTTCGTTGACATGATAGGTGTTAATCCAAAAACAATTGCGCTAGGCACTCTTTTGGCTAAAAACAACAGTCCTTCTATTGTTAATGCTAAAGTCGAGTATCTAACAGAACTAGTCAGAAGAGGCGTTATAACAACTTACACTGAAGATCAAATCGAAAATATGACTATCGAAGAAATAGATCATATATTCAAAGATTTTAGAGCTGATATATCTGGCTTTTTTGGTTCTATAGATAACAGAATACAAGCTATCGTTAATAGCTCTCGAATAACTGATAGTGACATTTACAGAATAAGCGATGGCGTTTTTTCAAGCAAAGAAGATTTGATTAAAAAGACAAACGATAAAATTGGAAAAGCAAAATTAAAAGAAGTTGTTAATAATATATTTAATCAAACTTATTATGATAGTATAAAATATCCTGCTAATGATTATGAATCATTATACAAACATCTTAAAGATCAAGTAAGCAAAAAGCAAAAAGAAGATGAATCTATATTGTCTAAGATTCATATTGACTCTGTTGATGAAATAGATTCTCTTCCTCCAAGAAGAGTTCAGCAGATTGCTAAGGTTTACTTTCCAGAGCTTTATGACGCTTTTAGATATAATCTTTTACGAGTTAATAAAACTTTTACTAAAGAAGAATATATAAAAATAATTGAAGACGTAAAATCTAGAAACATATCTCCTCTCTCAACAAAAAGTTTACCAAGCGGCGGCTTGCAAGATGCTCTTGTGTTTGCAAAAATATTAGATTTACCAAGAAACAACGATAAAGCTGTTCAGGCTGCTATAAATATGCGTAATATAAAAACTGCTACTAATATAAAGAAGATGATATTATTTAGAAAGCTAGCAAAATTTATTAATATTTAATATGGAAAAAGCAAATTTAATTTGTGTTTGTGAATTTTGTAGAAATCACAATAATAATGCTTTAATAGAAATTAATTTTGCAGATAAGACAATTTATTATTTTTGTTCTTCTTGCGAAAAAATGAATAAAATGGATTTGTCAAAGCCTTTACCTCCTTCGTATCCAAAGTCAAAAAGAATATCATAAATAATGAAAGTAAATTATGGGATATGCAACATCAAGACAAGTTTATAATATTCTCGCACAGGCTCTAACAAGCGCAACAAGTAAGGTTGTTAATGGGCAGCCTGTGCCTCTTGTACAATTTGGTAAAGATTCAGATGGTAATACAATTACTGACGAAATTATTAATCAATATATATCATGGGCAGGTGACCAAATTGATGCAGCCATTAGCGAACTTTATGTCACTCCGTTATTAGAAAAAACAGATTTGGAAATGTCGTTGCTTCAAGATATTGATCCATATAATCAAGATGTTTTAGTTTCTAGAGCTTCGTCGTTAAGTCCAGGAGACTCTTTGATTTTTATAGACGACACAGGAGAAGAGAGACATACAGTTACAGAAATTATTAATAATCAGCAAATTGAGACTCAAGAACATATTGTTGGGACATATTTTAAAGAAACGGCTAGAGTTGTTAGGGTCAAATATCCACCAACTATTAATTTAGTTTGTTGTCGGTTGGCAGCTGCGAATATATATGATAAATACTTTGCCTCTCAAGCTAGCCCTAATGTTTCTGATTACGGAAAAACACTTCGAAAACTCGCTATATCAGATTTGAATTCAATTTTAAATGGTATATTTATACTGTATGGTCAAAAAAGAATTGGACATAGATTCTTTAATCCAAATCTTAGAGACCGTTATGGATTACCAGGAATAGAAGGAAGCGACCGAGAAATTAAGGGAGGCGAAGCGTGAGCAAAGACGAATCTTCTGCTTCTAATGTATTAAATAATTTTCTAAATTTTATTAAGGAACTTGATGACAATCAACAAAAAGAATTTAGAAATTTTATATTTAATAACAAAATAAATATTAGCAAATCGCCTCAAGACGCAGAAAAAAGATTTGATTATGAAGAATATTTAAAAAATGGGCAAATAAGTTTGACAAAAGAGCAAATAGAACAAATACAAAATATTTTTAGTAATTTTATATTAGATATTATGAAAAAGAACATTAAAAATGATTGATATACTCGAAAGTGTTAGAAGAATAATTAGTCGTTGGGTTGACATTAGTTCGCCTTTAACTAGTGATATTTTATACAATGAAACTTTGCTTAAGGTTTCTTCTGCTATTCGTTTTCGAGCAGGTGACGAAGTTGCTATTCACGACGGCACAAACGGAGAACCCGGACTAAAAATTAAAGAAGTATTAGACACTAATACTATTATATTAGAAAAACCAATTAAAGTTAGTAACGGTTGGAAGGTATCTCAAAAAAGTGTTTTAAGTAAAACTTACAATGGCCAGTTTATAAAAGGAATTTATATAGGTGAACCGGATGTTATTCCGAGTTATCCTGCAATTACAATTCTTGGTCAGAGCAGAACTTCTGAATGGTTTACAATTGGTACAACAAAAGAAAGATATACTGTTCAAATCGTTGTTTATGTTGAAAGCGCTAATCATGAAGAGTCATATAGAACTGTTTCAGCAATTGCTAACATCATTCAGTTAGGATTAAAGAAAAATATATATCCCCTTATTGGACCTTATGACGTTGTTCGTACTATTGCGGACATTACAGGCGGTGACGAGTTTCTTAAAGTTGCAAATAGTAATGTTTTTGAGTGCAATGATAAAATCGTCATTGAAAATAAATATCAAGCAGAAGAACTGAGAGTTGCAAACATTATTGACGCAACAACAATACAGGTTTTTCCTAATCCTTATAATTCTTATAAAGTTGCAGACGAAACAAAAATTATTAAATTAAATAGATTTATATATAATTCTTGGCCTTCAGAGGTAAATTTTGGTTTTCGCTTTAAAGGAACTCTGCTTCACGCTGCAAGTATTAACTGGTTTGCAGAAGAGCAGGAAATTCAAAGACGCCACGGCTGGTCAGATCCTCAATTGTCTTAAAATCCGATAATATATTTTTTGGAGCAATAGATGAAGATACTTACTATTGGTGCTTCGCCTTATTTAATTATCCGTAATGGACTAATAAATAAAGTTATTATCAAGCACTTTAAATCTTTAGGACATGAAGTTTCGTCGGCAGTTTGGCATCATGACGAGGGATATTTTTTGCCAACAGACGAAGGACAGCACTTTTTTGAAGACAATAATGTTGCTTTGTGTGAACTTTTTCCTTTCGTACCTAAATCAGAAAATTGTGTTTCATATATTTATGAAGTTATGAAGGTAGTACAACCTGATATCGTTATAACTATTGGCGATTATAAAGATACTTCTTTTCTTTTCTCAATAAAGGCAATGTATCCAAGTTTATTTAAGTGGATATCAATTTGTACTTTCGATTCTCATTCAATTTCAAATGTTTATAAAGAAGCGTTTGAGTATGCAGATTTAGTTGTTTCTACTTCGAAGTTTGGATTAAGAGAAGTTACAAAATTTGCTAATTGTAATGCAGTTTTTGCGCCTTTTGGCATTTATGAACTTTATTTTGACGCTAATAAAGATCGTAAATTTGTTTTATGTTCTACTAGAAATGCTTATTCAAATAATATTGGGGCTTTTTTAGAAGGAACGGCTGGTTCTGGCTTAGAGCCTAGAGTTCATACTAACGTTTACGATCCAGGAGAATATAATTTAAATATCATTAAAAATAGATATTGTCCAGATTTTGATTGTTTTTCCGATGAGTATTGCTCTATTAAAGACGGTTTTTCTTTTGATAAAATGTTAGATATTTATAATAATTCATTTATTATAGCAGAATGTTCTTCAAAGTCTGCCACTGGTTTATCTGTGCTAGAAGGAATGGCTTGTGGATGCATTCCGGTTGGTCCTAATTTTGGGAGAATTGGGGAAATTATATCAGAACTTCCAAAGGAATTTCAATTTTATATATCGTATAATAAATTTGTAAGTAGTAATGACGAAGAAATCGCTATAATTTCTTCTGAAAGCTTAAAAGATAACATTATAAAAATAAAAAATAATATACTTAATAACAAAGAAATTTATACCGTCTTAAAGAAGTGTTGTATTGAAGTCGCGTCTAAATTTACTAGTTTATTATTTTTAAAAAACATTGAAAAATTAGTAGAAAAAGTTAGTAAAACAGATAGTTGTATCGCACTAGAAATCTTATAGAATATTTTTTAATTAAGCGCCAAATAAAAAAAGGAATGTATATTATTTCTTCTGAAATTAAAATTTGAATTGATGATGTACGTTCTAATATTTAGGAGTTTTAAAAATGGCGCTTCCTAACAGTGTTATAAAGGGACAAGATTACCTAGCGATAGCTACATTTTATGCAAACGCTATTACAAGTAACTTGAATTCAGTTGAATATTTATATGATGCAGTTTATCGCATAACACTTTCAGATCAGCTTATTCCAACTAAAGAATTAATTAATGAATTTTATGATAGCTACAATATAAATGCTTCTATCTATCGCTCTCCTTCAACGTACTTAAGCGCAGTTAGAGCAATCAATAATCATATTTTAAATAGATCGGGTTCATCAGTTCAAGATCTGGATGACTATTTAGTTGCTGAGAACATAAGAGTGCCTCTTGCTTGGGCGGATTTGTGCAAGGCTACTGGTGTTTTGATATGTAGACAGCGAATCCAAAATTCTCCGACTGTTTATGGAGACGGAACGCCCACTCCTACTTGCTCATAATTTTTATATGATTCTTGTTTTTGGTTTTTAAGGAGATTAAAAAATGCCTGTTCCAAATGCCCAAATGGGTTTTGTCGGTTCTGTAAGATTTTCAGGCGGCAATATTGGGCAAGAAATTTTAGTTAGAGCAAAATCTTGCAATATTCGAGCAAGGCAAGATATTAAGTACGCTGACGATATTGTAGACTCTCGAATTGATACAACTCTTTACTCTCTTGGTCCTAAAATTGTAGAAGGCAATTGCAGTTTTCCGTTAGTTCACGAAGGTATTGTTAATGGAACTACTAAAGATTGCGGCGAGGCAGCAGCTTCTTGTTCTACGAATCTAGCAGGCAGGCTTTGGAGAGTAGCGTCAGAAAGAGACCAAATTGGTAGATTAAAAAATCAATTTAATATTGATGTTCGTTATACAGATAACACTGCTTATAGATATCCAAATTGTTTAATTAATAAAATGGGAATATCAATTGTAAATGAACAAGAACTAGATATTAACTTTGATGTTATTGGTGGTTCGAATTCTACTGGTGAAGTCAGAGAGGCTTTAACTTCAGAGCGAGATCCTGTATTTTTATCACCAGCTAGAATTGTTACTTGGAATGACTTTATATTAAATATATTTGTCAGAGAAGAGGGCCTTTTTATACCTGGATCTTATATTAGAGAATTTAATGTTGAAGTTGATAATGATGTCGCAAGATTCTTTACATTGAATGGCCGTCTTAGCCCGCAAGATATTACAGCTAGAAAAAGGAAAGTAACTGGCAGTATTAAACTTATGGGCTTTTCTGCAAAACAGTTTCATGAGTTTATTTACAATAATCAAACAAGATATACTTCTCAAACAAAGATTAAGTTTGGGTATACTCTTGGCGGTTCGTCTGTACCTTATTGGGCCACATCGTTATGGGGCGTTTTGTTTCAGATTGAAGAAGTTGCTATTAGCAATTCTCTTATTGAAACGACAATCCCATTTAGAGCTCTTGGTGATTGTGAAAACGACTATGAAGCTATTGAATTAGGCGGCTGTAATCAGTCAATTTCTTCTGTTGGCGGAGCTCTCGGAGGTCCAACATCTCCGTCTTATTTCAAGCCATTGACTTCTTTTACTCCTCTTGTTTAATTTTAATACGAATATTTTTAGAAAAAATATTTCTATATTTATTATCTATTCTAGACGATAAAAAGTCTAAGGAGACTTTATGGTTAATTTAAAATCACTTATGGTGACAGAAGATGACGGAATAAGCATTTCTGTATACTTTAAAACTATAACAAATAAGTATGGTGTCAAAGTTCAAAAAGTTATTGACGAGGAAGAGGCAAAAGATTTAATAAGTAAAAAAGATACTTCTGTACAAACACTTAATACAAAGTGGGTTATACCTTCTTGGAAATTAAATAACGCTATTGTTAGACAGTCTACTTATTACGATCCTTCAACTGGTGAAAATAAAATTGATTTTAGTAAGTTTAAAGAAAATATAATTAAAAATTGTTTAAAAGAGTGGGATGTTGTTGATGATTCAGGTAATCCGGTGTCTATTACTCTTGATTCAATAGGAATGTTACCAACTAATGTTGCTAACGATATGTTTGATAAATTTAATAATTATATATACAGTTCTGAAGAAGATAAAAAAAAATAATTGATAATGTTATTCAGTTTTATACTAAAAATGAAGTAGATTTAGATTCATCTCATCCTGCTTTTTTAGAGCATCTTTTAGCTTCAGAATATTCTTGGTCTTTAAGTCAAATAAGAAATTTAAATATTAAAGATTTACAAGATCAAATTTTAATTTGCGCGCTTAAAAGAAAGTGTTTGCCGCCCCCTGTTTTATAAAAATGGAAATAAAAATGTTTAATTTTATAAATAAAGATAATAAAATTATAGTTAATATTTATACTTATGAAGATGAAAATAAAAAAGTTTATATTTGGTCTGATAATTTAACCGAATTAAAACCGGAAGTTTTTTCATTAGAAAAAGTTAATAAAAATACAATTATCTTTAATCCACCTTCTTTTAAAGACAGTATTGATATATCATCAAAGTCTTCAAAATTTGTGAACGGAGAGATCGTTTACGATCCTCAATTGATCACATGGAATCGGTTTGTAAAACTTTTGCACGACTGGGATTTTTCCGATCTTGACGGGAATAAAATACCTGTAAATGAAGAGAATGTTGGAATTTTAAACACTCTTTTAGCGCAAATTGTGGCAATTGATCTAGAAAAACAGATTGCTGCTCGACAGTAAAAACGTCAAGACTGGACCTTGTGCCTGTTTTGGTGAAGATTGAGGCAGGATAAAGGCGCAGTTCCTAACGGAAGACAAACATGAAGATGATGCAATTTTTGTTTGTTTCGGAGATCGTTGTTTTGTTTGCTTTGTGTTCTTCTAGAATGTTGCAAGAATTGATCAGGGGCACGCAGCAGCACAACATTTTTTATGGATTTGCTGCGGCATGTGTTGCTCTAGTAATTCCTGGATCTCTTGGGATTTGGTTGTTCGAGGTACTTGTCTGTCAATTTATCTGTCCTTGGTTGAATGATCTTCGTACAGCCAAACTTTTCATCTACGTTTTTGCTCTTTTACCTTTTTTAATCTACCTGTACTTTGCCTTGTTATTTCATTAAGTAAAATATTTTATATTTTGGGTTAGATCAATTAATAGTGATTGCTAGCCCGTAAAAGGGATGGCAATCACTATTTTTGTATTTAAAATATATTTTGATTAAAACTAAGAAGTCATATTATGGCAAATATTAGCGATAAAGAATCTCAACAGATAAAAGCACTGATTAGTGTTGTTTTTGGCTCTGAAAGATCAGAGGATCTGATTAATGATCTTAAAAAGGTAAAGAAATCTTCGGAAGATGCCGAGTCTGGGATTGCAAAATTTCATGATAGACTTTCTAAGCTTGATGAACGAGTTTCTAAAGCAGCTGGATATGTTTCTAAATTTACTTCTGTTATAAACGCACAGAATGTTTCATTGGTAGCGAGCGTGCGAGCGTCTTTGGAATATAGAGATGCAATAGCTTCTACATTTTCGCAATTTGCTAAATATGGAACCACCATAAATGAATATGAACAAAGTATTGAAAAATTAAGAAAGCAATATGGTGCTTCTTATTCTGATGCTATTCGCTTTAAAAGTAGTTTAGAAAAAGCTTTTAATGTAACTGGCCCTAATAACTTAGATAAATATTTAGAAGGCTTATCAAAGACTGTTGGACGTAATATTAGAGATGTTGAAGCTCTTAGTAATAAATTTACTAGTCTTTTTACTAATAATCCTCAGCTTGAGGATTTATTAGCTTCTGGAAATTTTGAAGGAGCTCAGTATTATGCAGGATCTCTTTTTGCGTCAGGTCAAATAAACACATCACAATACAAAGATTTTATTGAAGCTGCCTCTGCTCAGAATAGCAAAGTTATCGAAGAGGTACAAGGACCGTCTAATCTTGTTAGACAAGGACAGGCTGGTTTAGAAACTAGCTTAAAGAATGTTGGCGATATAATTACGGGTACAACAAAAACAATATCAGACGTTATTGGTGCAACAGATAAATTAAATAAAACAATGGAGTTTTTAGGTTATGCCATTCTCGGTTCTAGTTTATTAAATAGTTTAACAAGCTTGTCAGGTTTTCTGGCAAGAGTTGTTGGTACTGGTGCTGCTGCCGGGGCTGCTGGATCAGCAACAGGATCCGGTGGTTTACTTGCCGGACTAGGAGGAGCAGGTTTAATAGGAGCCGGAACAGCTTTAGGAGTTGGTACAGCATTTGCTGGTACTCTTGTCGCTGCGACTGCGGGTATAAATGAATATCAATTTTCTGATGCAAAGTCAGACAATGAAAAATATATTAAAAGTATGTACGAAAAAGCCGAACGTTTTGAAAAAAACGGGGATAAAATTGGAGCTGCAAGATCTCGTTTATTAGCATTACAGGCTTTACAATCTACAGAAAAAGCAGAAGACGGAAATCTTACTTTTGGTGCTGCTTCTAGATTTATTTTTGGATCTGATACACAAAGCAAAATTAACGAACAAAGAAAAGAACTAGAAAATCTTCAAAGAAATAAATCTATTGAAGATGCGGGTAAATCAGCATTAAAACTTGCTCAAGAATCAAATAGAATACAATCTACTCTTGCTAAACAAACTCAATTAAATCAAACTAATGTAAATCTTTTATCTTTACAATCAGATTTAGTAGGAAAAACTAGATTAGGAGCTGAAAGTCTTAATAAAACTTACGAAAGTTTAACGGCAGGATTAGACAAAGAAATAGATTTATTAACTCAAGCAGTGTCTAAATATGATGAAATAAAAAAATCAGCAACAACAACCCAAGAAATTAATGACGCAGAGTTATTATACCAAGAAGCTAGTCTTAAATTAGTCAGTGCTAAACTTCAAAAATATCAAATGTTAGCTCAAGCCGATGCCAGCTTGACTCAAAGTAATAAGAAAGAAATAGAAGCGTCTGTTTCTAGAGCGGACGTTCAAAGGTCTTACATTTCTTTGATAGATTCAGCCGGTGTTGGAGCTAAGGCTCAGATATCGTTACGACAACAATTAATATCAGAAGTTAACAACCAAATTTCTGCTTATGATCAACAAATATTAAACGAGCAAAATGTAATACAAGATTTACAAAAGAAACTGCAATCAGGAAATATTAGTCAAGACGATCGAGAAGCGGCAGAATCTAGAATTTATGAAGCTCAAATTCGTTTAAATCAAGCAACAGTTAGTAGAACAAACGCTCTAAAAGAGCAGGCAGAAGTAAGTAGAACACTTAGAGAAGGCTGGATTGACGCTATTAAGTTTTCTGTTAAAGGAGAAGGCGTATTTAGCCGAATTGTTGTTGATCAAAATAGAAGACTTGGTAGTTTACTCGCGTCTGGTCCTGATAAGTTAAATACATTTAGAACAGGTGGCACTACAGGCGGTAGATTAGAGTCCACAGCATTTACTACAAGCGGGCTTAGGCTTGGAACAGAAGGGGTTTACGAAAAGGGAGTTCTTAACCAATACGGATTAGGATCAGGATTTAATATATATGATGTTGGAGAAAAAGTTTTTAACTCGCAAAGAAATTTAATAGCAAATAATACGCAAGCAGCGTCTTCGGTCGCTGCGTCTCCGTTTGGTGTTATTGCTGCCATTGAAACAGGAACAGCAAAAGGAATTGAAAGAGCTGCTTCTGGTGACGGGAAAAATGCTGGTGTTATGATTTTGAATGAAACAAGTATTAAACAGATGCAATCCTATTTTGTTGAAGCTTTTAAAAATATGGCTAATGCAATTAGAGAAGAAACTATTAAAAGTATGAAAAATGGTAAATAATTATGGCTAATGTATGTTTAGGCAACTTACTTCAAAGCAGTATATTAGCTTATGATAATATTGACTTAATCCCTAATGGATATATTAAGTCAAAATCTACTGCTGCTCGTTCGTCAAGAGTATATGGGCCGGGCGAAACTATTTCAAATAAAGAAATTATTAATGTTCTTCCTTCTGATAGGATCTACGCTGAGTTTCAGTTTAGCGTTCGTTCTCGTGTTACAGGAACAAACTTAGGAGATTTGGGACAGGGCGCTTTTGCAACACTTGGTCTTCTTGGTTTAGGTTCCGGAGCTGTTGCAAGTTCATTAGCTTGCTTCTTACAAGGAGACTCAGAAAGAGTTGCCTCAAAATTTGTATTTCATGTTTGCGAGTCTTCTACTTTTATCAATCAAGAAATTGTATTAACTGAAGATGACGTAAAAACTGGTACACTAAATCTTCCTAATTATATTGCAGGAGTTTTGGGTGTTACTTCTGAACCAATACAATTTGTTTCTCCAACAGTTCCTTTAACGCAAGAACAAATACAAAAGGCTAAAAACACTTCAGCAGAGCAAGTAGAAGCGACTTTAGGAAGAAGAGTTGCTCCTGAAGACTTAACTGAATCTGACATGAGATTGTTACTTGGAATTAGCGAAATTAATGAGTTGGAAAACTTAGGCAATTCAAGTCGAGCAACAAGAGGGTGGCCTCAGCAGCAAAATGGACAGATTCAGGGAGAATTTCAAAATTTTAAGTATAATGATTCTTATAATAGATTCGTTGAAATAATTAGAGATCCAAGAAAAAACAAATATCGTTCTGATAATGAATTTGATAAAGATAGCGGACATTGCTTTTGGAATGGAAGTTATGATGACTTAACCGATAAGACAATAAAAATTAAAATTAAAATTGATAATCAAGATCAGTCTTTATCAGAAAACACCAAAGAATTGAAACAAGGCGACAAAGTTTATGTAACTTATGTTGGTGTTACAAATCCAATTTTTAGACATGCTGTTTATAATTCAACAATCTTTTTTCTTTTTCCTGATCAGTCTGCTTATCAGCTGCCTCCATTAGACTTTGTAAGGGGATGGAACTTTAAAAAGTTTAGCTTTAAGGTTAAAAAAAATAAAGACCAAAGAGCCTTTATAAGCGACTTAATTGACGATGCTAAAATTCAAGCGGAAATAGCGAATGTTAATTCGGGCTCTTTATCTTCTACAGAAAAAGAAGCCGCAATTTTAAAACTTAAAAACAGTATTACTCTTGAAGACATTGAATGTCAACGCTTAATCGAAGCAAAATTAGAAAAATCTCAAAGACAACCATATATAAAAGGAATCTATTTTATAGATTCAAGAGGTATAATTAAACTTGATTTGAGAAACGGAAGCAACACAGAAGATATAATAGTTCCTTATAGTCAAATCAGAGACAAACAATGGTTTGATTCTTTGTTAGACGAGATTGTTAATTCGTCGCCGCCGAATACTTTTTTTGAAGATAAAGTTTTTAATTTTAATTTTGCAAATTTATTTTTTGATGATTTTTTGTTTGACGTAAGCGATCATGTTAATAGTTGTTGTTATGATAATGAAAAATTTGGCTATGAGAGAAGATTTGCTAATGGTCTGAAAAGATGCTCAAGATTTAATGCTAAAGATCCAAGCTCAGGAATAGGCGCGGCAAATTTAGACTTACTCATTAACGGTCTTGCGGTAAGTAATGATGTTAACAGTTCTTCATATTATGATTTAACAACTGCTGAATTTAATACCGTTACTATGCAAGGTTCTGCTGCTATTTCTACTTGTAACAGTGTTTTTACTTATGATTTTGGATTTTGTACTAAAGGTACAATACAGTCTGATATGTTGTTGAGAACTCCTATTTTTTTTAGTAATTTATCTCAAAAAACTAGGATATATGTAGAACAGTTTAGCCCTCAAAATCCTTTGCAACCAAGCGGAGGGGTTTGGGTTGGAACAAAGCCAAGAAATTTAACAGATAGTTATGCTGTTACTCTTGATAACTCAAAAATGTTATCATTTTTAGTTTATCCAGAAAATGATACTTTAAAATATAAGGTATTTGAGGACGCCGTTTTAAACAAACAATATACTAAACTGGCGTACAAGCTTCCTTCTGCTTCAAACAATGCAAACAAACTAGACGATATTAATGAATTTTTTGACCAAAAAAAATATGATTATAAAAGTTATGACAAGATTCTTGGTTCTCAACCTAGTGTTTTCAGAGGAAACGAGATCTCCATTACGCCTGCTTTAATATTGAATAACAAAGCATCACCTAGTTTGTATAAAATAGAAAATCTTAAATTTTCACAAGATTATGATAAAGGCAGAGTAAGCGTTGAAAGCTTAAGCGGAAAAAAGATTAATAAAATTTATATAACTTATACCCCTAAATCTAAACAATTTTTAGAAATAGAAAATAGATTTTTCTCTTTAGTTTCACCTGTTAATAAATATGTTATTGATAATATAGATATTGCTTATGAAGGCAAATTTACAACACAATATTCTCGACAGATAGATATTTATTCAAGATATTTAAATTCAGAAAACTTTTTTCTTGTTGGAGAAGTATTAAAATACATAAATATTAATTCTATTCAGATTGAATATATAACAGACGAAGATTATGAAAAACAAAAAATAACCACAGCAAATATTTCTACTTGCTTTGACGTTTCAGGTAACTGGTTAATATTTTTTGAAGATAACAAAGCCTACGAGGGGGCATTAACTTCCGGTGCTGGCGCAGCAGATGGCAGCAAGGTTTCTGAAGGTGATAAAAAAGACTATAATTTTCCAGGCTTAAATGACAAACAAAATACAGAGATTTCGTGTTTATTTTCTCCGAATCAAGGAGACACTTGGTACTTGCATAGAGGCGTTGTAAGAACTGTTGTTGGAGACGAAGTTAGTTCTCCTAGATGTTGTTATAATAAAAAAACAAATAAAGTTCATTTATTTTTTGTTCTCAATAATTGTTTATTTCAAAAAATAATTGATCCAAATAGCTTTTTGCCTCAAGATTCTTTTTTGGGATATAAAAGGCCGTTTCGTCTAGATGAAAAAACGGTTCCGTTGTATGGTCTTTTTCATTTTTCTAATCCAGGCAGAATTTTGAGACAGTCGCCAATGAGTTTAGTAATTGGTAATATTAATAGTGATTTTATAAAAAGAGAAAGTACACTTTATAATAAAAATATTTCTGTTGGCAGAAACGACTATAGAATATACGTTGCAAATAATGATTCTTATTATGTTAATGATCTTTCGTATTTTGATTATATTGCTTACGTGGATACTACGGGCTCTTTAAATGTTCTTTTTGCAGCTAGCGGAAAATTATTTTTCAGAAGAAGTGCTAATCAAGGACTATCTTGGAACAATGTAATACCAAGCGGAGTTCTTATTCATAAAAATTCTTTAGAAGATGTTGACAAAAGTATAAAAAATTTGGGTTTTGCATACAACGAAAAGGATAATAAGTTATATTTAACTTACCAAGTTGATGATGTTTTGTTTGTAAAAAAGATTGAAGGGAATTTTGCTTCATTTAATGAAATTGATATTGTAGATCAAATTGGGCCTAAATCTAGTTATTCTCGACCTATATTTGTTACAGGCTTTTTAAGTAATAACTTAAAACAAGATATTCAAAAAAATACATCTTTAATTTCTTTTCCTTATACTTATAATAATTTAGATGCATTTGGCGATAATTATAGTATTTCATTAAATGCATCTTCTTTGGGTTGCGTTTTTTCAACAGGTAATATCAAGTTTTTTTATAAGGATTCGTTAGGTAATTTTAAGGGTTTTGTTTTCAAGGATTCAAGTATTTCTTTAGATTCTGATTATTATTAAAAAAATATGGCTAATATTATAGATCAAAAATGTTTAACTCCGTCGCCTGGCTGGCCTGGTAAAATTAAATTTAAATGCGAGCTTTGGCCTGAAACCCCAACATATCAAAGATCAAGACAAGATCAATCGTTTATTTTTTCTCCTGAAACTTTGAGTATAGCTCCAGAATCTATGAGAAATAAAATTTCGGGCGTTGACGGCGTTGACGGTATTTATCTTAAGCCTTTGCCAAACGTTTATATTAGTAATTATTTAAGTTTTAGAAAAGCAGGTCCATATATACAAACTAAGCAAGAAGAAAAAAATAAAGATCCATATTTTGATAATATAATATCTTTACCTAATCTTGAATTTTTATCTCCGGTAAGAAATTTAACATCTGATGATTTAGTTATATCTTTTAATAATACTGCTTTATATAGTAGTTCTTTAGCTTCTCATCAAACTTGGATATCAGACGGTAGTTTATATTGTTCAGAAAATGTTTTGCCCTCAGAAAGACGTTCTATTTCTAGAATTTTTGATACAGTTACTCGAATTAAAAAGTCATATTGCGCCATTTGGGATTATGTAACAGAAAATGTTACTTCTTCTGTACCAAATAGTTCTAACGGAAGTGATAAAGTTAATTATATAAGTTATCCTTATATAGTCGGAACAGATAAAGACGGAGATCCTGTTGCGGCGATAAAAGCCAATCAAGCATATGATAGTTTTAGTGACGGATTTAATATATATAAAAATATTAATCCTGGTTTACACTGGAGAGTTATTAAAAGAACTCCATTATTTCAGGGAGAAGATTTTTGTGTTGAATTTGTTAGAAAAGCAGATCAAAAATCTAATTCAGAATCTAGTGCTGCTAGATTTTATATGTTAGATAAATTTTCTTTTTTGGATGTAAACCAAATAAATTTGGGTTCCATTTGTAGCGCAGTTGATCAGGATGGTATTTTAGATACAGATGCGTCTAAAAAAATTAATGAAACAACAAAACAAATTTTTGATTTATCTAGACAAAAATATTATATTATAGAAATTGGAGTAAACGATCCGAATCATAACTATTTTATTATTATTGCAGAAAATTCTTTTCCTATTTTCTGCCATCTTGGTAAATCCCCTTATTTAGAATGTTACGCTGCTGGTGCCGAACCTGACGGTGAAGAGCAAGAAGACGCTCCTCTTACTGATAAAAAAGATACTAAAATACCTTTATGCGATAACGAGGAACAAACAAATCAACAAACGCAAGAAACTAAATCTTCTCCGAGATATAAAAAAGTTGTTCTTAATCCAAAGAATAAAATGCTTAGAAGGTTAAATACTTTTGAGGCTGCGCATTCTTCAACACTAATGCAGCAAGAGAGATTAAAAGTTAACATTAGGCAACATGATGACAAAATAATTATTACTTTTTCTCAATATGAAAAGAATCCTTGGATAATTTCTAGAAAAGATATAGCATCTTCATCTGTTTCTTCTCCTTCAAAACCAAGCACAGAAAACGACATTACTTACGAGAGCGTTCGCATGATTATTCCGTCTGCTCCCATTGCTATTATGGGAGGCGGTATAAAATCAGGATTTATTTTTAATCCATGTTTTTATGAAACTTTGTCTGCTTATACTATGCCTCAAAATTTTTCTATTGAAGGCCCTGTCAACGCCGACGAGATTCAGCTGCTTTGGAGAGACAAAGCAAAATCTCTTAATCCTGAAATTTCTGAATTTACAAAAAAAGCTCAATATACTAATCAGGCTTCTAAATATGTGGAAAAAACATATTTTAATGAATTATCTTTTAAAACTACTAACGTAGAAACATACGCCAATTCTGTACAACGAAATTTTGTTAAACGATTTGGAAAAGCTCCTGATATGGATTATGAAGGTATTAAAAAGTCTTTTTCTTCAGGTAGTTTAAATTCTGATTATATTTTTGATATTACACCTGCGTCTTTAGAAGCATATGCTTCTGTTTGCGCACAGCCTGCTGGCTCTACATCGAAAAGGGTTGTTAATATACAATCAACAATAAGTATGTTGCCGGGAGATTATATTTTTAAACCTATTGATGACACTTCGAGTAATAAATTAGGGTGGGTTGCTAAGGGCTGTATTACGCCTATAGCTTATAACTTAAGACTACTTGTTGCTCCTAATGGACAATCTAATAACAAAGAACGCATTGACGTTTCTCATCATGTTTTATCTTTTAGCGATGAATGGTCGGAAACTGATTTTCAAAAACTAGAGCATACTGGAAATATATCATTTTTGATTAGCGAAGGTGCAAAATTTAATGGAACTAATTATTCTAATTATCTAGTTAGTAGGCTTGATAAAGCTTTCTATTTACAGATTAGTATTTGGTGGGAAGGCGGATTTATGGATACGCCTTCTGATGAAAGAGACCGTATCGCTTTTACTGGTTTGTGTGTTGGAGGCTCAATCTCGGTTGAAAATAATAGAAAAGTTTTAAATTGTACTATATATGACTACTCAAAGATTTTAAAGGATCAGTTTTTCTTAAACTCTCCGTTTTTTGAGCGAATGAGGGACGTTAATGCTGTTAGAGAAATTTTACAACTTGCAGGACTAAGAGACGGTAAAGATACTGGTTCGTCTTTTGCTCCGGGTTCTTTATTATCAGTTTTGGCTGACGGGCAAGAGATTAATGGTTGGTATTCGTTTATCTTTAATGGAGACAAGATTTACACAAGAGAATACGCTTTACCTGGCAGCTATGATATGCTTCAGGGCCAATATATGAGATTCTCTGACGGAGAATCTTATTGGGAAGCAATTGATAGAATTTCTTTATTAGCAAACAAAGTGGCTTATTTTGATCGATTTGGAGTTTTTCATTTTGAAGCATTGCCTTACGATCAAGAACTATTTGGTGGTGCAAGAGGAACTTTTACAAACTGGTCTGTTATAAACTGGCTTAACTTAAGTAAAGTTGATTTCTTTGCTTCTCCTAAAAGCAATGTTTTGCTTGTTCAAAAAAGCGATATTGGCCGACAGATTATAGGTGAATATAAAATAGAACGACTGGTTTCTGATGTTGTTAATGAAATTAAAATAATTTCGTCTACTCCAAATGGAGAAATATTAGTGGCCGGACACACTAATTATGCCTCTATAGATGATCCCGATAATCCTGGATTTTTAGGATATAAGAAGACTTTCTTACAAATGGATGGTATTTTCGGTTCTGAATCAAACGTAAAGTGGGCTGTAAAGAATTATACGAGAATGTTTACTCCTCCTTTGAAGGTTTCTTTCAAGGCAATTGGAAGAAACAATATCAAAGCTCTTGATGTTGTGTCTTTTCAGCCTCTTGGCTCTAAAAATAAGCAACCGCTTATTGTTTCTTCTGTTAAAAATGTTATTAATGCTGAAGAAAATACTTGGTTTCAAGATTTTGAATGCATATGGTTGTATCCACGACAAGATATAGAATGGGGATCAACCAACGAAATTGGTCTTGGACTTGACGGTTCTATTTCAGGTAATATAGGAGGATAAAATGGCAATGAATGAAAGTTCTGGTTTTTGGAATTCGGTTCGTAAAGAAATTGATAGAAAAGCAAATTCTAAAGAAACTTTTATTGCTATTAGAAACGATAGACAAGGATACAGAAGCTCTGGAATGTATCAACTTTCTCGATATAGCGCCTCAGAAGGTGTCATGGTTGTTGGAATTACAAGAGGCGGTAAGGTTGGTTAATTGATTCAAAAAGTTTGTCTCAAACAGATTAACGAAATGTTACGGAGAATGAAATGTCAGGTCGAACACAATTTTATGGTTTAACATATTTTACATATGGAGACGAACTTGGCGATGGCGTGAACGTTCAAAAAGAAGTTGATCGTTTCATGACTATAGACAAACAGTTATTTGGTTTATACTCTGTTTTTGGAAACGGCGTTATTAGTGGATGGAACTTGTCTTCTCGTTCATTAACAAACCAAAACTCTATTTCTTTGGATGTTTCTCCGGGATATGGAATTATTAATAGTTTTGCATCTCAAACGGAACTAAACTCAGAAATCAACAATTTACCTACTAATGATTCTTTTGATATTTATGCTGTTTTAACAGGTAGTAATCCCAGAGATAGAGAAGTTTCTTTTCAGTGGAGCCGAACCGGCCTCGGGTCATACGCAATTAGGCTTGCAAGGGTTACGACTAATGATTCTGGAATTACAAATATAGACGCAAACTTTAGACAAGAAATTGGCTTTCTTGAATTAATAAAAGATGAAATAAACAATCATAAGCACAGAGGATCTCCTAGTAAAATTAATTTGCAAACAGAAACTAAAAATCAACTTCCGTCAGCAAGAATAGAAGATTTTGGCGCGGAAAAAATAACGAGCGGCAGATTCAATACAAGCATTATTCCTCAACTAAACCATCAAGATTTAGAAGGAACTGGATTACTCACGCACGCAGCTCTTGATTCTTTTGTTAAATTAATTACTTCTGGTAATAGACAATTGTTAGGAGAAGTTGCAAGCATTAATATAATGAAATTAATTACTGCACAGTTTTTTTTAGGGAATAAACTTAATATAAACATTACAGATATTGTTGATTTTCCTAATATGCTTTTTTGTTATCCTGGTATAACGCCAAATACAGTTATTGATTTTAATGCGACAACTGCAAATATAAGCCTATCTTCTCAATGTATTTCAGGAAAGCCTGTAAAGCAGGGAAGCATGACTTCTGTTTCTTGGAATACAAATGCTGCTTTTTTAGGTTCTGTTTCTAGACAAAATGTTTCGATTTCTCAAAATAGTGTTTCTTTGTCTAAGGGTGGAATAAATAGGAATCAAATAGAAGGATTTGAACAGGTTCAGCAGTCGGGAGTTGCTATTCCCGGTTTTACAACTCAAATTGAAGTTACTCTTGACAATACCGGAGTTTTTTCAGAAAATACAGAAACATTTAAGACTGAAGGCTTTTATAGCGGACGCTTTGAGACACAAAGAGAATATCGTATACTTTATCGAAAGAAAGTAACTCAAAATAAAGACTGGTCGGCATATGACGAACTAGTTCTTGACGTTAAGAGCATTTCAATTTCTCATGGCGCGGTATATATGTATTTTGTTAACGGAGAAGGATCGAATTCAATAAAATCTGATACATTTTTGTTGCTGTCTGCTGACGAGATAACAGACAATATTGACTCGTCTTTTAACTCTTTTGAAAGAAGAGTTTTTGATATATCTAAAATTAATAAAAATAATATATCTGAAATTATATTCTATACAGATGATTTGAGTAGTAAACAAACTTTTTGGATAGATAATATATTTTTAAGAAATAAAAGTCTTTATCCGTTTTCTGGATTTATTCGTTTTCGTTATTCTGGAAACTCTCCTGTTGTTTTTAATTCTATAGATTATGAAGCTGATATACCAGACGGATGCGATTTAAGAGTTAGAATTAGATCTGCTAATTCTACTGCATTATTAGATAGATCAGTTTTTACTCCTAATTTAAATTCGGGAAGTGTTTTTTCTTTACAAGGAACAGACGCAGAGATAGACGTTATTTTAGTTTCTAATGATGCTAGAGATAAGACGCCTGTATTAAATAAAATAGATTTAAAAATTATAACAGATGGTCAGATTAACGGCTTTACTATATCTAATTCTCAACAATGGAACAGAGGCTCTTACGTTAATTCTGAATTGCAATTAAATGAAATTAATAATTCTGAATATGAAATTGCTATTGAAAATCCTGTTTCTGTGGGCAACTTATATTATATATATCAAAATGGATTTAACGAGAACGATCCTAACGGTCTCGCAGTAAATGGCTTCAGAGGATTGTTATTTAGCGACTTAATTTCTCCAAATCAGGCGATAAATATTGCTTCTTCTGATTTTGCGTTAGGTTTTAATTCTCCGCTTTCTGCGTATAGATTACCAAATAAAAATATTATTATTGCAGATACGAGTAATGACAGGGTTGTTGAAGTCTCATCAAAAGGAGAATTTATTAGAGGATTAGGCGGTCATAACATTACTGATTCTTCTTATTTTTATCCTATTTGCTCTGTTTATAACGATCGAAAGAGCATATTAACAATATGTTTTAGTCAAGAAATTGATATTAATAATATAAATATAAATAAAATAAAATTATGGATTGGTTCTGCTAATTTATTTTTAGGAGAGCAAGATAAAATAGTTGATAGTGGTAAGAATAGTAAAATATTAGAAATCAAATTAAGCGAAGATAAATCGCAGCAACTAGAAGTTTCTTCTGATGTTTATGTGGATTTTACGAATGGACTTTTTGCGACTCCTTTGCAGTACCCGCCTGCCGCAAAAAAACTTTTCGGACAGAGAGGCTTAAAAGTCTTTGTTGGTGACTTTAGTTTTATTAATGAAATTAGTAAGCCTATTTTTGCTAATGTTACCTCTAAAAATAATTGGTTAATTTGTAATTCTAAAATTAATGTTAGTAAGATTAATTCCAGTTCTACGAGTTCTATTGATGTAAAAGTTGGAGAAACAACTACATTTACTGTAGAAGTCGATCCTCCGCAAGCAGGTTTTGAACTTCGTTGGGAACAGAATATACCCGCAGATATACAAAGTATTGTTACTTTTAGTTCAGGATTACCTGGAAATTCAGCAACCGTTACAGTAAACTCTCCAACTGAGTCTCAAATTAGAACATGGCAACTTGTTTTTACAGCAGTTTATATTAGAACAAGCACAAGAGAAACTGTTGGTTCTTCTCAGAATACAGTTGTACTAAATATTTTATCTAGTGACTCAACAGGCTCTAATCAAGAAGTTAATGTTCCGTCTTTGGTAGAGATAAATCCTAAAACAGAAACTATTTTATTTTCTTATAATGATTTAACTTTTTCTGATTTTACTTTAGGTTCTGTTTTTGATGTTGACTCTGAAAAATTATTAATATCAGGATTATATAAAGAAAGCGATCCTTTACCTGGTGTTTCTCCTTCTCCAACTGAAACATATGAACAGCAAGCAATACGCAAATTAAATGGATATAGAGGTAAAACTGTAATTATTAATAAAAATGATAAATCAATAACTTTTGAATACATTGCAGCAGATAACTCTTATCCTTCAGATTCTGTGTTTGATAGTAATAATAATATTGTTATAGCCGAAACCTCATTCATAAATAATTCTGGAAGAGTTATAAAACTAGATAATAATGGGAATATAGTTTGGCAAATAGGCAATGGTTTATTTAGTCAAGTAAATGACGTTCGATCTCAATTTAACGGCGATTTGATTGTTAGTACATGATACCAATAAACTACATTGGATTTGTTAACGAAACTGGCTATGGACAGGCCGCTACAGATGTTCTTTTAGCACTAAACGAGAGCGGTCATTTTGATATATCTTTAAAAATATTAAACGGATCACCGTCTAAAAGTTTTTTATCTGATGATAAAATTGAGATTTTTAATAAGTTATCTAAAAAAGAAATTGACCCTGATTCGATACAAATTTATCACTGTATTCCTCCGATGCAAATGAGGTTTCCTCGTGGAAAAAAAGTTATTGGTTATGCTACATTTGAAACGTTTGAGCCTCCTCAAAAATGGATTGAATTACTTAATCGCTTAAATGGAGCAATATGTCCCTCTTTGTTTAATTATAACATTTTTTCGCACGCTGGACTAAAAAATTCTATCTTTTATATTCCGCATTGCTTAGATTTTAGAATATGGAATGATTCTGTTTGTTCTCCAAAAACAAAATCCTTTTCTTTTCTATTTTTTGGCACTTGGAGAAAAAGAAAAGGCTGGCCTCAACTTATAGAAGCATATTTTAGAGAATTTTGCGATTCAGATGATGTTAGCTTGGTTATAAAAACAGATAAACATCAAGTCGCTCTAGAAGATATTGAAAAAATAAAATATGACATAGGAATTAATAAAAAATATCCTAATATTATAATTGAAAAAAGAATTTTTAAAGACATTGAGCTACCTTATTTCTTTAAGTCTTTTAATTGCTTGATTATGCCTACATTAGGAGAAGGCTTTGGATTGCCTGCCTTGCAATGTATGGCGGTAAAAATACCGATTATAATAACAAACTTTTCTGGATGTCAAGACTATGCTAAAGAAAATTTTTGCACCTTAATAGAACCTAACGGATTTATGTTACATAATAATATGGATAATATTGCGCAGTTTGAGAATAAAAAGTGGCCTCGTATAGAAATACAATCTATTCAAAACGCTATGAGGCAAGCTTATTCTTCAGAAAACATTATCAAAGCAAAAGCCGATAAAGCTTATGAATTTGTTCAAGATAATTTTTCATATAATAGGTGCGTAAATTGTTTTAAAGAATTAGCGGAGACAATAAACAGTGTCAATTAAATTAAAACTTATTCCTTTTAGTTCTTCTATTGCTAATTCTAAGAATGTATCTTTTAGTGTTTCTGGTTTAAATAAAAACAAGAAATATAAAATACAAATTGAAAATGCATCTATAGAAAGACTTGTAACTATACTTTTTTGTAATTATAATTTTGAAAAAGATTATATTTATTGTGATAATACAGATTCTGTTGAAGGTAATATTGATTTGAATCTTAATGATTCAGATTATTTAAGCGTTATTTCGTTGTTTGCGAATGTTTATGAAATGGTTGAGGACGGATGGAAAATTTCTGATATAGCGGCTTTTTCTTTTCAAATAGAAAGCGCTGAAAAAAACGGTCCTCAAGACATATTTTCTGTTTCCCCTTCATTTGTTTCTGAAGAAGATAAAGTTGTTATTAAGGTTAATTCTACACCAAATGAAGATATAAAAATAACTATTAATGGGAAACATTTTGTTATAAAAACAGGATTTTCTGGAGAAGGATCTATATCATTTAGAATGATAGATACTTTAACTGATTCTTTACATAAAAACGTTATAAAAAAATATCCAATTTTATATTATAAAAAATCAGATAATTTTAGTAAAGAATATAATTCTGGATATTTTTTACACTATGTTCCTAGCAATATGAGAGTTTTACAGTCTTCAGGATCTTCTCCTGAGTGTTCTATTATTGATCCTGCACCTGGTCCTGGGCTTTCTCTAAAACCCAAAGAATCGTTTTGTTTAGAAGGGCAGGTTGTTGGTCAATATTCAGTATTTGACAATTCTGAAGGCTCTGAGTTTTATAATGCAAATGTTGGATTTTGCTCTTCAGCAAAGGAAATATATCCTTCTGACGGCGAGAAGAATTTTTGTAGAATATATAATTCTTTGTCTGCTGTTCATTTAGAAAACGGAAACGCTTTACTTGCATTTTCGTCTCAAGAAACTTTTGTTTCTGATCCATACGTTGCGCCTAATTTAGCAAGTAAAATTTTTATTCTTTCTATTCCTACAAGTTTGAAATATGCAGGAGGACCAGTTAGAAGCGGCACTATAATTAAGCCATCAAAAATATACCATAGCGTTCATCCTAAAGAGATTAAGGCCGGTTCTAGATATGGTATTCAATTCGCTATATACGGAGGCGATACTTTTGAAATTCAATATCAATCTATGTCAAATTCTATATTAGATTTGATTGGATATTTTGTAAATATTATTAATAGCGATTTGAGAACAAGAAAATTTGATATAACTGCGACAGAAAATACAGATTTTATAGAAATTAAAGCAGACGTGCTTTTCTCTATTAAAGTAAATGTTTATGGATCAGGTTCTATAGAAACTAAATTAAATAGTAATAGAACAGTTTCAATGCTGGTTCCTCAAGAAGCAATATATGACGAGGGCGATACTGTTGTATATTTGTTTCCTAAAGTTGGCTATCAATCTCTGAAAATATTAAGTAGAGACTATAATAAAAATATTTTATATTTAGATATACCTTCTGGTTTTAATAATAATATTGGGCCAACTATATTAGACAATATTTATTGCCAACAGTATGTCGTTGTTAACTCTTCTTCAGAGATAAAAAGAGATCCGATAACTTATTCTTTGCCCTATATTTATGATACATACAATAGAGAAGTTCCGTGCGTTTATCCCTCTATCGCTTATACTAAAGATAAATTAACAGACAAAATATATGTTTATGTTGTTTGTCAGGCACCTGTTGATGGAATATATCAATTATTTTTCTATTCTTTTGTACTCGGCGAAGATTTAAAAAATTCTTGGACTCAGTTAACAAAAGATTATGAAAACAAAAATGCAAAAATACAATGCGATAGTAATGGAAATTTGCATATAGTTTGGGAATCAGATCGTTTCGGCCCTTCTCAAATTATGTATTCAGTTTTAGGCGAATCTTCAAAATATATAAATAATAAAATATTTTCTTCTTTAATAAATAAAAATATATCAAATAAAAATATTAATTTAATAACATTTAATACTCCGCTTGATGTTTTATATGATGTTTCTAGAATAACATCAGGACAAGGGAGGGTTTCTGTTGTTGATAAAAAAACTATTATTATTCAAAATGACAAAATCAATGGAGTTTCTTTAGCTAGATATACACTTTCTAAAGATGAATTTCAGAAAGATTTTCCAACTTACTTTAATAAATTAAGTTATCAGATATCTTTTGATTTGTCGTTACAAAATTTTATAACTAAAAATTTATCAGACAAAGGCGTAGAACTTGAATTTAATAATTGGTTAAATTTTTTTAGTTATAAAAATAATTATATATATGAAAAAGATAATAATTTATTTACTGTTGATAAAACAAATAAATACTTTGACACAATAATACCTATTTGTGGTTCTTATAATTTCTCTGCTTTGTCTTCTGTGGCAGGAAGCTCTGTATCTGGCTATTCAAATATAGCGAGCTCTTATACGACATCAGAGCCAATCGCGTTGGGATCTAATAGCAATTTACAACACTTCATGATAGCTTTGATGCCTGAAAAGGTTAGATTCGAGGCAAAGAATACGGAAACATACTCTCAGTATTGTCAAAGAGTTTCAGAATTGTCTTTGCCTTGCAATAATTACATGAACACGTCTCATAAAGAAATTTTTACAGGAAGATTTAAACTTGCTTTATTTATTAATACAAGTTATAATGATGAATCTGAAAATTTATCAAATAAAAACATTATAAAAGAAGTTGAAATTGGAGAACCATTTTACTTAACAGAAAAGAAAAACTTTAAAATATTATTAGATTATAATAAATTAAATTCAGATTTTATTAATAATTTTTGTAATTTATATTCTGAAAAAGATAAAAATAAGGTAAGATATTTAGGCAGTTTGACTTTAGCAATAGACGATCGCCCATTAACAAGTAAAAGTTTTTTCTCTAATTTTGTTAATTGGAATCAAAAATTTGATATTTGTTTTGGCGTTCCATTTGGAAAAGAAATTAAATCTGAACTAGATATTAGATCTGTTCATAATATTTATGAACGTTCTTCTTTTACTCAAAAATTTGAAAATATAATTATTGGTCCTCAAACAGCTGTTGTTAATGAAAAATTTACTCAGTTTTCTTCTTTTGATAAGAGTAGCAATCAAATTGTCTTAACTGAAAACCTTCCAAGTATTTTACTAAATGGAAGTTTTGATAATTCTGTTTTGCCTTATGCTGAAGAAACAATACTAACTAATGATAGCGTTGGTGTTTCAAACTGGATTGTTTTAAATGGTTGTATATTCAGAAAAACTAATAATATTTTTAAACCTTCTAGCTTTTTAGGTTATAGACCGTCAAGCGGTCCGGGTTGGATTGAATTAACAGGATATACTGTTGGTAATACTGTTTATAAAGGCTCTATTTATCAAGATGTAAATACAGTAGTTGGCAAAAAGTATTATGTATTCTTTGATATTGCTAATAGCCCTTATAGTTATTTACAGGGAACGTCTGTTACTAAAAAGGTAACTGCAAGCGCCGGAATAACAAATCAGATTTTTGAAACAACTTGTAACTCGTCGTCTATATCTTCTATGAACTGGCGAAGACAGAATTTTTCTTTTATTGCGTCTTCTTCAATTACAAGAATTTCATTTGCAAATAGTTCTAACCAGTTTGGAGACTCAAAAGACGTAACTTATGGACCTCAGATAGATAGTGTTATAGTTGTTGAGGAGAGTAAACTTAAAAATTATTTCGTCTCTGACTCAACTTATGATTCTCTTGGAATTGACTATGAAGAGTTTAAACTAAACTTTAATTTAAATTCTTCCTCAAATTTCTCTCAAATACCAGTGACGGCCTCAGACGTTCATATGAACGTTTTTCCGTCTTTATCTTTAGATAGATATAATAAAGGCCATATTGCTTGGCAATCAAATAGAGACGGTTTTTGGGAAATTTATTATAGCAGTATGAAGAACTTATTATCTGTGTTTGAAAATGAAACTAGAATAACGCAGTCAAACTCAGTAAGTTCAAACCCATCTATTGCTGTTGATTCTGAGGGTCGGAAGATGATTGCTTGGCAAGATAATCGCACCGGACAAAATCAGATATATGCTGCAATCTGCAAAGTTAAGGATTACTCGATTGTTGAACAATGTAAAGAAGACGAGATATCACAGTTTTTGTATCAATGGAACTCGTCTATCGACCCTTATTATGAACCTTATATAGCGCAAGCAAGTCAGTTTAATTGCGCTGTTGAGTTTGATTTTACTCCGACAGAAAGCAGAAGATACCATTTTGTGGCTAAGTTTTACTCAGATCAAGAGTACAAAAATTTGTACAAGTCTATAGATTCTCAAGACAGCATCGAAGGATGGTTTGTTGACGACAAAATATTATCTTATACTGGCTTTCTCGCGCAAAAAGATAAAAATGTAACTGTAAAATATATTCCTTCTTATCAAGATCAGTTATTTGATAAAGTTTATTACGTTTTGATTGAGTTTAAGATTAATGATTTAATTATTGATTTGTCACAGTCTTCTAATATACAAGTCGTTCAGCCATACAGAGGCATGAGCCTTGTTGTAGGAAGTCTAGAATCTAGTACGCATATTAGAGCTATAGAAGAATTCTCAGGAGAAAGTCTTATAGATGTTGCGCCTCAAAAATTAACTGATTTAAACGAGTTTCCATTGCAAGGTATTACTTTTGATTCTTCTTTAACTTCTTTGCCTGGATTGCAAAAAGGAAAGAAGATTAATAGCGTTCTATTGCACTTTGATCCTGTTGGAGACTTTGGTACAATAAACGCTAAAATCAAATTTAATAAACAAATTTTAGCTATTTACGCAACTGGACAGAGACTTGCAGAGTCTGGTAAATATTTTGGCAATCCTGATATAACTTATCAAAAGACTCTTGGCGCTGGTCTAGAAGCTTTAGATTATGTTAAAATTTATAACGATCGTAAGACCGTTGATTTATTCTTTTATACATATCCTTCTATTGACGAGATTAGATTTATTTTAGAAGACTCTTCTGAGCCAATTGGCTCTAAGCAGTTTGTTTATTATTGTCCTTCTCGTCAATCTGCTCGTTGCTCAATAAACTGCTCTTACATCAATAATGATCTTGTTTCGAAAAATGTTCACTTTAGGGTTAGTGTATTTTCTGATCCTGCAAGAACGGTTTTAGTTCATTCTGTGTTTACTAAAATAAATACTGAAAACTGGCTTCTAGAAAAAGAATCGTTTAAAGATGGGTTTGTTGTTTCTTCGGGCGGTTCTGTTAGCGCAACTTATTCTCCAATTGTTCTGTCTCTTGATTCTTACGAGTCTCAGATTTCTCAATTTAATAATTATTTATTATCTGGTGTTACATATTATGTAACAGTAGAAAGTTTTGTTGATAATAGATTTTCTGTTGAATCTGAGTTTGAATTTAATTGTTTATCTACATTGGCAAACGAAAATACTTATCTAAATCAAGATGAATGGATTTGTTCTGGTCAAGGTTTTTCTGATATTAGAATTACAGACACAAATAGTTCAGCAATTCAACCTCAAATAGTCGCTACAAGCTTTGATTCATATTTTATATTTTGGCAAGATTATAGATTAAATAACAATTTGTCTGGCTCAACTTATCTTCCTGATTATTTTTGTGCAATTTATAAAGCTCAAGATGATGAGTTTATTTGTAGCGGCCAAGGAGGTTACGATCGCAGAATTACTCAAAATAATGAAAGTAAAAAGGGATACTATGATGGAGTATTCTTCTTAGATTCGTTCCAAAACATTAATACATTATTTCATGACGGTCAAAAAATATTTAATTCTATTTGTAGTTTTGGATGTAATTATAATAAAATTAATACCGTTACATTTACCTCTCCTTGCATGTTTACAGATGAAACAGATTCTTCGCTATTTTTTATTGGAGAATCGCCAGAAAGAGACGTTGAGCAGTATCAAAAGATAAGACTTTCTACTTCAAGCGTTTCTTATACAACATATTCAGATTTACAAAAAGCTATTCCGGTTGTTTCTGATTGCTTCGTTGAATTAGATATTATTGGAGTTCCTGGAACTTACGCTTATAGATTAAAGAATGAAAATGACGAAGAGTTTACTGATTGGTTGCCAATCGGGCCGGACTTACCAACGCAGAAAAATGACATTTATACACCAATAGACAAAAACTTTTTTGGAGCTAAATTCATTCAAAAAGATCGATTTATAACTTCTTGGGTTTGTTCACCGGGCAATGGATTAAAGAAGGTTTGCTGCGAGATACTAACATTCTTTGGTAAAACTGAGTCTTTTTGTGTTGAATTTGTTGCATTATATAATGATTTAGAATATAAAATTGATTTATTTTATGACGAACAAATGTCAATTCCTGTTTCAAAATATAAAGATAATATGATTGTTGGAATTTATAGAACGAACTCTCCTATTACAGAAAATAATTTATCTTCTATTAAAAATGAATTACAGCCTGTATCAAAAGTTTATGCAAGAGTTGAATTTAAAGATAAAGAAAAGATAAAAAAGATAGAAGATTATCAAAATTGGATTAATTCTATAAATAAAAATAATTTAATTATTAAAAACTCCATGAGCGTTTATCAGCAAGGATTAAATGATCAATTAAATATAAATTTATCAAAAGTTTCTGATGGTGTTTATTCAGCATCTTTTAATATTGAATCTCATGACGGTATATTAAATGTTGACGGCCTTGCTATGATAATTATAAATGTTCCGGGTCAATGCAAGCCGATTACTTTTAGCGATTTAAGTAGTAAGATATTTCAAATTGAAAACAATAAAACTTTAGATCAAAAAACTTCTATTTATAATAATTTTACTGTCTTTAAAGATAAATATTTAGGGGATGATATTAGAGGTTCTTTTGGTAATATTGATTATTTTAAAATTAAAAAGATCTAATTTATTAAATATTAATTAAAAGGATATAAAAATGGCTGATCCTAATATTATTGGCGGCTTAACTGATAACGAGGGGTCGGGACCAGATCCCGGTCCTCCTCAGGCGTTAATAAAAGTTTATATTGACGGAGCGTATGCTCCGTCAGATTTAAACTACCAATATGGTTCTGTAACTCAAAATGTTTCAAGAACATTCACTGTTGTGATAACAAATGAAGGAGACGATGGTAGCAGTTTTTTTATTCCTAAAAATGGAATATATGTAACCAGCGACGATCCTGTATTACCTTGGACTAGTCCGGCAGCTTCAAGCGGTATAACATTAACTAAAGGTGCATCAGTTTCGTTTACGGTTTCTTTGAATACATCAGCTGTTAAAGACTTTGTTATTGCTATTTCTTTTTCTCCTTCTGGATATGATTCTTATGTTGTTCCTATATTTTATACAGTTGTCGCGCCACAAGTTACAAGTCCAAGTATAGTTTTACAATATAATGGTAATAGCGTTAGTAAAAATGCAACCATAAATCTTGGGGACGTTATTCTCAACGGTCAAAATGAATACACTTTTACTGTATCAAACATTGCGGCTTCTAATTTAATTATTCCTGTTAACGGAATATCAGTATCAAATGGTTCTTTGTCTCTTAATCCATCTAGTTCTTCTAGTATTATGATTGGCTTTAATGACACTTCTACATTTAAAATTAAACTTAATACCTCTTCTTTAGGTGGCAAAACAACTTTGCTTGTTATTGCTTCAAATGATACAAATAATAATCCATTTATAATTAATCTTTCTTATTCTGTAAAAGATTCATACAAATTATCCGTTAAATATAATAGCCAAGAAATTGATGATAATGAAGAAATTAATTTAGGATCATACTTTAAAGATATTCAAATACAAAAAAATATCATTTTAAGTAATGAGGGTATATATTATGGAATCAGAATAATTTCTGTAACTGTTGGCGATAATATAAATTTAGAAAATGTCCCTTCATTGCCTTTTGTTTTGCAGCCAAATAGCGCAAATTCTATGCAGATAACGTCAAGTTTTAATTCTTCTTCTGAAGGAACAAATAATTCATCATTAAAAATTCAGTGGGAAGTTATTAATTAACAAAATTACTAATGTTTAATAATACTTATAAATACAAATTAAAAAGTATACTTTCTAATAATAGTGTTTCAAACTCTATTAATTGGTCAAATATTAATAATTTTGACAATAATTTAGTTCCTATAAATTTTTCATCAAATTTAGAAGGTAAATTTTATTCTGATTATTTAATATTTTGCAATGAAAATATAATTGAAAATAATCAAACTGATTATATCAAAATAACACTGTATTATAGAGTAATTTCTTTTTCTCCATCTATTGATTGTTTTGGTTCTTTTGTTCTCGAAGGAGATCAAGATAGGGGACCAAAATGGTTTAATAAAGAAGAAGAAAAATTTATTTCTTATCCTATATCTTATGTTGAAAATGATTTATCATATTCTACTGATTCTTCTATTCGTAAATGCGTTTTAGTATTTGCAGAAACGGATAACAAACCTTCGATTGAAGATATAAATAGCGGAAAGATATGCTTTGCTATTTCTGCTCTAATAAATAATAAAAATAATAACACAGTTTTTGAATTTTATAAATATGAATTTTCTACAATAACTCAACTAAATAATAAAGAAAAAATATATTTATATAGTAATGAGCAACCCTTTAATGATGAACAACAAGAAAATAATTTATTAAATATAGGAATTATAAATAATACAAAAAGCGTTCTATCCATAAATCGAAATGATATAATAATAGATAAAAATTGTGAAATTTTATTAGATGATATAAATTATATTAGTCCATTTTCTAGTTTAGAATTTAATATAAAGTTTAAAGAAAAATATAATGACGTATTAGTAAAGTTAAATATTGATAATAAAATAGTAGAAAAACAATTTATTAAAAACTTTATAAGTTATAAAAAAAATGTAAAAATTAATGTTTATGCTTTAAATTCATTATTAAAAAATAATGAAACAAAAAGTATAAAAAATGTTGCTAAAGATGTTCCGTATACATTTTATTTGAATATAACTAATTTAGAAGCCGAAGACTTATTAGTTGATAATTTTGTTGTTGAGGGAGACGTTATCAGTGTTGATAACGTTGAAATAAATAATAATTTTATTATATTTAAAAATAATTATAAAATAATTTCTGTTAATCTTGATACAAGTAAAATCGGTGAAAAAAGAATAAGGATATCATTTAAGTACCTGGATAATATATTTAATGTAAATATAATTTTTAATGTTATGCCTTTATTTGATCTTTCAGTAAAAACTTCAGAAGGTAAATTATTACCAGATAAAGAACTTGAAATCGGGTCCGTAGAAAAAGAAAAACAATTTGTAAAGACTTACTTTTTAAGTAACACTGGTATAGAGAAAAAAATTATAATAAATAATATTAATGTAGACGGTGGGCTTTTCTTGGACAAAAACCTTTCTTTACCTATCATTTTAGAACCAAATGAGTCCAATTTTGCATATATTGATATTTTTCTTGATACAAGTAAAGTTGGTCCTAATAATGGAAAATTGCAAATTGATTGGAGCGAACTGAATTGAGTGACTTTTTTATAACTTGGTTGGTTGCAGATACTTTTGATATTAATTTTAAATGGAGTATCAAAAAAACTGGCAATATTCCAGTTGCTCCAACTCTTGTAACGTCTGGCCCCAAAAACGCCATAATTCGTCCAATTCTTGTTTATCCAAACGGTGGAGAAGATATTTTAACTAGAGAAATTGAAATATCGTGGCTATCTTTTAATCCCGCTTCTACAGATAATTTACAGACTTGGTATGAAGTATTTTTTACAGAAAACTTTGACTTTGAAACAGAACCAGACTGGAAAATGATAGCCTCTGTTCCGTCAAGTGTTAATAAATATTTATGGAAAGTTGGTAACACCATAAGAAGCAAAAACGTCCGAGTAGCAGTAAGGACCGTAAATATCAACGGAGAAAGAAGCGATATGTCTATTTCGTCTTCTTCTTTTTCAATCAGAAGAGCTATGCCTGTAATTCCATCTGTTTTATCTCCTTTACCCGGTCAGCGATATGGCTCTTCAATAAGATTTTTGTTTGACGAAAGCGGAATATTAAATAGTTTTGCGCAAAGAACCAAATATTATATTTATTTTAGTTCTGCAAAAGCAAAAATTCCGCTAACAACAATAGCGCAAAAAATTCCAGTTGGTTCAGGACCGATTGACTGGGATACTTCTTTATTGCCTCCTTCTGATGATTATATAATTACTATATATTTAGCGGACGACGACGGAAACAAATCTCAAGAAGTAAATATTCGAGATGTTTCGATTATACAAGAAGGTATATTTTATATTGATACAACTCCTCCAAGCGGATACATACAGATTAATAACTCTGATCAATTCACAAGAGATAGAAATGTTTCTGTCAGACTTTATTCGCATGACGAGATAACAGACATACATTCTATGCAGTTCATTGAATCTTCTGGCGATGCAGATATAGTTAGTTCGCCCGAATCATTTGCTAATTTAAAATATTGGCAACTTTCTGATAATGATGGAGTTAAAACATTAAAGGTAAAATTTCAAGATTTTGCAGGAAACAGGACAGACCAACAAGAACAAACGTTTAGAATACTTCTTGATACAAAACAAGAAGAAATTGTAGACGCGCATTTAGATGGCGATCGAATCTGGATAGCCAAAAATGGAAATCAACCTTCTATATATGTTGTTGATCCGAATCTTTCTTTTATTACAAATGTTGATAATAAAATTAATAGTATAACGATTTTTAATAAATCTTTATATATTGCTGCGTCTCAAACTTCAGCAAAAGCTTTATTATATAGATGGACCGGGTTTGCGCTTGAAAGAGTGATTGAACTAGACGATGAAGAATCAGAAATTAATAGTATTACTGAATATAAACAGTCTCTTTATGCTGGATGTCAAAATGGTGGATTGTATAAATACAATGAAAGCACATTTACTTTAATACAAAAATTTACTAATCCAATAAAAAAAATAGTAAATGACAATTCATTATTATATATTATATTATATAATACTAATAATTTAATTGTATTTGACGGAAATAAGATTACAAGGATTTGATAATGAAAATTTTTGAAAAGAAAAAACTGATAGGAGAGGCAGATATTGTCAATGCAAGATTGCCTTCTTATCAAGAAACAAATTCTTCTTTATTTCGAGTAACTTTTAAAAGTAATGAATCTAACATAGGTACTTTTATTTATGTAAAATTTGGTATTTTTACTTTTCAGCAAGTAAAAATATTTGTGGGTATTTTTGGATCAAGTGTTAATAATTTAATTACAGAAAATACAGTTATACAGGTTCCGTTGTTAGGCCAAAGTATTAAAGATTTATCTTTGGTTGTTAATAAATATCCAAATGTTGTTTTTGAACCAATGCAGGGTAATGAACTGGTTTCAACATTGAGTCTTGCTGATACGAACCTTTTAGACGGAACTAATAAGTGGGTATATTTTGAAAGTAATGAAAGTTCAAAATTTGATTATAATTACTTTATATCAGATAAAATTAAATTTTTCAAAACTTCTGCCGAGCCTTTAGCTGCTCAGTTAAACAATAGACAATCTTTAGGAGGGTTTGTAAGTTTGAGTGAAATCGACGGTTCAGCATTTTTGTCTTATCCTGTATCTTTATATGATACAACATTATATATTAATCCTGATAGCTTTACTCAATCATATACTATAAATAATATGAATAAAAGTAAATATTTGCAAATAAATGATGAAATTGTAGAAGTTAATAGATGGGACAAATTTACCGTATATTTATCTCGTAGAAACGTTTTCGGAACTGCTTTGCGATACCATCCTGCAAAATCAATTGTCAGAGCAGTTTTTTCTAATTCTTTTTTTGATACTTCATTTAGTAAAGATAATAAACAGTATAGATGCTTTGCAGTTAAAAATATTGATTCTCAAGAATCTTTAAAAAACGTAAAGGTTTTTTTTAAAAATCCTAGTAGAAATAACTTATCTGGATTTAAATTAGCAATTGAAACTCCAACGAGTGATTCTTTTTCTTCTTCTGTTTCTTCTGGGGGCTTGTCTTCTTTTTCATGTAATGAGTTAATTAATAAATTTCCTAATAATTATTTTGTTGGAGCTCCAATATTATTTTCTTCTGGATTGAATCAGGGCCAAAATCGACTTATTAAATCTTTTATTTCTTCTACAGGTACTATTACTATTGATCAGCCTCTGTCTAATGTTATAAAATCTAACGATTTGTTTGACATAGATACTGCTCCCTCTCAGAGAGTTAAATCTTCTTTTAATAAACCTATAAAAAATAATTTTACTTCAGACTTTTATAATGCTGATTCTGAAGATAAGGCGATTTCAATAAATATTAATAACAGAATATCACAAAATGATTTGAATCCGGGAGAGTGTATATATATTTGGATTGAAAGAGAAATTTCCGAATTAAATAGTGAGTTTAAAAATAATACGGCAATACTATCTTTGTTATACAGTAAAACATAAAAATGTCAAAAGTTAATATTAATATAGATTTATCTGAATATATATTAGGTCTTGCTAATCAAGACGCTAAAATGGTTCTTAAATTTGAAGATTTACCATTAATTGAAGAGATTAGCCAACAAAAAGTTATTATTGAGAATAATGAAACACCATTTTTAGAGAATAGTATTTTTGGTAAAGGTCTAAGAATGCGGCCAAAATCAACTCTTAGTTTTCCTTTGCTAATAAATAATACAAGTGAATTTTCTTTTGGTTTTTGGTTGAAATCTTCTTGGATTTCTCCCACTGTTAGTCCGCTAACCGGCGGTCCTGCTTATTACAGGATGGCTCTGTGCGACAAGGCAATTTTTACTTATGCTAATACAAAATCATTTGTTAATATGAGTGATGGTACTTTTTGTGTTTATGAAGAAAGTATAGAAAATAATTTTAATGTATTAAAAATACAATTATTAGATGAAAATGGAAAAGTTGTTTCTCTAAAAACTAGTCCATATTTAACCAGAGTTTTTCATCATTTCTGGATTTCTTATTATGGGCCTTCGAAAACTTTAGAGGTTTTTATTGACGGTTCGCCTTCAAACGTTTTTTCAGAAGATGGATTACCCGTACCAAGCAGGCTTAAGAATAGCTTTAATATTCCTTTGCACGTTAATTATTCAGCGGTTGGATATGGTTCTTTATTAAGAAATAATTCTGGTTTAATTGATGAATTCGTATTTTTTAATAAATCAATATCTGATTCTTTTTTTCTTTCAAGAGCAATTAACTATGGAGTTGAATATATAGTTGACAATTCTTTAAAGTACACAGAAAGTTTAGATTATGCGTTTCTTTTTGATGATCCAACCACTGTAGGTATTGAATCTATTTTGAGTAATAGTAAAAATATTTATATAGGACGCAAAGATGGAGCTTTATTGAGGGGCGAAAGATTAATGTGGCAAGTTAAAAAAGATTTTTTAAATGACGACGAAATAAATATTCTGAGAAAATATATATATTCTACAGATTCTTTAGTTTCTGTAGAAAATGGATTTCTGAAAATTTATAAAGCTTCGGTAAGGATTTAAAATGTCAATATCTGTTAATAATCTTAAAATAAATAACAAAACAGTTAATAGCGGAGATACAGTAAGGGTTCCTTTGGGGTCTGTCCTCATTAATTGGGACTATTCTTCAACAACCCCTGCGCTAAAGCAAGTTTCCTATGAAATTAGAATAGGCACTAGTAATTTAAACTGGGGAACCTCTTCTTATGTTGCTGATCTTATTCGTCAACCTTATATGTTAGATAAGGCACAGTTTTGGAGATTAAAACGAAAGTTTATAGATAGAGGCAAGTCTTATTATGGTCAAATAAGACTTAAAAATAGCGCTCAAGAAGAAAGTGAATGGGTAAAATTTAAATTTACTATTAATAGATTACCATTTTTAACAGGTGTTAAAATAGAACCAGAAAACCCATCAGACGATAGCAGTTTAGAATTAAAATATAATAAACCTTTTGATAATTTTAACATTAATACAAAGTGGTATAGAAACGGAGTTCATTATAAACAGTTTGATGGATATTCGCAGATATCTAAAGAATACTTGAGATTAGGGGACAAGTGGTTTGTTGAAGTTACTCCGTTTGACGATTTGGAAAACGGAGTAACAGAGACGAGCAAAACTATTTTAGTATCTAAGAAGTCTCCTACAGTTGATTCATTAATTATATTACCAATTAATCCAAATATTAATGATATACTTGAAGCTTCTTACATTGCAAAAGATAATAATACAAATAATATTTTATTAAATGATAAAAGTATTATTAAGTGGTATGTTAATAACCTTTTAATTGAGTCTGCAACAAATTCCAGATTTGTTCGATTTGCCTTAAAGCCTAAAGACGAAGTTTATTTTACAGTAACGGCAAGCGACGGATTCCTTGAAGGCAATACTTTGGCTTCAAAAACTGTTGTTATTCAAGACGGCGGTTTTAAAACAATAAATACCAAAGTTGACGGAATATCTAATAATTTATTTGTTAGCACAGTCAACCCAACAATACAGTGGGACGTAGTTAGTCCGCCCAACCGCTCTAGTAGATATGCGTCAATAAAAATTGGAACCGTACAAGGTGCTGATAATATATATAAGACGATTATCGAAACATATGACAATAAATTTTCTGTTCCAGATAATATTATTAAAAGAGGGATCGATTATCATGTTAGTGTTTCTTCAAGCGATAGAGACGATTCGTTTGAAAACTGGGACTTTACTTCTTTTAGAGTAAATGGTAATTTATGGGAAAAAGAAGTTAATAATGATGTTGGTTGGACTATTGAAGCGTCACTAAAGGTTTCAAATAGTTCTCAATATGGTCGTATCTCGTTGGCTGACGGAAGTAGATTTTGTGAATTAAGATTTTATAAAGATTTTATACAATTATTAGCGGGTAATAATAACGTAAGAACTTTTGATGTTAATCTATTAACTGTTAACAACATAATTATTACTGGTAAAAAAAACTCAATAAAAATATTTATAAATAATAAAATAGCTATTGACGGATCTGATTTATTTACAAATTTTAGTTCAGATAGATTCATAGAAATTGGCTCTAGCGCAGAAAATGATTCAGTTTTATACTTAAGTCGTTTATTGTATACAGTTGAGGGAAGTTATGAGCCTGGTTCAGATGTATATTCAAAAATAAATGTTGAAAAATTTATTGATTTTACTGGTAAAATAATTTCAGATGTTGCATTTTATAACGGAGATATTATTTTATCTGCTAATTCAATTAATGGTTCTGAAAGTGCTGAAATATACAAAGTTTCAGAGACTAAAAAGCCTATTAATGTCTCTGTTGAAAATATAGACGGTAACGTATTAAAGGTTAATAGTATTTATTCTTCGCCGAATGATAAAACTATATATGCTTCTCATTCTGCGGGTGTAAGTAAATTCTCAAATTATTATATAAATAAATATGATAGCGAAACAAACTTTGCATTCGGAACCAATGCGTCCCAAAACTTGTGGGATCTTACAGGAACAACTCCTTTTGTTGCTGAAAGCTATATTCAAGAAGGACTGGTCATTGACACTACTGTATCTAACCGGCAGGTTTCTGACTATAAAGAAATATATGTTTTAACTCAAACTTCTGCTATTGGAATTGTTTCCGTTTATGAAACTCAAATTGGAGAAGGTTTTGATATAGAAATTAAAGATAATTTTTTAACTATTTATTTACAGCGTAACTCTTCTGTTGTTTATTCTACGTCTTTAGTTAATAAAAGTGTTAATGATATTATTGATGAACTAAAAGCGTTGACTTCTTCTAATTATTATTTCTTTTCTTTGTATTTTGAAATTTTTACTATTAATAATGTTGGCACCCAATCTGCTTCTCGACTAAATCCTATTAGCAAAAAACGAGTTTTTCCTTCTATTGAACTATCTGGAAAGTATCAGATCGTCGATCCATATACTCTTAATGAGTATGGTTCTGTTTCAACAGGTAAATGGTATTATTCGCATAATAAAAACGGGACACCGTGGTTTGAAAGAGTTGATAACGCAAAAGGATGGACTGTTGACTTTGGCCTAAGAGTTGATTCGGTTGAAGATAGCGATACTCCTGCTAAAACTTCAAGTCCTAAAGGAATCGGCGTTTACGTTAATGATGGAACGTTTTGCGAAAATCTTTGGTTTTTTCCGCAAGAAATATACTTTGAAAATGCTAAAAAGATTTTTACTTATGACACTACATTGATGACTGATTATAGATTAATTGGCAAAGATAATAAAATAAAACTTTATGGTAAAAAAAGTAGTGATGTTAGTTACGAGCAAATAGCTGAATCTACATTTAGTCTTAATGCGACCAACCAAGGCAATGCAGGAAAGCCTTCGGTTGTTGCTGATAAGAATAAAAACTTACATGCAGTTTGGCACGACGACGGGAAAGGCTTGAACAGAAGACAAGTATATTATGCTTTATTTGATTTTGCAAAAAATGCTTGGAGCGAACCAGAATTAATTGTTTCGGATTCATTTAGCAATTCCGATCCAGACATTGCTGTTGATTCTGCTGGAAATGTATATGTAGTTTACGCAACAACAAAAACAGATTACACAGATATTTCTGTAATAACAAAAAATAGTTATGGTTGGTCGGACCCTTATTTATTAACTTCAAATTTATTTGATTCTTTTGCGCCAAAAATTTGTATTGATGAAAATAATAATGCGCATGTTGTTTGGGAAGATCATAGAACTGTTCAACCTCAGATTTTTTATTGCCGACGAAATGCTTCTGACGGACAGTGGGAAAGCGCTTCATTTGGTAAGCAAGATATTCAAGTTAGCGCCGAGCCTGTTGGGGCAAAGAGACCAGCAATTTGCTCTCAGGGGTCTAGTGTGTATGTTTCTTGGACTGCCTTTAACCAAAATGGAAGTTCTAGTATAAAAATGGCTTATTATAATGCGGGAGAAGGGACTTGGTTTTCTTCGGGGCAGGGGGGATTTGATTTTAATGTATCTGGTATATCAAGCGAAAGCGCAGATCATAGCAGCATTGTAATTGATTTAAAAGGCAATGTTGTTGCAGTTTGGGATGATATTATTAATTATAACTATCAGATATTTGGTAGATTTGTTAATCCTAGACTTTCTTTTGGTACTGTAGTTGAGCAATTAACTAAAGGCGATTTTGATTCTAGAAATCCAAAATGCGGTTTAGATCTCTCTTCTGGAAACGTTTATGTTGTTTTTGAAAAAGAACAAGAAAAGATTCTTTCTGAATATAGTCCATACGTTTTAAGAAATGATGATATATCATTTAATATTAATTCAATTTTCTTATTGAGATGGAATGCTCGTACTCAGGCTTGGCAAAGCAGCAACCAAACGGCTCCGAACTATTACGCTCCTTTTGATATGAAACTTGAGTTTCCTTCTGTCCGCTATACTTACAAGCCGGCTATACCCAAGTATTTTTCCGAAAATATGCATATCTTATTTGAAAACTTAGAAGTTTCTCAAAATACTACATTAGAAAAAGACAAATACTTTAGTCAAATAAGAGATGTTACTTATAATTTTATTTTTACACCAATTTATAGTGTTATAAATGATGAAAATAATGAACGAGAAATGAGCGTTAATGGAAATAAGTTTAGGAAAGAGATAAGATTTGGTGACTTTTCTGATAATTTAGGTTGCAGAATGGTTTTATCAAAATTTAATTATTATTTATCTGATTGTGTTGAGCCATTTAAAATTGATCTTATTTCTTCTGCAACAACAAACATTTCAGATTCAAATATAAATTGTGTTTTACCAAATAACAATGGAGACCTTTGGATAGGTTCAGACGCAGGATTGTTCTTTTATCATAATAAAGATAAACAAACTTATATTTTTAAAGAACAATTTTCTGAAATTAAAAATTTCAAAGTTTTTAATATTATTATTGATAATAACAGTAATATGTATCTGAATACTTCTGAGGGAGTTTACGTTAGTGCTGATCACAACTACTTTTTTAGATTAGTTGGAGATTTACCAAGTAACATAAAGATTATAGAAATAGATTTAAATAATAATTTATATATAGGATCTAACGACGGTTTATATATTATTAATACAAAATCATTTATTAATAACATTATTGTAACAAAAGAAAATATTTTAGAAGATAAAAAAATAAATATATCTAACGATTCAATACTTAAAATTGACACAAATAAAGGATTGCCATCAAATAATATTATTGTTATAAGGTTTGATGCAAACAATGTAGCTTGGATTGGTACAGAAAAAGGGCTAGTTAGATATTATAAAGACGAAATTACAATTTTTGACTCAAGATCTGGTCTTGATGCTATTAGAGTAAATGATATTGCAATTAGAAATACAGCAATAAGATATATAGCAACTTCTTCTGGCGTTTACAAAATGCTTGGTATTTCTTTATCTTTATTAAATTTTGAAAATACTAATGCTCCTATTGCAAGCATAGATTCTCTAGAAAAAGGAGAAATTTTATTACCTGTATTTAATAACGCAAAGGCTGTAAAGTGGAGAGATCCAAACATTTTATGGATTGCCTCAAATTATAACATATATCAAATAACTTTTGTAGAAGAAAATTTTTCAACTCAGAAAGTCCAAATTTCTACATTTAGTTCATCTGATTTTACTTTAATTAATAGAAACAGAGAAAGAAATGATGATTTACAAGTTTTCCGTCTTGTTGGACTAGAAGAATCAGACGTTTCAAAAAATACCTTATTTGAAGTTTCCTTAAACGGTAATAAAATAACAAGAGGATATATATACTCGCCAGAAAAACAACTTATAAAATTTAATTATCCATTATTTGAATCTGATTATGTAAAGGTTAATGTAAGAAAAGATATTGAAAAGATTGCTGATTTTAAACAAAATAAAGCGGAGCAGATTGCTGTTGGCAATAAAATTACAAACGTAAATAAAATTTTATCCTTTAATAATAAAATATATGCTCTAACAGGCGGTGATGTTAATACTGTTCAAGTCAATGACGAAACTTCTAAGTTTCCGTTTGACAGAATAGTTCTAGACACTACGCCTCCAAATGGCAAAATTAGATTTGGAAACAGACGAGATCGAACTACTTTTGAAATGCATATAGATCCTTACGATCCGTATGGTGTTTTTGACGCAACATCAGGCATTGATAAAATGATTATTTCTAATTATTCTAATTTTACTAGCGACGGAGAGAAACCGTTAGAGCCAATTTTATTTAGTAGATTCTTATTACATAACATTGGAGATATATTCAACAACGTTACAAAAGAATTGTCTTTTTCTAAAGAGAAAGGACGAGTTTTACTAAATTATAGCCAGGTAGGCTCTAATAATACAATTCTTGTTGGAACCGGATCTCCTGCTTCAATTTTTAAATATAACCTAATAAGTAAAAAATGGGATTTATTAGACTCTCTTGATACTGTTAATGGTGTTGCTAATCTTAGTTCGTCAGTTGAGTTTTTGATTCAATATAGAGGAAGAATTTATGCAGGCACTGGAAACGATAATGGAGTTGCAAAAGTCTGGATAATGAATGATTCAACAAATAAATTTGAATTAATTAGAACTTTACCGGGAAATACTCATGCATATTGCTCTATTATTTTTGATGATGTTTTATATATTGGGGCAGGCGGCGGCAGTTCAGGAGGATCTTTATATTCGTTTGACGGAACTTCTACTAACCAAATGTTTACAAATATTAGTAGCGCAATTTATGATATAGTTGAAATTGACAGAGAAATATATGCCGCAACTGGTTCTCAAGGAAGAATTTATAAATTAGATCCTAAAAATAAAACTCAAACAATTGTTGACACTAATGCAGATAGAGATGTTTTGTCTATTAATAAACAACTTGTTAATGGTTCGTTATTTATTTTTGCTGGTATGGGTTCGTCTGGAGAAATAAGGCGATCTCGCTTTCCAGACGGAGCTTTTATTAACTCGTTCAAAACAATATCTTCATCTGTTAATGCTATTAAAAATATCAATGGAGTATTATACGCAGCTGTTGGGAATGTTCTTTATGCTTTTGAAAATGTCTGGACAGCTAAATATACAAGCAAAGAGAATATACGAGATATTTGCGAAGGAGCAGACGGCGCTATTTGGTTTATTTCAGATTCTTCTGTTTATAAAATTTCAAAATCAGATAGCATTAAAAGAGTGTATATGAAGCTTATTGACAAGGCAGGTAATGAAACTAATTTATATACAAACGCAACACAATCTGTCTTAAATCCAAATTTCTTTGCGGAAATTAATATTGCTAATTTATCTGACTTTATAAATAAAAATAGAATACTGAGAGTAGATAGCTTTGGTAATTCCGTTTCTGTTCGAGAAGGAAATAGTAGTTTTTATTCTGCTAATATTATTGATGAAGAAATTGGAGAATATTATAGCGAAATTTTTAATGCTTCGAATACATTTGTTTCTTGGAATCAAATTAGCTGGGAATCTTCAGTTCCTCTTGGCACTGAATTACAAATACAGGTTCGAACGGCCTCGTCTAAAGACGCTCTATTAAACTCTGATTTTTTGCTTTCTATTAATGGACGAGATGGTTCCGCTGACATTTCTTTCTTGTCTGGTCAGTATATTCAGTTTAAAGTTGTTATGAAATCTAGAGTTCGTAATCTTAGTCCTTCTTTAAAGTCAGTTGTTATCAAGAGTGTTGCTTCTGACTCTGTTCACTTTTTCACAACTAACTTTGTTTTACCAAGTAGGATCAAGAGCGGCATTGTTACTTCTACAAAACTTCTTCCTGTTGCAGCTGACGTTGTTTTTGGAATAAATACAAACAACTCTGTATCTTTTGCTGATTATCAAATTGTTGACGAAAATAGGATTTTTACAACTAGCGCTTTACAGTCTGGTAATAATCTTCGTGTTGGCATCAGGTTTATAACTCCAACTCGCTTTGAGCCTTCTGACTTTTTAGGAGATCCTTACGGTCCTTATGGAACGAACGCTTTGTTTAACGCTATTGAATGGAATTTTGTGAATCCTGACGCAAAAGAAAATACTTTTAATTTCAAAGTTTATTTTTATGATGATGTAGAAATGAAAGATTTAATATATTTGGCAGACTCTAGTAACTCTGTATTTGGATTTTCTGCGGACGGAGAAATTTTTTCTACTGGCGGAGAGAGGTTTATTTCTAAACAACAAAGATCATTTTCTTTCACGCCGACTGGCGCTAATCCACTAAAGTGTTCAACTTATTATTACATCAAAGTAGAAGCTTATAACTCTCAAAAAACACTAACCGTGTTAGACGGCGAAGCATTTATTCAATCTTGCGGTTCTACTTTTGTAGATAATATTAATTTTGATTTTAATAATAATTCAGAATCTTCTGATAATTATCATTTTAGAATAAGATTTTATAATAATGCAGAAAGAACAGATTTGCAGTATACCGCATTTAGCGCTAATGACTTTAATAATTGGTCTGTAAACGGGAACGATTTTGGACTAGACGGAGTATTTTTAAATCCCGGAAAAACAGCTTCTATAAATTACAAACCAATATTATCTAACATAGAACCTGGTAAATTATACTATTTGTCGATAGACGTTTACGACGGAAACACTTTTAGTAATAACAGTAACTCATTTACATTTAGAGCAAACGATTTAAATTCAAATATTTACTGTGGTTCTTATTCGGACGTACCTGTTGTTAAGAATTTTTCCATTATGTTTGAACTTGAAAATAATGAATTTGTAAACTTTAAGGTAAATATATAAAATGCCTATTAGAACTCCTTATTTTGGATTAGAAGCATTTATTGTTGGAGATGTTTATAGCGGAGTAATTGATCAGTCTAGATTTACGTCTATAGATAACTATATGGCGTTTATATCTGAAATAATTGGTCCCGGAATCATACAAGGATGGAACTTAGAGTCTTCTTCGCCGCTTAAGGTGAAAGTCACAAGCGGATGGGGAATAATAGATAGAAAAATTATAAGAACATTTGGAGATTACGAAAAAACTTTATCAAGTAATAACTTTTTTTATGTTTGGATGAGATCTAGAACAAATTCTCTTGGTCAAATAAGCGCATTTTCTAATGTCGCTTCAACCGACTATATAGACTTAACAAAACCTTTTGCTCCTCAACAAATTAGCTTAGTTTCTCAAACAGCAGATTCTTTGTCTTTTAGTTGGTCGTCTGCTGTTGACATTGATATTGAAAAATATATTATTTATAGAAGTAAAAACAACTTTGATTACACATATATTGGTGAGACAAAAAATCTTAATTATATAGATAATAATCTTCAAGAAAACCAAATATATTATTATAAAATTAAATCGCAAGATTTGTCTGGCAATATTAGCGATTTCTCAAATGTTTTTTTAGCAATAACTTTAAAAGATTTGTCAAAGCCAGCACCGCCAACTTCAGTTTCTGTTATAAATTCTAATAAGTCTGCGTACATATACTGGAATGCTCCTGCTTATGGAAATATTAGTAAACTATTATTTACAATTACCCCAATAAACGAAGACCGAGTACAGATTGGTCAAGCCTTTCAACAAGAGGCTTCGCCGTCATTAGATTCTTATACAATGACTGGCTTGATAAATGAACAAAGATATTCTGTTTCTATGAAATCTGTTAGTAAGTATGGAGTTGAATCAGAAGAAGTTGTTTTTACTGTTTTTCCAAAAGACATTGATGTTGGTCCTAGTATAAAAAGTATTAATTTAGTAGATTCAAAATTAGAAGCAAATTTATTAACAAATAATATATATGTTTCGTGGGACTTAGACATTGATCCGTATGAGTCTTTTAACGGATCAATAGAAATACGAGTTGAAGAATATCGAATTGACGGAACTTCTATAACCTCAGAATGGATTTCTGTTCCTTTTAATGAGTTTTCTACAAATATTAATGTTTTTTCTTATTTAGTTAATGGCGAAATTCTTTACAAGTCTATTGACCCAAGAACTATTTATTATTTTTCTTTGAGAAGCGTCCGAGAAGACGGAACGACCGGAGCTATAAAAAGAATAAAGCATTTTACTCCAAGTTTTGTTCTTCCTGATCCTCCGCAAAATTTGAAAGTAGATTTTGTTAATAGCGAAAATTCAATTTTATATACTTGGAGCAATTCTTTTTCTAAATTTGAAAATAATTTTATAACAATTAAAAAATATAATTCACAAAACGAAGAAAGCATATTAGTTTTAAATCAAGATATAAATAAAACTACTTATTATTCAGTTGCTTCAAATAATTTAGAGTCAGATTCTATATATAGAATGTTTATTTATTGTGTTGATGAATTTGGTAATAAGAGCGAAACAGTTTCTATTGAATATCAAACTCCTAATTTTAACGAGTTAAGACCGCCTGCTGCTCCAAGAGATATTATCGCTAGCTCAGGAGATGGTCAAATTATTTTATCTTGGGCCGCTCCTATTGGGGTTGTTGCCAAGAGCTACAAAGTTTATAGAGCAGAAGACGCCGCTTCTTTTAATCCCAATGATTTTACGTTTGTTGAAGAAGTTTCTTCAGACAACTTATCATATATTGATTACGAAGTTCAAAATAAAAAGACTTATGTATATTTAGTAACAACAGTTGATGCATACGGTAAAGAGTCACTAAATCCGATTAACGATCGTTATATTAATTATAAATTAACAACAGCTACTCCGAGTTCTTATTCTACACTTAACAGCCCATCTAACTTAAAAATTAATATTATTAATAGATCAATACAAATATATTGGGAACAAGAGTCTGGTCAATTTGATGGCTATCAAATTTTTAGATCAATTAAAAATAAATATTCGTTCCAACTTATTGCTACTGTTGGAAGAGGAGTTGTAAGTTATTTAGACAGTAATGTGCTTAAACAAACTGGTAAAGTTTATTATATTGTTAGAAAATTTAAAAATGAAGCAGATCTTTTCTTTACAGAAAGTGACGCTAGTGTTTCTAACGCTATTTTGCTTGGAACTGTTAGCACAAAGAATGGTCAAACAATTATTGATTCTTCAAAAAGAAGAAATATTAAAAATATAGAAGATCCTGTCAGAGAAGAAACCAAGAAAAGAATTGAAGTTCATACTCATTCTTGGGTTAATGAATTCAATGACAAAAGAATCAATCTTTCTAGCGATTTAATTATTGATGACTGGTTAACTAGTGATTATCTTGTTTATACAACAGAATCTGAAATCCCTGCTAGTGGGGATTATTCTGTGTATCTTAATAATCAAGAAGCATCGGAATTTGGCGTTTTATATTCTATTAATAGAGAAAACAAAACTCTTGTTTTTAGTCAACCATTAGCAAGTTCTGGATTTGATAGACAAGCAGATGTTGCTTATGTATTTGATTCAGAACCAGCAGTAAAAGTTTTGTTTCGAAATGTAGAAGAAGTTCAAGATATTCTTCCTGAACAAAGAGTTGAGTCTCTTTCTGCTCAGCAAGTCACTAGCGGTCAAGTTAAAAAAGATCAACTTCCTAAGTTTCATCATTCAGGCAGAATAAAAGAATCTCTTATTCCTTTACAGGAAACTCTTTCTCCTGTAGACGGCGGATACTCTTATATTTTAAATGATACAAAACAAAATATAGGAGACGCTATCGTATTTTATGATGTTGTCCAAGTTTTAGATTCTAATTTATTACTTTCTTCTACTAGCGATGGGATTTATACAAGTCCTGATTTTGGAGTTTCTTGGAATAAACGATTTGAGCTGACAACGCCTGCTTCGCAAATATTTTATTCTTCTAAATTTAAAACTCATTTAGCGCTCACAAATAGAGGCGTTTTTTACTCTAATGCTGTTCTTGAAAATCAGTTTGGCGAATGGTTTGAACTTCCCGGTGCAGAAACAACAAAAGTTGTTCGTAGCATCATAGAAGATAAAGACGGTGACGTTTTTATTGGTTCAAATTTAGGAGTTTACAAGTTAGAAAAGAACTTTGGACAAGGAACATTTTTCTTTAAGCAAACTCCTATTGTTGATTTTGCTAGCACAGAAATTTACGGTATGCTGTATGATAAATCAAGAAGCAGAATTATCGTTAGCAATGAAACAGGTATTTTTGAAAGCAAAAACAAAGGACTAAACTGGTCTTTTAGCGACGAATTTGCTGGTGAACAATCAATTTATTCTTTCGCGCAAAAAGACGGATATATATACGCAATAACTGATTTTATGCTTTGGCGCAGAAGACCCAATGATTATCGTTTTGAAAGAGTTGGAGTCTTTGAAGAAGCGAACACGTCAAGAAAAATAATTATTTGGAAAAATAGAATTTATGTTTCTACTGATTATGGATTATTAGTTTCTGATTTAAATGCCGACATTTATCAGGATTACATTATTAAATTTGTAGAAGCATTTCCTCAATTAAGAAAAAATAAATATTTATTACCTGCTTGTTCTTTAAATAATATTGATAATAAATTGTTTGTTGGTTCAGAAAATATTCTTTTCTTGTCAACAGCAACGGGCAAAATTGATATTCATAGCGAGTTTAGCGATCAGGTTATCCCGACCATTTATATTAATGGAAAACCGCAATCTATAGGATACAGATTTAGTACCAGCTCTGATTTACGAAGAAAAGTTGTTTGTTTTGACGTAAAGCAAAAAATATCTAGCACTATAACGATTGCGAATCAGTACAAAAAATTTGTTTGCAAAAACAAGGGTTGGGCAGACACTAATTATTTATCTTCTGTTGTTTTATATATTAATGATAATAAAGTTAATGATATCAGTGTTGCTGAAAAGCCTGCTCAAGAGTTTTCGTCTCTGACTCTTCCTTCTTATAATGATAGAAATGCATTTAAGATCGGAGCTGATTTGCAAAAAGAGAAACTAAACGCTTCTCTTGTAAAAATGCTAGAAGTTGAAAGAAATTCTGACGGACAAGTTATTAAATTAAAGGGTTTTACTAAAGATAATGTTAATATAACTTTATTTGAAATAGAAAAATTTTTGTCGCAAATTTATAAAAATTCTAGGAATATTATTACAATAAACGACGATGGTACTGAGACATCTAATCCTTTTTCTGTGCCTGCATTTAGAGTTTTATTGCTTAGTAATAATCCGTCTTATTATCAAGATTTAAGTATTGGTGTTTATAAAGACTGGGTTGGTGTTGCCAGCAACACAAACAAATCTTTTGTTGGTAAGTTTGGTAGCGAGCTTGATTCAGACGGGAATTTACCGAAAGAGTTAATTGGAGGCGTTGGAGACGTTGGTGTTTTGGGCGGATAAAAGTCTTAGGAGATGCTGATTTATGCCTATATCCTTGTTTAGTAATCAAAAAGAAAACGATTTTTATGAATATTTTCTAGTGTATTTTAATCTAACAGACTATAACAATAATATAGTTTTAGATAGCGCAACTGGCGCTCCTCTTGTTAATAATACAGCAGTTTGGCAAGTTACTGTCAATTCTACTGGTATCGAACAGAGGGGCGTAAATATTAATATAACAGTTCGCAATAAAACAAATCAAGTCCAAAATGCGCCACATATTAGAATACCAAGTGGATTGTATCATCCTGCTTGGATTGCTGCCGGAACAGGAACTCAGGTTACGTCTCCGTATGCTTCTTCTATTAGACTTTATAAACGAATTGCTAAGTATTTTAGTCATGATTCTTTCGGCACAAGACCTATTGATATCCAAAAAGCTCTTGACGCAGTACCAGTTTTCAGCGCAAATGACAAGTTTGGAGATACAAATGCCATTTATGGATATAACTGGTTTGCTCCGGGCTTATCAGTGCAGAACACTGTTGTTTACAATGGTGTTCCCGCAGACTTCCCAATGCAAACAGTTGGCGTAACAACAAATTATGCTTATCCTTTTAAGATATATATAGATTTTGACGCTGCAACATATCAAGGCTTTTTTAGAATAGAAGGAAATACAAACGTTCCTGGCAAGGGAGTTGTTGATCAATTTCAACCAAACGAACAGAGAACTTGGACGGTCTGGTTAAGACACGAAAGGGCTAATCCTTCTACTGCTCAATCAAAATTCTCCGACATTTATAGAAGCGTGTCTTGCATGAGGGCTTATGAGCCTTATTTTAAGTGGTATTGGGATAATGTTGGAGATTATGACCACGGCCCAAGAGTAAGCGGCAGAATATACGGTGTTAATCTTGCAGGCCCTAATGCGCCAAAGTCTTATTTTGTTCCGAGAGATAACCAAAGAAGATATTATTTATTTGATCCGGTTGCCAAACAAAGTTTGCTTGGCGCATTGCCTAATCCTGGACAAACATTTATACATCCAGAAAAAGTTTCTGGATGGAAAGAATTATTAAATAGTATTTTTAATGTTTCTTTACTAAAAAGCTATGGTTATAAGTCTGTAATGTTATTAAACGCAGCAGGTTGGGGCAATAACGATCAAGGAGGAGATCCTTCCTTGTTTAAAAATTTACCTAGTAACCTGCTTTCATCTATTAAAGAAATTAGAAATTGGGAAGAACAGAATCAGATGAGAGTTTTCTTTGCAAGTAATAACACTTTGAGTAAAGTTAACTTAGATACTTATGATTCTGCGGCTATAAATTTTGATCCCCAAGATTTATTGCATAAACAATCTATTTTGGATAACTTTGATAACGGATTATTAAGATCTTCAAATGGTCTTGTTTTATATGATTTGCCAAATGCTTTGATTAATCCTTGGGTAAATGATTATTTGTCTTCATGGCGTTCAAATTTTGCGCCGGTTTCTTTAGCAACAAACAAGAGAAGTTCTAATGAAATATTAAAATATGTTGTTCCGTCTTATTATTATAAAGAATTTTTATCTACTGATTTTTCTAAAGGAGGAAGAGACGTATTTCTTGACTTGCTTCTTCTTGGAGCTGACCCTTGGGTTTTTGTTCCTATAGCAGATTGGAGAGCTGATTTTGGAACAAGTGTTACTTCAGAAAATAATTATGATGCTTATGTTCAAAAACTAGAAAAAGATCATCAAGTTAATGTCGTAACCATAGATAGAATTGTTTCAAAAGAATGCTTTATGCCCGAAAAAACTTCTTGGAAACAATCGTTTACTACTTACTCAACTTTGCATCCTTATGGCAATCTTTGCGTGTTTGGAGATCCTCTTTTAAATAATAAAAAGATATGCACTCCTCAAGACGTTCATTCTAATTACTCAACTGGTACGCCTTCAAATTTGCAATATATGGAAGGTATTTATCAGTTTGACGGCTTGTATGATTATAATTTTCAAGGAAGCAGAATCCCTTGTATGACTGCTGTATCCGTTAATGATCTGTCTCAATACGGCGATTCTTTATTATGGTTGTGGCAAGATGATAAGCTGCAAGCGGCAAGGCAAATGGTTATTAACAATATAAATGGTGTTGGACGACAGTACGGACCGGGAATCCCATTGAACTATTCAGGGCCTGTTTGGATTAACTGGGAGCCTGGATTGAGCGGTGTTTCAGCGGGAGTTTCTCAGAAGATCGGCAATGGTCTTTCTATGTTTACTAGATATAGCGATCCGGCGTTAGTTAAGGCGTCTCCTAATTCTGGTCTCGCAAATAGAACAACTAGAGATTGGTGGATATGGGTAATGAATCAACAAGATCCGAACTGGGCTGTTGGTAAAACAGAAGACCAAAAAGATGATTATCTTCAAACAAAATGGTGCGAAAGGTGGACTGTATGGATAGATGGTATCATATCTGCTGTTAAGCAGGCTCGTTCTTCAATTACTTCTGTCGGCCTTTATGGTGGACATCCTGAATTCGGAACCTGGCAAAAACTTGGTTTGTTTGCGGGTAGTATAGCAGTTGGCAGCCCAGATATTGAATTAGAAAAACAATACTGGAAAAACTTTATTGATAAGCATGATTTTATTGGCGCGGGTTGGTATCTTTGGGATCCTGTTCCTGATTTTGATGGACAATCTCGTTATGATACAGATTTTACTAATAGATTTGGAAAAGATTTAATTCAATTTTATCTATGGACTATTTTTTCGATGCGTCATTATTTTGATGTTGCTCGTAGATCGAAAAAACCTTTAATTCCGTTTATTTGGGGTTCTTATATTAATAATTCTTCTATCAACTTAGAACCTAATGTTTTTGCGCCTCTTTATAAGTTAATTTATCTTTCAGGATGTAATGGAGCAATTTGGTGGGATGGTTTTGATAATGCAAGTACACTTAAATTTAGATTGGCTCCAATTGTTCAGTATTGGTATCCTTTATTAAATAATATAACTTCAATTGAAAATAAATATAAACTTTTTATATCATATCCCAATGTTCCGTCTTCTGGTGGTAGCGGCGGTTCTGGCGGTTCCGGCGGGGGTGGTACAGGTGGAGGCTCCGGTGGTTCGGGTGGTGGAGGTTCTGGTGGTGGTTCGGGTGGGGGTGGCTCGGGCGGCGGACCCGGCGGCGGTATTGGAGGAGGAGGATCGGGTGGGTCTGGTGGCGGTTCTGGCGGTGGTCAAAAGCCACCTTCTTCAGGTACAGGCGGGCTTTTTGCTGAATTCGGCAGAGTCCGAATGACTAGGTTTGAAAAAAAAAAGTAAACGATACTAGCGGCTTTGGTTTAGAAAAATATCAGTTGCCCCCTTCTGTTGGAGTTGGAGATAAATCTCCTTTTGATTATTCATTATACGATATTATTGCAACCGTTAACTCTGTTGACGGTTCAATAGAGATTAGTAAATCTCTTAATAAATATGACAAAGTAGATGTTGATATACTTAACCCTACATTATCAAATGTTGGTTATCCTCATTGGGTTATTGAAGATTCTTTAGAGTGGGTTAACTCAGGCTCTCCGTCTCATCTTTCTCAAGTTTTTAATGCGAATATTATTTCAAGCGGGATTGCTGCTGAAAAAATATCTCCTGGCCTACAAGATTCTTCAGCGCCTTTATATCAGTCTAAAATCTACATACCTAATAATCAAGATTGGTATGACAAACTTAATTCCACTATAGACTATCAAATTATTTCAAATTCAGAAAGTGTTGATATTCATATTCCTTATGTTAACGCAGCTATTTATATTGAGGAATTAAAAGAAATTTGGGTTGGAGGTTTGGGTGGTATACTAAGAATTGATAAAGATTCAAAATCTATAAATAGTTTAAACATAAATGCTGATAATATTTTTATAAAAGATATTAAAAAATACAATAACAGTATTTATATATTAACAGACAATAAATTATATACATATGACATAGCAAGTAGTTTGCTTAGTGTTGAAAAAGGATTAGGACTGTCCCAAAAATTAAATAAAATAATCTATTTACGAGGTTCTAACTTGTGTGTTGCTTCTGATGATGGAATATATACAAAAAAAATGAAGAATGATAATTGGGTAAAAGTTCTTGAAAGTTCAAAAATTAATGTTCTTTCAGTTCCCGATTCGGCTTTTGCTATTAACGACGAAGGAGTATGCTATTCATCAAATGACGGTTTTAATTGGAAACGAATAGGAATTTTTAATAAAAATATTGTAAATAAAATTGAAAAGCATCGTTCTCAAATCTTGATAGGAACAAATTCTGGACTTTATCAAGATAATGGAACATTTTATACTAATAATTTAAGCATAAGGTTATTAGATATTTCTAATGATATTACTAAATCAAGTTTAGTTGTAGTTAATGATATAGTTTCTAATTTTGATAAAGCTATAATTGGTCTTTCTGATGGTTCTTGGTTTTTATATCAAGATTCATTTATTAAGCAACCTGAATCAAAACTTAAGTGTATACATAAAATATTGATAGTTGAGTCCGATGTTTGGTTGTTTGGTTTTGATAATTTTAGAGTTTCCTCAGAATCTTTTATCAGAAAACTTGCAACTGGATCCAAATTATAATAACTAATATAAACAAGAGTCGATAAATGAGTATGAATATAACAAAAGTTTCTGCATATTTTAGAAAAGTTGGCGAAGACAAAGATGCTTTTTACGAATTAAAAGAAGATTCTTCTTTAGCATTTGACGCTTCTAATTTTATTAATCTTGCTCAAGGTCATCCGTCAATATTTTTTGATGTTTCTGATAATGGATTTTATGGTTCTGGTTATATGCAGACTTCTCCATTTTTTGATGTAAGAGAAGCGTCTACATTAATTTACCCTATAAAAACATATAAAGCAGGTAAATATTCTGGCTATTTAAGAGTAAAAGCTTTGTCGGGATCTTCGATATCTTTTTCTATAAATGTAAATTCTGGAATAAGTTATCCGTTTTTTGCAAAGATAAATTCTGATTGGGCTTGGATTCCGTTTGATTTTATTGTTGAAGATAATAAAATTTTTAATCTTGGTGTAAGCATATTATCGCCAAATGTATTATTAGATTCTATTTTGATTTTGCCATTTGGCAGTAACATCCCGAGTTTTATTGAAATGCAAAATAAGTTTTTAACTTTGCATTTTAAAGCTTATGATATTAAAAACGATTTAGTTCATTCTTCATTGCCTGTTTATTCTTATAAAATATCTACTAATATAACAACAGACGGTTGGATTAATTTTCCTGTTGAAACGCTTTCTGGTTATGCTAATGTAAATTATAAAAATGATATTGGACTTGGATTTTTTGTTTCTGGTGCATCTGAAAACTTTTATTTAATGTTAGATTATGATAAAGATATTAATAATAAAAAATATCTAGTTACTTATAATAATGGCCTTGTAGTCAATAATAAAAATTATGCAATTAAAATTTATTCTTTTAGAGAATCTTTAGATGCTAATAGCGACTCTATCATTACCGAATCTCCAAAACTTAATTTTGATTCAGTTGTAAAATTTGATAATAAAAACATTAATCCGTCTTTTATTCAAACTGAAATTGAAAATTTAAATACAGATAATTCTGTCAATAAAGTTGTTTTATCTTTACCAGATAGAATAGTCTCTATTATTATGGATCAAAGCGGATCTCAAACCTGGAACGATAGCGCCGGCCTTCGTCATGATTTAACAAGAAAGATTGTTGATAGGTTAAAATTTACATATCCTGGTAATGTTAAATTTAATATTGTTAGTTTTGGCGCAACTCAAATCAAAATTAATTTATTTGGAATTGTTGAATCTGATAATGTAAACGTTAATAATATAGACCAAGCTTCTTCTGCTTTTTTCTCTGGTCAGGAAGATTCTTACGCCGGAGTACGAGTGATTAGAAAAGAAGGGTCGCCTCCGCTTAGCCCGCTTGACGGAGAAATCGTTTACGAAGGCTTTTTTGAAAAAGCTTTTGATGAAAAATTAATAGAAAATCAAGACTATTATTATGGGGTTTATACTTTTGATGCTAGCGGTAATTTTAGTGATGGTAAAATAATTAATGCAGTTCCAAGGATTAGAGAAATTCCTAATGGAGTCGGAGGAATAGAATCAAGAGTTTTAATCGGAACCGGCTGTCGTAGAGAAAATTCTGCTATTGCCTTGTGGCATCTTAATGAACAATCAGATAATATTGCTTTTGACTTTAGTGATAATCAACTAAATTTAAAATCTGCAAATGATCTTGTTTGGTTGAACAAAAATGAAGTTCCTTCAGGGGTGAGCGGTTTAAGGATGAATGGAGCTTCTGACAGTCTTTATGCATTTGATAATAAATATTTCAGTAATAACGAAATAACTATTTCTGCCTTTGTTTATCCATTTCTATTTGATAAAGCAAGAACTATAATTTCTAGACAGTCTTCTAATAATAATAATTTAACTTTTATTTTTGGTATTAATTCTGACGGAAAATTATTTTTTACTACTAATTCTTTAAATTATGCTTATTCAACATATAAAATAGAAGTGAACGATTGGTCTCATGTTTGCGTAACAGTTAATTATGTTACAAAACAAGTAATATTTTACATTAATGGAGTGTTTGCCGGATCAGGAGTAATCTCTTTAACTGGAAATTATAATCAAGGTCCGATGAATTATTATTTAGGAGGAAAAGACTCTTCATTTTTCGGCAATATCACAGAAATTTCTATTTTTTCAGAAATAAAAAGTTTGTTTTATATACAAAATGCTTCTTTTATTCCCGCGACAGAAAAAGAAAAGATTCTTGATAATGGTGACAGACTTGTTATTCTTAAATATAATATAGCAGAAAATTTTAACTATAAAAATGGTAAAATTTTTATAGTTAGAAAAGAAAGAAAAGGGCCTGCTCTCTTTGACTATCTTTCTGATCCGCCGGTGTTTAAAGGGTTCGGAGACACCTGTTCAAATGAAAAAGACGGAGATATTGTTTATCAAACAACAACATCTGCTGGATCTTTTGCTGTATCTTTACCGTACAAATATATTCACGACAGAGTTTATGAATTTAAAATATTTTCACAGAATACATTAGGTAATTATAGTTTAAACTCTGACTCGCCATTAGTATCTATAAAAATTCCTAAGTTTACAAATTCAGATTATTTTGCATCTTCTATCCCTCCTATTGTTGTAGATAAAGTTTTAGGAGCCTCTATTGAGCCTGGAAATAAAAAAACTTATATAACTTGGGACTCTACAAGTGCTGTAAATGCAGAACAAGTCTTAATATATTGGAGCGCTAAGAATTTTCCAGCAGTTAATCAAGGCAAGATTGAATCTTCCTCTGTACTTGTATTTAGCGGAGATGTTAACAGTGGCTATTTTGTTGACAGGAATGTAGACAACGATGCAGTTAGTTATTATACAATTTTAAGCGCAGACAGATATGGTAACTTGTCTGCTCCAATTTATCTTTCCGCTACTCCTAAAGCCGAGTATGCTGGACTTCCTATACCGTTGTCTGACGTACAAAATTTAAGTTATGAAATTATTGATGAAAATTCTTTAAGTCTTTCTTGGAATTCTCCTGTAAAATTACAAAAAAATATTAAAGCTTGGTTTGATGAGAGAATTTCAATATATGCTCAGATTACAGACGACCGAGGTTCCCCGCTTTCAATTTCGGGTAATATGAAACTTGTCGCTGATGTCTCTTTAAATTCTTCAAATTTAGCAGAAGATGTTTTTGCGGAAACGATTAATAGAGAATCTTTTACTCCTAAAGTTGAAGATTGTTATATCCTTTCATCTGGGACTGTTAGTAATGGCTATTTAGTCGGAACATTTAGAATGAATCCGAATATAGACGTTCTTTCGTCGATTGATACTTTAAATGCATCAATTTATGTTTCTTATGTTGTGCCAGATAAAAATGATAATAATAAGAACGTCTTTGAATTAAAATCTTTACCTATTAATCTTTCGATGAAGAATCCATTATCTATTGAATTAATTAATCTTGGAGATAATGGTTCAAATTTCGGAAGCATTACAAAATCTTATTCATCTCAAAGCAGAGGCGGAGCTCAAGTAAATGACGCACCAACTGGTGACTTCGTTAGAATAATTTGCAAGCAAAATGTTCCTCTTGATTCTCAATCATTTATCGCAAGCGGTGGAATGTTTTTTGATCCAAATAAGTTTAAAGATTTTGATGGGTGTTATATACGAAGAACAAAACCCTTCAGAGCGAGACTTGTTGTTTCTTATAAAGGACAACCTGTAGATGTTAATTCTGCTATATCTAATTTTGCTGTTTTTGAAGCTTCTGATCCTCAGTGCGATCCAGACGACGATGACGCAAATCCATGTAGTTCTTCTCAATCTTCTAGGGAGCGTAGCAGGTTTGTTCCAAGTTTTTCTAATTCAAGAAGTAGATTTGTTCAGCCTCCTGCAACTTCTTTGCCTCTTGTATTATCTAATCAAACATTTCCAGACGGCAGCGTTAAGACATTTTCTTATGTGGACGTTCCGCTTAAAGCTCCTAGAACGCCTCAAGCGGTTATGCTATTTGCTAAATTTACATATAATGGACTTTATAGCAGAAAGAAAATGTATATTGTTTTTGAAAATATTTTACGAGTAGAGACAACTATTAATAGTCCAGAGTCTAATTGTATTGACGTTGTTGAGCAATCAGCAAAAGTATACTTGATTGATCCTGACGGGCCAAGTATAGTTAATCAAATTAAAAAATCAATTCCTGATCAACAAATTGTTAAATGGAACTTAAGAAAAGGCAGAAATGCTAAAGATAGACCATTTTATTCAAAAGATAATTATTCCGACAGCTCTGGTGTATTTTCATTTGTTAGAAATGGTGTTGCAAAAAACATTTATTTTGGTCCCGCTTGCGGAGTAACTTGGGAAATTTACCAACCTTGCCCTGATAACGTAATTTTGTTACCTGAATTGTACGCTATTAGTGCTTCTGTTATGTACGACGGTCTTTATGCCTTTGAAGAAAGACCTGCTATTATCTATCCGCCTTCTTCTTCGTTTAATAGCTTTGGATCTAGGTTTTTAATGTCTTTTCCTTCTTTTGTAAATACTTTGTATGCAGACGGATATGACTTAGTTAAATTAACAATTTATCACGATCCAAACGGTCCTTCTCCATTTGGAACGTGTTTTCGAAACTGCGCCTTAGAAAACAATCGTCCTTTGTTTGTTTTGAACGGAGGGCAGGTTGTAGACATTGAATCGGGCGATGGATATGAAATACTTTTTGGCGACGAAATAAAAATTTTATTCAATAATGACATTAAAGAATATGAAGTTTCTAATGAAATCAAAAATATTGGTTTTGCTCAAATACCTCTTAAAAATAATTCCAAATTTACTGAGGTATATTTTAGGATTAATAAGTTTGTTGGAAGACCAAAGAAAACTACTTCTTCTTCTCAAAAAGAAGAAAGCAATATATGTTCGTGCATAGAAGTTTCAACTAAAGAAAATCCAGAAAATACTTTGTCAGTTGTTTTAGGAAGAACTACTGTCAACTTTAATGGAGAATCTAGATATCTAAATGGCGGCGGCGGTTTGAAAAATGGAGTACCTCCAACTACTATTAAATTGCTTGAACCCTTAGATATTAATATTGTTGATATACGAAGAAACGGGCAAAGCGTACAAAAGGTTTTATGCGATGGAGTTTCTGCGCATGAAATAGTTTTTGAAGTCTCTTTTAAAGGAGATCCAGTACCAGACGGAACTCCTATTTATTTGACTATTGGCGGAACTAATCCTGAAAAAGTTGCATTACAAAGCGAAATAATTTACACAAAAACAATTTTAGACGGAACAAGAAAAAAGAGCAGAGCTTCTGCGATCGTTTTCCCTTTTAGCGCAGAGTCTAAGTTTGAATCTCAGATTCAAGGCGAAGTAAATTACGACAAGAGAGGCGATGTACAGAGGTCTATGACGGCTTGTATTACAATTAATTACGATCCAGCGGACAAAAAAGAATCTATTAATCAAGTAGAAAATAACGAGATTCAAGGAGATGTAAAGAGTACATTTGACGCTCAGTTATATGCCTTTGACTCTATAACTGGTTTATGGAGCAGAAAGTCAGATATGCAACATCCAAGAGGAGCTTTAACTCTTAATTGGGCCTTTGACTCGTATAATGAATATTTGTTTGCCATAGGCGGTCTTGACGGTAGATCAGTTCTAAAATATAATGAAAGATATAATATTTTTGAAAATAAATGGGAGCCAAAAACTTCCATGATTACTCCTAGATTTTTTCATTCTTCTGTTCATTATGGTTCTTATATTTATGTTTTTGGTGGCATAACAGTATTGAATTCAAATCTTTTGGTTTCTTCAAGTGTTGAAAGATATGATATTTATAACGATAGATGGGATATTTTATCTGATATTCCAAGCGACGGATTTGCTATGTGTTCTGCCGTTATTGTTGATAATAAAGTTTACTTTATTGGAGGCGTAAGAAAAATTGAGCCGCTTGGAGGCATAAGAACTCTTAATGATGAAATTTTATCTTTTAACTTTGATACGTTAAAATGGAACTCTGAAACAAAATTCACAGGAGACGATTTATCTTTATATCAAAGAATTTCGCCTTTTGCTTATTTATCTGATAATAATATTAAAATTGTAGGCGGGGCAAGCCTTGATATTTCAAATCAAAGTTTGACATTTTTAACTTCTGCTTTGCAATACAATATTATTACTAAGAATATTACTAATGATAATAATTATAGATCTTTGCCTGTTGCGAGATATAAAGGCGGTACAGCTTCTATCAATAATAATCATTATTTTATTGGAGGTACGAATTCTAAATCAAGTGTTTTAAAGATTTTTGAGCAAGTTTCAAATAATAATGCGATTTATGATTATAAGAGATTGTCTGACTTGCCTGTTAGTAGAACTTCTTTTGGGTGCGATTCAGACAACTGGCGTTATGTTTATTCTGCGGGTGGAATATCAAGCGGACGCCCTCCTGGTTTCTTGCAAATTAACGCTATTGTTAATCCTTCTCGTATTAGATTAGACGGAAAACAATCAGCAACGATTAGCGTAAATTTACGAGATGATGCAGGAGAGATTCCTAGTAAACCTGTTCGAGTTTTGGTTCAAGGAATCTTGACATTTAAAAAACCAAGTTCTGGATCTGCTTCAACTAATTCGCAGCAGCAGCAATCTTCTCAACTAGCTTTAAGAGATATTCTTATTTATCCTGTTGTTTTTAGTTCAAATGATTTTGTAGTAGCCAACGGATCTGGTGCTACTGTAATGCTACCAAGATCAGAAGATTTATTAAAAATAATAACGGAGAACACACAAGAATCTTCTTCTGATTTATCTTTGCAAATAAATGAAGGCGAGATTAGAAACCCTTATTCTATAAAAGTAAAAATAACTGTTATTGATGATTTTTATTATGGACAAACTGTTGTTGATATTCAAGACAATATTGACAGTGATATATTACCTCAATCAGCTCAAGATTCAATTGTTTCAGTACAAGAGCAGCCAACATCAAGCTCAAATCAAGAATCTAGTTCTTCAGTGCTTCCTGTTGTTGCTTTTAAAGATTGCAGATCGATATCAGGAAGTCAGACCATTCCTTCAGACTCAAGTGAAGATGTAAACGATACTTTAGATCCATCAGTTAAAATAAGTCAAAGCATTAAAAATAGTAATACTATTTTTAATTTAAATCCTACACAAAAATCTCAATTAGAAAGTCCGGAAGTTTCATATTATAGTGATATAGAATGGATTCCTCAAAGCAAGATACATTTGAATATGGGTGATTATGACAACACTGTTGCTGTTCTCAATAAACTAAAAAGTAGCATTCCTTTTGGCGGATCTCCTTTATATGATTCTGTTATTTCTGTAGCAAGTATATCTTTGGACGAAACGTTAGATGTCTACAAAAAAACTATATATATTAATACTGATAATGAAGAAAACTTATCACTTAATTCTGTTGATTCAGCAATAGAAGAAGTACAATCTATAGATGGATTTGGTTCAGTTCCTGTTGTAATTAATAATTTTTCTGTTGTTTCTCCCGTTACTGTTTCTGCTTTGGTTTCAAGAACTGATACATCTGATTTAGAAAAAATTGCCACTGAAACTGGCGGTCAAAGTCAGACAGTATTAGACGCTAAATATATTGATGATATTGTCAACAATTCGGTAGGAAGAATTGCTGGATCAGTTGGTTGGGGGTCTTATGAATGCACAATAGATTTAGGCAAAATAAGCGTTATTAATAAAATTTCCTTAGATTATGAACTTTATCTTAATACTATAGGATCATGGAAGGTCGCTTATAGCAATGACGGGTATAATTATTCTGATTACAGCGAACAATTTAATTCAGATCAAGAAGTAAAATTTGATAATATTGATGCTCGATATCTAAAATTTCATGTTAATTTGCTTAGTGGATTAAGTGCTTATGTACAAGAAGAGTACAGCTATATACCGACGCCTGGCCGCCCGGCGCTTACCAAAATAAACATAAGTTATAGCCTTCCTAGCGAAAGCTATATATATGTTAATGCTGAAAAATCCCTTCACAGTCCTCAGCAAATATCTGTATCTGTATCTGCTTCTGAATCTTTAGGAGGACAAGTTTTAGTTGGTGCATCAACATCAAATGCTACAGAATGGAGATATTATGAAAACAATTCTCAGCCTGTAGTAGATAAATTTGGGAAAATAGTGATTCCTATTAGATACAAAAGTAGCGATCAAGAATTAGACGAACCATTAGAAAATGTTGATGGCTATACTTGGAGGGCTTTATATGGAAAATGGAGCGATGATTCTGAAGTTACTATCAAAGATTCTAGCGGTAATGAGATAGACAAATCTGAATATATTAAATATCCTAAATTTGGCCTTATAACATTTAATAGAAGACAAACTGGTAAAATTAATATATATATTAAAGATAAAGAAAGACTAAAAATAGGGATAAAAATAGTTAATAGAGATTATGGTAATCCTATTAAATTACATGGTTTTGGGTACTTATATAACACAAATGTTGATTTACCGACATCCCTTGAATCTATTTTGCCAATAATTCAGAATCTTTCAGTTCTGCCGTCAAGTCCGACTGTTTATGAAAAGATTAGTATTAATTATAAGTATTTTTCTTCAAGCCAAAAAGAAGAAGTTTTGAATAACGCGCAGATAAAGTGGTATATTAATGGAGTTGAAATTGAGTATCTTCGTAATCTAAGAGAGTGGAATAATATTGATAATAATTTAGATCCAATATGGATTTATGGATTTTCTTTTAAACAAACAGATATCACTCAGGGATTGACTGCCGAACAGTATGCGAGAAGCAGAAAAGAAAGTTTAATTAAAGTTGGGGATACTATTTATGCTAAAGTACGAGTTAGTGACGGATCTCAATTAAGTGAAGAAGTTCGTTCTAAATCTGTAGTCGTTCAAGAAGACCCTCCATTTATTAACTCTCTTGTTATAAAAGGCAAATCGAGTAATGGCTCTGTTTCTGATATAGTAACAACATCAACAAGAGCTTTTGCTGACTTTACTTATTTTGCTAATCAAGAATCTTCTAATTCGCAAATTACTTGGTTTGTTAACGGAGTTGAGTTTAAGAAGGGGGTTCTTGGATCTTCTGTTGGAGGAATATCAAATAATGAAATTCTTCCTGGTGAAGTAAAAAATAATCTTTTGGGTATTGCTATTGGTAATATTTTAGAAGTTGAGATAATTCCAGCTTCTAAAAATATATACGGCCAACCAGTAAGAAGTGCCGCTATCTCGATTCAAAATAGCCCTCCAAGCGTTCGTAATGTTGAAATCAATCCAAAAAGCAGAATTTCGGCGTCTTCTTCTTTAGTTTTGTCATATAGCTATGTTGATGCAGACAGCCAAGGTTCAACCCAAACAGATCAAAGCTATATCAACTGGTATAGAAAGCCTAGAAGTGCATCAGAATTTGTTGAAGTTTCAGCTCTAAAGAATTCTAAGATAGTTTTGCCGTCTTATACAAGTTCTGGTGATTTGTGGAAGGCCACTGTTATTCCGTTTGACGGCTTGAGTGTCGGAATCTCTGTTGATAGCAACACTGTCGATATTGCATAATATGAAAACAACTATTGTTATATTATCCTATAACAACTTGGAAATAACTAAGAGATGTATCGAAATGGTTGAAGAAAATACTGATCAAAATAAGTTTAATTTAATTTTGATCGATAATGGTTCTTCTGACGGAACAAGCGAATTTCTTCTCACTAAAAATCGTCATAGGATTTTATTAAATACTGAAAATTTAGGCGTTATTAAGGGTAGAAATCAGGGTTTTAAATTATTTGAATCTGATTCAAATGATTTTATTTGTTTTTTAGATAACGATCAGTTTGTTGAAAAAAAATGGCTGGAACAATATTATGATTATATGATATCTTTTAATATTGATGTCGCTGGCGCAGAAGCCTGGTTAATGAATGATAGATTTTTACCAGTTTATCAGTGTCGCAAAAATAGCGAACCATATTCTTATGTTAGTTGTTGCGGAATGTTTATAAAACGTTCTGTTGTTGCTGAGTGCGGTTTTTTTGACGAGATGTTTAGTCCTGCCTATTTTGAAGATCCTGATTTTTGTTTTCGTGCAAAAGAAAAAGGATTTAGAGTTGGATGGAATGCTGACGCAAAAATCATTCATATGCCTCATCAAACTTTAGGTAAAAATCCACACAAAGTAGCTATATTTCAAAATAGTTATAATAATTTTAAAATGAAATGGAATGGTAAAAAAATTCTTCCAATAAGAAATATGGAGAATAGTAGATGAAGTTAATAATATGCACCAACTTTGCTCTTCCTTTTCATATGGGAGGATCTGAGCGAGTCTGTCAACAAATTGCAGAAACTTTTGTCAATGAATTTAATTACGAAGTTACCATACTTTGTCAGTACGGAAACGGAGAAGTTATACATAATGGAGTTTCTGTTCGTTCGTGCGGCGATGCCTCGGATCATGATTTTTTGTCTTTGTTGAAAGGTTCTGATATTATTCTTGTGTATAGCGATAATTTTTTTAGGTTATCAACAATCCTTGAGAATGTTGACTCTATTGATGGTAAAAAAATTATTTGCCCTGTTGGACTAAACAGAATAAGATCAAACTTACCACAATTTAAACATTTATCTAATTTGTTTTTCAACAATATAGAAAAAATTAAAGTTTTTACTCATTCAGATAAATATGATGATTCTTTATACTTAAAACAAAAAGGTGTTAATTTTTCTATTGTTCCTAATGCAATAGACTTGCAAGAATTTTCAAAATCAGATTTTAATTTTAAAGAACATTATAATATAAAATCTGATAAAATTTTGTTATGCGTTTCTAATTTTTTTCATGGAAAAGGGCACAATTTTTTGTTACCAGTAATTAAGTGTTTATCTCGTAGAACTGACTTTACTGTATTATTTATTTCTTCTACTTTGTCTATTCCGTTGTTTAACGCTTATCGCTCTTCGATTCAGGAAAACGCATTAAGGATGGGGCTACCAATTAAATTTATTAAAGATATACCTAGAGAGCATGTTATTCAATCATTTTTTAATTCTAGTGCTTTTGTTTTTGGCTCTTCTTCTGAGTGTTCGCCTTTGTGCATTTTAGAGTCTATGGCGGCTGGTTTACCTTGGGTGTCGTTTGCTGTTGGGAATGTTCCAGATTTAGCTGGAGGAATTTGTATAGACAATTCTTACTCTAAAATTGAAGCGGGAAATGTAAAGCTTTATTCAACAAAAGTCGAAAATCTTTTAGATTCTGTTGATTTTAGGACTTCTCTTGGTTCGCAAGGATTAGAGTATATAAAAAAGTATCATGATTGGGAAAAAGTAAAGAATCAGTACAAAGCATTATTCGAACAATAGTCGTATTATTCTGTGTAATCGTATACTTATTTTTTATTTGACTGTCGATTGGTCTAAAACACTGTAAAGTAAAAGGAATTCTTTAAATGCAGTTTAAAAACAATAAACCGTGGTCTGAACAAGAGCTTAAAGTTTTATATACTCAAAGGCAAATGGGGGTTCCTTATAGAGTAATTGGACAGCAGTTAAACAGAAGCTATGCTTCTTGCGAAACAAAATATAATAAAGATACAGATTGGTCAAAATACAAGTTTATTGATCCAAATGCAGAATCTCAAAAACAGTCTAAAATTCAAACCGCTCTAAAAGATATTGATTTAAGTATAACAAATAAAATAGATAAATTTAAACTATTTGCAGATGTTGTCGGCGATAAAATGTATAAAGCTGCAAGGCAACTTCCTCTCGCATCTCCGCCACCTTATACTCCGTCAAATAAAAAGCAGAGAACTTCTGAACACATGGGATTGCTTTTAAGCGATCTACATATAGGTCATGAACACAATTTAGAAGAGACTGGTGGATTATCTGAGTATAATATTAAAATTTTCGACGAGAGAATGGATAATCTTCAAAGAGCGGTTACGGACATTAAAGAACTACACTCTAATCTATACAAAATCCCGACTCTTCACTTGTTTTTATTAGGTGATATTGTTGACGGAGCAAATACTGCTGGATCTTGGTCTTCTGTCTGGATTGACACTCCAATATTCGATCAAGTAATGTATGGATATCAAAAGATATCTAATTTTATACATTATATGTTAACTTTGTTTGAAAATGTTGAAGTATACTGTATCTATGGTAATCATGGTAGAATAGCTCCATCTGGTGCAGAAAAGAAATATAACAATTTTGATTTGTTTTGTTATAAATTTATTGAGATTGAACACAAAAATCAACCGAGAGTAAAATTTCATGTAACAAAATCTTGGTGGATGATGCCAAAGATATTAAATCACAATTTCTTACTCATGCACGGAGACGATGTTAAGGCCAAAAACCCACCAATTTCGTCTATGCTTGATGTTGAAAGGAAAATGGCCGGAATTGTAAAAGAAATTCCAAATTATACTTTGTGCGGTCATTTTCATAATTGTGCAGAAATAACTAGTCACAATGGTCGTATATTAATGAACGGCTCATTTGTCGGCGCTGATGTTTACTCTTTAGAAAATAAGATGCCTGGTACTGTGGCAGAGCAAAAGACATTTGGTATTCATCCAAAGATAGGTATAACATGGACTTATAATGTTAATCTTCAATACAAAAGAGAATAAAGGTTAATTTAGATCGCAAGAGTATAATTAAATATGAATCAAAAAATTAGTGATTATAAACTAGTTTATAGATCATTACAGATTATTTGTTCAAGACTTGAATGTGATCTTATTGATCTAAATATTCGTTTTGATAAAGTTGATGAACCAACTTTTAAAAATAATGAAATTATTATTCCATATACAAATAATTTGCTCGATGTTATGGCATCAATATATTCGGTTTATATAAATTATTTAGGTAGTATTTGCGGCAGGAATATTGATAATATTGAGGCTAGGAACAACATTACAAATATGTTTCTGTCTGTTCTAAGAGACTTCTCTTATGACAGTTTTACGTTTGATGATAATGATAAAATATTTATTAACTTGAATCAAATGGATTTAGCATGGACGTTGATTAAAAATATTTTTGTTCCTTACAAACGAATATCTGCTACTAACTTTGAAATTGTTGGTTATAAATCGTCTCAATATGACGTTTCTTGTTCTGATAAAGAAACGAATAAAATATTTATGAACCTTTCTGTAAATAGCAATGTTGTTCGTCAATCGTTTGTGTTTTTTGAGGCGTTATCTCTGCATTTGAAAGATGAAGATCCAGGAGCCGTAATTCGAGATGTTTTTTCAAATTATTTATTAAAAGATTTGTTTATAAATACAGTTTCTCTAGCTTTTAGAGAAGATAAAGACGTTTCTTCTTTTTTTGCAATTTTATCAATTTTGTGTCATTCAAAAGAGATGGAAGAGTTTGCTCTCTTAGTGAAAAGCGATAAAATGGATAAAATTGCGCAAGCCACTCCTTATATGGGCAATTGGTGGTTTTTAGGATTAACAGAAAAGATGTTAGACGCAGTTAGGGGAGCTGATTTTTCGACCACTAATGCTTTGAAAGATTTTAGTAAAGAACTTTGGGAAAACGTGGAAGAATACAAAAAGAAACATGGGTTATCCGATTTGACATATGAATCTTTATTGAGAATTCAAAGTGAAAATATGCAGGTTCCTCCCAATAAGACACTACAGGCAATTTTATCTGATGCCAGGATTTGGTAAAAATGAACGAAGAAATAGCAAAAAAATATAATCCATTATCTGAAAAAGACTTTTTATTTTTTGTACAATCAATAATTGAAAGAAATATTAGTAATATTGGTATTGCTTCTGTGATATGGAAAGACGGAAAGTGGCTTGACGCTTGGGGAAAGATACAGGGATCAAAAGACTCATTAGTTTATTTACAAAATATAATCAATGAAAAGATTAAATCTTTAGGTCAAAATGAAAATAATTCAAACTAAAAATTATATTCAAAAAATGAGCTCTGATATTAAAACATCTCCGACGATTGGACCTGATCAATCTAACTCGAACCAATCGTGGCTTTTTGAGTGCAAAGACGATAAAAAGAAGAAAAAAGTTCCAACGAAAAAAATATATCAACTTGGAATAGAAATTCCAGCATTTGATAATAAACCATTATTAATGTTATGAATAATTCAAATATCGAGCTTAAAGTAACAGATTCTGTTACTTTTGTTTCTGGAAAAATGGATAAAGATCTATATCAAGAGTTTAAGCGTACTCTTGGATATTTTGACAGTACAGCTATATGGAAAAAACGCGGCAAAAATTGGGACGGATATATTTCAACAGTTTGCTTCAACAAAAGCTACTGCAAATGTCCAATCAAAAAAGACGGCATACACTTCCCGACAGGTCTTTATAGTCGTGCTGTAGATTTTTTTAAAGCGTATGGCCGTACTGTTTCTACGATTGACAATCGTAGTTCTTATCAGGTTGGGCAACTTAATATAACAAAGAGTTCGGCTCTTCAAACAAGAGATTATCAAGAAGATATTATTGAAAAAGCTTGTAAGCAGCAAAGAGGGATCATTAAGGCAGCAACCGGATCCGGAAAAACTGCAATAGGTTCTGGTATCATTGCCAAGTTAGGTGTTGCGCCGTTTATATTTTATGTAACATCTCAAGACCTTTTGGTTCAGGCGAAAAGCGAGCTTGAACGATTTTTACTAAATTCTGGCCAACCGATGAAGGTTGGTGTTATCGGCGGATCTAAATGCGAAATTAGAGATATTAATATTATGACCGTTCAAACAGCTGTTCGGTCTTTAGGCGAAAAATACGAAAAATTTGACGACGAAGAAAGCGACGAAGAAGATGATATTAGTATAAAAGAAAATAGATATGCAGTTATATCTGACCTTGTAAGATCTGCAAAGGGAATCATTGCTGACGAATGCCATCACTGGTCTGCAAAAACTTGTCAAATAATTTCTGATTATTCTATAAATGCTAGATTTAAGTTTGGCTTAAGCGGTACGCCCTGGAGAGACGAGGGCGACGACATGCTTATAGACGCTTGTTTCGGAAAATTGATTGCAGAAATTAATGCTTCATTCTTGATAAGAAAAGGAATATTAGTACAGCCTCAAATTTATTTCGTTCATAATAGTTTGCAGATGGAAAAGAATATTCCATACCAAACTGCATACAAACAAGGAATTGTTGAAAATGAGAAACGCAATGGTATTATCGCAAACATTGCTCAAAAGATGAAAGACAATGGGCGTAATACGCTTATTTTGGTAAAACATATTGAACACGGTTCTACTTTAGAGCAAATGATTCCTGGCGCAGTTTTTTTGAAGGGCAAAGACTCTAGCAAAACAAGACAAGCTCATATAGAGCAGATGCGACAGAAGAAAATCCCAATTACTATTGCTACGTCGATTTTCGACGAAGGTGTTGACGTTAAACCCTTAGATGGCTTAATTTTGGCGGGTTCTGGCAAGTCTCAAACAAGAGCCTTACAACGCATAGGAAGAGTTATCAGAACGTATGAAGATCCTATCTCTGGATTTGTCAAGAAAGATGCATATATTGTAGATTTTCAAGATAATTTTATATATATGAATAATCACAGTAATAGAAGAAGAAATATATATAGAACAGAGCCTGAATTCATAATTAGAGAGTTCAAGTAATATGGCTCGTAAGCAATCATTTTATGGTAATATTTTTTCTGAGTCCAAGAGAGACTCTTTTGTTGTTGATTCTTTGAATGCTCAATCTTCTTTGTCTAAATTTCAAAATCCTTATGTTGGTAACAAAAGAAAGATGCTTTGCGATATAGCGCTAAGTATATATGATTATGTCTCTTTTGATGAAGTTGATTCAGTATGCGACTTATTTGCAGGCAGCGGAGTTGTTGGAGCTTTCTTTAAAAAAATAAATAAAACTGTATACTCGAATGAACTATTATATTCTTCTTATGCAAATCTTGTTTATTTTTTACACGGATATAACTTTAAAATTAATGATGAAGAAATCAAATTTTTGCTGAATAACCAATCACACAATGACGGTTTTATTGAGCGTCAATACGCTGGCAAAAGATTTACTATTAAAGAATCACAATTTATAGATAATTACTATAAAAATACTCAATTATTATTTAATAAAAAAGAACAATTTTTAGTGGCTAATGCAATTTTATTACAGTTTATCATGTCTTATTGTTTTCTTGGCGGGCGACTAAACAACGGTCAAATTATAGCAAGTCTTGAACATCGTCTTGAGCATCAGAGAAATAATAACTTAGAACTTAATTTTAATAAAATATCTCCAACTTATATAAATTATCCAGAAAAAGAATCTTTTATTTTTAATAATAATGTATTTGACTTTTTATCTAATATAGACAGAAAGATCGATTTATTTTATATAGATCCCCCTTATGGCGGATCTCAAAGCGATTATGCGTATATGTACAGTTTTTTTGAGGAATATTTTGCAAGAAAACCAATTGATCAAATAGAGTATCTTTCTGAGTCTGCTAACTTGTTTATCAATTCAAAATCTTATCAAGATAGTTTTAATAATCTAATGGAAAGATTGCCGCAAAATTCGATATGGGTTTTAAGCTATAACGATTTAAGTTGGAGTGATATAAACAATATAGAAAGTTCGATAAAAAAATATAGAAAAGAAGCTTTAATTAAAGAAATTAATTATGATTATAAATATAGATCAAAAAATAATTCTTCTGGCAAAGAATACATAATATTATCTAAAAATTAAAATGAAAAGAAAAAACTTAAAAAAAGAAAGTAGAAGTAATAAAGTGAACAATAAATTTCACAATATATTAGCAGAAAGTCTAGGATCAACAGCAGAACAAGAATCCTCTCAAGATCAGTTTTTGATTCAAGAATCTACGGAAAATGAAAATTTAGAATCTACTTCTGGTTATACTTCTTGGGAATCTGATTCTTTAAAAAGCAAGAGAAGTAGATCGGTCAGAAAAACTGTAAAATCTGACTCTAATAATAAAATAAATTTATTATATCGTTTGTATCAAAACAAGTATAAGTGCGGTTATCCTTTTAAAAGAGCTAAAACAGCAAATGATATTAAAATTGTTCTTGAAACATTTTCTCAAGTTTTAGATATTAGTATTGATTCTATTAGAGAAGATTATGTATGTTCATATCTGAAATGGCTAATTAACAACGAACTAGACGGAATGATTGCTAAAAATGGTTCTTATTTTAGTAGACTTTTATATGATAAAAAAGTAATTCAATCATATGTTTCATTTTTTCCATACTCTTCTGGTAACTCAAGTGTTAGTAATATTCTTGATGGTATCGAACAGCCTATATTTATTGCAAATAAGATAGCTA
>FRDC01000026.1_pt2 | contig 82593 bp, 82 predicted proteins | sample 1106171 | NCBI WGS metagenome assembly FRDC01 (sample SAMEA3930566, study PRJEB13176) | freshwater metagenome | biome: Drinking water system; feature: drinking water; material: water | place: Singapore | collected 2014-12-20 | reverse complement strand
GAAGATGTTCCGCCAGCGACAGTAAAACCAGTTGCTTGAGAAGCTAATGTTAAACCATTAACAGTTGACGGAGTAATATCTCCAAGAGAAAGCGTTATAATTGGATTTACTGTTGAGTTAGCAACAGTTCCTGAAACTCCGTTAGCCGTTGCGACAGAAACAGAAGCAACGGTTCCAGACCCGCTTACAGCGTCCCAAGACAGAGAAGTTCCATTTGTCTTTAAAAACTTGCCAGAGTTGCCGACTTGCGACGGTAACAGAAAAGACACAACCTCAGAACTTGTTTTATTTCTCCACTTTTGAACACTAGAATCATATATAAAAAAATTATTATTAATAAGATCAGATAAAGCAACATCTGATTGTTGACTAACTTTATCAATTATTCTTACAGCTGATCTCATTTTATAATAATCTCATTTAAATTTAATATTTGATTCTTGATTTTTAGAGCCTTTAATTCCTATTCTTGGAACTTGAATATTTTGTAAATTTTCTGCTGTTCTTGAACAGCATTGATCTAATAAAATAAAAGTTTTATTTATTGATTCTAATAACTCTTTATTTGACTTTAAAATTTCTTCTATTGTTTTACCTGTCGAAGACTCAATAGCATTAATAATAACTTTTTTTAACTCATCAAAATTTGTATCTGTAAGACTTCTTGAAGAATATGTCCATATGGTTTCGGGTGTTAACTTTTCTGGAATATTATTAATTGTTCTATTATTATATTCCCATATATTTTTAGGAAGATCTTCTATGCTAGTATCTTTCTTTAAACCCCAACATATTTTAGCGTACCCTACATTTTCATCAATAAGTCTGTCAAAAGAATCTGTTTTCTTTTTCCAAAATTCAACAAAATAATATTCTCCGCTCTCTGCCGCAGGAATATTTGTAACATCTAATATAGAATAAGAGTACATGCCTGGTTTTAATTTATTTTCAATTAATTCTAAAACAAAATCAGTATTATATAATGTATTATATAGCGAAAAATTATTAATGTTTTTTTTCCATGCTTGAGTGTAGTTTTTATAATTAAATAAAATAGCGTAGTAATTTTGGTTAGCTTCTCCTTGGTAATCTATTGTAAAAGAATTTCCGCCGGGATAAGAACAAATAGAATTATCTCCGCAATCAATAAACTCCATACTTGAAAAATCAATAAAAGTTAAAATCTTTGACGAGTCGTTTTTATCATAAAATTTAATTCCACCAATAAAATTGTCTGGAAATTTATCGTATCGCCAGAGATAATAACCCTCGCCGACTTCAAAAAAACCTTCTGATATTAACGGAGTTAGATTATTACCAATAGAATTTATAAGCTGAGCTAAAATTTCTCTGCCAGTGTAACTTGAACCAAGATTTAATGAAACAACAGATGTTTTAGGCATAAACAGGTATACATACTTTATAAATATTAATCTTTGTTTAAAATTCGACCTATTTCATTATATGTTAATTGCGGATTTTTTATATCTTTTCCTTCTCTTCTAAGTTTCTGAAAAACTTGAGCTGCGACACCTGCCACAACTCCTGTAGCCATACTTGAACCTCTGACTACAGTATATTTATTTTCATCAATTAATGTAGAATAAAGCAAATCTTCAACAACTACCCCTTTTGTGTGTGAATTAGATTGAATAGTATATAAATTATTTATATTTTTATTAAACCCAACAGAAAAAACTTCATTATATCGTGCAGGATAAACAGAATCTTTAGTTCTGTGAAACATATTTCCAGAAGCGGCAAATACTAATATTCCTAATTTATACGCTTTTTTTATAGCATTATACATACCGGGGTAATCAAAGTCAGAACCCATAGCAATTACAATTATATCTACTTCTCTTGTTATAGACCATAAAACTCCTTGCTCAACAGATTTATACTCAGCTACGCCATTATCATCAGCAACTTTACAAAAAAATAAATCTGCTGAAGAAACAACGCCTTTTATTCCAGATTTTCCAGAAGAAGCCAGAATTCCTGCAACAGCAGTAGAGTGACCATTAACATCATAAATACTTCCGCTTCTGCTAAAATTAGCAGATTTATCAGAATCTGTTGCAATATCAAAATGATTTGGGAGGCCAGTATCTAGTATAGATATTCTTACAAATTTACCATCGCCTATAATATTTTTTCCGCCAATAAAAGAAGAACTGTATGTTAACTTTTTAACAGGATATGTAAATGTTTTTTTTGGCGCAAAATTTACTTTTAACCCGCTATTCATTAGACACCTTATAATGATTACCCTTTCCAAAAAATTCAATCTTGTAACTATTTTTTGAAAAATCTAAAAATTCTACATGCTTTCTTAGTGCAATAGCGCCATGAGCAAAAAAAAGATCGTCTGTTACAATATACATACATTTATTTATTTCATCAAGATTTTTCAGTACATTATTTTTATTTTGAATTTCATATATTGTACTATAATTTAATTTAATATTATTTATTATTTTATTTTTTATATTTATGTTTTTTAAATAAATTCCTGTCTTGTTTTTATCAGTTTTACACTTGGGATAATAGCATAAATTATATCCCTCTCCCTTCCATCTATATCCAAAAAAATTATAAATTATTTGTAATATATTTTTATTTGTTGAATAATTTTGATATAAATAAGAATTATATTTTTTTATGCAATCAGAAGAAAAAAGAATTTTATCATTTTTTTCATAAAATCCAATTTTATTTTTACTATTTAATTTATTTAATATTTTACAAGCATCAATTTTAGGAGACATATTATATATGTAGTCAAATTGATCGTTTTCAAAAAAGTTATTTAAAGTTATAACGTTTTTATTATATTTTAATAATTGACTAGATTCTTCATTACAAAAATAATAAATTAAACAATTTGGATTATCTTTGTTTATTTTTTTTAATATAGAAGTTGATAGTAAAGACATCCATGAGTCTTCAAAATTAATAATAGCAATTTTCATATTATTCTTCTATAAATATTTCTTCAGCGCTACCTTCTGCCGAACGATGCTTGCCGCTTGCTAAATCTTTCGCAGAAATATTAGACGCAACTAAAACAGAAGATTTTTTCATATCTTGTTGTTGTTTTTCTTGTAAAATTTCTTCTCGTTCTTGCTCATCAACAATCGAAAAGACTCCGTTTGCTATACCGTTTTTAATTTCGTAACAATCAACTAAAATATTTTTAGGCAAATCTTTAATTAATTTTAAATCATATTTATTTTCAAACATATAAAAATCATTTTTATAATTTATACCAATTGAGCCTTTACCAGTATATTGTAAAAATAAATCATCACCATATTGTTTATTTTGTGTATAACTTTGAAATGATTCTGATTGATAATTATTTAATAAATTATTATATAAATTAATAACTTCTTCTGCGCCTGCTTCAATAGCCTCAGTTACATAAAGAACTTTTTCATTATTAATAAGTTTTTTTAAATCATCAACATTATTTGTTGTATAAGGTTTTTTATCCTCAAAATATATTGTTGCAAAATTTGTAGACGGATTAATAAATACTATCATTTTTTATACCTTTCCAAATTTTATTTAATATAGTTTTAGCCTGGTAAGATACAGAAGACGAATTGAATTTTTTTTCTACGATATCAATAAGATTTTGATTTTGATTTTTATAGAAACTATAATTTTTATACATATCAAACATACTGTCTGATAAAGAATCAGAAAAACTTTTTGAACACAAAGAAGGCATACAAAAGGAATCCCAATAATGAATATTAGTTTGAGGCTTATCTAAATAATCTATATCGAGTAATACAGAATTGTTTTTACTTAAAAAATCTAAAACTCCGCCATAATTCGTAGCAATAACAGGCAAACCACACATTGACGCCTCGCAATAAATTAAACCAAAGCCTTCTCCTCTTGAAGGCAAAACAAAGGCATCGAAACTCTTGTAAAAAGAAGCCATTTGATGTTCAGGAATACTTTTAAAACAAGCATAAATATTGGCATTTCCAAATTCATTTTTATAAAATGCTATTTCATTTTTGATTTTTTCAATTTCTTTTTCATTTTTTTCAGATATTAATAAAACTAAAGACACATCTTTAACGTCATGAAATCTTTTACAAAAAGATTTTAAAAGAACGTCTTTACCTTTTCTATAATTCCATGACATAACAGAAAGGAATTTAAAACCTTCTAAATTTGGTCTAAAAAGTATTTTTTTTACATTTTGATTATATAAATTTTTATTTACAATAGGATAAACTATCTTGATATCGCCTTGATATCCCGATTTTAAAAATGAATCCTTACAAAAAGAACTCGTAACCCAAAGCTCATTATATTTTGAAGCTTCAGAAATAAATTGCTTTGAAGCCTCGTTTGTTTCAACAGTAGTATATAAAATACTATAAAGTTGCTTATTAACCGAACTTTGAGTTGCAACAACACTATCTAGTAAGATGGCGTTTTTTCCGTTTTTTCTTCGCAAAAAAGATAAAGCTTTTGCTTCGATTTCATTAACGTCTATATTATTGAACGAGACTGGATCAATCTCAACTTTTATACCTTGTTTATGTAAATTTATAGCTAAATTTTTATTAACTTTTGCGTAACCAGTAGATTGATAAAACTGACCTCTAAAAATAATTTCTGTTGCGCTTCCGCTTTGGCTTCTGGTATCGTTGGGAATAGCGTTTTTTGTTAATTTATTTTTACAATAAAATTTATATAAATTTTTCTCTATTCTGGTATCTTCAACAGATGTTATATCTAAAGCACCAAGATAACAAAGTTGTTGAAAACAAAAGCTTTTCTTAACATCTTCTGACGAAATAAACTGTTCGTCTTCTGACTCTAAATAAGGAATATTTAGATTTAAATCTTGGACATATATAGAGTTTTTTGTTTTGTTTATAAATTTCATTAAGCACCAAAATAAAAACTCGCTTTTGCCAAGCGTTACCTTAAAGTAACAAAAGACTCAAGCGAGCATTTAAGTTGATTAAAGATTTGGATCGTAAAAGAAAGGCGAAAGAAGGTTCATTTGAACAGTTGTAAGCTTAGCATCTCCAAGCAAATCAATAGAAATTGGAGGCATATTTATTTCAATAGTTTCTGACAAAAGACTATCAATTTCTTTAACAAAATCGTTCATATTTTCATTTTTAACTCTAATAACATCTTCGCCTTTATCGTCTTTTGTTTTCTCTCCATACCTAGTAATAAGACTTTGCCTCGTTTGTTCATAAGCTTGAATCTTTTCTTGAATAGATTTTGTTGCCAAAGCAAATCTATATGCTTCTTTTGCGGGCAAAGGCAAAGAAGAAACTGAGTTTAAACTTTCTATCATAGGTACTATTTGCTTTAAAGTTAGCTTAATCATTTTGTTCTCCATTTTGTTAGACAATAATAGTATCGGCAAAAATATTATTAAATCACAAAAAAATAAGGACCGCTTTCGCAGTCCTTATTCAAAAATCAAACTATAAAGTTGATTAGGAAGCTGAGCCAGTTACATTGATTAGGCTTACAGCGTAGTCGTTAAGAACGGCAACGCCAACCTCTTCGTAAATGACCCAACCCAAACGAAGCTTCTTAGGATCATCTGCTGGAAGAACAGTGATATCCTGACGAATTGGGAAAGCGCCAACGGTGTCAGGCGAGGCAACGCAAAGAACCTGCGAAGCGCCCATACGAGAAGTAACGTGGATATCTGCGGTCCACAAGTGACCATAGAGACCAGTAGTTAAGATTTCTCGAACAGTAGCTTCGTCGTAGAACTTAACAGTTGCAGTTGTATCACCGCCGCCGTTGAAGAAGCGAACGTCAGCGTAGCGTCTTGGATGCATGACAACCTTTTGGGTAACTAAGTCATGCTCTTCGATGTAGCGGTAAGCAACGTTAAGAGCAAGCGGAGTCAATCTACCGCCAGTAGCAGTATAGATTTGGTTGCCACGGTTTGTAGCCGCTGCAATCAAGGCGCTGAAGATTTGATCGTCTTCTTCTTTCTGAATTGCTTCTTTAGCCTTGATCTGAGCTCTATCTACAATGTAGAAACGACGAGCCTTGATTTCCGACAAACGAATTGTTGGGTTAGCAACGATTTCCCATGTCGGAACAAGAACTTCCTCGCCCTCTTGGATCTGGTCAGGGGCAGCGCCTCTACGAGAAAGAACGAATGCGATAGCAGCAACGTCTCTCTCGTAACGAGCAAGAGCTCCTTGAGGAAGCTCGTCAACCATCAAGAGTTTACGACCAACTGCTTGATACTCAAGGCTTCGACGGATTGGCTCAACCATAGCCTGAGCCAACGCAGTACGACCCTCATCTGTTTCTAACGCTTGTGCAATTACCAATTCTTGTTCATTATTAGCTTGTGATTTTGTCAAAGACATTTTTAACTCCTTTTATCTAGATATCCTTAAAAAAGATCCTAGAAAATATATTTCCAAAAGAAAATCTTTAGGAACAACCCTCGATTAGAGAGCAAGAATAAACGATATAAAGGTTCCAAGAGACAAGGAACCATCAACAGTTGTGCCCGGAACGCCGCTTGGATAAGAATTTGCTGCGCTAGTAATTCTACCGCAAGCAATGTTCGATCCAACAGTGGTAGTAAATTTACCGTTGTTTGATCCGCCGACATCAGCGTAAATCAAAGCACCGGGAGTAAATGCCTGTGAAACATACTGATCAGTGTAGAATTCTCCACCTGAAGTATAAACAGACATCTTACCAGAACCAAGAGTGTCATTAAAGTAATCAGAAACACGGTTCTGAGAAGCCTTGACACCACCAGCTGGGTTAACAACGATATTGGCAGTATAAGCAGAAGAAGCTGAAGAACCAGCAAAGTTATCTGCGGCAATGCCAATGAAGCTGTTAACGCTGTAGTTAGAACCGTTGCCAGACTTCTTTACATAACCGTTAGAATCAAGTCCAACAGCCATACCTGCCTTGATTTCGGCGTTTGCAGTACCAGCATTGACTGCGGTAACGTCAGCAGGATCAATATCGAACTGACCAACTTGAACATGATGCTTTGGAATAAGGGCCATAAAAAACTCCTTTATATATCTTTATATCCTATGATTTGTTTTCTTGATGTTAAAATTTGCATCACTCTCAGCCTCAGTGTTCTTCTTTTGAAGAGTAAACAAGCTTTGTAACGCAGTTTGTAACTCTTCGCCAGCTTTTCTCTGATTGGCTTTCTCTGAAACCACAAGGGCTTTTTCTGTTCCCTTCGCAACGGTGTCAAGTCCTTTTTTAGCGGTAAACAATGCATTTTCTAGATCATTTAGATCAGAAACTTGATAACGAGCAAGTTTTTCGATTTCAGCAGATAATTTATCTATTGAAATCATGTTTGCCTTAAGTTTCTTTCCTGCAATTCGAGTCGCCGCCTCTTTTCGAGCTAAGGAATCTTCGCTACCACTAGTAGCGACCGTTTCTTTCTTATCTTCGGAAGATCTAGACTTACCTTGTCCAGAAGTACCTCCGCTAATTTCATTTGTCTTTTCTGCTGTATAACCTAGTTCTTTTTCTTGACCCATTTCAGATTTTCCAGTTTCAACAACTGGCTTGTTCTTTACAGGCTCAAGTCCAGCATCCTTTTCTCCACCCATTAAAGCATTTCCAGAAGGAACGCTTGGGTTTTTGGCGTCAAACTTTGGCTCATTCCCAAGAGTCTTGCCGTCCTGGTACTTGCCAATGTCTTTGTCGTCTTGAACTCTCTTAACAACAACCTCTCCGGCTTCTTTCTTTAACTTAGAACTAACAGCGGTAGCAAGTTTATTCATTTTTTCTTTAGTAGACGCAGCTTTAGAAGATCCGCTGCCTAATTGTCCGCCAGAAATATTATCTTGCTTCTCAGAAGTATAACCTTGTTCCTTTTCTTTGCCCATCTCTGCGCCGCCAAACTCAATAGAAGGCTTGCTCTTTACAGGTTCAAGTCCAGCATCCTTTTCTCCACCCATTAAAGAATCTTTTCCAGAAGGAATAGACGGCTGCTTAGCGTCAAACTTTGGTTCATTACCAAGAGTCTTTCCGTCTTGATATTTACCAATATCTTTGTCATCTTGAGCAGGAGAAACTTTTAACTCTCCGGCAATCTTATTTTGTTTTGAAAGAACAGAACGAACGCCGCTAAGATCAAGTGTTACTTCGCCAATCGAAGAAATTCTGCCTTTTCTTAGATTATTGCTTAAAGTTTCAGCTTCTTTTAGCGCTTGATCTTTATCAGAGTCCATGTCGTTATTATTCATTTCATTTTCCATATCTGATGTATTATCATTATCATCTAAAAATTCCTCTTCATTTTTGTTATTTTCATCCAATTTAGATGATTCGTCTTCATTTATTTCCATTTCTTCTTCAGAATCTGATGTTTCATCAACGTCTTTTATAGCTGGATCTTCCAGTAATTTAACAGGATCGTTATCTACATTATTTTCATCTTTAGAGTCATCAAGCTTTTCTTCAACGGAATCAATAGCATCTCCAACCTTGTCTGAAACTTCAACCGCTGTATCAAGAACTGAATCAGCAAGCATATCTAGAGAATCAACAGTTTCGGAAGGAAGTTCCAAAACAGCTTCTCCTTTCATGTCAACTTGATGATGCTTTTCAACAGATGGATCTTCGCCCTTTGCTCTATCTATAGCAGCATCAAGCTCCTCTAGAGTGCTAAGAGGAATTTCTACTGTTGTAACGCCGCTTTCATTATCTGACTCTTCCATATGCATTGGTTCTTCTGCTTCGTCGCTTTCTGTATCATTCATATCAACAGCATTTTCAGAACCTTCTTCTGAAGAATCTGAAAGACTGTCAGATTCTAAACCTGTTTCTTTAGAATGCATATCTTCGCTCATATCCTCAGAACTGTCAAACGGATCAACTCCGTCAAAATCGTCGTCAGAATGTTCTAAGTCTGCTGAAGAGTCGTCGTCATGATCGTTTCCGTCATGATGATCGTCATCGTTCATGCTAGCAAGTTCGTCAGTAAGAACGTCGTCAAATTGAGCATATTTTGCCTTGATTTGATCGCATATTACACAAGCTTGCTTCATAGAGAAACGATTACGAACATAATCTTCAACGCATTCAACCATTTCGTCTTCAGCAGCCCAAACAGAAGCAACCTTCAGAGCTATATTATTAGAGTAGATTCCGGCTTGAGAAAGTTTCTTGCAAACGCAGTCTGCAAGATTCTTACCCTCGCATGGTCCGCTTAACGCTGGGGTATTTTCCCCAAATCTACGAGCAATCTTTTCTCTACAAGCTTCGATTGGGAATTTATCTCCGTAAGAAGCAACCTTTCTCAAGGAGATTAATAATGAAGAATCTTCTTTAGAAGCAGTCTTAGTCAAAGAACCGTTAGACTTCATACTAAGAATTGCCTTACCTTTTTCTTCAAAGTTCAATCTATAGAAAGATTCAGGAGAATGTCCAACAGAATTTAAAGCCTGATCAAATGAGGCAGACTTACGACGGCACACTTCGCAATCTTCTTCTGAAGGAATAGCAAGGTAATTCCATTGAGCAAATACGGCTTTCTTGTCGCCCTTCTTAGCTCCAACAATATTTACTTGATACTTGCGGCCAGTATCTAAGCACAAGAATTCATTACTTGAAAGCTTGATTGTATCAAGAGAGCCAGTATAAGGACTGACAGAACCTAAACTCCACTTCTGTCCTTTTTCTGCCCATTGCTCTTTAGCAATCTTGAGCATATTATTGTTTATTCGAGTCATTGCAGCAACAGGAATGCTTGCAGTTTCTTTACTGTCAGGTAAAGCAAAACCTTCGCCTTCCTTGTCATCCATATCCTTATCTTTCTTGCCAGAGTCAGTAACGCCAGGATAATTAGTAATCTCAATCATTACTTTGTTAGTCCAGTCAGCGCCACAATTTCCGCACTTGCTCTTGCCGTCTACAACATCAACATCGCTAGATCCGCAGACAGGACAAGTTGTGCCCGGTGGTTTAGGCTTTAAATCAGAGTCTTCATCAAGGCTGGTCATATCGCTGTCAGAACCCTCTTCAGTTGGGTTTTGACTTAAGCTTTCAACCGGAGCCGCTCCCGAAGCGTCAGCAGCACCCATCGCTCCGGTTCCTCCTTGAAGACCGCCAGCACCACCGCCGCCCAATCCGCCGCCAAGTTGACCGCCCATCATCTGAGCCTCTTTCTTCAATAGATCTAACTTAGAAGCAGTCTTTTTATCCTCTTCTTTATCCAAATCTAATTCATAATCACCCTCTTCATAATATTCAACGTCGTCATTCTCTTCTTTTTCGTTATGATCTTTAGAAGCAAAAGTCATATCAGAATCACCTGCAACTTTAAACTGAGAATTTACAGCAAGGCTAAAAGCTTTCTTCTCTTCTTCAGAGCAGGAATCGTTTTCTTTGCATTCCATTTCAAATACGCCATGATCAGCGTCAACATCAACATTTGCTACAATAAACGGAACATGAATGTGATTCTTAGCAAAAGCAATCAAAGACTTCATAAACTGAGAACGATTAGCAGGATCTGCTCCGTTTAAATCTTCTGATATAGTTCCGCATATCTTATAAAGGCCGTCTTCTGGTCTCTCCATCTCCATAAACGCCTTTTTGAAAGTTTCATTCTTGTCAAGAACAACAGAATCCTTAGCATCGAAAGAACTTATTTTACGAAGAGCGATGCTTTCCGCAGAGGCAAAAGCATTCTTATCAGAACCGATGAATTTGATAGCATCAATGAAATCTTCTGCTGAGGTATATCCAATATTATCTGCCATAGCCCCCAATAATCCATCTACAGAAGAAACCTTTGAGTTTAATCCCGCAGTTCTAGAAAAATAATTTCTTCTGCTTTTCTCAACTTGACGCTCAGCAACCTTATGAGGGGCAGCATTAATCAAAGTAAGATAACCCGCCTTTAGCGTAGAGTGAGAAGAAGCAGTAATTGTATTGATTGCAGACTTAACATTTTCAGGAGTCAAACCGTAATTAGCAATCGCATCTGAAACGGCATCAGTAGCCGCTTTCAAAAGACCTTTTGCAGCAGCAACTCGCTCAGATTCTGATAAACCTTCTGGAGAAACTTTCTTTTGACTATTTAACTGATCTTGTGTAATTGTTTGAGGATCAACCCACTTATGAGCTTTTCTAAGCGAAGTTAATTGCGCCTGAGTAATCTGATCAGTATAATCAGAAGGTAAATCTCCTGCGACTCTTCTACTCATTTCCGTCCACTGAGCCTCGGTAATAACATCAGGCCACTCGGTCCAACGAGAAAGAGCGTCACTCTTCATGCTAGCAAGCTGAGACTCGGTAATAATATCAGGATAATTATCTTTTTGTTGCTGATTATCTTCAGAAGTAGTATTATTAACTACTTTGCCGCCACCGTTAAGTTGCTTTTGAGTAATTACATCAGGAGAATCGTCTCTTGGATGTAAAGGACCAGCATTATCTAGCTGCTTTTGAGTAATAACTTCTTGTTGAGACTTATCGCTTGCGGCAATCTTAGTATTTGACATATTTTCTCCTGAGTGTTGTTCGTATGAACTTATTATTATTTTTGCAGCTTCTTGAGGATTTTCTTGTATTAACTTTTTGATACTATCGTCAAACTCCTCAACAGAAGACAAACTAATTAATTTATCATTTTTAATTTTTGCAACATGAACTTCATTGTCAGCAGATTTTGTAATAATTACTTCATAGTTTCCGTTGCTAAATCTTGCAAAAGCGTTATCTAAATTATACATTAATATGCTCCTTTTTGCAAGAATATCTAAAGTCTTATTCATAGATGATAACAAAATATCAAACTTATCATCTGTGTACTGACTTTCCTTTATTAAATCCTTCTTAAATTCTGAATTAGCGCCCGTAAACGTAGGACGAGTAACAGTTCCTATATCTCCTAAATCCGAAGAAACTCCAACAGGACTCTTATAGTTTTGAGAATTATAAGTTGAAGGCTGAGCGGCAGCAGGCTGCGAAGAAACAGAAGGCTGTACTTGCGTGGCTGTTGGAGTCGAGTTAACAGCTGCCAGAGTAGATCCTAACGCAATTTCATGCTCAGGAGGGCTTGGCAACTGAGCGTATCCCATTTGTATGAGTTCATCAGATTCTTCTTGAAGTTTTGCAATAAGCTCAATTAAGTCACTTGCGTAAGAAAGCTGTATCTGCTGTTTTTGAGCCATCATAGAACGAGCAACATGCTCCATCAAGTTCATTGCTTGATTAAGAGCGGCAATCTCGGCCTGACCAGCAACCTTGACTAAAGAAGACTTTTCTTCAGAAGAATCTATGCTATCAATTTTTTGCTGAATCAAACCAGCAGTTTTCTTAAGACCCTCAATTCTAGATGAAAATAATTCTTTAACCTTATCTGCATTAAATATTTCGCAAACAAAACAATCCCGACAAGCCGGGTTGACCACAAAAGAATCTTCAATAAATTTTATGTCGTAATTCCATTCAAAAACTTTTGCCTCTTTATGCACCATTTCATGAGTTTCTCCCTTTTTCTTTTTGTCTAAAGGGCACTCGTCTTCTGGCTTGCAAGGACTATCATGGTACTTGCACTCATATTTCCCGCTTACTTTTCTGTTTTTTCCGCTTTTAATGTGAGTACAAAAATCAGTAGCCGTATTAGCTTTGTTATGACATATAGAACATAAAGAAAAACCTACTTGAGCGCCCATCGAGGTATTACTAACAGATAAGTGATTTACACAATAGCTATGATCTCCTTCTACTTCAATATCATAGACTATTCCATCGTATTCTACTTCTTTAATAGATTTAATCTTTCTAATAGTTATATCATCTAAATTGTGAAATTTTGCTTGATTATGACATTCTTCTTTTGCTTTTTTATAAATTAATTTATCTCTAAGAACGCCACAAGTAGTAAGGCCAAATTGAATTTCATAAGCTTGAGTATATCCTCCTCCTGCTTTTGCTTTATATCCAGTTTTTACTTCTTTTTTGCGGAATCTTGTTCTAATTCCTATTTTTGCGAATAATAAACGCAGTTGACTTGCTAAATCTTTAGATACAGTTGCGCAGCCATATACTTTGTCTTTTACGTTATATCCATCTCCTTCCATATATCCAGCAAGAAGAGCCGCAGTTTTATTTTTGTTAAGACTAAGGAGATCTTTGTGCATCTTTTTCTGATCACTATATTCTCCGCAATACTTATAAAACCAATCTGCTACTGATTTTCCGTAAAGGCAAACTCTTGTCTGAGAAGCTCCAGGATAATAATTTGTGGTTGGTTTATTTTCGTTGTTCGAAAAAACCTTCTCTAAAAGTTCATAACATCTAAATGCCAAAGTTTCAAGTTCTTTATGTGAAAAATTAAAAATAACAGAATGACGAACTCCGTTTCTTTTTTCAAAACTTCCTTCTGCAATAAAGAGTCCAATTAAAAAAGCTTCATCTTCTGTTATTTCATCAAAAGATTCTTTAAGGAATTTTGGCTCAATAAGGAAGTCACCTTCTTCAATATCACAAGCTCTAATTTTTTGTATATATTCGTGTTTGAATTTGATTCCACGAGGATTATGTCCTTGTCTAAATATTTTATTAAAATTCTTTTCTGTAATTCTTTTATCTTCGCATTTAGACAATGCCATTCCGCATCCACAAGCACAATCTTTAGGTAGTCTATAAACAAAAATATTATGATGAGAAGTACAAACAAGAGGATTTTTTATTCCCTCAATATCAATACTATAAAGAGGGTAATCATAACCCCTCTGTCTTTTTCCTAATACTTTACAAATATTTCCTTTACCAGAAATTACATAATCTCCCTCTTCTATGTCACAGATTGGTTTTTCAGTTCCATCTGACATCAAAACAGGAGCATCAGGAGGGAAGCAACCGTTAACATATCGCTCTTCTATCCCTCTTGCTAACTTAGGATAAGTTGCTCGATCAACCATATTGATGCAATATATGCCTTTTGCAGAATCGTCATACCAAGCATGAACAACCTTGCCTCTGGCGTTTTCTATATTATCATTTTGGTGATTAACAAAGACCGGAACACCAATAAATGTGTGAGCAGCTTTCTTAAGCTCCTCTTCAGAGAAACAATCCCCATTATCATTAACTTCGTTTGCCTTAATAGCAAAAACTTTTACAAAAAGATGATCAGGATTTTTATCTATTTCCGCTTTAAGATTAAAACCACCTAAATCTACTGTATTTTTGTCAATAGCAGCAACTTTAATATTACTAGTATTTAATAAATCCCAATTTTTATTCTTAGGAACATGCAAAGCCTCAATAGGCATTTTATATGTCGCAGCCGTTTTCTTAAACATTTTTCATTATTCTCCTTAAGAGCGAACTTGCTCTTAAATCTCTGTCTTGCTGATCGTTACGATTACGCTGCCTTCTTTCTCGGTTATTTTGATTATTTTCTTCGTTGTTTGGTAGATCTTCAAAATCTATTTGCTTTTCCATTTCTTGAGCTTGCTGTAAAGCTTGTTGAGCAACATTTAAACTTTCTGCTCTTACGCTTATTCTTGGCAAACTTCCTCCTTTTCCATTAGCAAATTCAATCATTTTATCAACAGCTTCTTGAGGAGTTTCAAACTCATCAATAACGGTCCATTCATCTAAATAGGTTTTAGTAGATCCTTTTGAGCTTTGATAATATCTTTCATTTTGCAATCTTCGTGTTTCGCTGATACTGTTTGAAACAACTATCCATTTTATATTTCTATCAACAATAACTTCATTTTCTGAAATTTGAGGGTTATAAACTTTAGAAACTGATTTTGGATCTATAAATGGTCTAGCTAAGGCTTTTCCTTCGCCAATATTTTTAGCTCTAATAAATTTAGGACCAACCATTACAATATAATAGCCTTCAAATGCAGTGTGAGAATCTTGTTGTTTATTTTGATATGATAAACTATCAATATATGACTTCAAGGCTCGCATAGCAGGTTCAGAAACGGTCCAGTCTTCTTCTGTTTGCGGATTCTTTATTCTCTCTTTACTATCGTCGCTTAATAAATAAACAAATTTAGTACCTTTAACCAATCCTTCGTAATTAAATTCGTCTTCTTTTTCCGCTGGTCTTATAACGTGATTTACATTTAATCTTGACGGTTCAATTAAAGATAAAACTTGATCTGCGTTTAAATAAATTGGATCGCCTTCAATAGAAGAAGCGCTACCTCTACCTAAAAATCTTGTTCTTTTTTGAATATATAAACATCCGTTTTCATCTGCATATATACCATAAATAAATTTTAGTTGATTTTTATTTTGAGAAACAAGATTTTTGGCCGTAACGTTTTCAATAGGAACAACAACACTTCCGTTTAGACTCGGCATAGACTCTCTTGCAACTTCCTCGTCAACAACTGAATTGTAACCTTCTGGCGGAACATAAACGACTCCCATTCCTAGTAACAAAAAATTTCCTTTGAAGAACTGTCTAGTGTTTTGCGGAGCTTGACCAGCAAAAACAGGTATCTCTTCGTTAGAAAGAATAATGGGTCGATATCCGTTTCCGTATGGAGCTACAACTAGTCTTCCTTGAGGATATTTAGTTTTACCTCCTACAAAAGGCTTAATCTGCCTGTTCATAAAACCTTTTTTAGTTATAACTTCAAAGCCTTCTCTGCCTTTGTAAGCGTATCCGAACATAGACAGCCAATAATCAGAACCAATTCCGTTTTCAGAGTTTAAAGGTGGTAATTGAATCGCATTATTTCTAACAAATTCAGCTGTTGCTAATAGTCTTTTTAATTGAGGCGGCGTATTATTATCTGATAAGTGTTTAATTACTTCTTGAGAAATTGACATATCTTCTGCATATGCTATCCAAAGCATACCAGAATATCTTTGATTTTGAGCAGCGTCCATTTTTCTAAATTCATTATCAAATTCATTCATTTTTTTGATAATAGCAATTTTTGGAGCTTCAGGAAGAGAAGATAAATATCTAGTTAAACTGTTTCTGTCAAAGCGAATCCACTTAAGTTTTCTTTTGTTAATATGACCTTGCCCCTCAAAAGTAGGAAGGTCTGCTTTTTTTATAATATTTTTAACAAAATTTATATCTAATGATTTCATGCTTTAACATGCTCCGGTATATAAGCATTAACCAAATCCATTCTTTTATAATTAGGAACATCTTTAGGAATCGGTAAACCCCATCTTCTAGACGCATAAATTAATGCAGATTTCATCGTTGGAAAATACTCGCCGTAAGGACTATATGTTTTAGTATCTGGATCTTTTGTCCATTCGTCAATTGGTATTTTCTTTATACCCGCGAAAAACATTTTACCAACATTTCTTTTTATACTAGGACCAACAACAATATAGTACATTGAGTTAGTCGTAAAGTCGTGACCTTCCCATCGAAAATAAGAACCGTAACCAACTTCTTTTTCAAAACGTTTTTTTAATGGAAAAGATCTTTTTCTATATCTTTCGATCCAACGAATGCCTCTTTTTCTAATTGGTTTACGACCAGCAACTTTTAATAAATTATAAATTAGATTCATCATTATTATCCATAGATTGATATTTATAAACCAAAGACCCTTCAAATGGAGAAAAATGCCCAACTTTATATTTCATTTGATCTTGCTGATTACCCTTTTTAGATAATGCTTTTTTCTCTTTTGCAGCTTCGGTAATCTCTTTAATAATTACTTGTTCTACTTTTTGTAATTGCTCGTCGATAGCGTCTTCCTTAAATCTCAAAACACGCCATCCCATCGAAGCAAGAGTTAAATCTCGCTTTTGATCTTTTTGCACATCTTCTGCCGAAGAGTGCCACTTCATACCGTCGCATTCAATATCCACACCCAACTCTGGTATAGCAAAGTCCATCAAATAAAAATTCGAATCATTCTGAACAGGGATCTTATATTGAGCAAATAACTTATAAGGCAATCTCATAGCCACAAGTGCTTTATAAACTTTTGATTCTGGTTTTGTTAATTGCAATAGTGTTAGTCGAGGAGCTTGCACTTCTGGTTCTTCTGGAGCTTCTCCCTTTCGGTAAATTTTCTTACCAACAGATGAAGCAGTTGGAGTAGCCCCGCCAGCCGGTCCTGTTGGCATACTTCCGTCTGCATTTACCCCGCCGGCGCCTAAATCTCCAAGAGGAGATCCACCGTCGAGACCGCCGGGAACCGCTCCCCCTAAGCCTCCGCCTAAAGGAGTTCCGCCGCCTAACCCGCCACCAAGTCCGCCGCCTAACCCGCCACCAAGTCCGCCGCCTAACCCGCCGCCAAGTCCGCCAGCGCCAGCAGCCACTTGTCCATTTTGCATAGCATTAATTTGTTCGCTTCTAATTCGATCTACTTCTAAGTCGTAATCTAAATCAAACTGAGTTAGCAATGTTTGAGTAGAAATTATTCCACTCTGCTGCATTTGTAACATCATTTGAAGTTGATTTGAATTATCTCTTAATCTTAGGTCGTTCCACTTTATAGTTGGATATATATAAACAGTTTCGCCTTGTTCTTCGGTTTCTTTTTCGTCAATAAATCCTTGCATTTTAGCCACGGTCAAAAAGATTCGCTTTTCAACCCACTGAGCTAATTCGTTTCTCCAAGATTCAATACGACGAATCATAACCTCTACACCAACTTGCGCAGAGTTATAACCGGCCATCTCTCCATTCAAAAGAGTTTGATTTAACATCAAGCCGTCAAGAATCTCTTTTCCAATATACTCAAGCTCTTGATTTATATTGTGTATTTTTCCCGAAGCACCAAACCAATCATATTCAAAATTATTATGAGTAACAATCGTTAAATTAGGATCGTTTGCAACAGCTGAAAGCTGTGAAGAAATATCTGCCAAATCATCTTCAGTAGCCGGTCTATCATCAGAACCAACTTTAACAACTCTAACAGGTAATATTAATCTTTCTGCAATAATCCAGTTTGCAGTCATTATCTTTGTTTTATAAGCTAAGATTGTAAAGAGCCTTCTAACAAGAGACTCTCCATAAATGCCATAAGGAGAACCTCCATGTTTTAAGTGACTAGCAACTCTATTTGAAAGAAGTATTGGCCTCTTTGCTAATATAACAGCTTTAATATTATCAGGAATTTGATCATACAAAAACTTAGGCTGTTTTGTTTGAACTATTTTTTGCAATTCTTCGTCTGGTATTAAAGTAATTTGAGGCTCAACTGAAGTTGGCCCTTTTTGGACTTCAACCCAATCAGGATTAAGAACAACAACTCGACCAATTGTACCATCTTCGTGAGTGCAAGGTTCTCCGGTTCCTTCTTTAACACCAGAGCCTTGACAGTGCTTGCAGTCAATCTCTGTAACAATAAAAACGTCTCCTAAGAGAAATCTTTGATGACTTATAATTCTAAGCCAATAAATTAAATCTAATTTTTCAACAAGCCTTTCATAAAACTTTAAGATCTTTTTACTTTTACATTCTAATTTAAATCCGTTAATTGGAAATTGAGAATAAAAATCTATTCCCGCAGCAACCTTTGGTTCGTTTTCATAATAATGCCTTGCCCATTGATATATTTCTTTTCTTCTACTTGCAATCTGCCAGTTTTGAGGAGTATGCAAAGGAGAAAAGAACATAGGCTGCGTCATAATAACATTTGCGCCTGAACCGCTAAACTGAGCAGTTTTTGTAATTGGAATTCTTGCAGTTGTTGTTCCTGCATAAGAATTAATATTTGGATCTTTTTTAGACTCTTTAATAACCTGCCCATTTATAGATGCAATTTTAGTTTTTGTTATTTTGTCAGGCAAAGTCATTTTAATTGGTTTATTCATCATCTAATTTTCCTGTAAAAATATTACAAGCCTAACGAATCAGCTGAGTTTTCGATGTCTTCTAAGTGAGACTCTTCTACGACTTCAACCTCGTCGTCTGATATGGGCCTGGTATTTTTTACTATCGGATCTATTTTTGGTTTAACCATTGAAAAATTAGAAACATTGTCGGCTTTAATGTTATTAAATCCCGGAACAAAAACTTTATTAAACTGGTTATTAATTGGTTTGTTTGTAATTATGTTAACTCTTTCAGGAGATCTTCTCCCTCCTGAACCATAATCATCTCTTTTTCTATTTTTAGGCTGAGCAGGAGCAAGAGCAACAGCTCTAGGATTTGGGCAAGAAGGATTGTCACACTTAACAGCTGTTGGAGACAAATCCTTTCCGCACATAGGACAAACTTTTTCCATCGACAAAGGCTTTACTTCGTCGATAGCAGGAAGCGGCGGAAGACCGCTGCTAGTTACTTTTTTTTTTGAACCGAGGCTTTTTTCCAGTTGAACGTAGACCCTGGAGAAGCGACAGAATAACCTCTTTCCTTGTTTGACTCGTCTCTAGCTGCTTCTAAACGAGCCTCTGTAAGTCCAAAGTTAGGAAGATAAGGTCTCCTTATTTGTCCGGGAAGCAGTTGAAGGTTATTTCCTTCAGGAATATTTCTATCAACTTCGAAGCGCTTGTTTATATAACCGCCAACCCATTCTCCCTTTTCATTACGATATGGACGGCTATATTTGTCCATAATATTTCCGCGCCAAAAAGTTTCAAAGTCAATTGCGTAATTGTCCGCAAAAAAGAAGTTATTTCCTTTATTTCTTTCATAAACATCCCAGTCAGTTGCTAAGATACCTTGATTGCCATAAGGAAGAACTCTACGAGAATCTGGACCAAATAATGTATATTCAAAACCGGATCTTCTAGCAATCTTTTTCAAATTAAATGGTTTTTTCTCGTTTGAATTATTTGCCAATATTTGCTTATTTAATTCTGTCTCTGCACCTATTTTTGCAAATTCTTTAATTTCATTTTCTGTTTGCTTTACAAGGTCGCTGATTTCGTCTAATTCTTTAGTGTTGCCGGTCGCTGCAAACTTAACATATTCGGCAGGAACAGAATCAGATGCGCTATCATTAAATACTTTTTTATAAATCTCAGCTGCTAATATTGACTGATCAGATTTACTAGTTTCTGGTTGATAAAAACGTTGGATAGAATCTCGAACAAACTGTTTTATGTTCATTGTTTGATTATCTTCAGTAAAATTACTTTCTACTGGAATTTGTTCCAAAAACTGTTCTACCTTTTCTGGATTATCTTTATTTTCAATAAGCCAATTTTTTAATTCAACATCAGAAGAAAAACTTAAAGACTCATTACTTAAATCATTAGAATCCATATCTTCAGTATTTAAAATATTGTTTTCAGAGTTTTCTAAATCGTTTGCACTCAAAGAAGAATCATTAACGCTCATATTTTGATTCATTTGAGAAAACTTATTTAAACTAAAATAAGATTCACTTCTAGTTAATGATTGCGATTTATTAATATCATTGATCATATCTTCAGATTGTTTTTTTTCTTTACTTGCTATATCTTGAGTTTGTTGAAGACCTTGTATGTGCTTTTGAATAGCAGCTTTTTGATCTGATGGATTTTGGTTTGGATTAATCATTGGTTGAGCCTTAAGTAATTCAGCATTAATTTCGGCGATAGCATCGTCGGATAAGTTATTAATATTATTATAAAAATTTGCTGGCATCCGCCTCTCCCTCTTACTTTGCAGAATCGTCTTTAATTAAATTATTGATAAAACTATTTTGAATATCTTTAGACGAAACAGCTTTAGAAATTTTATATGGTTCTTTTTTTACTTCTGCTTTTTTTTCAACCTTTGGTGAAATTTTATCTTGCAATTTATCAAGTCTTTCAAATTTATCATTTGTATCGAACAAGCTAAGATTTCTAGAAGACACCCATCCTTTGTTGCTCAACGCAACGTTATTGCTAACAACTCCGTTTGCTTTCTTAGAAAGATACTCAGCATCCTTATTAGCAACTTTGTTTAATTCTTTTTGCTTTTGCTTCTTTGCTTGTTTTATTGATTCTAATTTTTGTTTTTCGCTTAAAGTTTTTTCTTTTGAAGTTTTGTTTTGAGCAGATTTATCTAAAGCATGAGCATCCCAAATTGAATTTTGACCAAAAACACCAACTTGCTTTTTAGGACCGCCGTAGTTAGTAATTCCGTCTGGCGAGCATCTTGCTGAACGAACAGAATTTGAAGATTTTAATAAAGACTCAGTATTTATATTTTCTGATTCTGTTTTAGAAGCAATTTTCTGAATTTTGATTTCTGGTAATCTTTCTTGAACTTCTTTTCTGTAATTCTTTTTTTCTTTAATAGAACTATTAAAAAGACTATTAACAATTTCTGAATGATCTTTGTGTTTACGAAGCATTTTTTTCTCCAAAACCAAGGGAAGATAAAAATTCAGCAATATCAGCCTTTGATTCTTTTATAATTGAATTCTTGCTTTCTGCTGTTTTTGAAGTTCCATTTTTGCCTACTAAAGAATCTAAAGAAGTTCCAGAACCGTTGTCTTCTTTTACAGCAATTTGAAAATCAAATCTATAATTATTTTCACCAACATATTTAAAATTCATCTTGGTTACTCCAAATTTAGAACCAAGATCTTTAGCAATTTTCCAAGCTTCTTCTTTAGAGACCGTTTTTGTTTGTGTTTTACTTGGCAAAACAAAAAAACCTTTTGCGTCATTCTGTCCAATTACTTCTTCTTCAATTTGAAATAATTTATCAGAGTGTTGAGGGTTTTTATATATTCTCGAAGGAACTCCAAGGTTTTCCATTATTGAATAATAAGCAGAACGAAAATCATTTTCAATTTTGTCGTCAGACTTAGATTGTTTAGTATCAAAGCTTATTGGTTGTTTGAAGTCTAAATTATTAGGTTTATTATTTTTTAATTTTTGTTCCAAATTACCTATTGGATTATAGTCGTTAGAAGATATGCTCTGTTGTTCGACAATATCTCTATTAACTAAATTTGAATCAATTGTAGAATTTTGACTTAATTTAGTTAATTTTCTATTTCCGCTAGGAACAATTTGCATCAAAAATCTCCAAATATTAAATTAATTACTTATCAGCAATTAAAGCGTTGACATACTCAGAAGGATAAAGCTGCTTCCAATACTCCTTTAGAGTTGATTTTGTTTTCGCATCTAAATTAGCAATGTTAACAAACTTTCCTTTTGATAACGTATTCTTTACCGAGCTTTCTGTTTTCTTGCTCTTTTTATCTGTTTCTTCTTTTTTAGACTTTTTTTCTGCCTTTTCTTCTTTCTTTTCTTCAGACTTTTCTTTCATTTCTTCTTTATCTTCTTTCTTTGTTTCTTCTTTTTTCTCACTAGAAGAATCTGTTTTCATATCCTTAGAAGAGTCTTCTATCACTTGTTCATGCTTTTCTTCTTCTTTTGCAGAAGCATTCTTAGAAAGATCTTCTTTTATAGAAGCCTTTTTAATTAAATCTCCAAAAGTTACAGAAGGGCCGGTATGGATCTTATTTGTGTAAAACTTCATTCAAATGCTCCTTTTATGCTTTTAAAACATAATCTAATTAATTTTAATTCGTATATTACGAAAAATTTCCTTTATTAATTTTATGCTCTTAATGAATCAAAGAATTTTATTACTTTTTCAGATGTCTCTTTATCAAGAGCAGCCAAATACTGAACTACTGTTGGATCGGCTACTCTGTTTAAATCTTTAATTTTTTCTAATATTTTCTTTCTTTCAACGCTCATATCTGACTTAATAGAAGGACTTTTCTGCCCGTATTTCTTTGAAAATTTAATCCATTCTAAAAGAGTTGCTGAGTCTAATCTTCCTGAATTTTTATTTGCTCTAAAGAAGTCAACAACTTTTATAGGAACGCCAGATACTTTTTTATCTGCTGGCAAAGTATCCTCCGAAGAAGCAGGAGACTGTTTCGAAGTTGCTGTTGGTGCTTCGGTTGGCTTTGTGGCCGAAGCCGGATCCGCCGGTGTTGTCGGAGAAGTTGCCGTAGCAGGTGGGGTGGGGGAAGAAACTGGAGTCGGTGCCGGGGAGGATGTCGAAATTGGAGTAGCTTTTGATGAAGAATTTGAGGTTGGATTCGGCGCTGTGGACGAAGACGGTGCCGATGCCGAAGTTGGAGATGAAGACGGTGCTGAGGTTGGATTCGGCACTGTAGATGAAGACGGTGCCGATGACGAAGTAGGCGAAACAGAAGGAAGGCCGTTAACATTTAGTTTAATATTTTCCCAATTTCTCATGACTGCATCAACTGGAAGTCTTCCAATGGCTTGTATTCCTTGAATAGCAGTATTTATTTGTTGTTGTTGATTAGCATTTCTAGGCTTAAAATTTTGCAAATAAGCAATAAGTGCCTGTTTATTATCAATTATTGAACGAAAATTTTCTGCTAATCTTGAAACTGCAATATCTATATTACCAATCATCTTATGAATATTATAATTTAATTTTGTATCTTGAATCTTGTCATTAATAACTCCACCAATACCTTTTGCAACGCCTCTTATATTATCAAACAATCCTGATTGCTTGATTAAGGATTCAATAATATTTGATATTTTATTTGCTTGATTATTTGGTAATCTCGACGCAATAGATTGTAATCTATCTGCCGATTGTAATAAATAAAGATCGTCATCAGTTTCTAGTTCTTGAATAGAAGAAAAAATTGCAGAACCAATATCTGTTCCCTGATTAATTTTTGCTTCAATTAATTTAGATAAAGATAAATTCTTGTTTTTTACAAGAGAATAGTCATTTACGCCCGCAAATTTCATAGAGGTAAGAGGTAAGAAATTTTCGGCATACTTTGACCACTGGTTATCTTCGTATTTTCTTGTACTCTCATTATATTCTTCAAAACATTCAAACCAAACATCTTGAGCTGATTTTTCTGGCGTTTGGCTTCTTTTTTGTCTATAACAATTTTGCCAGCATCTTGAATTTCGAATCCAATAACCTTGAGAGCCAAGATATTGAGCAGTTTTAAAATGGTTTAATAAATCTTCAGAAATTGCAATAATTTCTTTATAGATATCAGGATTAGAATCTTCAATACCCTCTGCTACGCTTAGAATTTGTAAAACGATATCCGCGCCTTGTTGATTATGCTTCATGTAAAAAAATCTCCTATCTTGGCCTAAATATAAATTTCGGCTTAAAATTGCGAGGAAGTATTGAAAACTGTTTTATATTTTGCAATCTAAAAGCTCTAATTCCTCCAACAGTTTCATCAAATGTAACAAAAATCTCATGTGATATTCCATACTCAGGACTAGAAGTAAATCGACCATGAGGTTCAATAATCCTATTTATAAAATTGTTTCCAAATCTCCTTAGCCCTCGTCTTTTCGAAATAGTTACATAACCAATTCTCATAACCATATTATTATCTTTTGCCCAATTAAATGCTTCAGAAGCGTTTGAAAAAACAGGAATCTTTTCTAAAAGATCTTTTTGAGGCTGAATATCTTCAATCGAAGGAGGTTCTGGCTCTTCAAATCCTTCTTGTTCTGCATCTTCTTTTTGATCTTGAATTGAGTCTTCTAAATATTGACCAATTTCGTCTTGAGAAATTTCAGGTAAATTAGAATTTTCTTTGTTACTATTTATATTATTTTGATTTTCGTCTAAATAATTATAATAATCTGATATATTTTGAAATCTAGATAAATCTTGATCGTCTTGCATAAATTGAGATATTTTATTTATAAATTCTTTTGAGTCTTTTTTTATAAACTTTATTTTATTATTAGATATAATAATTTTATCACCAATATTAATTTTGTTTTCTTTAAAGTATCCATAGTTTGCTTCTATTGCATATTTACACTCGTTATTGCTTGCAACTGGTTTCTTAGAAAGCGGAACTATATGTTTAACTTCAACTATGGTGTTTTTTTCATTTATAAACGCAATATCAAGGGGTATGTATGTGTTTTCTCCCCAAAAACTTAATTTTTGACTTCTAGGAAAAACAAACAACATACCAGCATCGCTGGGCATACTTTTAATAAACATCAAACCTTTAGATAGTTCTTCTGAAGTTTTTGCAATTATAATATTTAGTGTTGGAATTTCATTAATCATTATATTTTTTACAAATTAAAAATAATATTTACCTTTTTTTATTTTTTCTATAGGATGAAATTATATACGCTCGAACTTAAGAGTGAAAACATTTCAGGGAGAAGATATGATTGAAACAATAAATTTTATTTTCAAACTTTTATTGGGGCCGTCTTCAACAGGAGTCGTTAATATATCGTCTAACGTAGATGAAGTTTGTATCAAAACAGGATGGACACCAGAAAAAGTTTTTATCAGCATAGATAAAGACGGAGAAACAGTCTGCGGATCAAGCTCGAATTGGATTGATATTAAGATTGTACCGCTTGGATTTGTGATTAAATCAAAAATACAAGGAAACTTTAGGAAAATAACATGGATAGCAACAAAGTAAATGTTGTTGGGTGGTATAATAAAAAAAACGTAGGCGACGAAAGTTATAAATTATCTTTTAAAAATATATTTCCAAACTACGATTTTACATTTTCTGAAAATCCAATAAAAGGACACAGCGCTTATATACTAGGCGGCGGGGATATTGTAACAGAACAAAATCTAAAAAAGTTTATTAATATACAAGAGCCTAAACATATAATGTCAGTAACAATTTCTTCAAATATAGAACCTAATCTTTTAAAGCCTTTTAGAAATATTATTGTTAGAGATAATAAATCTCAAGAAAAATTAAAAAATATAGGATTTGATTCTTTCCTTTTTCCTGATTTTGGATTTTGTCTTAGCGGTGACGAGTCTGCTGGAAATGAAATAATAAAAAAACAATTTGAAAATTCTTCTAGCGATTTATATGCTAAAAAAATTGCAATTGTTGTTAATTCTCATATATTGCCAACATACACGTGCGAATCTCATATTAAGAGTAGATTTGATAAATTTTGTTACGATCTAGCAATAACCATAGATCAAACTCCCGCAAGTTTTGTTTTTGTTCCGTTTGGAACGAAAATGCCTTGGGACGACAGAATAACAAACGCAGCAGTACATTCAAAATGCAAATACTGGAAGAAAAACTCAGTATTTTTTGAAGAATTATCTTTTCAAAGTATATTAGATATCTTTTCAGCCTGCGATGCAATAGTCAGTACAAGACTTCATTCTTCTATTTTTAGCATATCATGCGAAAAACCATTTCTAGACATAACGCACAGTCATAAAAATAGTCAGTTATTAGAAACTCTTTCTCTAAAAGAATTGTCTATAAATTATAATGAATATTCAACTGAAAAAGGTTCTTTATTTATAAAACATTTGTTAAATAATAATGAAGTTAAAAATAAAGTATCAAGCATTAACTCTATGAATCTTTATGCTTTATCAAATTTAAAAAGTAAAATTATTATTAATTAAGGAAAAATATGGTATATATTCTTTATGATTCAGAGTATTTTATAAGAGTAGTTTCTAGCAATCCAGTAAAATCAAACGGAATGCATAGTTTGTGCGTAAATGATTCATTTAATTCGTGGAATAAAAAAATATACAAAAAATTACCATTAAATATTATAAAAAATATTCATAATCATAAACAAAAACCTAAGAATAATTTAAAAATAGCTCTTGTTTGCAACTGGAAAGATCAGTGCGGTATAGCCGCTTATTCAGACTTTTTGACTTCTGAAATGAAAAAGAAAGTTGAAGAAGTAAAAATATTTTCAGAAAAATTATCTTATGAAATTGAAAACGACGAGAGCGAAAGATGCTGGACAAGAGGAGAAAGTCTGAAAGTTCTTGCTCAAAAAATAATAAAATATAATCCAGATTATATTATTATACAACATGAATTTGGAATTTTTCCAAATGCTTTTCATTTTATGAAACTTATGGAATACTTAAAAAACATTCCTACAGTAGTCGTTTTACATAGTGTATACACCCATCTTGATAAGTCTGTATATACAAATTGTATTAAAAATATAATTGTACACACAAAAGAAGCTCAAGAAACTTTAAATAAAGTAGGAAATTATAACAATATTTATGTCGTTCCTCACGGTTGTCCTAATTTTAAAGAAACATCAGAACTTTGGAATATATTCCAAAATCCTTACACAATTCTTCAATTTGGCTTTGGTTTTTCTTATAAGGGAGTAGACAGAGCAATCAATGCTATTGCCGATCTGAGAAATAAAAATGAAAAATATAAAAATTTACAATATCTGTATCTATGCAGTACAAACGAGCATAACAAATCAGCTAATAATGAATATTGTAAAAAACTAATTCAATTAACTAAACAATTAGAAGTTGAGGATAACGTTCTTATTGTTCAAAAATATCAAACCGAAGAAATGATAAATAGATATTTGAGACTTTCTAAAGTTATTATATTTCCATATATAATAGATGAAAATAATGAAGTTTTCGGTTCTAGCGGTGCAATTCGAATTGCAATGGCAAATAAAAAACCTGTAATAGCTAGCGAAAGCCATTTATTCGATGATTTAGAAAATATAGTACCAAGACCTAAAAACCATATACAACTTTCAAACGAAATAGATAAGATATTTAGTAACGAAGAACATAAAAATAATTTAATTAATAAATCAAGTATTTTTATAAAAAATAATACCTGGGATATAATATGTGACAAATATTTAGATGTTTATAATCAGATTGTTAATCAACAATTTGAATAAATCTTTTTTCTAAATAATAATATAAATCGTCGTAATCTTTATCACTAACTGTTAGCGATATAAAATTATTATTTGTTTCTTTATCATCTATTTCAAAATTATATAAATAATCAATTTTTGATAAAACTTGATATATGTATTCTTTGTTACTCGTTGTTTTTTGTGTATTAATAAAAGCATCTTTGGGCGTAATGTTAGTTTTTTTATCTTTAAAAGAATATTGAAATTCAATTTTTCCACAATTAAATTCTTTCATGGTTTTAGTTTTTATATCAAACCATAGAATTTTATTTTCTTGTTTTTTCTTATATTGAACATTTTTATGTTCAACTTTAATCAAAATACGTTTCATTTTTTATTCTTTTATACCAACCAATTCTTGATAAATTTGAAGACTTTTTATCAAGCGTTGAAGTCTTGTCATTTAGTATCATAACCTTAATAAGGTTTGCGCCTTTTTCAGTAATTTTAATTTCATTACCATAATCTGCAATTAATCCAGACTTTTCTAATTTTTTTATCTGATTATTATCACAGTTTGCAGGCTTAGAAAATTTCATATTCGAAGTCTTACTGAATGAGTTCCATATATCATACAAAGCATTACCATCTTCTAAAGACTTTTGAACCTTACTCTTATTGAGTAAAGGAATAATATCAACTAAAGAATCCCATATAGATTGTTGGCTTTTTTCCATAAATTATTTCCACAAAAGGTTTCTATGAGGATAAGGATTTTCTCCTTCTTTACCCCATAAGTAAGGTTCGTTTCTTAGTTCTCTCCAAAAAAAGCCTTCTCCAACTCTTTCGTCATGATAATTTTCTAACCCCATCCAATATCTTCTTTGATGTCTTCTAACTTTGCTGTCTCCTCGAAATTGCTCATCAAGCTCAGACCAGTCAAAAACTCTTTCTTGCATAGGCAAATCTAAATTTGCAAAAGGGCCATGCACCCCTTTTCCGCCAGCAGACTGTATATTTTTTGGTTTAATACTATAAAAATCATACAACAATGACATAATATATAAATTTTTCTTTTCTAAGTGCAAAAGCCATTCAATTGAAATTTTATATTCAATAATTTTCTTCATAAAACCCGAAGAAAAATAAACAGCGTCTGTACACAAAATCCTGTCTAAATAAGATAGAGCGCTTTTATAACATTCAAATCTTTTATTTTGTAAAATAATAGATTTCAAGTTTTTAATTGAAAATAAAAATATGTTATATAAAGAATCATCAATAATATATTTATTATTTAAATTAAAATTTAACTTACAAAACTCATTAAGTAATGAAATCGTGAGATCGTAATATTTTTTTGACTTAATTTTATATATTTTTATGCATTCTTTTGGAGAAATAATTTTATTATCTGAAGATATAACCTTATTTTTTTCACAAGACAATCCATTAATCTTTAATTCTTTAACTAATAATTCATCCATTATAACTATTCTCCAAAATGTCTTCTTTTAACACCTATAGTTATATGAAAGTCATGATCCTTTATTCTCTTTGGTAAGTTATATTTTAATCTTAAATTTTCAAGCTCTTCTGATTGAACTTTTAAAAACCAAACTTTTTCCATTTCTTCCCATCCGTCTGGATCGTTTACTTCTTGAACTCCGGTTATAACATAATTAACAACTTTTCCGGCGTCTGTAAAATTAATATTATTATTTTTAATTTCTTTAGATTTTATTAATGTTATATGAGCTCCAATATCGTCATAGTGCTTTTCATTACGAGGGGGTTTTTCCGCGTCGTCTAAAAGCGGAATAAATCCATTAAATATAGAATTCGGAACATCAACATAAACAAATCCGTCTGAAGTCTGAAGAACTGTTCCTGTAAAAATAACATCCTTAGCAGAAGAAGCTAGTTTTGTAAGAGCGTTTGTTACCTCTGCTTTGGTCCATTCTTTTACATAATAGTCAGGATATATTGTAGACCAATATCGCCTTAGCTTATCTAAGTTGTTTTTTCTTTTTTTAAGCCAACTTTTTGACAAATTTTTTGATATAATACTTTTCATTTATTTTTACCATTTTGACTTATGGCTTTTTTTAATTTTTCTATTCTCTCTTTTTCTTGTTTTTTATCAACAAATATTAATGAATCATCTTCTTTATCAACACTATTATCAAAAATTGTATTATTTTCTTTTAATTGTTCATTTTCCTCTTTTTTAACTTTTACCGGACTTCTCTTGCCTCTTTTTTTAATTCTCTTATTTAGAGAATCATTGGCTTCTTTTTGAGAATAAATTTTAATAATATTGTTTTTTATAGCATCTTTAATATGAGATTCTTTAGCCATGTCTTTTGAAAGAGTAAAACGACCATGCGGACCAACAATTATCGAAGTCCCTTCGATCCCTACCATAGAATTTTGCAAGTTAACAAACTCTATATACTCATCCCTTGCTGAAAAATCTTTATCTAATGAAACCAAAAAACCCATCATAATAGCGTTTTTAACCGAATTAAAAGATAAATCACTTTGCTTAATCTCAATTTCTTCGCTTGCAGTTAAAACTAAACCAATTTCTTCAAGCCCCAAGGAACCTTTAAATGTCGAAGAAACTTTAAATTTAGGCATAAATTCTTCCTTAATTAATTGTTTTAATTCTTCTTCTTACAGATTCTAAGACGCCGCTCATATTAGAAAAAGGAGAAGATCTGTCTCTATTGTTATCGTCTATCAATCTTGAAGAAACCGAATTTTGACTTAAAGGAGAGTCGTCGCCATGAAAAGGACTACCATATCCCGTTTCTATGCCGGGAAGACTTCTGTTCGGAACGCCTTCGTCATTATTTAATATAGAAACATCAGAAGGAGGCCAGTTTGGGTCATTCTCAAACTGGTTAGAACCTCCTCCGGCTCGGCCATCAATCGCGGAAGGCTGATTACCTGGACGAAGAAGATCTGTACCTCTTTCTTGACCTAAACCAAAATTATTACGATATGGATCTTTTTTATTTGGAGAAAGATCAAAAGCTTCTGGCGGATCTCTTCGAGAAAATTTACTTAAGTTAAAAGGGCGCATCTCTAGCGTCATCCTCGCTTTTGTTAACTATTTTGTTTTTGTTTAAAATATCTTTTATTTCATCAGATGAAGAATCCATACTAGACTCTTCCTTATCATCTTTTAAATTATCAATATCATTCATTTTATTAAAAAGATTTTCATCGCCTGCTGTTAAATCATTGCCATTATCTAAAAAGTCTGTGTCATTATCTTTTTTAAAGTCATCTTGTATTTGCGCTAAAGCTAATAAGAAAGATTGCTTATCTTTATTTAGGTTATCTATTAATGATCTCTCTTCTGCATTAATATCTCTTTTTTCTGAAAATGCTTTTTTGTAAGTGTTATAAATGATAAGATCAGAATCTTTAATATAGTCAAAAGATTCTTGAGCAATTTTTTCCATTTCTTTTGACTTGCTATTAGATCCCTTATCAAAGCCCTTTTGAGGCTTTATTTTGGGTTTATTATTCAATAGTTTTCTATTTTCTTCGCCGCTAACGTTTGTTGGCAATTCATTAACATTTTCAAACCTATTTGGATTGTTCGGTAACTGAGACGCTTCTTCTGTTATTTGAGAAACGTTTTTAGTATTTTCTTCTAAATCAGCTCCAATATAACTGTCCCAAAATTTAGTATAATTATCTTCGTTTGCTTCTTTATTTGCTTTAGCAAAACTCTCTCTATATTTTGCGTCAAAAGCCTCTGAAAGAGCGTTAATTGGAGTAACTTGTGGCGGATCAGTATTTTTGTTTCTATGAGATACTAGTTTTGACTCTGAATCGCTAAGAGCCATTTCAGTAATCTTATTTTGCGCGTTTTTATTACGCTTTTTACTGAGCATAGCCTCTTGGGTCTCTGGTTCTTTAATTAATCTACGATCGGCATTTAAAAGCCCGTTATATGATTCTATTTCAGATATAGCAAGATTCCAGTCTTTGTTATATTGATTAATCATTGTTGGGTAGGATTTTGTTTGTGAATGTTTTTTCATATTAAACTTCATTATATTTCTCCATTTTAGATCATAACGGTCTTTGATATCGGTTCTCCATCATCTTTGATACACGCCCACCCGGGCCGACGCCGTAAGGAGTTCCTTGCATAGACTTCCAAACAATATTATTTAAATCACTTCCAATTACTGGTAAAGATACAAGTCTTCCTTTAACTGATGAATTTATATCTTTGTCAATACAATTATAACAAGCTCCTGCTAATGCGTCAACAATATCATCAGTTGTCACATCTCCATCTCTCTTTGGATAAACTCTATACCCTCCGCTATCAAACCATTTTCTTTGTAAGTTAAACATTTCATTTTTTAGCAAAAGATGCCCTGGTATATATAATTTTTTCTGAACAACCAATTGATACAGATTATCATAAATAATATTTTTATATCTTTTTGAATAGTGGGTTGTCTTACATGGTATGCCGCTTTTTCGCAATTTCATTACGCTACTTTTGCTATTAAATATATCATAAGTTACTAAACCTAAACGAAAACGATTACTTAAACGAATAATATACTCATCAACTTCTTCAACGGATATAGGACTTGACGCAGACGGACTCCAATAACGAATATGATCAACAAAAATCTTAAAATCTCTTTTTCCTAATTCTTTATTAACAAAAACTTCTTTGTGAACAACAACAAGAGCATAATTATGACTTGAAATTGCTGGATCTAAATGCGCAAAATAAATACCGCTTGGATCTCCGTAATCTATAAATTTTAACGATTTGTCAGCAAAACAAGATTCAACATCATCTCTACTAAAGAAACTTTCTCCAGAAGTTCCGCTAAATTTAGCTCCAAACTCCATATCAAATCGTTCGGGATTCATAGATTTAGAACCAGCCATTAGAGATTCTTTAGAATGCATAAGATTAACTTGCCAAGTTGCAGCCCTACAGACTAATCTATGAGGGGATTCTTCGTGAGTAGAGTAAAGTTGATAAAAAATGCCGTCTTTGCTTCTTGGAGTAGAAAGGCACATTACTTTTCCGTCATACACCTTGTCAAATACTTGATTTCCGTCTTCGTCATAAACAAGATTACCTTGTTCGTCAATTTTTGGAGTTTCTTTAACATAAGTTTTTACAGCAGGAGCTAGCGAGTTAAAAATAGCGTCACCAGAAGAAGAGCCACCAGTATTTTTATAAAGACCAATTTCATCTAATAGCAAAGCAAAACAAGAAATACCAACAAGAGAGTCAGAATTGCTATGTCCAGATCTAACAACAATTGAGCCAGGAGTGGGAGAGAAACCTTCTTTGATTAATTTTTCATTGTTCTTTTTGTCTTCTGGTGTTAAAAAGAAAATAGAGTCAGACATAATACCTTCAGGTAAAACCTTGTCTTTAAAATATTCACTTTTTAATACTTTGTCTTTAATTTCTCTAAACAAAATTAAAGCCTGTCCAGAAGAATTTGCAATTGTCAATATTGTAAAAGGGGTTGCTGAACCTAATTTATATAATTTGTACGGATTACCGCCCGGAGCCTCTAGAAGTCTCATCGCCTCATAAAGAGCCATAATAGAAACTAAAAAGTCTTTTCCAGAATTATGACAAATAAAATTATTAGAAACAAAGTTTTGTAAAGACGCTTCATCAGAAACTTGTAAATCAAAAGTTCTTTTTTTACCTATTTTAATAATAGATTCTATCTGAGTAAAGACAACTTCACTCACAGACGTTTCATGAACATTCTCATCTATCTCTCTGACTGCTTCATTATCACCAATAAATCCAATTTCATTTATAAACATTTTAACATAATTATTTTTGTTAATAATTAAAATGTGTTCATTTTTAAAATTACTTGATTGTATAATAGAAAAAATACCAAATCTAAACAATAAATGTTGACAATTTTTTGCTAAATCAATATTATTAAAAACGCATTCTAATTTAGAATAAAATTTATCTTTTTTAGAAAAATGTAACTTTCCATTAGAGCTTAATAAACTTCTTAAATAGGAAATAACAACATTTTTAGGCGACGAAAAAATTCTGAAAGGAACACTTTTTTGCAAACATGACTTGTTTTTTAATCCATTTTGTTCTAAAAAATTAACTATATTTTTTGATTCGTCTTGACTCTCTTTTTGCGTAAATATGCTGACATATAAGTTTGATACACCTATTTCTTGATTTGTTTGATCATTTAAGGTCAAATTGTACCCGCATAAATCTGTTTTATTATTAAAATCATTATATACGTCTTCGTTAGTTTCTTTGGATATTATATAATTACCAGCAGAATCAAATAGATTTGAACTTAAATAACCTAAAACAGCAGCCTGATTCTCGTCTATCTCTTTAGAAAATCCAAAAAACGGCTGATAAGAACAAATTGCAAGTTTTTGTTTAGGCTTTAAATCTCGAACGCTAACCCAGCCGTTATCAGAAAGCATAGGATGATTTTCTGTAGCTTCTATATCGCAGCCAGAGCTTGTTTTAATTATATATGTATCTCTGTATCCTTGATAAATTAAATTACAATTATCTATTGTAATCATTTTTTGATTGATTTCATCATAGGTCCAAGATGTTACATTTGTTTCTCCGCAATTCCAAAGCTCTCGTAATGTTTTAATTTTACCAGTACCAGGCTCAAGAATGTAACAATCTTCGCTTAAACATCTTCTTCCCCAAACTAACACAAGCTCTGTAAATCTTTCATTTGAATTCCATTTGTCCAACATAGATCCATTTTCAGGATCATTCATATTATTTTTGTTAATAAAATCAATTTCTTCTTTTGTTAGTTGTAAATTTTCATTACCCGGAGACCCTCTATAAAAGCATTTTAATACTATATTCTGCAAAGGAAACAATTTAAGAGGTGGATTCAAATGCGGTAATCCCAAATATTTTTTATCTTCTACAAATTCTATAATACTAGGTATTTTTTCGCTTGTATTTTCTTTATTAACAAGTTTTTTTAGATCGCCAAAAAGAGAAACATCTTTAAGCGGATTTTGTTTTTCATTTTTCTTATTATTTTTCATATTTTATCTCAAATCAGAAGCAACTTTGTAAACCATCCAAGACGTTCCGCCATCAATAGTAATGGCTTTAAGTACGTCTGTAGCATTAGCAAAAGAAGACAAACTTATAGCCGAAGCACCGGGAGTAGAAACGCCCGAACCAAACGTAATTGTACTTCCTCCGTTTTTTTGCTTTAATATTAAAGTAATTTCATAGCAATAAGAAGACTGAAGATTGCTCATAAAACTAATAGTTACAGAACCAGATAACGTAATTTTTTGAACATTTCCGTCTAGTGTTGATATCTGTAAAGATCCACTTTTTTCCCCAAGATCTACAAGTTTAACCTTATAACAATCTAAAATAGGTTTTGTAGCAAAAGAATCGCCAAAGTTTATACAAACTTGACTACTTGATACTTTGATAAGAGTAGAAATTCCATTACCTGCATAAATAGGTATTAAATTTGATAATAGACCTTTATTATTATTATTTAAATATAAATAATCGTTATAAACTTGAGCCGGTGTTTTTTCGCCTAAACTTGCCATGTTGCCCCCATTATATGTTTTGCCAACCTATTTTATTAAAAGGCAATTTTATATCAGCATGATTTTTATTAATATCAGAATGTCTAGCTCTTGATTCTCCAATTTTTGTTATTACTTGACCAGTAAATTCTGATAATATAGCGTAAGTTATTGGAACTTCTAAAAATTGATCTTCTAAAAATTCATCCATTGTTGAATATCCATAAGCCTGTCCGTACTTATCTAATATGTAATCATTTAGATTTCTAATAATATTTAAAAAACTTTGAGGGTTAGCAAGATGCTCAGATATTATAAAAGCATATGTTGAACTTAAATATGATTGAAGCTCTTGTTTATGCCTTTGTAAAGGATTAACTTTGGTTTGATCTACAATACTCCAAAATTTTGTTAATTCTATTAAAGATTTTTTAGGTAAATCATAGGCTTCAGATAACTTATCAGATATTACTCTGAAGTCATAAGTTCCGATTCTATCATGATAATCAGGAATTGGTCCTATTCTTCCTAAAATACTTGCCATATTATTGATATATTATATTTTTATAATATCTCCAAGGAAAGTTAAACAATTCATCTTTTTGCCTAAATCTAAACCAATAAAAATTTCCACGAACTAACGTTTCGTTGTCCTTACTTATATATCGAATTTTTTTGCCCGCAAAATTACTTGTTATTCCGCTACTAGCAATAGGCTTAAAGTTAGAGTTTTCGTCTTCATAAAACCAATTACTCGAATCTTCAAAAGAATCTTTTTTAAATATAAGATTTCCGTCGTTTAAATCTTGCAAGGTCTCTGCTACTTCCAATTCAAAATTAAAAAATCTAAAATCATCCATATTATTAATTAAAATATCTTCAAAATACCAAGATCCAACTTTATATAAAAATTTATCTTCTAAAGAATTTATAATATTATTATCTTTATAAGTTTCTAATATTAAACTAGATATTTTATTACCCGAATAAGATAAGTATTGATTAAGGCTTGGATAAAAAAATGGCAAGGAGGTACTGTTTCTGTCAATATAAAAATTAATAAATTTATTTGTTAATATAATAAAAGTGTTTTTCCACGAAAAATCATTAAACTCTTTACTTAAATCATCAATAAGATAAACAAATTTTAATTGAAATGATTCTTCAGATCCAGTAAGCGTATATTGTCTAAGATCTTTTAAAACTGAACTTTTACGATATAAATAAGAAATAGATTTTGAATAATAATCTTGCATCTTGCTCCAAGCAAAATCAGGATCAATAGAAGTGTCAATTTCTACGCTTGATGGAAAAATAAAATTAGATAACGGATCTCCAAAGCAGCAAATATTTGAATTAAGTTTTGGTTGAGAGTACAAAAAAGATTCTCCCAAAGTTCCGCCTTTAAATAAACAATTAAAAAACGGAGACGGTCTAAGAAAAGAAGTTGCGTCGGTTGCTCCTAAAGACCCAGCAGTTGCAATATAGTTCTGACGTATAGCAAGAAGGGGCCAAGACCTGCTATTAATATCTCTAATAGACCTTGCTCCGTTTAAGTCTGCATTATAAAAAAAGCCTCTAATTGAAGGCGTTTGTCTAAAAAAAGAAATCGAACCAAGATCCGCACCCCATCCCCAAAAAAATGAATCAGACTCTATTTTAGAGAAAAAAGCGTCTTTACCAGTAGCAGGTTTTGACGTTTGAATAAATTCAAGCCCTAATAAATCTTTATATTTGTCAGCAAAATCTAATAAATCTAAATTATATTTTACGCTTTCATTAAAATTATAATTTGAATATGCATCAAAATAAAATCTACCATTTACGTTTAATGAATCTTTAGCAATTTTAATATTATCTATCCAGTTTTCAACAACAGATTCAGGACCGTCTATTCTTGTACATATAAGACTAGAAAGAGCGTCTTCTCCATTAAATTTATTAAAAGACTGTCTATTATATAAATTATTATATATATTATATGAAAAATTATGATAAATTTTAGATAATCTAGAAGTTGAAGAAATTATATTATTATTATATAAAAATCCACCTGGAACAAAAGGCATTAAAACTATAGCATAAACAGACAAAAATGAACGGCTTGAATCAGATAAAGCTTGAAGTATGGGATTTTCTATTTCGTCTAAAAATGTTTCATAACTAGGTAATATTTCAATATTAGAACAATTTATACCAATTATTTGATTATTATTTAATTTATAAATGTCAGCATATTTTTTAGCAATACTAAAAGAATAATCATCATTGTTTCTGTAAACGCAAACAAGATTATCTTTAGATAAAATTTCTTCGTAATTATTAATATTTTGATAATAAGTCATATTTTACATTTAAAATAAAAAACCCCGACTTTATATCGGGGTATTCGTATCTTTTTTAGTATTTTCCTCTAAAAATCAAGTTCCAGAAGAACCAAAACCACCAACCCCTCTTTCTGACTCATTCAATGAATCTTGATAAATAAAATTAGCATCAAATGTTTTTGAAATAACTAATTGAGCAATCTTATCTCCAGCTTTGTATTTTTTAATAGTTGTTGGATTTTTTATATAAATTTCACCATTATCATTATAAGCAAATTTTAAACATGGTTTAAATCTAACGAGAAGCTCGCCTCTATATCCATTATCAACAAGACCAATACTATTTGCTAAAATCAAATCGTACTTACTTATACTTGAACGAGGCCAGATTTCTGTATGAAACCCATTTTCAAGTTGTATATATAGTCCAGTTCTATACTGAATATAACCTTCGCTATCAACAGTTCCATCATCTATAGCTACTATATCATAACCTGTATCAGTAATATTTGATCTTTTTAACTCTGAAGACTGAGGCAGTTTTTTGATAACAATAGAAATGCTTTGATTATTCATAATTTTTCTCCGTTTATCCGCATTTACTGTTTCCGCAGCTCTGGCAAGTGTTACATCCTTCTAGTCGAACGACATCTGAACTTCCGCAGTTGGAACAGTTCATACCTGTTACTTTTGTTCCATTTAATATATATTTTTTCAAAACTCTTGCTAAAGCTTTTCCAAAATTAGTCATATCGCCAGGAGACTTTTCTAATTGATCAACAATAAACGAAACATCCGAACCATGTCGTAACGACAAACTTATCATTCTGGTAATTACTGCTTGTTCATCAGTCAATAAATCACAAACATTTTGAACACTAGAGCCATCGTCTGCATCAAGAGTATACTCGCCTCTCTTCTTTTTAGTTAAAACGCCTTTCTTAGCGGAGGTTATACAACCATTTTTACCAGCAAAAATTTCATAAGGATTGCCGTCTATTAACCCAACAAGAACAAAGAAGTCTTCGCCTCTCGACTTTGTATGATGGATATCGCATTCTAACTTTTGAGGACGCTTTGGAGCATTTGTCTTTTTAATAGAAACTTTTTCTTCTTCTTTAGTCAAAACTCCGCTGCGGCAGCCGTCTCGGTAAACGGTCATACCTTTACATCCAAGCTTAAACGCATGTTCGTATATTTCTGCTACTTTTTCTTCTTTAACATCAGCCGGAAGATTTATTGTTGAAGATATAGCATGATCAATATGCTTTTGAGCAACAGACTGTAGTTTAACTCTCTGCTTCCAATCTAAATCTTCTGCACAGCATCCATGCCAAGGACTCTTAGAAAGATCAGTATTACCTGTAACGTCCATCCACATTTTAACTTTAGGATGATATACAGTAAACTTTTGCCACTTATCTCCGTTTTGATCAATAAAATCAACTTTTGTATTATTATCGCCAGGATTAATTTTCTTTTTTCTAGTATAAGGAGTCAAGCTATACAAAGGCTCAATTCCTCCGGTAGTTTGAGTTAAAATACTAACGCTACCCGTTGGTGCAATAGTTAAATTAGCGATGTTTCTTCTGCCGTATTTCTTTATGTTTTCATAAAGATTTTCATCTTCTTTCTTTATCTGTAAAAGAAACTGACTATTCTTTTCTAATTCCCAATTCCAAATTGGGAAAGGACCAATTTCTTTTGCCATTTCAACAGAAGACCAAAAGCTACCAAGTTTCTGTGTTTGATGTATCTTATCAACGACCGCAATACTTTCGTCGCTACTATATTTCAAACCAAGAGCAGCAAGAGTATCTCCCTCTGCTGTTATTCCTGTTCCTGTTCTTCTACCATTTATACACTTGTCTCTAATTTTCTTCCAAAGAACTCTTTCGCTATTTTTAACGTCATCTGGTTCTGGATCCGAATCAATCTTATTTAATATTTGATCTATTTTTTCAATTTCAAGATCAATAACATCATCCATGAGTCTTTGAGCAATTTTTGCGTGTTCAAAAAACAACTCAAAATCAAACTCGGCTTGATCTGTAAAAGGATTCTTAACATAACTAAATAAGTTTTGTAATAACAATCTACAAGAGTCTTCTGCGCAAATAGGAAGTTCTGCACAGGGATTAGTGCTAACTGTTTTAAATCCAAACTTAGAATAACAGTCAACTGCATTATAGTTAATTATGTTATTCCAAGCAATAATACCAGGTTCTGCGGTTTGCCAAGCAGAATGAATAATTTTATTCCAAATCTTTCTGGCATTAACCATCTTTGAGACAACAGGCTCTTGTCCTTTTTCTCTAGCATCAACAGGCCATCTTTGTTCAAAATCTCCGTTTTTCTCTAAAGCGTCAAAAAACTCTTGAGATAGCCTTATTGAAATATTTGCACCAGTAACCTTAGTTCTGTCAAATTTAATTGTGCAAAAATCTAAGTTATTTGGATCGTAAAATTCATTTGTGGTTATGATATCTCTTACAGTCTTACCATCTCCTTTAACAATTACTTGTTCTATTTTATCTGGATAAAGAGGGATAACAGATTCAGGATGGTGAACGTCAATAGTCAACATTAGCGCACCGCGACGCCCAGATTGACCAACCTCTCGAATTGTATTTGAATATCTCTCCATATAACCAATAATACCAGTGCTACTTCTAGCAGCGTTATTAACAGAAACGCCTGCTGGACGTATATGAGAAATGTCAGTACCAACACCGCCTCTTCTTTTACTAATTTGAGCCATATCATGATCTGTTCTTAAAATAGAAGAATAAGTATCTAGCGGAGGCTCAATAACATAACAATTTGATAAACTAACAATTTGATAGTTATTACCAATGCCAAACATCGGAGAACCTTGAGGAACAATATATTTAAATTTATCTAATAAAGAAAAAATAAAATCTTCAGTATATGGATTTTTAAATTTACTTTTTTCTATTCTTGCTAATTCTTTAGCAATTCTTCTATGCATGTCAGATGGATTTTTTTCTAAAATATTATTTTTTTTATCCCTTAAAGCATATTTACTTAAAAAGACATTAGCCGCCAAATCGTCTCCGTCAAAATAATTTAACGAAGAATCAAAAGCCTCTTCATAAGAGTAGATAGTAGTATCGTTCATATTTTTCTCCAAATATTTGTAAAAATAATTTGTTATTTTTTAACAATAATCCTTTGTTGTAAATTATAACCTATTTTTTAGTAATTTGTTAATTAAAACCATTCTAAGCCATGATCGCTTTGATTAGAAAAACCAATATTTTTGCTTCTAGACTCTATGTAAGAAGCAAAATCTTTGTTTGAAACCTCTTTAACAGCTTGCTTAAAGTGTATTTTTTTAATAATTAAATTATTTTCATTAATAGAATTACTTTTTACTGCAAACATAGCAGCTGTTGTACACAGATCTCTGATATGAGCTCCGGTTAGATTGGCGTTATGACATTCTTTTGATAAAGATTCTAAATCTAAATCTTTATACAAAACATAATTTTTTGTAAATCTTACTATCATTTTTTCTATAGACTCAGCGCTTGGTTTATTAATTGCAATTACTCTATCAAAACGACCAGGTCTGTTTTTAATAGCATCTTCAAGTTGCTGAACGTGATTAGTTGTACCTAAAGTAATAATATCTCCAAACGACTCAACTCCGTCAAGATGATTCATAAGTTCAACAACAAAGCCATTTTTAAACCGATCTTGAGCAATCCAATCTATATCTTCAATAACAAGCAAGCAAGGAGCAAGATCCTTAGCAATAGCGCAAACATTCCGAATACTTTGAGGATCTCTAACAAAATCAGAAGGCAAAGCGTATAAAACGGAATGATTAATTTCTTTTATTATACACTTGCAAACATTGGTTTTACCTGTACCAGGAGGCCCCTGAAGGATAACGCCTCTCTTTATAGAAATACCAAATTTCTTAAATAAATTTAGATTCGAAAAAACTTCATTAATATTAGACTTAATAACATTTTTTATTTCATCTTCTAAGATAACATCATCCCAAGAAACGTCGTCTAAATTTATAAAATTAAACGAACAATCAATTTTTTTGCCTTTATAAAAGTTCTTTTCATTAGAGATGTTTTTTATATCATTAAAAATATTACAATTACTGTCTGTTGATTTAAAAATATACTCATAAATTTGATCGCTGCGAGGAGAAGTATCAATTTCTATGATTAAGGTTTCTTCGCCTTTTTGATAAACTAATATTGCTTCTTTGTATATAGATATAGATTCTCCCCTATTAATCTCCATTTCAGACATCTCAGGCATACCCATATCATATTTTTTATTTGAGCAATATTTTAAATCATATCCATTATTTTTAAAATAATCATTCCAAATATATTGCATTTTATGATGTTCATATTTTAAAACATTTGGATATATTTTAGTATATAAAGTTTTATTTTCAAATAAATAAGATTCAATATAATCAGATGCATTAATAGAGCTTCCATACGCATAAGCCCGAGCAAAATCAATTAAACTTGAATTAGAAATTGGATTAGACAATTGCTCAATTATCTTGTTTCTTATTTCTTGCATTTTTATTTTCCGTTTTACCTTGTTAAAGCAGTTTGTTTATTCTAATTAAGTGATTTATTTTTTTGGGTTTTATTTCTTTTAAAACATCACTTAGTTTTTCTTGTTTCCATAAGGGGTTATCGCCGCAATTGCGCACCGGAATCGGAGATTCACTGCGCAACCATTCAAGAGATTTTTGGAAAGAATTTAAACTATTTGGTGTATGATATTTGTTCTCTCCGTAAAAATTAGTTTTATTTTTACGGTATATTCCGTCGCATCCAATTAAAATTAAGGAAGAAGCTCCCATAGCGACAGCTAACTGAAAACTCAATGACATCGTACAGCCGCCACCATACAAAATGTCTGTACGTTTATTGAATTTCCATTTTCCTTTTTCTAAATAAAAATTAGTAAAATAATTATTTTTATTATTTTCAAAAGTTGTTATTTTTGCACACGGCAAATATAGAAGATCATTAAGACAATCTTCATAAATAGAATCGTCTTGCCAAATTAAAATTGTCGGAATAAAAACCTTAAAACATCTATTAATTCCAATAGAAAAAGTGTCTTTAATTAAAGACAAATCGTGATCAATTAAAGAAGGTCCATTACCAAGAATAAAACAAGGTTCGTCCTTGAATATGTTTTTCCAATTTCTAATATTATATTTTATTTTTTCTCTAAAAATCATATTAAAAATTGAAACCAATACTCTTTTCTTTGTTTATAAATTGAATTTATGTTGTTATAAACGTCAATAAAATTTGATTTTTCAAATATATCATTATCTCCGCAGCTAATAACTTTTCTATGTTTAGAAACTTCTTCTTTAATCCACTGTAAACCATTAACGCACTGATGCATAGTTCTTGGATTATGAAAACTATTATTACCGTAAAAGTCAGTAATGCCATCTCTTTCTTTGCAATCAGCTCCTAAAAGAATAATTGGATCGCAGCCAAGAATATAAGCAAATTGAACAGCAAGAGGTATGGTACTACCTTTCCCGTATAAAACAGTTGTGTCTGTTGGCAAAAAATAATTTCCATGTTGTATTTTAAAATGTAAAAATCTATTTTGCGGGTCAGCGTTTGCTGAGCAAACTTTATATGAATTTAAGTGAATTAAATTGTATCTTTCTGTAAACCAAAGTTCTAAATCTTGCCACATTAATATTGTAGATTCAACTTTTTTAAACGATCTGTTTATACCTATAGTAAAACAATTTTCTAGAATATTAGGATCTATATCATTAAGAGAAGGTCCATTACCTAAAATAAAAACAGGAACACCAAGAAATCGGTTTTTCCAATTCTTGATGTTCCCATTTTGTTTTACAGAAGAATATTTAATATTTTTTCTAATCATCTTTAAAGTTTTTAATTAATGAGATATCATTAGTGTTGATAAATTTTTTCCAAGATTGAGGGATATACGAAACATTTGTACTTCTCGCAAAACGAGAATACATAGGACTCCATTTCGGTTTTTCTGGCTTTTTTAGTAACTTTAAACCAGCTTCTTCAGGAGTTCTGTCTGCTTTTCTTGAATTGATTTCAGAAGAAGCCATAACTAAATTATCCCAAGAAGTTTTTCCTCCACGAGAACGAGGAATAATATGATCAATTGTAGCAGTTTCTATATTTATAGGCACTCCTGTATATTGACAAGTAAAATTATCCCTAATTAATAAATTTCTTCTCGTCAATTTAACATCTCTTCTTGGTACTTTGTCAAATTCTGATAAAACAATTACTTCAGGAACTTTTATTCTTAATTTTGATGTACGAATAGCTTCTTCATTTTCGTCAACTTTTATTTTCATCCATTCTGTAAAATTATACAGAGTATAATTTTCTGGATCTAAAATTAGAGCTAAATCAGCAATTACTTTTGAAACTGCTTTTTTAACAGGCATAATTGAAATTGGAGTCCAAGCTTTATTAAGAACCAGTATCGGCCTGTTCACTATCTGTCGTTGTTTCATTACTTTTCTCTGTGAACTCAACACTTAAACTTTTCTTAAACGAATCAATAAACTCAAAGTTCTTATCAACAACTGTAATATCTAATCTATCACTATACGACTGAATAATAACAGCCATTTGCTGAGCAACAATCGCTTTATCTAGACCACCAATACCGCAACCTAAACCACCGAGAGCAATAGATTTTATCCCGTCTGAAATAGCCTTGTCAAGTGTATTTTTCAAAACTTCACAAACAGTTGAATAGGAAGTATAGCCGCCCGGAAAATCCATAGTTACTGCATGATAAACCAGTTTTATTCCTCTTCTTTTCAACAAGCCTGCGTCAGAAACATATACCTGTCCTCTTTTAAATGGACCTTGATCTTTAATTATATTTTTAACATGACTTTTTAAAAGATCTCCACCTGATCGAGCAATTGCTCCCGCAACTCCTTTTCCCATAACTCCAATCCCATTTGCTGCGTTGACAATTGCATCAATATTTTCAACTTTTGTAATGTCTCCAACATAAACATTTATATTACTCATGATAGTCCTAGTGCCTCTTCGATATGATTCATATATTCTGGATTTAATTCAATACGTTTTTTAAGTTTTTCTACAATTTTTGTATGCATTTGACTAATTCTAGATTCGCTATAACCAGTTTCTTGAGCAATTTCTTTTATAGTCATGCCTTGATAATAATGATAATAGACAATCTTTCTTTCAAAAGGTATAAAGTGTTTGCCTAAAAGTTTTTTAAACATTTCTTCTTTTAAGATATTAGAATTTGGAGAATCATCTTTAGATTGTAAAGTTGTTATAAAACCAAAATTTTCTTCATTAGTTTCCTCTACGGCAAACATGCTAAAACATGAAACAGGGTTTGATTTAGAAAGTATATTTAAATACTCGTCTAAAGGCATTTTTAGGTAATTAGCAACCTCTTCATTTGTGGGTTGTCTTCCAAGAGAAATTTCAAGATCATTTTTTGCTTTACTGATTTTATTATTACGCTGTCTAACTAAGCGAGGAACCCAGTCATTATTTCTAATATTATCATAAATAGAACCTCTTATTCTGTGACTAGCAAAGGTTTCAAACTTGTTATTGAAAGACAACGAAAAACGATTAACTGCGTCAAATAGACCGTCTGTTCCCCAAGAAATCAATTCATCAAGAGTAACTTCTTTAAGTTTTTTCTGCATACTCTCGGCTATTTTTTTAGGAAGATAATAATATTTTGCTAAAAATTGATTTCTAAGATCTTCATATTCTTTTTTCAAAGAATCTTCTATAAGAAGACCTTGTTCTTTTCTATTCTTGATACCATCTCTAATTGGTATAAATTTAGCCCATTTTTCAGAGTCTTCAATACGGCTGACACTCATTATTGCATCCTTTTTTTGTCACTGAACAACAAAGTATAGAGCAGAAAAATACACTTTTATCTGTCTAAAATTTGTTTTTAGTAATTTTTATTGATTAACAAAAAATTATATTTATGAAAATATTATTTTTTTGTAGATGTTGAATCTTTAACAGAATTGACACTACCATCAGAAGATAACGAAGAAGCTAAACCAAACCCTCTTTTTGACTTTTCCATAGATCGAATTTTTCGAACAAGAAGTTGCGTTGAGGGAGATTGAACTTGATTAGCAATTCCAGGTTCAACTTCGCTACCAAATATTTTCTTTCTTTCAGACTCGGGAAGGTATTGTTTAGCAATTTCACCTGTATGAACAACTTCGGCAACAGCTTTATTTCTTTTACTAATTTCAAAACCTATATACACTAAAACTGCAACAAGAGATAAACCTATAATAACAGCAGAAAGCCATGCAATATATTGAAGATAAACAGAAATGCCAATAGAAAGTACCATCGTTAGTAATAAACCACCGGCAGCAAGATAAGCAGAAGGTGTTTTAAACAAGAAACCAAGTAAAAGACAAGCCCCAATACCCACAACGCAAGCAACAGTCAACCAAGCAAGCATATCTTTAATGAGTTTTAAGTTAGAACTTTCTAATTCTTTTATTCTTGCTAGTAATTTTGTTTTATCTGTTTCTACTTTGTCGGTATAATTAGCATATACTTTAATTTGTTCCTCTTTTTTTGAAAGTTCTTTTTGAGTTTTATTTAACTCTTCGCTAACAATTGCTAGCGTTTTAGAATCGTCTCTAAGCCCGCTCGTTTCTTGTTTTATACCCTCAACTTGAGGATCAATTTGCTCTCTGAAATCTTGCGAAGCAGAAGTCACAATATTGTTTGTGTAATCGTCTATCTTGTCGGCTTTTTTTTCTATAGATTTAGACGTATCACCAATCTTTTTAGCAGAGTCTGCTAAACTTTTTTCTTGTTCAATAACAGAAGGTTGAATCGGTGATTTTCTGCTTGTTTCGCCTTTGTCTACTGAGTCACAACCGCTCACTAATACAATTAGAAAACTGATTACAATTAAAATTAAAGAGCGATTCATTTTTACACCCCTAAAATATTTAGACTTTTTTGTCTAAAGAATTTAAAAATTCTATTACCGTCCAGGTAAAACCTAAGCAAATTATTCCACTAAAAGGCCATAAAAATTGTTTTGTAATAAAAAAGTATAAAATTAAATCACCAAATAAGCATGCCCAAAAAGAAAAACAAACGGTACAATCAAATACATTTGAAAATTTAATACTAAATTTCTTAATTAAATTTCTTAAAAAATTAACAACAATATTAACCGGCCAGTTCTCTCCCTTTTCTACAATGAGAATAGATAAAGAGTAAGCAAAAACCACAGATAAAATTAAATGAGTTATAATCTCCATTTTTTGTACTCTGGAAAATCAATAATATATTGAAACCTGTTCAAATAATCTGATATCAGATCAAATCCCCTAATTTCTTTTTGTGAGAATAAAGATAAAATAAACTGATCGCAAATAATGAAGTTATGCTCTATATTCCTTCTTAGCAAAATATAACTTATAATATAACCTTTTTCAGAAACATCTCCATAAAATAAAACATTATTTGAATCATTAATGTTCATTTATCATTACTTAAATTAATGCTCTTTATTTTTTCTGTTATTAATGTCCATTTACTAAATTTAGAGCCGTTAATATTATCTTCTTCTGTTAAAGAAGAAAATCCTTTTTCGCTAATATTATCTTCATACAAAATCATAGATAATAAAGTAATATATAATCTTTTATGAATAGGTTCATTAATATTAAACATTTCAGTAATGCCCCATCTTTTTAAATATTTATAACACTCTAAAGACTTACCTGTTATTGACTTTTCAGGGCAATTTGAAGCTTCTACAATTTCGTTATATATCTCTACTGCGTCGTCTATAGATCTCATTTTTGCCTTTGTTTTTGAATCTAAAGATTCTTTATTTGCAAGCATAAAGTTCTCCTTGGTCCTATAAATTAATCGACAATAATAGAGGGTTTATCTGCTAAATAATTTATTTAAATAAAATATGAATAAACAAAGTTGGTATAAAACGTATAAGACTATGCAAAAACACTCTGACTGGAACTGGAAAAGAGATCTAAAAACAGTACCAATAGCCTTAAGTTTACTTAGTCCTTCTACTTCTTTTTCCGCGGAAAAAGACAACCAAAACGTTATTACTCAAAAATTAAACAGCACTGTATCCTTAAACTCTGCTGCTGATTTTATCGCTCCGTTTGAGGGAGGTCATAAACTTAAAGCTTACAAAGATTCTCACAACATATGGACAATTGGAGTTGGATTTAACCTTGAGAGAAAAGACGCAGACCAAATGCTTAAATCTGTTGGAGCTCCAACAAAAAATGAAATTATTAATAACAAAAAACAAATAACATTAGATCAATCTAAAAAGATTTTTAATAAAACTGTTGAAGAAGCATTCAAAAACGCACAAAGATGGATGCCAAATCTTCAAGAACATCCAGAAATCGTACAAAAAATATGTATAGATTTAAGCTTTAATCTAGGACCAACAAAACTATCTAATTTTAAAAATACCCAATCTTTAATATTTCAAAAAAAATACAAAGAAGCTGCTAAAGAATTAGCAAAATCAAGATGGGCATCTCAAACAGGTCAAAGAGCCTCGCATCATATTCAAGTCCTTAACAATCTTTGATTTTATTTAAATTATTTATAAACTCTTGTTTTTTTCTGTTATTCCAATTTTTACTTTCAAACAACGATTGTAATTTAGAATTAATATTATTAAAATCAATTAAATTTTTGTATATATCAAAATCTTCTCTTGATATTGAAATGGAATTCATCATATGGTTTTCAAAGGCTTCTGTAGAGACAGGAGCAAGTTGTCTGCATATTTCTAGAATTTTTTCTGCGTAAACTCTAATTTCCATCTGAGCGTGATGATCTGCTCTTAAAGATATAAATCTAAAAAGATTATGAAGATCAATTTTCCAATACCACTCTGTATAATAATTTACAGGTAATAACATTCTAGCAGTTTCTCTTGAAATACCTTTGTTTAAAGACTCTTGATACGCCTCATAAGACTCAGAAGAAATCGTTGAAATTTTTGATCCAAAATACTCTTTGTCTTTGTCTAAAATATTACCCTCAGAACCTTGTTTATTATTTTTACTTTGTCCTAAAATTGCAGCGTCTTCTGGTTTATAAAATATATCTGGAACCTCAGAATAACGAGCGGAATACTCATTAACGCTCGCTGTTCGATGCCTAATCCATTGACGAGCAACAAATATAGGCATTCTACAGTGAAATTTCAGCTCAACCATCTCAAAAGGAGATGTATGACGATGCTTCATTAAATAATTGATTAAAGCCTTATCTTCGCTAACAGATTTTGTTCCCTTACCGTATGACGTTCTTGCAGCCTGCGCAATAGCCGAGTCCATGCTCAAACTCTCTGCGTCAGTTGGACTAGGCATCGAATCAACCAATCTAATAAAACCGTGATCCAATACTCGATGAACAATAAAAGCATTATGATTTTTAGCAGGTAAAGGAAAATTATCCATTTTTACGTTCCCTTATTTTTTCAAGAACTGGCTCAACTTTGGTAATCAATAAGTCTAGATTTGCCCTAAACTCTTTTGTATTTATTTTGCCGTCTTTTAGTAATATATCTGATTGTCTTATTGCAACTTTAATATCTCTTTCAATAGATTCTATATACTTTTTATGTTCTTCGTTTTCGTAGTTATCAGTATAATAGTTTTTAATAAGATTTAATTGAATTATTAATTCTTTTTTTAACTCTGGAAGAACGTGTTTCCATTCATTTTTTCTTGATTTTTTCACTATTTTCCCTTGTAAAAGTGGCTCTACATTATACGAAGCAGAACAATCACCTAAACAAATCGAGCATAGGAATAAGTCTATTTTTACGATACACAAAGATAGTATTATCAAAAATTTAGAGGATATTTATAAGTAAAATAAATAGATAAATAAATATGAACTGGTACACAAATCTAATGCCGAAAGTAGAAGAAGTCATGCCATTCATAAATGAAATGGCACAAAATATTACAAAGTTAAACAAAATTTCTTCTGTTTATGCTTGGGGTTCGCTAAAAGAAAATTTTAATAATAAAGATTATAGAATAAAAGATATAGATATTATCATTAAATGCTCTTTTGATTCTGGTGATCTTTTAGCAATAGATAACTCTCCAAACGGCGCTTTAAAAATAAAATCGCAATACTTAGAAGATTATGGATATAATCCTCTTGCTGTTAAATTTACAAAATTTCTTATTCAAAATAAACTATCAAATGTAGATTTTTGGGCAATATCAAAGGATAAAAAAATACTAAAACTTGGATATACAACAGAATCTATTGAAGATTTAAAAAATATACGAAAAGAGTCTGAATCTAAAACAGAAGAAATTTTAAAAGTTTATCGAAAAGATTTATTGAACGCAACAGAAGAACAAAGAAAAAAATGGTATGAAACTTATGAAAATTTTATTAACCAGTATTCCAAAGACTGTCCCTATGGATGGTATTCTTCTAATAGTGAAGTAAAAAAGATACTTGAAAATTCAATTAAAATATGCTAAACTTTTGTCCAATTTGTACTAATAAACAAATTAAAATAATAAATAGTCATATTTATAATGAAGTATATTGTTTAAATTGCGATCATCAGTTTATTGATATAGATAGTAAAAAACAAAACTTTTTTGATAAACTTTTTGATAAAGAGTTTTTATATCTTAATTTTTGTTTCTGTCCATATTCTACAATAACAAAGCAAATAAATACTAACAAAAAATATATTATCAAAAAGAAAAATGATTCAAGTGTTTATCACATTTTTTCAATGAAAAGTTTACAGCAAATGTTACAGAATATTTCTTTACCGTTTACTTTAAATGAAGATAATGATTTTTTTGAAATTGTATTTCACGAACAATCTTAACAAAGTTAATCATCTATAACAAGAAAACCTCTCCAGTCTTCTTTTAAAATATTTGTTTCTTCTTGAAGATAAGACAATGTTTTATTTATATAAAATAATAAATCTTCATTAGAAGATAGAGAAGAAACCTCTGAAAAAGGCAGTTTTCTGTTATCAAAAATAATATTAATAATGTTATTAACAATTGAAATTTTTTCATTTTCAATTATTATTTTTTTAGGTTGTTCAGCAAAAAAATCTCTTAGGTCGATTAAAACACGTAAGGCTTTTTTATTTATGTCTTTCATAAAAGGAATCTCCTGATGTTTAGAAATTTTTTTAACCGTTTTAAAAACTTGTTTACTACAAAAAAGAAAACAGAAGTTAATAAATTTAACCTTATCTTTCAACCAAACAGTTTAGTTTTGCAAGATGATATTTTATTCGTTTCTAACAAAGATGGCAAAGATTTTTGTACTGTACAGTTTAATTTGTCAGAAAATGAGTTTAAAACATTAAAAACTTTAACGAGATACTGGGAATCTGACGAACTAGAAATAATCAAAAAAGGTATATGGTTTATTAACTTAATGCAGCAAGTTGAACTGGAAAATAAAAAAATGGCTGTTATTTCTTATGATAATAACAAATTTATTTATAAAGTTCAATCAATAAATATTGTTTAATAGTCTATTATTAGCTTACCGTTGAGATGGTCAAATTCATGTTGAAAACAAAATGCCTCTAAAAATTTAAGTTCCTTTTGAAAAGTTTCGCCATTTTCGTTTTGCGCTTCAACAAAAATAGAAATATTTCTTGGAATTTTTCTAGAAACTCCAGGAATAGACAAACAACATTCTATAGAATATTCAACTTTTTTTGATCTTACTAATATTTTAGGATTAACAAAAACTGTTGGTTTTTCTGAATAAGAATCAACATGCATAACAAAGATAGAGTCGTTCAATCCTATTTGATTAGCTGCTAATCCAATTCCATTATTATTTTTCATTATACTAATCATTTTTTCTGCTAAAGAATTTATTAAAAAGAAATCTTTAACTGTACTGGTTGGTTTTTTAAGAATTTCATTTGGATGATAAATTAAGCTAAAATCAAGCATTATTTATCTCGTTTAAAATATTTTCTGTATTACAAGAAGCAAAATGAGATAAAACTGGTAAAATTTCAACATTTAAATGATTTTCGTCTATAATTTCTTCTTCGCTAACAACCAAATGATACATTTCGTCTTGGTCTTTAATTTCCCAAACTGAAAAAGTTTTTTCTTTTTCAAGGCAAGAATTTCCAATTTTGTTCCATCCTGTCTTTTTTAGATACTTTTCTAATTTTACTTTTTCTACATTAATCATTTTTGCTCCTTAATTATGTTTTTAATTTTAATTAATTTTTAATATAACTTTTCATTGACGGCGAGAGGAAAACAGTCTCAATTAGAGACAAGATGTAAACTTTGCGGCTGTTTGCAGCTCCTCCTCGTTTCCTCGTCGTCGCAGCAATGTCTAGGCTCCATTCGTCGCCTAGACAAGTTTTTTAGCCCTTTTTTTACTTGATTTTAATCCTTGAATATTAACCGCCTTTCAGCCTTGCATTTACCACAAAAAGTGAAAATGCAAGGCTGAAATCACAATTGTTACAATTGTGTTACTAGATTGATCTTTTTTAGTCGGAGTTTAGATCTAGATCTCATTCAGTCTGTCCGTCTCTTTTCGTCTAATCGTTTAGTGAAATTGCCAAAGATAAACGACCAACTATACGCTCAGAATTGCGTCAAGAGAACCGATTCGATAAGGCTATTATCACAAATCGGTACTGCCCTTTGTGGGGCAATGTAAAATCTCAAACAGAGGCAGAGATTTAATGCCTTTTTATAAAAATTAATCAAAAATCTAATAATAGCATTTAGATTTTTTGTTTGTAAAGACAATCTAAAACATTTAAGTTTATAGATTGTAATTAAATATTAATAATCAGTATCATCATCTTCGTCTAAATTGTTAGAGTCTTTTTCATCGTCTTCATAATCATCATAGTCGTCGTCATAATCATTATCATAATTATGATCATCGTAATCATCTTCGTCGTATTCAACATCATCTAGATAATCTTCGTCATCTTGCTCTTCTGTTTGATTTACTTTCAAAAACTCATTGTATTCGGTTTGAGTTAGTGTTCTGTATTCTTTCATTTCGGTATCCTCTTTATTGTTGTTTCTTTTCTACCTTTTCAAAGGTATCTTTGGAGCGTTACACAATATTTTGCGATTATCGTCATTTCTTTCTATTTTTGTTAACAATTGGTTAATATTTTTTAGGTTTATGACAAAAATCTTCTAAATCATATTTGGCTTCATTGTAACAAAAGCAGCTTGCCCAAAAACCTTTTTCCGTTTTTTTATCAACAATCTTTGCTACAACTAACGTTGCGTCAACCCCTCCTGTAATTTCTAAAAGACAGTTGCGCATTTTTTTCAAGTAAGATATTAGTTCTTTTTCTGATTCAAATAAAATTGAAGTTTTTTGATTTTTAATCCAGTTTTTAGAAAGAGAAATTTTTTGATACTTTCTAAAGTTGTAACCGCCCATACTGTCAACAGTTAAAGTTAGCTTTTTAATAAGTTTAGTAGGATGTAGTACATTATCTACTTCTTTAGGATCGATAAAACAAGATTGAGAAAAATAAAATTTATCTTTATTATCTAATAAAGAGCAAAGAATATTATATTTTTTGTTTTCATCAAGCGTATTTTTGAAAAAATTTATATTATCAGCTTCAAATTCTAATATATTTAAATTTATTATATTAAAAATATTTTTATTTTCTACGAACATATTAAAAACGCTAGTAATACCAACAATATTTCGTTCAGTATATCCATAATTATTAATTATGTTGTATTTTAATATTGGAGAATTTTTAGGCAGCACAAATTTAACACAAATAGCAAACATTTTTTCAAAGAAATTTTTCTTATAAACTTCTATAAAAATTTCTTCACCTATATTTATTTTATTATCATTAATAACATCATATATATACTCAATTAGTATATTCAAGTATTCAGATAATAATCTATTATTTGTAGCCATTAAAAAATTGACAGATGCTTTTTTATCTTCTCTCAGTTCAAAATTATTAAAAAATACATAATTTTTTTCTATATTTGAAATACAATCTGGATTTATTATTAAATTATTAGTATTTTGAAACCCATATATTCTACATGATTTACCTATATCTAGTAATATAAAATTTTCTTTATATGATTCATTTAATTGAAAAAAAACAATATTAATTTTTGTTTTAAAACCCAAATTAGATGTATCTATACTGACGTTTTTTAAACATGAAACATCATTTTCTTTGACATATTGATACGCTTGCTGCGTCTCTTCCAACGAGTTCAATTCTTGCATAAATTTATGTTCTTGCAGAAATTTATTTTGCCGATCCAAGGGTATCTTCCTTTTGTTCGATTTTTATAGTACCATATTCGTTCATATGGTAAAGATATGCATCATCACCTTCGTCTCTGATATCTTTAAAATTAACAGAACAACCGCAAATTGCCAATAATATTGCAATCCTTGCTCCATTGTGTAGCCAAATCCCTTCAGCATCTGATTCAGATTCTAAACTAGAAAAATTAATTTTATAATTATTTAAATATATTTCTTTTTTATAACGATAAACAATTAATTCCAAAATATTATCACAAGATACAATATTTTTTAAATCTTGAAATAGATTTGAGTTATGATCAACAGAAGAATCAATCAAACTATAAATCGCATAAAATATTGAACAAGTAATATCCTTATTTGCTTTTAAGTTGAAAATACCAAAATTTTCAAAGTCATTTTTGATAAAAATTTTAGTTTCAAAATGACATTCTTCTATTAAGATATCTTCTTTTTTGGAATTTAAAACAGCCTTACGTCCAGCAAAAAAGTGTTGAATATACTTTTTCTGATATTCTTCAGGTTTTTGTTGCTCTGTCAAGTTTACTCCACTGTTAATGGTTGATTTTTAATTACAGGAATATCAAAAAGACAGTTTTTTCCGTATTTATTAGCAACATGCTCTATAATCACAGAGCTATGAGTTGTAACAATAAATTGTTTATCAGAAAATCTTTCTAAAATTTTATCAATCATATTAGCATGTCTTTTAAAGTAAACATGAAGCTCAATATTATCAATCAGTATAATATCGCTTTTATTCACTAAATTTGGATCGCAGAGACTTCTCAATAGAGTTGCAATCTTTTTTTCACCTGCGCTCATCGCTTTATAGTGAACTTTTACATCACCTTTTTCTATAACAAAGTCTTGAAATAATAAATCTTTACTATCTTCTGTTGATACTAAAGTATTATATATTTCTTCAATTGAAAATTTATCATCATTTTTTTTGTTTTCTTCTTTGAGATTAGCGTAAGCGCTAATTATTCTTTTTAAATTTTCGTTACTTTTTTCTGTACCATTAATATTAACTGGTTTGCAAAGATAGCAGTTATAACCATAAATTGATTTTGCAAGATATTCAAATAATTCTTTTTGAGTAGCAGAAATTTGAAATTTATTATTATTTAACGGATGATCTGCATCAATTAAAATAGCATTATCAAGTTTTCTATTGGATAATTCATTTTTAACAACATCGTCATTAATAATTTCAACAATATAATCTTTTTCTCCGTCTGAAAAAGTTCCTTTTATAACCATTTCGCTTGTTGATTTTTGAAATCCAATATAAGACGGATCGTAATCGTTGTGATATTTATGTTTTCTGAGTAAAAGATTATCAGATTGCTGATCTCTTTTTTGAAACATTTGAGCTCTTAAGAGAAGAGAAATAGCTCCCATGCCCGTGCTTTTGCCGCATCCGTTTGGACCAAAAAATACATTAATTTTATTAAAATTATTATTTAAAGTAAAATCAAAAAAAGACTCGTCTTTAAATCCAGAATAATTCTTAAGATACAAATTTTTTATCTTTAGCATAAAGTTTCCCTAATTTTTTCAAGATTAAATTAATGAAATTATAATTCAGTTTTTGAAAAACCAACAATTTCATCAAGATTAGAATTTATAAAAAACCATCCAATAAACTGATTTTTGTTATAATCGCTTATAGCAACTATGCAGTTATCAAATCCATATAATATTTCAGGACAGAATTTGCCTTGATATTTTTCATTTTCAAGATCTTCAACTAATCCGTGATCGATCATGGCTTTATATGACAAATCTTGATCAGATAAGCCAGCAATTTTTGCTTCTTGCAATGTTACATTGAATTTTTTATTTACAGAATCATCTTCTAAAGACTTATTATAAGGTTTGTAAATAATATTAGAACTTGCTAATATAAAGCGTTTGCTCTTTATTTTATTTGTAACCTTACATCTCAAGTGTACAAATGAGGATTTGTGAAGTTCTCGATGTTCTTTATTAGAAGGAGCTTCTATAAGATCTCTTTCGTCAATAAATGCTATATTTATTTTTAGATCTTTGTACGATGAGGGAGTGATAGACTTTATTTTTTCTCGAAAATCGTCAGTAGATAAAAGATTATCTTTAACGCTTAAGTTTTGATCTGAAAAGTTATCATTAATTTTTATAATTTCTGAATTTTTTTCTTTATATAATTCAACTGACTTTAAAAACTTTTTAGCAGAAACTTTTGATGTGAACATTATTTTTATAGAATTTATTTTACTTTCAGAAGAATGAATAGATGTTTCTTCAGGAGACAAAACAGATCCCTTATTCGCTTTAAGGCTTCCGTCAATGATATCGGGCAAATCTTTCACTTTTTGTGAAAAGACAATCTCCACAAAATACATTTTTTTAGGCATTTTTAAATCCTTTTGCCGAAATATCGAAAAAAAATATTCAATCGACCAACAATTCACCCAGCAAAGTCTTTATCAGCAAAAGCTCTCTTGTACCAAGTTGAAGCTTTTTTGTCTAGATCGTCATTGTTGTTGTCTGTTTCAAATATTATTTGGTCTTCGGTATCAGCAATATCTTCACCTAAATCTTGATTATTTTCTCGAACAAGATCTGCGGCAGCTTCTTCCTCTCCGTAATTTATTAATAATCTTCTAAGATCTTCTCTAAGCTTTAATTCTGTTTCTCTTTGCTCTTTACGAGCGTTTTCTATTCTTTTCTGAATTTGTGAATCATCAAGACCCTTGAGTATGTATTGTTCGGCCTCAGAATCAAGGTCTTTGATTAAAGACGCAAGACGAGTTTTGTTTCGAACATATCGGTAGAATATTTCATCTGGAACTTCTTTGTTTTTGTTTTTTGCAACCATGTATCTTGTTCTAACAGGAATAACATTGTTTATTCGATAAGCTCGCCCCTCTGTTTGTTCAACAGTTCTTGGAGCCCAGTCAAAGTCATTCATTATTACTTCGCTCGTAGAGTTTTCAAGGCTAATACCTGTTCCTCCTTTGAGCGCAGAGATAACCATAACCCTTGCTAATCCGTCTTCTTCTTTGAAAGACTTGATTGCTTGTTGTATGTCTTTTTCTTTGTCTCCGTCAATGATGTGAACAACCTTATAATAACGGTTTTGTTTAGCAAGATATTCTCTGAGTCCTTCAACTTTAGTTTCAGGACGGTCGGGGGAAGAAGCCGGCACGCCGTCAATAATTTGAGAGCAAGGAGTTTTAAAGCAAGAGAAAATCAGCACTTTACCGCCTTCGTCTAGAATTTTTTTAGCTTCTTCTATAGTATTTGGAACTTTTGCTTTTGCTAATAGATGTCTTTGTCTTTGCATCTTTGCTAATGTCGCAGCGGCACCTGTTGTTCGAATACCTGAAGCAAGTTCTCGAACAAACTTTTCGGTATCAAAATCAGTTTCTTCTATATATTTCTCTTCCACTGTGTGATCTGGAAGATTTGGATTGATAGCTTTCTTTGAACGACTTAAATAAGCACCAGATAAAGTTAACCACTTTCTTAATTTATAAGTGGCTGCTTCTTGCTGTGCAATAATATCCTCGTCTTCAATATTCTTTGTATTACCTTTTATTCCGACAAATTCTTTTTCAAACTCTGTTGTAGAAAGTTTACCAAGAGTGTGGCCTAATATTTTAAGTAAACTATGTACGTCTTTTGAAGTATTTGCAGCGGGAGTTGCTGTAGCTCCCCACTTATAAGGAATTTTGTCAATAAGCATTTGAATATTAATGCTTTTGGCTGAACTTAAATTCTTTAAAGCATGTGCTTCGTCTAAAATAATAACTGTAAATTGAGCTGCCAAGAGCGCGTGCATATTCCTTTGCACTCTTCTGGCTCTAAACTTATATACCGGCCTTCCCTCGTCGTCTTCAGACTCAGGTTTTGCAGAAAGATCAGAATACGACATAATAACCCACTTTGAATCAGAAGACGGATCAAAGCTAACGTCTTTATCTTCTAATCCAAATATTTTAATAATTTCTTCTTTCCATTGATTCTTTACCCTTGGAAGAGTAAAGATTAATGCACGTCCGCCAGACTGTTTTAAACGCATTCCGGCTGCTCCAAGGCATGAAAAGGTTTTACCAGTACCTGTATCATCTCCTAAAATACAAGAATGACGACTATATAACCATCGAATACCAGCGTTCTGTTTTTCAAACGGTTTAATAATCTTTTCGCCGGTTTCTGGATCAACTCGAATAAGATCCAGTAAGTCGTCGTCAAAATCTTTTGTTCGATATCTTGGATTTCCTTCATCGTCTCTTAACTGCTTACCGTCTTGCATCGCCTCATATCCGTCAATCTGTCCAGAGAACTTTGTTCTTGGTATTTTGTTATTTCTAATTAATGCCGCGGTTATAGATCTCAATCCACGAACGTCCCACTTTGAATTCTTCAAAAGATTTGCAAACCGAACAAGTTCGTCAAAAGATCCAAATAAATACCATTTTCCATTTCTTTCAACCCTCATTCCAGAAGCTGCTGGGCGAGGCTGACCGGGTAAAAGATTGCCAACAGGAAGCATATCTATAGAAAGATTGCCAACACTAGGAAAAGAGAACTTAACAAATTCTGCCATTTCTGCTCTAAGAGTAAAATCTTGAGGATACTGCAAAGATATTAAAAAGTGCGTTTGATCGCTAACGTCTTCAAAATTTGGTATTCTATCACCTTCTATATTAAGCTTTCTTCTATCTTCTAACTCTTTATCATATTCGTGTATATAATTAACAAAATTAACAACATTGTATTCTCTTTGTGCCATAAACTCGCATAGAGAAACTAATTTTTCAGGAAGCTGATTACTAAATATCCAAACATTCTTGTTATGTAAAGAATTTGTTTGTTTGACGTATTTTGAATCAAAATTATCTTTAATATAATTAGATATATCTTGATTAGCAGTAAAGGATAGTTCAAATCGTCCGATACCATTTAGTCTTTTAATAACCGCAGTTTTATTTGGAATATTAGCATTACCTTTATCTTCTTGCGGATTTACATTTCTAAATTGCTCTAAAGCGCTGGTATCATATTGTTTTTCGCGGAAAAAAGCAATAACTTCACTAAAAAATTCAGGAGCTGTTATCATTATAGAAACATAAGGAAACCCTCTTACTTTATCTTTAGAGAATAGTTTCCAAATAGCTTTTTTACCTTGATAAACACCCCAAGGAGGTAAAGAACCATGTAATATTGCGTAATTATTTAAAAAATTATCTGCTAAAGATTCTATTTCTTTAAATAATCTAATATCCATTCGAGGGACATCAACAATTACTTTTTGCCAAAATTGAAAATCTTCTTTGCCAACAAAACGTATCTTTTTAGTTGGAACTGGATTAGCAGGCTGAGATTGAGCAGGAACATTTAGCGGTTTGTTTTCAGTTTTGTTGTCGCCTTTATTATCAGGATTTATAGGCTGATTAACTGGGTTAAGAGGCTGATTGTTTTCTTGATTTGTGTTTTCCTCATTTTTATTTTGAGAAACTTTAATATTAAAATATGTAATCATGCTAATCTTCTCGCTTTCTTATACCAGCTAGTTCCACTAACATATTCTGATTTCTTTTCTTGGTCCCTTTTCTTAATCTCTTCTACTTGTTTTCTCTTTTCTTCTTCGGCTCTTGCTCTCTTTAAACAGAGTTCAACGATATTTGGATCGTTATCAACGACTGGATCAATGTCTTCGCATTTTAGATAAAACGGAGTATTTGGTCCAGCAACCCTTAATAAAGTTATAACTTCTTGTCTATAAACTTCAATAACATCAGGTCTTAATTTTATAAATTCAGGTAATCTTCTATATTCTTTAGGAAGAGATTTTCTTCTTAGTGGATCTTTTGTAAAAACCCTAGATTTTAAATAAGCCTCTTGGACTTCTGTATAATCTTGTACTTCTAAAGGCAATTCTAAATACTTTTGTGGTTGAACTTTTATTGCATTCACAACATCTTGTACGTTTGAGGAATAGTCTTCTACAGCTTTTCTAAAATCTGGATCTTCTTTGATTCTTGAATCGAAAGATTCATCGCCCTCAATATATTTTTGTTCAATTGGACCCTTCTTAAGTACATAGTCCTTATAGTATGGGTACATTTTTTCTTTATTTTCTTCGTCAAAGTTTTTATATTGACTAATAAATTGTAATAGTACATTTTCTTTTATTTTTTCAGATAAAGATTGAAACCCAGTGGTTTTTCTTACCCAAGCAGGAGCAATTGCGTTAATCTCTTTATCCATAAATTTATTTAAAAATACAGTATCTTTTGTTTGACGAGAATAATTTTCTTTATGAGAATTTTTTATTTTATTAACCATTTCATCAGTTATTTTTTCTAAATTTTCTTGATTAGAGAAAAAGTCTATTACTTCTTTTCTCGGCATCCCTTGAGAAAAGAAACGTTTTGTTATTGCGCCAGCGACTCCAATTTTGTTTGCATTATCAATAGAATTGTCATTATTCATTTCAGGAACATATTGCCCAATAATTTCTTGAATTTCTCTCAAAGATATTTTTGCAAGCTCAATTTCTGATTTATCTGTTAGCGACTTTCTGGCAACACCATAAGCATTAGCTTTCCAATATAGCCCGTTTTCATACTTTTTAAGAATAGCATTTTTTAATATATCACGGCCTTGAGGGAACACCTGCCAATGTTGAGGCATTTTAGTTAAAACTTCTTTGATTCTTTCTGGCGTTTGATCGTATATTTTTGATACTCTTATATGAATTGCTTGAATAAGTTCTGGATCTTCTATAACCAAATTTGGCATATAAATAGATTCAGTTAACACTTCATATTCAGACATCTTGCTAATTTTATCTTTCCATCCGTCTCTGCAAGCCTGCATAATGTCTGCTGTTCGATTTTCAAGTTCAACACGATCTAAAAGAGTTGGATCTTGTCGCAATTTTCTTTTAAAATCTTCTCTAAAATTTGGATCTTTATTTAAGTCTTCATTAAGTAACTTAATTTTTTCAAGTTCTTTATAGTGTAAGCTATCTTTGTCAAATTTCATTTGTTCTATAAAATCAGTAATCTCTTTCCAGTAAGTAAATGGTCTTCTATTGCCCTTCCCTTGAATTTCTACTATTTTTTCTCCAAGAAAACGAATAGCTACTTTGGCTTCTCCATTAATAACATAAAAATAAAAATCACCTAAAGGCAAATAGGTAGTTTCCATTCCTGAACCTGTACACCATCTATTTGGCCTTGAAAAGCCTCTCATTTTTTCTAGGTTTAATTGATATTCTTCTTCTGTTGTTTTCGATTTTTTAGGAACATGAACCCAGTCGCCTTTGCCTTGAGACGGAATCTTAGCAGAATATTTTAAGTTATGATCAGATAAATCTTTTTCGTAAGTCTTAACAAGATTAATATCTTGTCCTTGATTTAATTTTTCAAGAACACCGGCCACAACAGCAGCATTAACTGGCGAAGGAGGCGTTTCTATTTTCTCATCAGACGTATCAAATATTTGAGTTAACATCATACAAGAAAACGCAGGAGAATGCTCTAAGTGAGTTGTTCTAATGTATTCTGTCCATTCACTAAAAACTCTTTTCTTTTGATCATTGATATGGCTAAGCATTTTATTTTTAGCGCCTTCTGGATCTTTTTTATCTTTAAGAATTAAATAAGCTTCTTCAAGCTGCGGATCAAAATAATTATTTCTTCGCGCTAAAATATATTCTTTTTCAACATTGTAATCTTTTAAGTAATGAGACTTTGGTTTTTTTATATCAATTTTTTCAAGTATCAATGGAAAGCGAACATTTTTCAAATAAAATTCTATATCAGATTCATTTTTAATTTCGTGAACAATCTCTTCGCCGTTTTCGCCTTCGGTTGTATAACCATTCCAAGGTATCATGTTTTTGTATTTCATGATAAACGATTTTAGATCATGTTTTGTTACTTTATATTTATTAATTTTATCTTTTGGACCAGCTAATTTAATAAAATTATTGATAGAATATAGACTATATTTCATTAAAATCCCTCTTATTAATAGGTATTAATATTTACTAATAAAAATATGATTTTCCTTTTTATAAAATATCGACTAAAAATAGAAAGACCGAGTTTGCCATTACAGCAAACTCGGCTAAGGATAAAGGTCTAGATTGGAAGCCTAACCACTTCCGAAAAAGAGAGTCCAACCCAGTCTTGAAGCGTAAAAGTGAAAAATCAATCTTTAAAAAGAACAAATTGACAAGGTATTTCCTTTTCACCAGCAAGTCGAACAGCTTGTAACCTGTGATGACCGTCAATTAACCCCATTGTGTTTTGATCAACAACAACAGCTTTAAAGTAATCAAGATCTTTATTTTTTATTAAAATAGATAAAGATTGTATAAACTTATTATCTTTATATTCTGTGTTTGAATCTGTTTCATGAATACTGTTGGTTTTAACAAATTCAACGCCTGAAATTCTTTTTACATCTTGTGCAAGAACAAAACCGGCTGTAGAAAGTTCTTCTAAAGAATTTCTTTTAATTACGACTCCTTGCCAGGTGTTTTTCTTCACTTGTAAAAACTTTTTCAATCCAATTTTAAATTTATTGTTATAACGATATAAAGGCATTTGTTCGATTGTGGTTTTGTTTTTGTTCTTATCTATTCCAACTATTGAACCGTGCTGTTTATTGAACCAATCAAGTCTGGACTTTATCCACTGTCTTGCTTCATTCTCGGTGTTGAATGAAAAGCCTTTTGAATACGAAGTCCACCATTGGATGTCTGAGTCGCTTAAGGAAGAAGCCTCTTTTAACAAAGAGTCTAAAGACAAGTGTTCTTTTTCTTTCCGTAAAATTATAGCAGGAAAAGTTTTGTGTTTTAAGTAGACTAACGCGCTATACCTGTCTTTTCCGTCAAGAATAGAAAATTCATCACCATTTTGTAAGATGACAATCGGACAAATCGTTTTTTCTTCTTTAATTCTATAACTTAATTCTTTAATCTTTTTAATTTCATCAAAACTATCTAAGTTAGAATAAAAGTCTCCTAAAATAGAACATGGAAGTTCTCTTACACCCTCTAGTGTGATATATTCTTTATCGTTAAAAACCGAAGATAAATGGGTTGGCAAAATTTGATTAATTAATAAACCATTTATTAATCTTTTAACTATAGGAAATTCATTTTTACTTTTACTATATTTATACCACATATAATTTATATATCTAATAAATTAGAATAATCCTCATTGTTTAATGTATTTTTAAATAAAACTTCCGCCCGTTAAGGCGGAAGTTTTGTGTTATTTCTCTATTTTGGTTACTTAGACTGTACGGCGGGAGGACGAGAAGGACTGGTTAGCCCTGCTCGTACGGCTCCCAAAAAATCACCCGACAAAGATGTAAAGCTCATATTTTGAGGCAAGAAACCATTGAAGTTTTGGAAGGCTGTACCCATGTTTCTCGATATCTCAACTTGAGCAAAAGTTTGCCCGCCAACGCCATCATAGGCCGAATAAAGAAGCTTCTGAGCTTCTGCTTTGGCTCGACCTTCTGCAAGAATGGCTTCTGCCCGATTTTGAGCCGCCGCCTTTTCGGCCTCGGAAGAAATTTTCAATCTCTGTGCTTCTGCTTCTGCCGAAAGAATGGTCTGTTGTTTCTGGGCTTCCGCAGCTGTAAGAGTTCTTGCCGCCTCTTGCTCTGCCTTTAATTTAGCAACTTGTTTGTCTCTTTCGGCCTCTACAACGGCTTTATTCAGATCGGCTTGAGCAACTGCCTTAACTCGAATAGCATCAGCTTCTGCTGCCTTTGTTTCTTCAACTGCTCTAAGCTGCTTTTGTTGTGCAATTTGACGAGCTTTGATTTCTTCGGTATACTTTGGATCGAGACCGATCTTCTCGATAACAAAATTCTCTACAATAATACCTTGCTTACGCAATTCTCCTTCGGGAGAGCTAAGATCCTTTTCAATTTCAGTTTGCAAACGAACCAGCCCTTCGCCAGAATATGCTTCAGTGGCTTTCATTTTCGTAGCATGGTTTTTGACAACCAACTGAACCGTATTTCTTAATAATCGCTCTTCTATAATGTTGGGATCAGCAGATTTGATATGAGCATGAAATGTTTTGTGTATATTAATAATGCTTGCCTGATCAAATCTCCACCGAACACTCAAATTTATATGCATATCTTGCTGATCTTGCGATTGAACAAGATAAGCGTCATAATCTCTGCCGTGACCAACCTCGCCCTGCGTCGGCGGGGTGTCATTCATAACGAATACTCGACTAGTCATATCGTATCTATAAATATTTGTTGTAAAGCGATTAACAATATAGGTTCCGGCAGGAAGAGGATCTGTAGCAACGCCTTGCCAAGTCTCTTTTACTCCAACTTCGCTACCAGAAACAGTTTTAATATTGACTATAAATGTAGCGCTCAAAAGCAACACAATAATTAAACCGATTACGAACAATGATTTTATAGGAACGTCTTGATTCATCTTTCTTTCTCCTAAAGAATTTTTGTTAACTTGATTTCTTCTAAAGTCGTTTTGTTTACTTTTATTAATTGGTTTTTTCATGTTTTTACTAAATTTGTTGAGGCATTACTTTTTCTTTTTATTTTTGTTCTTTTCTTCTACATAGTATCTCCATAAACCAAATCCAAAAAACAATATTCCAAAAAACGATAAAAGAGGAACAAGAGTTTCAAGAAGAAACATTCTTCTTGAAAAAATAGATATAATAAAAATTAACATGCAAGACAAAAACAAAAACAAAGAAATATCAATATACTTGACTTTATTCAGCATAAATTTACTCCGTTGATAACTTTATTATATCAATGTATTCTTCATAGTGTTCACCTTCGCATAAAAATAAAGTGTGAAGAATGTAATCTTCATCTTTATTTTTATCGTTTTCAATTTTATCGTTGTTTATTCTCTGTATTATTATTGTTTTATCTTGCTCTTTATAGTTTTGAATGTTTAATTCGTCTCCCTGACTTAATCTTATGGGTTTAACTTTAAAAAAACCAGGGCCTTTTTCAGAATTTCCGCAACCACCTAATACAAAATGACAATCTTGTTTGGCTTTTATTTTATACAATTAATCTTCCTTTCGTAAAACAATTTTTGATTTAAAATTATAATAAATTTAACAATAATTTTGTTAATTCTAGGACCAATAAAAATATAAAGATAATAGTAAACACAATACCTGTATGCTCGAAAAATTGAGACCACGAAAATGGTTCGACATATCCGCCATAGAGATCTGCGAGAGACTGACCATCGCTTCCTAGCAATCTACGAACTTTTGCTTCATCAGAGTAAAGAATTGTGTCTCTTCTTTTTGGATCTGGTTTTGGCTCCCTACTCCACATTTCACTTATAATTGGTCTAACTAATTCTTTGAAACTTTCAGTATTTTTTCTGCTCATAAAGATTCTCTAAATAAAATATTTAATATATTAAAAATACTTTTTAATATAGAACAGATTCAAAATTTGAAATATAAAATTATTTGGCTATCAGATATTTCTGACGAAAGTTTTCCTATATCGGAAATGCTTTGGTATGTCAATTCTCCAGGAAAACCGTCAAGACACTGGGGAATTTCATACAAAATTTCTTTTATTCTATCAATTGGATTTGGATGTTTGAGTCCAAAATTTAATATTTCAATATATGTTTTTATATCTTTTATTGACATAAGATAACAATCTTTGAAATTGATACTTACTCCAAAAGAGCTATGAATAGCAGAAGGATTTTCGCTAATAAGATCTATTATAGCCTCTTCAACAAGAAAAATAAAATGTTTATATTTTTTTGCTTTCACAAGAGGGCTATCAGCCTCTCTAGACAGTTGCCAAAGTGGTCTTAAAGGCATTTTGCTTTTACTTTATTTTTTGAAAAAACAGGTAAGCGTAAAAGTTCGTTCATCATAGTCTCTATTAAAATTGTACAAGAACTGTCCATAAAATCAACTTTCATCATCTTCTTTAGGCGAGATTGTCGTCGAGATTGTCGTAAAGATACGAGGCTCGCGATATCCAGGACACCAAAATTCCAACCCTCGAAATTATTTTTTCCTTCTCTGCAAAGTATTCTAGAAAATCTTTCATTTATATTTAAATATAGTTTGCAAACAATCACAAAAACGTTTAGCGACATTTTCACTAAAGCATAGACGTATAATTATTGCTTGCTTGTTTTCACTTTTTATTCTTTAATTATTTGTATTTGTTCTGAGTACCAAGCCACAACAATAAAATTTTTAGTATTGTTACTTTTGATAATTACGCCATCATAACCTGTCATCTTGGTAATTAATCTTAATGCCTCAACAAAAGAATTTGGTTTGAAAAAGTCATATAAAAGAAAACTAAAAGGTAAATTTATATAATTTTTAACAATTTTATTAATAATGTCAACAACTTTTTCAGATGCAGGATCTCCCCAATTTTCCAAAACAGAGTCACCTTCCAACTTTAAAGATAGTTCAATCATTTGTTTTACTTGCTCTCTGTTCAAAATAGGCCAGCTTTTAAACAAAGAATGATTAGAATTTGAAGCATTAATTTTTATTGGTTTGTTTAAATTTACTTTGGCTTTTATAATTCCAGGAGTTCCTTTATCACCAGGACGAACAATTCCTCGTCGATTATAGCTATCATTAACGCTCTCAAGAGAATATGCATGAGCAATTTCTTGTGATGTAGTAAAATAAAATCCGGGACCGTATTCGTCAGCTCCCTGACCTGTAAATCTATACAAAAAACCTGAGTTTAATATAGAATTAATATCTTGGGTTCCATGAAAAACTTCATAATTTTTGTTTTGTTTTTTATACCACACGATATTGTCTTCTATAAGTTTTTAACTATTATAAATTTTTAAACTTACCGTACCAACCTTTAGCTTTTTTTGTTTTTGTTTTTTTAGCAACAGCCATATCAATTGCTCGTAAAAATTCAGGATAATATTTGCTTGTTTCTTCCCTATTAAAGAAACTTTTCATCCAAGATGGAACTTTGACACTTTTTTGCTCAAGAAGTTTTTGAATATTTTCTAACACTTTATTATCTAAACAATAAGGAAGGTTATTTTCTACATAGTCGTCAAAATATGATGATTCTGCTTGTTCTCTTTCTGCTTCCCATTCTGATAACGCTTTTTGATAATCTTGATTATTTTCAAATTCGTCTTCTTCTGGCTCTGGTGGCAAATCTAAATAATTAGGATCAAAGTGATCATAAACATTTTCCATATGCTCTTGAGATTTTTTATATGCTGTACCAATTTCAGAAGCAATATCAATCGCTTTAGATATATATTTTTTTTGGTCTTCTGTACTTAAATCTTTATATTTAATATCTGTTGCAAATTTTTTATCAAAACTCATTTTATGATAAGCCATATCAATAATTCTTTTTTGTATATTAGCAGGAGATGTTCTTTCTCTCCATCCATAAAATTGCATTTCCTTATCATTCTCTACCTGTTTTTTTACTATTTCTTCTGCTTCTGCTAAATAGTTTTGAAGATAGTGTTTTTTTATTTTCTAATGACATTCTGTTGAAAGCGTGTTCATTAATAACAGAATTCTTTGGTTCATTACGAACAAGATTCATCGCTATTGAAGATATTCTTGATTTATCAAAAAGACCTTTTTCTAATCTTTCTAAATCGCAGTCTACTGCTGCTTTTGCTAAAATCTCAGCAACGTAACGGGTTTGCCTTCCGCCGTTATTGCCATAACCATCGGCTACTTTTTCTAAAATTTTATAAACTGAAATATAAGCATCTTTATAATCCCAGTCTTGAATCGAAACCGGAAGCCCATAACCTTCGTATTCTTTATATATAGATTTTTCTAAATCCTCATCTAAATTGCGATATTCTAAGTTGCTATAATCAAAACCTTGATCGTCATTGAACCTTGGGTTTTTAAGGGTTCTCATCCACTCGCCAATCATACTTTTCAGAACTTTACTAGGCTCTTGATTTCCTGTTTTGGGGCCGTTGCCTTGGATTTGCCTAAAAGTCCAGTCGTTAGAATCAACTTCTATGGTTACATGCGGATTGTTCGATGGATCTCGAAGCGAAAAAATACGAGTTTTGCCGTTTTCTACGTCTGCGCAATACAATCCAACGCAATGCCCTACTTTTTCGCCTTCTGTTCTTAAGTTGTTCTTTGTTTTGACTTGTTTGATTGTCCAGCCTGTCCACTCAGGTTTACTCCACTTTGGACCAAAAACAATATCTTCTTTTGTTTCTTTGTAATATTCTAAACCCTTTCCCTCACCTTTTAATAAATCATGCCAATTTTTTGCAAGATCATTAGCTTTAGCTTGAGATAAAGAAAGACTGCTAATATTTAAATTAGGATTTGGAATTCCGTATTCATTTATAATGGCAGTTTTTTCTTCTTGTGTTTGCGCTTTTTGAAATTCTTGTTTTGCAGGCAGTAGCGCTCGAACATACCAGTCAAAAACCTCTTGCATTATTTGTCTAATAATAGTAAAATTAAAATTACCACTATCAAAATGATATCCTTGTCCGGTTAGCGTAGAGCGTTGCTTGTGATTAAGGTCATATTCTGTTCTTGCCTTTCGCAAAGCAGCCAACGCCCATTTTTGAAATTCAACATTTTGATATCTATTAATAAGATCAATTTCCTCAGGAGTATTAAGAGACTGCTTCGTTTGAATCGGTGTTTTAATTTTTTCAATTAATAAACTTGACGGAGTTTGAGGAAACTTGCGCAAATAACCAATAACTTGTTGTTTTAAATTTTGATCTGTAATCGTTGTTACATAACTTATTGTCTCTTCAGGCACTCCCAAACGAGATAAATAAGATTCAACAGATTGGTCTTCTTTTGCGCTATTCTTGTACCAATTCATATTTTTCTCATATTTTAAAATACTGATTTGCTATTTGATTTCCAAAATTTTCTGCGCCCGACTCTGAACTTTGAAAGTTTCCTTTTGGAAAGGAATTAAAATAATCAATATTATGAGCAGATTCGTGCGCAGAAGTATTAGCAATCTGATTTACTAATATTGCACTTATTTTATTCACTATATTATTACGAACGTCAGCGTCAACATTTGCTCCGTCCAACTGAGAAATCGCCGGCAAAGATTGCTTTTCAACGCTGTTAAAAATCTTTTGTATGTCCACATGAATCGTTCCAAATTCTGAGCTTACAGCTAACCCAATTGCGTTTGCTCTTGATATTGGAGAAGTATCTATCGTATGAACGCCTCTAGCGTTTAAAATCCCACTAATTTGAGAAACAACCTGATTCATGAGCTGACTTCCTCGCAAAAACTGATTTGTACCAGGAATCTTGAACACCGAAGAAAGCCCGCTACCTGTAAGCTTTATGCCAACTGGTCGTTTAAAATTTTCATATAATGCAATTTGCTGTTCAGTTAGTTGTTGCGCATACTTTTCAATATTAAAATATTTTTTTCTCATTTTAAGTCCTTATTCTTTTCGTAATCTTCTATCACATGTTGCGGAACGTTTTTCTTGTTCTCTAAAGCCTTTTTAACTTGATCTCGATGATAGGAACGAGCGAGATTCCAACCTGCTACAGTCATCTGTCCAAGAGATTTGTTTGACAGATGAGGATTAAACCTATGTAAAGTTTCTAACAAAATCTTGCCTAGTCCTTGTCTTTGAAAATCATTTATTACCCAAACACCAGAAGTTCCCCACTCGTCGCTTGCAAAACCGACAGGTCTATTTCCAACAAATGCTGCAACTCCAATATCATAAAGAGGATATCCATACTCTTTAATTTCTTTATCTGTTAAATAAATTAGATCATTATTAGCACTTCTTAAAATTTCATCATTTTCATCTCTTTTAACATATTTATTTTTATGGATTGACAATCGAATATCAACTTTTTGATTGTTAATAATTAATGTTTTTATTAATTTAGTATATCTATTTGTGCTAATAAACGATGATAATCCTTCGGAATTTTGATAGGATTCATATGCTCTAGAGCTAATATTGCCAGTATAATTACGATCTAAATATTCTTTTTGCGTCATTTCCCACGGGCTTTTATTTTTTTTATCATTGGGATTTTTTTGACCTTCCCTCGTCATTCCGTTTCTTAATCTTTTATCCCAAATCTTTTGACTTCCAGGAGACAAGTCGCGAGAAGGTTTTAGCGGTAGTTTATTTTTTTCGCGCAAATAAGAGTCAACTCGATTGTATAATGCTGTAGCCACTCCTTTAAGTCTGTTTTCAGGCTTTACAGTCACCTGTCCAATATAAGGGTTTTTATTTTCAGGAATAACAACTAAAATGTATCCAATCGGCTCATCGCCAGATTTAGCCTCAAAAATTATAGAAGGCTCGTCTGTTGTCATGTGTCCGCTGCCGTCAAAGGGGCCGTTAATAATAAAACTATTTGTTGCGATTTTGTACCATTTCATAATTTATTCTTTATTATAAAATTATAAAAACTCTTTTATTATAATGTCATTTCCAAAAACTCGATAAATTTGATTTTTACATACATCTTTCAATCTTTCGCAAAACATTTCTTTTGCAATATTAATAGTATTTTTTGTATAATTAAGGCAGCCTCCACAACTAGTTAAACTTGCAGTTTTTTTGCAAGCATCAACTCTACCTTTGTAAATATAGTCACCTGATAACTCGTGTTCATATTGCCAATTTGCGTGATTATTTATTGATTCTGTTTCTTTTGTATGCTTAAAAGTTCCATTTTTATAAAAGAACCAAAGATAATTGCATCCATATTCGCCTTTATCAAAACCAGGATGACCTATATTAAGATAATTTTCAAAATTATAAGAACTTTGTGATCTTTTATACCATCCCAAACGACAACTTTCTGTAATTTTAAAGTGACTTTTGTAACTTCTTATTGCGTCTTCTGTTATCGAGTCAACATTAAAAATAGAATTTTTATTACGATCTGTATTTAATATGTAAGGTTCCATCTCTTTCCATCTAGTTTTCATTATTTTAAATGCGTAAAGAAAAGCGCTTCTTACATCCTTGTGTTTTAAAATTATTTGTTCTAACTCAGGCCATTGACTTTTTATATGTTTTTCTGCATAATAAACAGCACTTATTCTGTTTCTGAATGACGAATCAGCAGCTTTTAAAATCAAAGGCTCAACTTCGACCCATCGTTGTTTGAGAACATAATCAGCGTAATCTGTCATGTCATCTACATTTAAATTTTTAATTATCTGTTCTTCTAGTTCTTTCCATTGAAAATTACAGTTTTTTGTGTATTGAATACAGAAAAAGAATTCTTTATTTTGAACGGCGCAATTAAACAAATACTGTTCAAATTTTTGCTCAGCTCTTTTATTGCCATTTATTCCGAGTAAATAAGTAACGAGTTCTTCTGAGCGATTACAGTTTTTAAGAATTTCTTTTTCATACTCTGGCCAAGGAGTATATTTATGATTATTTTTTTGATTTATATAATTATAATTATATGTTCAATAATTTATTGCATAGTCGGTTTTAGCTATAAAATCTTCTTGCTCTTTGTTGGGCCAGCGTTTTTTCCAAAAATCAATACTATCAAAATAATCTTTAATATGATCGCCATCAATTACATCTCCGCTATTTGGTAAATCTTCGTTGTATTTTTCTTTAAAATTATTTTTATATTTTTTTGTTAAAAAGTTTAATTTTAAATTAGAAAAAATTAATTTGTCTTCTACACTTTTAAGTCTACCAAATTTTCTAACATAATTAAAAATATCAATTAAGACTGTTGAATAAGTATTAATACTATTTTTTGCAATATAATTAAAATAACTAATAAAATCTTCGTCAATACCAGAATAATTTACATTTTGCATATAGTTATAAAAATTAAATTGTTTAAAATATCCAAGATCAATAAGTTTTTTAAGTAACTTTATAAAAGACTCTGGTGGATTAGGATCTTTTTTATCAAGAACATTCATAACTTGATCAAGGTCTTTTGTGCATTGAGCATATTTTTGCCATTTGCCGCCTTCATTTCGTAAAAACAGAAACAAAGAACCTGAAGCTAAATACATTTCAGCATTTTCTAAACCGTCGCTGTCTCCTCCTGTACACCATCTCGTTCCTTTGCCCCACTCGCACACAGCTTCAGGCGTTGTCATTTCTATAACACGCCATTCCTCGTCTCTATAAATCTCTTTACTGCCTTTAATTTTAATATCTTTTTCTATCTGTCTTTTACTTTCTCTATTAACACCTAAAATCTTATCAACAGAGTCTTCTAAATCGCTCAGAGTAAAATAATCATTTATATTATTTTTAGGCTAAAACTTACTGTTCTGTTGCGTAAAAACAACCAATGCCCTTGATAAACGATTAAGGTCTTCAGGCAGTCTTATCTTTTCTTCAAATACCCATTTATAAATATCAAATAAAAAACGATTGGGAATTTTATTTTTAACTATTTGAAGATAAGTTTTATATCTTTTAAGATTCTCTTCAATTTCTAATAAAGAACGTTGGCCTGTTAGATGAATAAGTTGAACCGCTGTTCCTCTATCCCAATTATTTAAGTTTTTTAAATAATTTTCAGATTGTTCGTCAAGTCCGAGTTGTTTATAATCAATTTCAAATGTTTTCAAAAACCAACTCATCCGGTATTCCCCTCAAATTTTATTTTTCAACTAATAATTAAAAATCTTGAACTAATAATCATTATAATCTATATTGCTTTAACTAACCTAAACACTAATTTTAAAATAATTTGTAAACGCATGACGATTTAAAACGTTAGAGTTTTCGCTTTTTTGATTGTTAATATCTTAAAAAATATCAGAAATATCAAAGTTATATGCTTGAAGTTTGGCTTTGTAGACTCGAATAAGTTGATTATCTTTTGTTTTCAGTATTTCTCTTTCTAGGTCTGGCCATCTTTGTTTGTTCATTACCGCAATCTGATAATCAATAGCGTAAGTAAGATTATTAACATCAAACAAATAGAAAGGTTCGACTTGTTTCCATCGACCACGTAATATATGAATTGCGTATTTGGTTGCAAAACGCAAATAAATGTTATGATCTAATTGAATATTTTTTATAATACTTTTTATAATAATATTTTCAAGTTCTGGCCAACTTTTTAAACTAAAATTATCTGCATAATAAATACATGCGTCTATAGCGTCATAGTTGTTTTTAAAATTACTCGCGCAGCGTAAAAGATGATCTCTAATCTTTTGGTCTTGTTCAACTCTACTGTTAGCTATAATGATTTTACCAGAAGATGTATCATAATAATCTGAACTATTAATATTGCTCGTCAGAGCCGCATTTAAACTTCCATGATAACGAACAAGTTCATGGCCTCTGTCGCAATCTTTCAACAAAACTTGCTCATATTCTGGCCATTCTGGTTCATAATCATTTTTTAAAACATAATATTTCCAATAATGTTCTGCAACCCCAAGATTAACAATATAAGGCTCCGCCTCTTTCCATCTTCCGTTCTTTAGAGCGCCTAAACTATCAAGAGATCTTATATACTGAATAATAATTTCTTCATCAACAGAATCAAGCGACTTATCTTTTTGTAAAACGAAATCTTCAATAAAAGGAAAACGTTTACCTGTTTGTTGAGCATAATGAGCAGCAATTGCCACTATATATTTACTCTCTGTTGGTTTTTGTTTATTGTTTTCATAATAATTAAAAAATCTTGTTCAAATTCTGGATAACTTATATCGTATAAATAATTTTTAAATAATCCGTCCAAAGAATATCTAAGCTCGTGAAGAATCTGATCAGATCTAAGAAGGTTCACAAAAGACGGAAGCGGTTTGTGAATATCTCTGTCAAGAACGTCTTTAATTTGCAACTTAGAATCTGCTTGAGCATATTTTTCCCACTTGCCGTTATTGTTGTGCAAAAATAAGAACATAGGACCATAACTAAGATATCTTCTTGCAGTTTCAACGCCAAGCATTTCGCCCGATGAACTAACGCTTCTAGACGAAGTACACCACTTTGTTCCTTTTCCCCACTCGCAAACCGCTTCGGGGCTCGTCATTTTAATGACCCGCCACTCGCTGTCTTTGTAAATTTCTCGACTACCGCTAACCTTAACTTCCTCAACTTGTTTGCGATTACTCTCAGAAATTCCTTGTAATCTATCAATCTCTTTTTCTAAATCTTGAAAATTAAGATATTGACTTAAATCTTTTTTAATGAACTGATGTTGGCGATTTGCAAAAAAAACTGATTGCTTCTTTGACTCGTTCAGAATCTTCGGGCAAACGAACGCTTCCGCTGAGTTGCCAGCGAAAAATAAATAAAGCAAACTTTTTAACAGTTGTTGGGTCAACGTCTAAACACTGATTAATTGTTTCGTCAGACGCAGACGGATAAATCTTTTTGATATAATCAAATCGCTTTTGACGTAGATCGTTAGAAATTTTAAATAAATACCAACTCATTAAAATTTGCCCTTAAGGCGATTATCGTTTCTCATCCAAGCAGGAACATAAGCAAAAGGATTCTTTTCCAACTCTCGAATCTTTTCTTGAACTCTTTCTTCATAATCGCTCGGCTTTGGCATAGTACGACCTTTTTCCTCTACAAAGCTTTTTTCGACTTCTGCTAAATCTTTAAGTTTTCTTTTTTTAATATCAACGGTAATATTTTCAACTTTTTTAATATATTTTTGGTCAAGATCTTCCCAAGAAGATATATATAAAGAGTTTCCGGTAGAATCTAATAAATTTTTTGGAACAACTAAAGTTAAAACAAATAGCCTACCAAACCCGTATTTCTGAGCATAAGCAATCGCATAATCTTTATTAGTCGTTAGATTGGGAACTCCGGTTCGTTGCAAAAAACCCGAAGAACGGATTTGAAGCAAACCCTCTTCGTCTGTTCCGTGATAAACAGTTATTGTTGATTGACTTTCTTTGTACCACATATATAAGTAAACCTTTTAACAAAATGTATACAAATATATTATCGAGAAAAAACAACAATCCTTTGTTTTTCGCGCAATAAGAATAAATCCAAATGGTTTATTCTTTTGTTTTCAAGGATTATTTTTCCAAGTTCGATATATAACAATATGACTTGGTATCGTAATCTAAAAATTGCAGAAAAACCTATATGGCAAGTTAGCTACCGTAGTCGTAGCGTTTGCGATATGCTTTATGCTCTTTATGAACTTACATATAAATATCAAACGATTCAAAATTATGAGTTTAAGGGTCATCAAAAGAGATTAACTAATATAAAAGCAAATCTTGAAAAATCAGCAAGAAAAGTTATTGCGGATTTTCAGGAACTTTTAAATCCTGTTTTTGAAAAATGGCTCGGTAGCCATGCTATTGTTAACGCTAAACAATGGGCAGAAGTTCGAGTAAACGAATGGAACGAGATAGGCGCAAACGTAGAAGATTATGTTGATTTGATTAAAGGAGAATGCAGCCCAGGATTTCATGATCTGTCTTCTGTTGATATTTCAAAAGAGATTTTTCGTTTAGACGAACCTATTAAATTAGGAAAAGCCCCTGAACTGCATAATTTAATGACAAATGTTAAAAATAGCTTTATTGAAAGTAGAGTTGAAGATTTAATTTATCAAAGTCAGCAAGAAGGCGAAGAAAAAGATTATGAAAAAGCATTAGAACAAGCAACAAACGAATACGAGGATATATCTTTTTCTGATTACTTTAGAGATTTTTATGGTGACAATTTAGAAGAGTTTTTAAAAGATGTTTCAAAAACTTACTATATGGAAAACATTTATACTGAGTTTGCTGAGTTTTTGTGTTTTCCAATTTGGTACGGTTATTGGAAAGCGTTAGGGATTGACCAAACTCGACAAAGAATAGAAAAAGCCTATCAATCTCTTCAATCTGTTAATAACTTGCCAATTAATCAATCTTTTGCTGTTATGAACTCTATTATTGGAGTCTGTCATCAAACAGGAGACATGACAGATTATATATCAGATGTTTCTTCTGATTATGGTAAAGAAATACAAAGAACTATGAATATTTTAAGTAATAATCCAGATTTAACAGAGTGGGACGCAGATTTAGCAAGAATTGGATTAAATATTGCTGCAAAGCCTGCGCCGCAAAACGGCAACGACGAAAACAAAAAACAATAAGTTTTTCTTGTTGCGCGAAAATTTTTGCTTTATTTTATTTCTTTTCCATATCTTTGACGAGCATAATCCATATATTTATGAAATATTTGCTCAGATTCATTTTTAGCTATTTCTTCAGCATGTAATTCATGTTTATATCTTTTTAGTAATATAGTGTATGACGGGTTGATTATGTTTTCTCTTAGTACAAAAGAAAAAGATTTACCTATAATTCTTGCTTGTTGATATGTTGAAGCGACATATGCTTCTATTTCTTTGTTGTTCATCATATAAGCAAAGAAATCTTCGTCTTTAGAAACATATTTTTCTTCTAAAAAATTAATATGATCTTTTAACCATTGTTCAAATTTATTATCAAAGTTTTTTATGTCTTTCATTCTTTCTTTTGGTATTTGAAGATAGTGCTCTAGTTCATGTCTTAATGTATAAACAGTTTTTTCGTATAATAATTGTAAATCTTGTTTTAAATCTATATAATTATCTGCATTAGAAGTAAAATCAATAAATATATCAGATTCATTCGCAAAGTCTTTATAAGTTTGAAAAAATCTTTTGTTTACAGATATGCGTTTGCTTTTTGAATCTGTTGTTTTATTAATAGAAATATAAATATTACTTAATTTTCCAAAAAATATATAAAGATTTTCTTTTATTTGATTGGGAACGTTCATAATTCTGATTGCGTCTTTTATATCAGCATTATAAACTATATTATAAAAACTATCTGTTTTAAATATAGATATTGATCTTTTTACTTTTTGTAAAAATAATTTTGCAATGTTTTTTGCAATAGAATCTGTATACATTCCCATGCTTGTTGATTGTTTGTACCACATATTATGTTTATTATTTTTTAAATTTATCTTTTTATTGGGTTATAAATAATCATACGATTTTTAATGTCTTTAGGAATGTAATTTATTGCTTCTGGATTAGCAAGATATAAATCTTTAGCAAAATTAACATTATAATATGAATAAGGAATGTCAGTAAAGTTTTCTGGATTTTCTTTTAGTATTGAAAAAATAAAATTTCTATCTTTTTTAAGTTCATCTGAAATATGATATAATATTTTTATTTTTTGTTTTGCGGCAAAGGCAATAAAGTTTCGATTATTTTTTATTTCTCTACCAGCATGTACAAAATAACCTGGATCTTGTTTAATTGCTTCTAAAACAACTTCAGGATCGTTTTTAAGCGATTCAGAAGCAAATCGTAAATTATTACCATTTTTTTGAATAGAAACTTGAACTATGCTTTTATTGTTTCTCATTTCTTCAGAAACTTCGGATAATACATCTCCTTCTTTTGTTACAGCCTCTATTACAATATTATAATTATTTTTTAATCTTTTAGAAGCATAACGTAAAGCCGATCCGCTACGTTTAACGGCTGTTAAAACAATATCATAATCATCTTTTAGTTCGTTAGAAGCATATTCTAAAGCATAACCGCTTTCTTTGACCGCTATTAAAACAACGTCTCGATCATTTTTTAATCTTTCAGAAGCATATTCTAAAGCATAACCGCTTTCTTTGACCGCTATTAAAACAACGTCTCGATCATTTTTTAATCTTTCAGAAGCATACTCTAAAGATGAACCATCCTGTTTAACTGCTACTAAAGTAACGTATCGATCGTTTTTTAATCTTTCAGAAGCGTATTCTAAATATGAACCATACTGCTTAACTAATTCTAAAACAAAATCACGATTATTTTTTAATAAATCGGAACTGTATTCTAATAAACAATTATATTTATTATAATAATTATTTATTTCTAATTTAATTATTTTATCTAAATTTATACTTTTTAATAGACTTTCTGAAGAAGCTCTGTTATCATTAACATCCATAAATTGACTAAAATCGGGTGTAAACTGATATAATAAATTTCCGCCTTTTGTAATAATATATAAATACTTATATTCTTCAATATAATGCGAAGACTGACAATCTTTATAACTTTTTCTAGTACACCACTTCGTTCCTTCTCCAATTTTTTCTAAGCTTTCTTTGTCTGAAACCTTCCAAACAGAATATCCATTATCTTGAATAACAAGATCGACTCCCTTTAGAGTTTTTAGATCTATTCTTAAATGCACACCGTTTTTGGATTTATCAACCATAAATCTATTGATGGTTTCAATTAAATTTCTAAACGATTTATACTTATTTATATCTCTTTCAATTGGCAAAGTGGTAACTTGTTTAATCTTTTCAAATTCTTGAATAGTTTCTAATATAAAATGTAAATCTTCAGGACGTTTTTCTTTATTTAATAATATTTTAGATACAAAAGAAATATAACTTCTTGGAATTTGTTTGAAAAATTCTTCTTTATTGTATGGTTGATTTTTAAAAATTTCAATCCAAATGTCATTTGTGTTTATATTTAATTTTTTAGGATTGTTTTTAATATTATTAATAAAATCTTGTAACTGCTCAATGTTTGGATTGTTATTAATAATAAAATTATAAACTTCAGTTTTAAGATGTTTAGGTAAAACTTCTACACTAGGAATTAACAATGAAAAGCCTCTTTCATTAAGAACTCGTGAAATTTGAGAGGTTTTAAATAAAAGTAAATCATTATTACTTTTCTTTTTCAATGTATTAATCAATATTGAATCTGCTATATTGATAGCTTGTATCGGCGGCGGAGCGTCAGAAACTCGATTATACTCTTCATGAGTACATATATAGTACCAAACATAAGTAGAACCTGCACGAATAGACAATGCTCTTAATGAATTCCCATTTATATTTGCTGAAATAATCGGATAAACTAAATCTCCAAGCTGTTTTACTTTTGTGCGCGCAAAATTATTATTTAATCTTTTTAGCGTTAGAGCATTTGGGTTAGTATTAATTTTATTAAAAGCGTCTATTGCTCGCTTTTTATTGTCGCTTGAAAGATTAGCAAAAGAACGTTCAAAAGAACTTGTTTTTCTGTGCGAAATTGTTTCCGCAAAGCATAGTCTTTTTTGATAGCTAGTTGACGTTACAATTTTCATTATTTTTAAGATCCAAATGATTGTAAAAAAGAAAGGTACAAAGAGTTGCCAATTAAATACTTTTTAACTAAACCAATATCCTTGTACAAAAAGTCAACTGCTCCGTCTGAATAAACTTCTTGAATTTCAGCGTCTCCAAAAACATTTTTTGGTACAATGTTAATAAGTTTTTCAACTGTTTGTTTGGGTACAATGCTAAATCCCGAACGAATAGCCATATCTTTAATTTCTTTTGATACAGCGCCCCACACCGGAACATTTTCTTGCTTTAAACTTTCTAATCCTTTTAAAATTTCTTTTAGAGAACCTGCTATTCCTGTTAGCTTGAGCATCCCGCTGTTTTGTTCTCTAACTGCAATATACCCCTTGCTGCTTCCGTAAAATCGCCATTGATTTGCTCGTCTAAAAAACTTTTCTTTGTTCCAAGCATTTCCCGTTGCCTTTTGATACGAATCTCTAAAAACCTCGTATGCCTCGTCTTTGTTTATATCGTTAAAACTTTGTTGACCAATCTTGTAACCTTCGTACCACTTGTTATTTTTGCGCGAAAAAGAAATTTTATTAGTTTCTTGTTTGTTGTTTATTATTTGATTATTATCATTTTTTTCATTGCTAATTGGATTAATTGACTGATTAATATTTAGTTTTTCTTCGTTTAAAAGTTTTTTATATTCTGTTACGATTTTTTGAGACGCCAAGCTATCGCTATTAATATATACCATGATATCTTTTATATTATATTTCATATATTCAAAAATGTTAAATATAGTTTTGTCATCAGAAGAAAATGCTCGTTTTAGAGGTTCAACCAGTGTTCTACTTATAATTTTTCTTTGTAAAGATAAATCATAAAATTCATTTTGTTCTTTTCTGAATCTTTCTAATACATAATCAATTTGCGTTAAAACCTCTGAACGAAGAACAGAAGCGCTGTTGGTATTGTTTGCTATTTCCTGAATCTTATCGCAAAAAACTTTTTCCATTTCTGCGTACAGCATAATAGCAAAACTGTCAACTTGATTGTTATTAACAATTTTAATATAAGAACCATAAGCGCCATACACAAAACTACTCATTATAGTTTGTAAATTAGATTGATTTTTAACTATATTATAAAAAGCTAGTTTAATAACATTTTGTAATTCTTCGCTAAGATCGTTTATTTTTATTTTAATTAAATTATTATATCTTCCCTGACTAAATAAATTTTTAATTATTTGTAATAAATCGTGATTAATATATTGTAGTGCGTTTTTTTGATCGGTTTTTGCAATGTTATTAGCTTCTTGAATCTTATTCATTAATACAGATTTAGCAAAATTTTCAATTTGCGGTTCAAAGTCTTTAAGTTTAATAAGCTTGCAAAGTCGTAATGTTTCAGCAATAAGAGTCATTTGTAAATGAGAATTTTTTTCTTTGCTTGCAGATGTTATAAATTCATTAATTAAATTTTTAACTTTATTTTTATAAGAATCTACTAACTCAGGATAGTTTGTTTGAACGTACTCGAAACTTGGAAGCGCGCTAGTATTGTTTTTCAAAATATTTATAATAGCTCTTTTTTCATAATTATCATAACCAGATTCTGTTCTATACTCTTCTGGAAACGAAGATTCGTCAATATAAATCCCATCTGTAACATAATAATTATAATAATTTTCTTGTATATAATTTTTTATAAATTCTTTCCAATATTTATTATTTAATGCCCATTTTGGTAAGTTTTTAATTTCTTCAGTCTTGATTATTGCTTTTTGTTTATCACTGTCTTGAGCTATAAATCTAGTTCGTCTACTGTGATTTCTTTTTGATCTTTCAGCCCAGCCTTTCATGTAACTTTTTTGAGCCTCGAAGTCCTTTTCAATTGGAATTTCTTGTTTATAGTATTTCTGAAGTTCTGTAAAATATGAATAGTGTTGTAAAGATTCTAAGTTTTTAAGATACATTTTTCTAGCCGATTTATTAGCTAAATTTTTAGCTTCTGGATCATTTTCTATATTTTGTTGATCAAAATCAATATAATCATTAAATATTTTATAGGTTTCTTGAGGTAAATAATAATTTTTATGCTGAGCTGATAATGGCATCTCTGCATCATATTTAATATATGCTAAATATAAGAATCTAGTAGCATCATTAATTTCTTTCATTTTATTATTAAAATCCGAAATTATATTTAATTTATTAATAAAATCAAAGTGCGTATTAAATGTTTTTATAGCTTCACGAACATTAAAATAAAAATTTCTAGAATTTTGTGTTAAAATATAAAGTTCATATTTTGTGTTTGGATTGTCTTCTGATTTTAATTTATTTTCAATATTTTGTTTTGCTAAACTCAAGGCATCATAAGATTCATTAAATGTATTTTTTATAAAATAAAATACTTCTTGTTTAAATATTGGATAATAATTTGCAATATCATTAAAAATAGAATTTTTATTTTCTAGATCATTAATTAAAGCGTCAAAAAAATCGTTGCTTTTTACGTCACTTAATCCAAAAAGACGATTGTGCATTGAACTTAAAAAAACCTTAATTATTTCTTGTTTTTCTGTGTTATCAAGATTGTGACTTGTAAAAATATCATAAATATAATTTAAACTATTATTATAAGCATTTATTGATTCTTTTTCATTGTCATAATGATAATTTGATTCGTCTCTAATTGATTTTTTAACTTCTTCAATACTTTTTATTTTATTAACTTTATTACGAAGAAAATCTAAATTTTTGTTAGAATCATCTTTTGGGAATAATTTAATTATTTTTTGTAGTTCTTGGTCTTCGATATAAGAAAATTTTATTTTGTTTTCAATAATTTCATTTACTACTTGTTCTAAAAACTTTGAATTTGTTTTTGTTGTATTTTTAACAAATCGAACGGGAACAATATGTTTAATTGTAAACTCGTCTCGATCTTTTTTTATGTATTTATCTATAAAAAAATCTAATAACTTGTTGGCTTGCTCTTCAATTGAATTGCCAGGTAAAAAATTGTATAATATATTATTTATTTGGTCTGGTATTTGATATTCATTATAAATTTTATTTATATTTTTAGGATCAAAAATAACATTAACAATCTCTTTAATCCAATACAAAGGAATTTCTAAGTGCAATATAATTGGATCTGCTTGGTGTTGAGAAGAACTTCTAACTGCATAAAAATAAGAATATTCTATGTTTGTGGTAAAAAACACTTCTTCTAAACCGTCTTTTCTTCTTTCTCTATCTTGAGCATTGCGAATCTTGGGCGAAGAAAAATAACCGTCTTTTTGTATTTGTTCCCATATCTTAGTTGAAGTTCCATGAAACAAAGACACCCTCATTGAAGGGTGTCTTTTAATGTAATTAAAAAGCTTATAAAAATGCTTGTTGTACTTTTTAGTTTCTTGTACAGCCTCTTGGTCAATTACCGGCAAGGCTGCTAAATGTAAATTATAATTTTTCAGCAAGACTCGCCCTTT